>ERZ1740060.302-NODE-302-length-34936-cov-8.289843_pt1 | contig 34936 bp, 34 predicted proteins | sample MGYA00581743_ERZ1740060 | MGnify/ENA primary metagenome ERZ1740060 (study PRJEB43018, sample SAMN04849235) | marine metagenome | isolation source: floating plastic debris | place: Pacific Ocean | collected 2008-08-27 | study: EMG produced TPA metagenomics assembly...
GGTGGGATAGCCCGTTACACAAAAACTCTGGGCGGCAAAAATGACGAGGATCGCGCGGGCACAGGCACGCATAGGTCAGGTCTCTGATATCGATATGAGACGGGCCTGCATCCTGGTTGATCAATAGAGTGACTGTACCTCTGACGCTGTTGGCTATGGGGCAGAGGCGTAGATGGGGCCAAACTCATCGCTATTAAAGCGCATGGCTCACCGTTTACTCTAGGGGCCGCCAATCGCCAGTGGTGATAAAAGCTGCCCAGTAGAAGGGATGGGCATAGCGGCTTTGAGAATGAATCATCTCCAACTGCACCTGGCGCAGAGATTCACTGCGGCCCATGCCTGCGGTCAGGTTTTCGTAGTAGCGGGCCATCAGACTTTGGGTGCCAAAGTCATCCACCTGCCACAGACTCATCAGCTGGGTTTCAGCCCCAGCAATGGCAAAGGCGCGTCTGAGGCCGTAGACGCCTTCTCCGTTGGCGATGTCCCCCAGCCCGGTTTCACAGGCAGAGAGCACCACCAATTGAGTGCCAAGTAGATTCAATTGAGACGCTTCTAAGGCCGTGAGTACCCCGTCTTCATCACCGCTGGCCCGCTCATTGAAACCCGCTAATGCGAGACCGGAGCGCAACAGCGGATTCTCTATGGCCACTGATGGGGACTGGGTAACGGGGCTATCACCGGCTACAACCCCTAACCCGCGACCATTTTCAACCTCAGGTCGGGCTACGTTTTCGAGAAAGAAGCCATGGGTGGCAATGTGCAAAATTGAAGGGGCTTGCACTTGCTTGATAGCGTTTTCGGTGGCTTCACCTTCGGTCAAGACAGTGGCATTGGGAAGCAGTGAACGAATCGCCTCTGCTTCTGCTGCCGTACCGGGCAAGGGGCCGACCTGCAGTTGACTGAGTTCAGCAGAGCGTTCGTTAGAAGAGGCCCTCACCCCCGGCCCCTCTCCCAAATTTGGGAGAGGAGAGGTTGTTTCATAATCGGGATTCGCCACAATTACCGCGGGCTGTCGACTGGGTTCAGTCACGTCGAACTTGAGCAGGTCGCGGCCACTGTTGAGATAGCTGATTTGATACTGCTCGATTAGGTAATCACCGGCTTCATTGCGTAGGGCTTCAAAGGGAATGCGGTTGAGTTGACTATCGGGGGAAATCAGCAGATGCTCACGCCCGGTGAGATAGGGCTGGATTGGATCGAGGATTTGGGCTGAGAGGGCACGGGCAGCAGCACTGGGGGATTGGTCCACGTCTCTCAGGCGTAGGCTAAATTCTTGGACAGCGGCATCAATTTCATCAGCATGGCCTAAATCAATCGCTTCAATCTGGCCATTGGGGAAAAGCAGATAGACCAAGTAGCGGTCCGCTCCAAAACGGTTCTCCCGAGCATCGTAAGGCTGATAGCGGGCGTACTCCACCAGCACTGTATCGGCGGGTATTTGGGCTTGTACCGCTTCGATATCGACCGGTTGAGTTTCCGCTTGGAAAACAGCACTGCGCTGGGCCAAGGTCTTTTCCAGTTCCGTGGCATCGGCTTCCAGTTGAGCCAGTTGAGCCTGGTATTGCTGAGGCGAGAGATTGCTCGGGGGATTGAAGGTGAGGGTTGCCAGTTGCTGACTGACTGATATCCATTCATCCAGAATCGCTTGATCAGCGGGGGTCAAGTTTTGGCGCAGTTGTTGCAGGCTATCGGTGCCTACATCCAGGAGACGCCCCTTGCGTCGCAGCAACGTTGTGAGTCCCAAGGCTTGAGCCTCAGGAGCTTGCAGGGAGAGGGAGAGGGCTCTATCTGTTGTACCTGTGAGGATGGCGGCATAGTCTTGGCGCTGAGATTCTGTAAGCGTCGTCAGGTTTAAAGCCAAATGCCGCTCTTCAATCTCAAGTCCTGCCTGAAAGAAGCGGATTGTCTGCCCCCACTCCCCTTGAGCTTGATACAGAAATGCCAGGTTGTTGAGGCTTTCGCCTACACGGGGATGGCGCTCCCCTAACTGCTCTTGACGAATGGCCAGGGATTGCTGGAAGAGGGGTTCGGCTTCGCCATAACGGCCTTGGGCATCGTAAAGTACTGCCAGGTTGTTGAGACTTAAGGCAACATCGGGATGATGCTCCCCTAATAACTCCTGATAAATAGCCAGGGATTGCTGGTAAAGGGGTTCGGCTTCGCCATGATGAGCTTGAGCACGATATATCCCCGCTAGGTTGTTAAGGCTATTAGCCACCAGGAGATGGCGTTCCCCCAACTGCTCTCGGCGAATGGTCAGGGATTCCTGGGAGAGAAGCTCGGCTTCGCCATAACGACCTTGGGCATGGTATAGACCTGCCAGGTTGTTGAGGCTGGTTGCCACCAGGAGATGGCGTTCCCCTAATTGCTCTTGACGAATGGATAGGGATTGTTGAAAGAGGGGTTCGGCTTCGTCATAGCGGCCTTGGGCAGAGTAAAGTAATGCCAGATTGCTAAGGCTGGTTGCCACATCAGGATGGCGTTCCCCTAATTGTTCTTGACGAATGGACAGGGATTGCTCAAAGAGGAGCTCGGCTTCGCCATAATTGCCTTGAGCCTGGTATAAACCTGCCAGATTGCTAAGGCTGCTAGCCACAAGGGGATGACTTTCCCCGAGTTGCTCTCGACGAATAGCCAGGGCTTGCTGATAGAGCGGTTCAGCGCCAACATAAAAGCCTTGGGCACGGTGGTATAACAATGCCAGGTTGTTAAGGCCAGTGGCCACATCGGGATGGCGCGCCCCTAAATGATCACGCCAAATGGCCAGAGCTTCTTCAGCCAAGGGAATCGCTTCATTGTAGCGACCGGCTTGATAGAGTGCGACAACCTGTTGATTGAGGGTTTCTGCCCTTTGTAACCCCGCCGCTATTGCAACGTCTGCAGCGGTTGCAAGTTCCCAGGTGAGGGTATAAGGTCCGGTTTCTCCAGCACTGTAGGAATTCGCCCAAACCTGGTAGGTGCCATCTACGGGTAAGGTCAGCACCAACTGAGCGTTTGTGCCGTTGCCACCATCGTCATTTTGATCAACCCATTCCCCGTCAGGCCCCACCAAAATTAGGTAGGCGTCAAAGGCTTCACTGACTAAATCAATGCGAATGTGCTCCCCAGCCGTGCCTTCAAAGGTGTGGATGTTGAAATAGCTGCCATCATCAAGCGTGTCGCTGGTTGCATCTAATGTTCCTGTTACTGAAGTGGCGTCAACCTGGGCGAGCTGATGTTGAACACGATTGGGCAATGCCAGCGCAGAAGACGATTCAAGCACTGCAATTAGTAGTGCCAATCCAACCCACTTGTTCTGCCTAACCATGGCTGAACCTCCGTGCTCACTTGTATCCTAAAAGAAACACCCCCAGCCGTAACCAGGGGTGTATGTGCTGCTGTCTCTCACTCAGAGGAAACGCTTTAAGCTTGGTGACTCCCCAGTCCCCAAACCAACAGAGGACTGACGGTCAAGAGCATGACGGTAATGGCCAGACAGATCCAGAGACCTTCGATTTGTTGAGGGGACATGGTAAAGCTCCGTGGAGGGGACTGGGGTTTAGGAGTCAAGAGAAAGGTGAAGTGTCGTAGTGAGGGGCTTGGTTTGAAACGCTTACTCGGCAATCCATCGGCAGGTCAGTTGGCCATTCACTTGGTCCCACTTGGCTTTGAGTTGAGGCCGAGCGGACTGGGTGACAATGCCGCTACCGGTTTCGGTCATAGGGACAAAGGGAATGGGACGCTGAGGAATAGAACGATTCATGGGGGCAATCTCCTTGAAGGGTTAAATCTTTAACAGCTTGTGCTGCGTTAATTAAAGAAACAGCCCGTCCGAAAGGTTTCCCTGGCTAGATTTGGTGTTCTCTACCGGTTCCAGACCTGATAGTGGTCACCAGACCGTTGTGATTTGAGTGCGATCTACTCTAGAGGTCGCCAGTCTCCCGTGACGATGAACGCGGCCCAATAGTAAGGATGGGCATAGCGGTTACCAGAGTTGAGCATGTCGAGCTGCACCGCTCGCAACGCTTCAGCCCGACCCAGGCCACTCAAAAGTTGTGCGTAGTAGTTGGCCATCAGGCTTTGGGTGCCAAAGTCATCCACCTGCCAGAGACTGAGGAGCTGGGCCTCGGCCCCGGCAATGGCAAACGCCCGTCGCAACCCATACACCCCTTCGCCATTGGCAATATCGCCCAGACCCGTGTCGCAAGCCGAGAGCACCACCAGTTGGGTGCCAAATAAATCCAGCGTCGAGGCTTCCAGGGCAGTGAGCACGCCATCTTCGCTACCGCTACTGCGCGGGTTAAAGCCCGCTAAAGCTAACCCCGATCGCAGCAGTGGGTTTTCGATCAGGGTAGGCGGGCTTGCAATCGGGCTGTCAGCCGAAATTACGCCTAAGCCGCGGCTGCCCTCCAGAGGGTTACGGTCCAAATCACCCAAGAAAAAGCCGTGGGTGGCGATATGCAGAATGCGCGGTGCTTGCACCTGTTTGAGGGCATTTTCCGTAGCCTGGTCTTCAGTTAGGACGGTGGCGTTGGGGAGGAGGTCTTGTAAGGCTTCCGCTTCAATAGCAGTACCGGGGAGCGGCCCCACCTGGAGTTGACTGAGATCAGTGGAACGCTGACCGGAAGCCCTCACCCCCTGCCCCTCTCCCAAAGCTGGGAGAGGAGAGTCGGAGGCCGCTTCATAGTCGGGATTGGCGACAATCACTGCCGGTTCGCGGCTGGGCTCATTTACGCCGAATTTGAGTAAATCGCGACCGCTATTGAGATAGCTGATCAAGTGCTGCTCCACTAAATAGCGGCCCTCGCCATCTCGCAAAGCTTCGAAGGGGATGCGATTGAGCTGGCTGTCGGGGGAAATCAGCAGGTGGTTGGCATCCGTCAGGTATGGGGCGATCGGATCGAGAATCAGGGCCGCTAAAGCACGGGATGCCGCTGTTGGCGACTGGCCAATGTCTCGCAGGCGATCGCTAAAATCATTCACCGCCCCATCGATCGCTGCCGCTGCGCCCAGATCCACCGCTTCGGTGCGGCCATTGGGAAAGAGCACATAGGCGGCATAGCGATCGGCGCGATCTCCGTAGTAGGGGCGATAGCGGATATATTCGACCAGCACACTACTGACGGGTAACTGGGCCTGCAGCGTGGCTACATCAACCGGTTGAGTTTCGGCTCGAAAGGCGGCACTGCTGCGGGCCAGTTGACCTTCCAAACGATTGGCTGCCGTTTCCAAGCGCTCGATCTCAGCTTGATATTCAGCGGGCGAGTCCTGCGACGGGTTAAACACCAAGCTGGCCCATTGCTGACGCAGGCTGATCAGTGCATCTAAGTTGGCTTGATCGGCGGGCGTCAGATTTTGACGCAGCGCCTGCAAACTGTCGCTGCCCGCATCCAGAATGCGCCCTTTGCGGCGCAACAGGGTGGTGAAAGCCAACTGCTTTGCCTCAGGCGAATCGGGCAGGGCCTGCAGATGCAAGGAAATCACGTGGTTGTTGGCGTTGGTTAGGGTGGTGCCATAGGCTTGGCGCTGGGCGTCGTTTAAGCTGGCCAGATTCAAGTCAAGATGCCGCTCTTGGATATTGAGGCTGCGGGTGAGGGCCTGCAGCGCCGCCTCGGAATGGCCTAAGGTTTGCTGCAGTACGGCCAGATTGCCCAAGCTCACGGCCACCTCAGGATGGTCTGGCCCCAGGGCCGTTTCACGAATGCGTAAGGCCCGTTGGAACAGGGGTTCTGCCGCCGCGTAGTTGCTCTGGGTCGTGTAGAGGGCGGCTAGGTTGGTCAAACCATTGGCCAGACCCGGATGATCGGGACCCAGGGCCGCTTCAGAAATTTGCAGCGATCGCAGGTAGAGGGGCTCGGCAGCGGCATAGTTGCCCTGCTCATCGTAAATAAGGGCCAGGTTATTGAGAAGAATGGCCACATCAGGATGCTCCGGGCCAAACAGGGTCTCATAGATATCCAATGCCCGCTGGGCCATGGCCAGCCCGACATCAAAGTTGCCTTGCAGCCGATGGAGTTCCGCCAGATCGTTCAGGCTTTGGGCGACTTTGATATGAACCGGCCCCAGGTTAGCTTCGCGGATCTGTAGCGCTGCTTCGGCTAAATCAATTGCCTCGGCATAGCGACCCGCTTCGTAAAGGGAAATCGCTCGCTGGCTGAGGAGATCGGCTTGGGCCAGGGGATCTTCACTGCGAGGTGTGGTGTTGCTGGGTCGCGGAAAACGGGGCGGGGATGAATTGTGTTGTGCCCAAACCGGTACCGTCCCCGTCCAGAGCAGAATTGCCAGCGTTGCTGCATATCGATGACGGCCCATGGTCACTCGTCTCCCTCACTGACCGTCAAGATAGCCGAGTTGGAGGCACAACGCTGTGCGCCAATATCCAAAAGAAACACCCCCAGCCGTAGCCAGGGGTGCTTGTGCTGCTGTCTCTCACTCAGGGAAACGCTTTAAGCTTGGTGACTCCCTAGTCCCCAAACCAGAAGAGGACTCACGGTCACAACCATGACGGTGATGACCAAACAGATCCAGAGACCTTCGATTTGTTGAGGGGACATGGGGCATCTCCTTTAAGGACTAAATCTTTGCAGTGTTGACTGCGTTAGTTAAAGAAACAGCCCGTCCGCAAGGTTTTTCTGGCTGGATTAGGTGTTCTCCATCGGGGTCAGAGGTGCTCTACATCCAGCTCCCCATTGACGGAAGTCACGATGAACGGTGCTCAGCGACACCGTTTATGGCCTCCCAATCAGCGCTAGGGGCGGCGGTGTGATAATCCTGATTACATCGGTGTGCCCCCACCCAAACGATGAAGAGACCAGAGAGGTAGACCTTGCAGTTAACCAGTCATGACCGGTACGGCTATAGCGCGATCGCCCATCGCCCCGATTACAGTTGGCCTGAGGGCAAACGACTGGCGGTATATGTGGCCCTCAACCTAGAGCACTTTTCCTTTGGGGAGGGGTTCGGGGCGTCCCTGGCCCCCAGCGGTCCGCAACCCGACGTGCTCAATTACGCCTGGCGAGACTATGGCAACCGGGTCGGGGTATGGCGCATGCTGGATCTATTTAATGACCTCGGTCTACCCGTTGCGGCCCTGGTGAATTCCACCCTGTACGACTACTGCCCTGAGGTGATGCAGGCCTTTCGCGATCGCCAAGACGAAATTGTCGCCCATGGCCGCAGCAATTCTGAACGCCAAAGCTATTTCCCGGACGAAGAAGAAGAATCACTCATTCGCGAGACTACCGACATCCTGGCCCAGCATGAAAGCCAAAAACCAGCGGGTTGGTTAGGACCTTGGATTGACCAGAGCCATTTCACCCCGGATTTGCTACAAGAAGCGGGCTATACCTACATGTTGGACTGGTGCTGCGACGACCAGCCCGTGTGGTTCAAAACCCGTCAGGGCCGCATCCTCTCCGTGCCCTATCCCCAAGAAATTAATGACATTCCGGCGATCGCCGTGCGCCGCACCGACGCCCCGGTCTTTGCCGACATGATCATTGATCAGTACGACGAGATGAAAGCCCAATCGGCCAAACAACCGCTGGTGTTTGGCATCGCCCTGCACGCCTACATCATGGGCCAACCCTTTCGGCTCAAGCATTTGCGGCGGGCCCTGGAATACATCGCCAAAGATGCAGCGGCCCATCCTGAACAGGTCTGGCTCACCCACCCCGGCACGATTTCCCAATACATTCACGGCTTACCTGAAGGGATCGTGCCTGCATAAACTAATGTCTTGCAGGGCAAAGGCACTGATGTGGTGATTTTGAATGCGGCGTTGAAAGTCGCTGGGCTGGCTCAGGGGGAGAATTTGGGGGGGGCGATCGCTGCTGGCGTGAATCAAGCCCATGACATTCTTGCCAGCGGCGCGGCCTGGGAAAAGTTAGAAGCGCTGTTGGCTTTTCTCAAAAACTGAATCCAACCCATCGTTATGATGGACCTACGGCTTACGACGACATCCTGGGGCGTTTTCAATGACCCTCTCCCTCGAAAAAGTAGCTTCCAATCCCGCTTTACAAAAGCGGTACGACGCGACCTGGCAAGACTACGTTGCCATCCGAGATGGGGACAGCGATTTGCAAAAGATTGCCTTTAACCAAGGGTGGCTCTGGACTGACATGGGTACCGAAGGACCAAATCATGCTTCATTCAGTGATTTAATCACGGCTATTTTCTTTGTCTGGGCATTTCTAAATCCTGATGTTGTCCTGCAATCCTATGGACGCTGCCTGATCGAGCGACCCGAAACCCAAGCCTGTGCCCCAGACTTAGTTCTGTACAAAGGCGACAATATTCCTCGCTGGCAACCGGGTGAGCCTCGCCGCATCAGCTTAGATCGCCATCGTCTGCCCGATTTAGTCGGCGAGATTGCCGATACCAGCCTCAGCTTAGATCTTGATGAGCAAAAGCAGCTCTATGCTCAGTTGGGCATCGCTGAATACTGGGTGATTGATGTTAAAGGGTTTCGGCTATTTGGGTTTGGCCTAGCGGCTGGCATCTATGAGCCTTTGCAGGTGTCCCAGGTTTTGGCTGGCTTACCCCTTTCCCTGGTAGAGCAAACCCTAGAACGGCTGGAAACGGAAACCAACACCGCCGCTGCCAACTGGCTCATGCAGCAGTTGCAGAACTAAGGGATTTGCGAATCAACACCATACCCATACTGCCAGGGCGTAAGCCATAGCCTAAAGGCGGGTGAACGAAATTTTGCGCGGGATGTTTGTACTACAGCAAAAATGCTATCAACGTACCCAGTTTTTCAGCCTGTAACTGTGACTCCAAACTTGTTAATCTCTCAGATGCCGCTCTTTTTTCGCCCCCTCCCTTCGGGTTTGAGCGTCCACTCCGCCCGCGAATGGAAAGCCCACGGAGAGAAACCCCCTTCAGGGGTTAACAGAGCGCGATCTGGTGAGACCAGATTCTCCATTAGGGGCATGGCATGCCCCTAATCAGCAAAGCCGCGCTTTTTTTCGTCCACCCGTAAAGTAGGGGTTAGGCCAGAAGATCGCCGGTCTCCTGCAGGGTGTGTAACCGATGGTAGAGACCGCCTTGGGCCAGCAAGGTCTCATGGCTACCCATCTCTAGGATGCGGCCCTGATCCAGCACCACAATTACGTCTGCATCCCGCACCGTACTGAGTCGGTGGGCGATGATCAACGTGGTGCGAGTGCCGAGGATACCTTTCATAGCCAGCTGAATGGCGCGCTCCGACTCGTAGTCCAGGCTGGAGGTGGCCTCGTCAAAGACCAACACATCGGGGTTCACCAGTAGCGCTCGGGCAATACCCAACCGCTGCCGCTGACCGCCGGAAAGACGCACCCCCCGCTCACCCACTACGGTGAAATAGCCCTGGGGCAACTGGTGAATGAACTCATCCACCCGAGCAATGCGGCAAGCGTCATCCACCTGCGCCCGACTCACGTCAGGGTTACCGTAGGTGAGATTGTCCAGCAGGGTGCCGTTAAAGACATCCACCTCTTGGTGAACAATCGCCAACCGCTGTCGATAGCCGGTTACATCCAGTTGGCGTAGGTCTTCTCCATCGATTAAGATGCGCCCCTGCTGGGGCTCAAAATACCGAAAGAGCAGCTTCACCAAAGTCGATTTACCCGAACCCGATCGCCCCACCAATGCCACCGTCTGCCGAGGCTGAATCAGCAGATCGATGTCCTTCAGGATGGGCTGATCAGCGTTGTAACCAAAACCCACGCCCTCAAAATGAACCTTGCCGGTGAACTGATAGCTGGGACGGGGTTGCTCCAGCTGGGCCACACTGGCTGCTTCAATCCCGGTGGGCAACTGCAGGAACTCATGGAACCGCAGCATGGAGGCATAACGGCGAGCAAAGATCTCCGCCAGATTACTAATCGGTTCTAGCTCGGCGTAGGCCATACTCGATACCGTCAGGGTGGTGATGAAATGCCCCAGGGAGATCTGCCCCCGCAAAGTGGCCATCAGGGTGAGCACTAAAACGCCAAAGACACAGCTCTGCACCACCAACTCCTGCCAAGTCATCAGCGCCACATATCCCTTGTGAATCACCTGCTCCACCAGGGTCAGCTCTCGCCGTAGTCGACGCTGCTGGCGCTTGATTTCCTGTGCTTCTGCCGCAAAAGCCTTGACGGTTTTGATGTTGGTGATGATCTCTGAGGTGCGGCTCTCGGTGGTTTCCATATAGCGATCCAGGCTTTGCTCTTTGCGATTTAGACGCACCAAATCGCGACAGCTATAGGCCAAGATCACGGCTAAAGACACCAAAAAGGCCAATGCAATCGGCCAATCAATCCACCAAATCACAGCGAAGATGCCCAAGACCCGTGCCAGTTTAGGGAAAAACTGTCCGGCGATTTCTGGGTAGGTCCAGGTGTGGTTCGAGAGCCCTCGCGCTACCCGTCCGGCAATACGACCCGGATTGTGTTCGTCGTAGAAGCCTAGGGGCAAGCTCAGCAATTTGCGGATCACCTGCTCCCCGTGGTCGCGGCGGCTACGCAGGGCGATCGCCCAGTGAAACCAGACGCCGAGCCAAGGCTCCACCGGTGCCCGCACCACCGTCACCATAAAGATTGCCCCTAGCAAGACCGCCAGGGTGAGGGATCGGGCATCGGATATCCCCCACCACAGCCCCAGTTGATTGACAACAGACTGCACCCCACTATCAACCGGTGCTTGAGAGACGACGTTGAGCAATTGACCGATCGCGTAGGGCACGACCAAATCTAATAATTCAAAGACGCTGCTGGCAGCAATGCTGACCACAGCAAGCGCCCGATAATTTTTGTAGTATTTAACTACATCTAGAAGTTGAGCCATACCTCCTGCCCTTTAAAAGCATCCTTTCAGTGTATACGACAAATACTACAAAAACTACAATTCAGCTAAGATTTTGCTTGATGTGATGGATTAAGGGGCTGAGGTGATTTCTCAATGCACGTCATAAAAACGCTCAACTGCTGACTCAGTAAGCCATCCACAACGTTAACTAAAGATTAAGTTCAAGCTCTAGCCCTTGAGAGGATCGCCTAATGGGAAGAGCAGCATCTTGTCAGGTAGCCATGACCCGCTCCACCACCCTGGAAGCCCTCGCCGCCGAGGCCATCAGCAAATATTTGACCAAAGCCACCCGTTATCAAAAGGCAGTGCTCAAAGACCGCGATCCTGAGGCCTTACATCAGATGCGAGTAGGGATGCGGCGATTGCGAACGGCGATGCAGGTGTTTGAGCCCGTGTTGAAGCTGCCCAAAGCGGCCCGTGAACCGGATGTGGCGGCCCTGGGTCGCAAACTCAGCGACCTCAGAGATTTAGATGTGATTGCCGAGCTGTTGCGGCAGTACTTGCCCGATTTACCCGAGGTCGAAGGCCAAGCGTTACAGAAGGGGTTCAAGTCTTTGCACCAGCAGCGGAAACGGGCCTTCAAACAAGTCAAGACAACCCTAAAGGGTGATCGCTACCAGCAGTTCAAAACCCATCTAAAGCAATGGACCGAAGCGCCCAAGTGCGGTGACCTCGGCCCCTTGCCTGCAGCAACGATGCTGCCAGACTTAGTGGTCCCTTTGTTGAGTGGCCTCTGGCTTCATCCCGGCTGGCTGATTGCTACGGAAGTGAAGCGCAACCAGCCCCAACCCATCGCCAACCTAGAGCCTGATGCGATTGATGCCTATGTTGATCACCCCAAACTCCACAGCCTGCGCAAGCAGGTGAAGCGGGTCCGGTATCAACTGCAGTTGGTGGCAGATCAATATGGCGATCGCCTCGATACAGACCTTGCCAATTTCCAAGCGCTCCAAGAAAGTCTCGGCAACCTGCAAGACAGCCTGGTGCTGGCCGCATTTTTAGATAAAGCTGTCCCCAAGTGGAAAGCCAAACTCCCCACCCTCAAAGCGCGACTCACCCAGAGTCGCTATCAGGCCTGGAGCCAGTGGCAAGCCTTGCAAAAGCGCTATCTGAGTCCTCTCTATCGAGATGCGCTGCGGCAGGTTCTAATTGTGCCGGGTGCTGGTGCACCCCAGCCCGCCACCCCGAAAGCTAAAGCAGCAACAGCGGCCAAAGGGTCGCGCCGCAAGGCAACGACAGCAAAAAAGCCCCCTCGCAAGACCCCAGCGAGAAGGACTGCAGCGAAGAAAAGCTCCGCCGAGCAACCGCCAGCAGAGTCGTAAAGGCCATCGCCGAAACTCCTTTACAAACGGAAACCGTTTCTGATCCAGAGCAACGAGTTTGCAACTTGTATTTCTGTTTCCCCGAAGCGAGAACTCGCCATGTACTTTGATCAAGCTGAGTTTGCTGTGCGGTGTGAATGGGGAAGACACGGCATTGAACAGGTGGCTCTACAGACTAATCTTGTCATCATTGTTGACGTGCTGTCCTTCTCAACTTGTGTTGAGATTGCCACCCAGCGCGGGGCGATCGTGTTTCCTTACCCATGGCGGGACGGCACGGCTCCAGCCTTTGCCAACTCTGTGCAGGCTGAATTAGCCGGTAAACGCGGCCAGGGTAGCCGTTACTCTCTCTCGCCTACAGCGTTGATGGATCTCGACGCCGGTTTACGACTGGTGCTGCCTTCCCCCAACGGTTCGTCTTTGAGCAGGGCCACGGGCAAGACACCGACCTTGGCGGGATGTCTGAGAAATGCTGAAGCGGTGGCAGCGGTGGCAGCGCAATACGGTAGCCCGATCACGGTGGTTCCCGCTGGGGAACGGTGGCCCGATGGCAGCCTACGCCCCGCCCTCGAAGATTGGCTCGGCACCGGAGCAATTATCCGTCATCTCCCTGGTCGCTGGTCCCCTGAGGCCGAAGCGGCGGTAGCCGCTTACGAAGCCATGGCGGATCAGTTGGGCGATCGCTTAAAAGCCTGCAGTTCCGGTCGTGAGCTGATCGAACAAGGGTTTGAGCAGGATGTGGTGCTGGCAGCAGCGGTTAACGTTAGCGACTGCGTTCCCACCTTGGTAAACCAAGCTTATGTCAATCGCTCGGTGCAATAAACCCACCCATCAACCTTTTCGAGCCATGTGGAAGGCGGATAGATAGGACAGCGCTAGGTGCCCTCCTAAGTCACGCTCCATGCAGTCTTTCAGATCCTGGAGCAGGGCCTGTCGGGTCTGAGGTTCAAGCTTTAAATAGGGCGAATAAGTCTGTAACAGCGTTAAATACTGTTCGGTGCTGTATGTCACCTCAGTGGTGACGTGGCCCGTCACTAAGTATTGACAGCCCTAGCGCAGCTAAGGGCACGGTCGCTGTCCCTGGCCCACAGCCGACTTCCAACACTTTGGATTGAGCAGAGAGTCGTGCCTGCGTTACCACTTGGTTGGTCAATACGGCAGGGTATTTCGGTCGCGCTGCGTCGTAAGCCACTGCCGCTGGGGAATACCATTGCTTGCGCTGCTCTAGGGGTCGGTTGCCGTAGCGGGCGATCGGCTGTTTGAGATCATCGGTATCCATAGGCCGCTCAGCGCTGAGGGTTCCTACGATACCTTAGGAGTCATCCTGCTACCGCACCCACTATGTCTGCCTACCCCCGTGATCTGATTGGCTACGGCCAAAATCCACCCCATCCCCAATGGCCCAACGACGCGCGGTTGGCCCTGCAGTTTGTGATCAACTACGAAGAGGGGGGCGAAAACTGCATCCTGCATGGGGATGCCGCCTCAGAGTCGTTTTTGTCAGAGACCGTGGGGGCACAGCCGTTGCTGGGGGTGCGCAACCTCAACATGGAGTCGATGTACGAATACGGTAGTCGGGCCGGATTTTGGCGCTTACATCGGATCTTTACGGCGCGATCGCTCCCCGTCACCGTTTATGCCGTGGCCATGGCCTTAGAGCGCAACCCCGATGCAGGCAAGGCTATGGTCGCCGCCGATTGGGAAGTGGCCAGCCACGGCTATCGCTGGATTGACTATCAATATGTGGGCGAAGCCGTCGAGCGAGAGCATATTCGTAAAGCGATCGAGATTCAGACCGCCGTCACCGGTAGCCGCCCCCTCGGGTTTTATCAAGGTCGCCTTAGCCCCAACACCCGCCGCCTGGTCGTAGAGGAAGGGGGGTTTCTCTACGATGCCGATAGCTATGCCGACGATTTGCCTTACTGGGTCAACGATTACGGTCGTCCCCATTTGGTGATCCCCTACACCCTCGACAACAACGACATGCGCTTCGCCAGCTACCAGGGGTTTAACTCGGGGGACCAGTTCTTTGCCTACCTGCGGGATGCCTTTGATGTGCTCTACAGCGAAGGGGAAACGTCCCCAAAAATGATGAGTGTGGGGCTCCACTGCCGTCTGGCTGGGCGACCGGGGCGGGCAGCGGCGCTAGGGCGATTTCTTGACTATGTGCAGGGCCACGATCAGGTCTGGATCTGTCGCCGGGTCGATATCGCCCGCCACTGGCACAGTCACCATGCCTTAATGTGACGGTCCCTGGGAATGATGTGCGGCTCGGCAAGCCTTAGCGCCCTGGGCGAACCCACGCGCTAAGGCTTGAGGGCGCGTAATTTTTGGCGGGCCAGGTTTTGTAAATCTTGATCGGTCAAGATTTCGGGCACGAGGCGATTGGTGCAGGGAATCAGGTTGCCAGCATCGTCAGTAAATTGATGCGCACCCAGCTTGCGGGGGTCGTTATTGTCGCGGATAGAGTAGCGCATAATTCGAGAAGATATCCCCAGCAGTCTGGGCCTCGGACAAGAAAGATGAAGTATGCAGTTTACGCATAGACCACTCTTCTTTATAGACCAGAATTCTGACAGTCTTGTGACGAAGCTCAATGGATGGGCTGATGCTCATCACTGTTGCATTTTGAATTGCTCAATCTTGTCTGGCCCAAAAAATCCCTTCAGTTAGGGCTGCCATCTTAACCAACCCACCCCCACACCTTATCCAAAGGTGCGACCATTCCAGCCCCACATCGCCCCTTGGGCATCGGCAAACTCGATGTAGGTGCGGTTTTTAGGCACGCCGAGCTGGGTTTCAATCTGGGTACAAAAGTCTTCGCTCATGGCCTTGGTCTTAGCACCGCCCATGGTGCCGACACTCTTGATTTCGATGTAGCACACGGGCTCGGTGGTGCCGCCAAAAGTCATGGGGACATCCCCCTCAAACGCGGTTATCACGTAGGATTCCGGCTTGCCAAGGTGGCTGGCCAAACTGCTCGACAGGCCCTTGAGCATGGTTTCCACCTGAGTCGGCTCAGGAGTCGAGATTGAGGTTTGAACTTTGATAAGAGGCATAGACCGATGAAATGCTGATCCCTAGGATACGGGACTCACGCAATCGTGCCCTGGATCCCACCCAAGCAAAAGCGCACCGACAGTGGTAAAACAGGGGCTATATCTCCTAGGCGAATCCCTATGCGCCGATTTTTTGGGGCCGATCGCCACTCAAACGATTCCCCCCCTGATCCCGATCAAGCTCCAATGCCTTTTACCCACCGCGTCCCCCCCATCGGTCGCCGGGGTTTGGCTTGGGGTCTGGAACTGGCGATCCTTCTGGTTGGCGTGGCCGTGCCCGTTTATGGCGGGATTTATCACACCCAGCGAGCAGAGCAAACTGATACCTTCACCGAAGTCAGCCTCAGCCCTCTTCTGCAAACGGCCCAAACCACCGTTGCTCGGAGTCTTGGTCTACCTCAAAGATCGCTGCGCGAGACCGTCACCCCCCTCACCCACGGCCTCTGGTCCGCTGCCCTCGGAATCCCCGTCGTTCTGTTAGGCATCCATATCTATAGTTTGGGGCGCTGGGGCGCGAGTGGACCCAAAGCCTGGCTGCGGATCCAGGTGATTACCCTGGATGGACAGCGGCCCACCTGGCGGCAGAGCCTGGTACGAGAGGGCGTCGGTAAATGGGGGATACCGCTGGCGATCGCCTACGGACTTTGGCGAGTGGCGGGTGGTTTCCCCAACCCGCTGATTTTGATCGGCCTTAGCGCCCTGACCCTAACCGCAGAGAGTGCCACGGCTCTGCTCAATCGCGCCCGTCGACCTTGGCATGATTGGCTGGCGGGCACTTGCACGGTCGATCCAGAAACGGGGGCGATCGTACGGTTGACCCACCAATGGGAAAGCGAAAGCACCGAAACCGATGATCAAGCGGCGCTGCCACCCGCCACTCAAGGGGGGGCGATCACCTGGACTGAAGATGAGAGCGGTCTCACGGCAGTCGTTTTAAACCCTGGCCCCACCTGGCCTGAGCAGAAACCGCCACGGCGATTTTTACCACCTGCCCTCAGCGCCTTGCTGTTATTGGGGCTCGTCGGTCTATCTGCCGCTGGGGGGTATTTCTGGCGGGGACGCACCCTGACACCAGTCAGTGACCCCACCCTCTTTGGGCAGTTGGTGGCCACCCTGACCAACCCCGAGGCCGATCTAGACACGAAGCAGGCCGCGATTTTGGCCCTGGGCAACACCCCCGACGCCCAGGTCACCTCTTTACTGGTGGACTTGATGGGTCAGGCTGATGATCCTGAGTGGCTCGATACCCTCCATCAGGCCATCCTAGAGCGGGGCTCAGCAGCGGTGCCCCACCTGCGACGGCTCAATCAAAGCCTCAGTCGAGACTTGTCTGAGGCCAGCAACGCCCCTCAAAAACAACGGCTGACGTTGCGCCTCCAGACCGTGAACCGGAGCTTAGCAAAGCTGATTTCTCTGGAGGGCGATCGCGTCCATACCTTAGACCTACGGGGCCTGCATTTAGGCTATCTCTCCCAGGGGGGACAAGACTTTACCCTCAATCTGAATAAGCAAAACCTGGCCGGCATTCAATGGCAAGGGACCCGGCTAAATCGCGCTCAGTTATCAGGGGCAACCTTCTTTGATCCCGGCCCTGATCAAACCGACAATACCTACGATGACCGCACTGCTGACTTGCGGGGCGCTGATCTCACCGATACTGATTTGGCTGGGGTCAATCTTACCCTGGCCCAGTTACAGGGTTCAGGGCTGCTGCGAGCGAACTTAACCGGGGCCAATTTAACCGGCACAGACTTGCAGCGGGTCAACCTAGAGCGGGCCATCCTGATTCAGGCGAACTTGACCGAGGCCAATCTCACCCAGGCCCGCTTAACCGCAGCCGATCTGACCGAAGCGGTCTTGATCGAGGCCAACCTGACCAACAGCAATCTGCGCCAGCTTGACGCGACCGGCGTCGTCTTTACTGGGGCCAACTTGCGGGGGGCCGAGCTGCAAGAAGCGGCTTTAGCCGATGCTGATTTGAGTGGGGCTGTTTTAACGGATGCCAACCTGCAGGGGGCGGACCTACAGGGGGCAGACCTGCAGGGGGCGGACTTGCAAGGCGCAAATCTGCGATACACCACCCTGCAAGGGGTACGTTGGCAGGGGGCTAACTTAGCTGGGGTTGATCTGGAAGGGGCAACACTCTCCACTGCAGAGGTTGAAACCAGTGACGGCTTTGTCACCGCGGCCCCTGACCTTGATAGCGGCCAGCAGCTCTTGGGCGTTGACTTTAGCGAAGCCCTTAACCTTAGCCCTGGCCAAGTGAACTACATTTGTGCTCAGGGAGGGATACACAGCGCCTGCCCCGCTCCTTAACCCGGCGTGCGCAGAGACCACGCCTCTCCCATCCATCCATCCACGGCCCTGTCCAGGTACTTCATTTACCCGCCGACCCCTAACCATGCAGCGTACTCGCCTGGCCACTTTGATCGAAACCCTCGGCAACCGCTTGGGACGCTGGGTGTTTAACCCCTGGCGGCGGCTGTCTCTGGTGATTATCGGCCTTCTGTTTGGCAACTTTTTTGGCACCGCGATTTCCACCATTGCGGGTCAAACCGCCGACTTTGACGTGTTTATCGCGGCCCTTTTGGTGATCGGCGTCGAGCTGATTAGCTGGCGGTTTTATCGCCGCTCCCGTAAAGAGCCCAAACAACCCAGCCTCGCCCTAGAGGTGTCCAATGCCTTCAAGCTGGGGCTGGTCTACGGTTTGTTTGTAGAAGCCTTTAAGCTCGGCAGCTAATGTGAAACCTTTTGAGTCTTTGGCAAAGCTGCCAGTAGCTGATTGGCCCGTTGGGTAATGGCCGACCAACTTGCGCGGGCCACTAGCGCTTGAGGAAACAGGCTGGTGGATAGGGCGATTGCCTCAGCCCCCGCCGCTAACAATTCGGGACCGTTCTCTAGGGTGACTCCCCCGGTGGGAATCAGTGGAATATGGCCCAGAGGCCCCTGCAATTGGCGAATGTAGGTTGCTCCGCCAAGTGCCGTAATCGGAAAAACCTTGACGCTGGTGGCCCCGGTTTGCCAAGCAGTCACAATTTCGGTGGGGGTGGCGGCCCCTGGAATCACCGGCAGACCCTGCTGTTGGACCCTGGTGATCAGGGCCGGATCGGTGTGGGGCATAAAGCAAAACTCTGCTCCGGCAGCGATCGCTGAATCTATGTCCTTTGCAGACAGAAGCGTTCCGGCTCCTACCCAACAGTGAGATAACTGGGAGCGTAACTGTTCGATTAGCAGGGCAGGGCGATCGCTGGTCCATGTAATCTCAATGAACCGTATGCCTGCCGCTGCCGCCGCCAGGGCCATACCCCGGCCCAGCGCCACCGTTGGAGCCCGGATTACCGCGATCGCGGGGCTGAGTTGCAATTGAGTCTGCCACTGGCCAACATCCATACAGATCGTGTCTGACGCTGCGCCCAAATACCCTACCGGTCACAAGTCCTCCCAGTCCAGCCGCTGAATTGCTCAAATCAATCTGCAATTAGCGGCCAGAACCCTTGGGGTTCGCTAATATGCAAGAACACGGGTTAAACTCCTCCTCAATATTCATGGTTGTCTCGGCTGGCCTGAGGTAACTGCAATCCAGGCGATCTCCGATGACATTACCCCCTGGCAATAGTAATCGTGACCTGGAGCAAGCTTGTCTGCTATTGCAGGAATATAGCTTTGAGCTGGGTGGCTTTAATCCCCAGGAGTTGACGCAGTTCTGGCAACAAACCCTGGAGGTCGATGCCGCTTGGATTCGCGCAGCGGTGCTCGAAGCCCTGTATTTGGGACGCTATAAAGCGTTTTCTGTCGGGCAAATCTTACAGATGTGGAAGCGGCGACGACAATCGGTGCGCCACTTTAACCATGATTTTGAGCGGGTGGTGTTTGGGCCGTTGGAACCCCATTTCAGTCAAGCCGCCTTTATCTCGGCTCCGATGAACACCGCCGCTGCAAGCAGCCCTGCTATGGCCGAGCCAGATCCGATTCCACCCATGGCAGCCGAATTGCCTTATTTTAATGATTCAGAGCCCCTGCCGCCTGTCGCACCCGTTGAACCCGTAACGGCGGTTCCTGTCGTCCATGGCTCCGCTGCTGAACCTGAATGCTCAGAGCCCTCAGAGCCTGAAGCCTTAGCCTCTACCGAGCCCGAGACTAGCGCAGCCGAAAGCGAATCACCCCTCAGCGACCCTGTAGACGAAACCTTCCATACCCCTGAACCCATTCGCAAATTTGTACCGGTTCAGCAACCGTCAGGGTTTTATAGCCGCCTGCAAGCCGTCGCCCGCACCTCTCCGTAGCCATGATCCAGCGAACGCTCTATGTTTTGGCCGTTCCTGATTTAGAGCGCTCCGGCAACTTTTACCAGCAGGCGCTGGGATTCACGGTGCATGAAATCGGTGATCCGGGCTGGCGGATGTTTGTGCGGGATGAATGCCGGATCATGATCGGAGAATGCCCCGACGCCATCCCGGCTAGCGACTTAGGGGACCATTCCTACTTTGGCTATTTCGTCGTCGATGATGTGGATAGCGACTACGATCGGGCCGTAGCCCAAGGGGCTGAGATCATCAAGCCTTTGCGAGACGAACCTTGGGGAATGCGGGAGTTTGGCCTGCGCACCATTGATGGCCATCGCATCATGATGGGTAAAGACCTGGACGATTAAGCGATCGCCGCTAATTTTAGGGCCGGAATTGGGGGCTGACCCCCAAACCCCCTGATATGGGGGCCTAACTCCCCCAAACCCCCCGAAAGGGAGATTTGGGTTGGGTCGTGAATGCGCACGGTAAGACGACAGGGGCGAGGCTGGTAACAATCTATTCCTCTAGGAACCGATTTAGAGATTTTACCCCTTGCAATTGAGGCCAGAACCCTTGCTATACAAGTCTTGCGTAGAGTTCTGTTTAACAGACGGCTCCCAAGAAGGGAGGTCCCAGCCTATTTTCCTTATCGCATACTCAAGCCCTCTTCTAACCGACCTTGACCAGGACCTGGTCGTCTTCGATTTTGGCTTCAAAGGCACCTAAGGGATCGGTAGCAGGGCCTTCGGTGACGGCACCATCCGTCGCAAATTTAGAGCCATGGCAAGGGCAGGCAAAGGCAGCACTGTCGCTTTCCCAAGCAACGGTACAGCCCTGGTGGGTACAGAAGGAATTGAGGGCGATAACCCCTGCTGCGTCGGCAGGGTCGCGGATCACAATCACCTGCTGTCCTTGAAAGCTCTTACTTGCAAGGGAACCTGCTTCGTCTAGCTCAGCTACGGTGCCGATCGCCCCAAAGCCATCTTCACGGGGGGTGGCATCGACTTCAGCAGCGGGCTCATCCGCTGAGTCGGTTGCAGTGTTGTCAGGTTGGCAGGCAGCGATCGCCACCGGTAGCGATGTTGCCAACGCCCCCAGCCCGATCCAATTCATAAAGTCCCGTCTCTTCATGGTGCTCTCCTCTAAAGTCTCAGCAATTCACTTACGTCGGTCATCAATCTGCACACGTCACCGTGAACAGAAAGCCTGTGACCAATGCCATTAACTTAACGGCATTGGTGAAGCCAGAAAGCCCATAGAGCAAGAACCTAGATGTCGAGCATGCCAGAGACTTTCTGGCCCCGGTTAAACATAGTCTTAGGCATTTTCGGCCGTTGGAACTGTATCAGAGCGACCTAACCAGCCATAGTGACGGGCAGCAGCGATCAGCACAAATAGCAGATCGAGTCCAACGGCTGAGGCCAGCAAAAGTTCCGAACCGCCGGTGCTGAAACCGTAGCTGTGTAGGCCAGTACCGAGTACAAAGTTCACCCCATACCAAGCCATCAGCACCGCATTAAAGGCCACCACACTGGCTACGCTAATGCCGAAATCCCCAATCCAGCCCACGAGGCGGCCATGGAGGGGCGCTAGGTAGCAGAGTAGGGCGATCAACGCCCAGGTTTCCTTTGGATCCCAACCCCAGAAGCGGCCCCAAGAGAAGTGCGCCCAAATGCCACCGAGGATAATCCCGGCTGTCAGCAGTAAAATCCCCACCTGCAGAACACGATAAGTGAGTTGCGATAGCGTCTTGATCCGCTTTTTAGATTGAGGAGCAAATAGATAATTGCCTAGGGTGACATGGCCGAGGCCCAAGGCCAGGGCAAAGCTGGCGTAGCTTAAGGCAATGGTTGGCACATGAATGCTGAGCCAGAAGTTATCGCGCAGCACCGGCACCAACGGTGAAATGCTGGGGTCCAGCACCGCCGGAAGGCTATCGGCCAGCACCAAGCACACTACTGCCAAGGGGGCCGCAGCTAACAAGTAGTAGCGACTGCGGGAAATCAGCTCAAAGGTGAGGGCGATCGCCGCAATCCCAAACCCGACCCACACCACCGACTCATACATGTTGGTAACTGGGGGGCGACCCGCAATCTGCATCCGCAACCAAAACCCATAGCTCTGCACTGCAATCCCAGTGGTGAAGAGGCCAATGGCGCTCCAATACAGATTCCAAGGCTTCACCCAGAGACTCACCAGCATCACAACAAAGGCGAGGGCGTAAAGCTGCCAAGCCTTAGCAAAAGGATGAAAATGATTGAAATGAACTTCCCGCTGCAGGGTGGCATCGGTGGGATAAATCGCCGTACTCAAATCGGTGAGCCCTTGCTTCAGCTCTGTAGCGAAGGCCGCAATCATCGACAAATGGGTCTCCCCGCCTCGCAAAAGGGCCTGCTGCATCATTGCAAATTGGGCCATGAGCGGAGCCACCGTTTCAGGGGCGTAAAGCTGCTGAGCCTCATTCAGTGCGGCCCATTTACCCTTGATATCGTCGGGGTGGGGCACGATGGGCAGTTGATTATCGCCCACAGACTGGTACAGCAGGTTGAGCCGCGCTTCGATGGTGAGCGCTTCCCGCTCGTTACGGCTCAAGTCCACATCGTTTAGTTCCTTTTGATGGGCCTGCCGCACAATCTCGGTCAGACCCTCATTGGTCATCAACTCCTGAAACGTAAATTGTTTACGCTCCAAGTCCAAGCCTGCAGCTTCTTTCAGCGGACGATAGCTAACCAACACAAATGGCTCTTCATTCCAGTTGCGGGTGTTAAACCACATCGCCAAATAGGTGCTGAGGTAGTCTTCCTTTTGACCATCTGCCCGTTGGTAATGGGTAGACCCGTGGATTTTGGCCACCGTTTCCTTGGCAACAGTATCGAGGGGCTTTTTGCGCCCATCGAGCTGCACCGCCAGGGACCGCATCGAGTCCAAGCCATCGGGCTGAAACTGGCTCAAAGGCATGAACAGTAACAGGCAGCCCAGGCAAAAGCCGACAACAAATTTGATTAGAGAGAGACCTTTCATAGCGCGTATCGTTATCTCAATTTTGGATGGGCAGACGTTGAAAGCTGTTATTTACCGAATACAGCCAAAATCGGAATGGTGGGTGTTGTCTCCTCAGCAGGCAGATCAGGCTCAGCGCTTGAGCCCAGATCAGGCCTCTTGCCTTTTGAGGCGGAACGGAGTTTTTTCATCAGTCCAGGCCCGTAGAACATAACGCTGATACCCATGACCACCATCAAGGATCCCAGCCAAGTCAGGGCAGTTACCCACCAGGGCTCTCGCTTAATTTGTAGGGTAGATTGCTTCAAGTCGCCAGGATTCCAGGAGGCTTGCGCCAGCTTCCAGCCCCGAAACCAGGTGGGGTGATTCATCCAGACGGTACGGCGGACAGCAGTATCGGTTTGCGGGTCAAACAAGGTGACCTTACTGGTCCACATGGCTACCGACTCACTGCCCTCGTTGCGATCCACAATGAAATCGTCCAGCTTCACATAGAAGGGGAGTTCTAAAAGCTTGGGACTAAAGGCGGCGAAGTAGTCGCCTTTAGCGGTTTCTAGGGTGGTGGGCTCCCCCCAGGGCAGCCAAACGCCTTTGCCATCGGGCGTGATCAGCTCCAATGCCGGAGCGCCTTCATCTGCGATTGTGCCGCTGGCAACAGGGGTGACGGGCACCACCTGTCGCTGCACTTGGGCGTGCTCCAACCGCTGGTTGAGAGAAATTTCAAAATCGGCCCAGCCTGGAGCAATTGCCTGATCTGCCTGCCAAGGCCCTGCCTTAAATCCTTTGGAAGAGAGGGCTGCATAGTACAGCGTTTGATCAGGACCCGCCACAATGCGGAAATAGTCCGCAGCCGTTACCGCTGGAGCCTCGTACTGAGCAGAGACTGCAATCTCATCACCCGTCTTGACCGGCGCTAAGTCAGGTTTAGCAAATACAAACCAACGGGCTTGGGCCTCCCCTTGGGTGAAGTTGAGCTGCACGGCTGGATTACGAAACTGCTCTGAAGCAGAGGTGGGTTGATTATTGCGGCCCAACCGGAAGTCGGGCCAGACATTCACCAACTCTGCAGTAACGCCATCCGGCAATTTCAAAGCTTGGCCGAGCACCTGCTGCACATCCACCGTGCGTTGACCGATTTGGATTGTGCCGAATGGGGCGGACTCCTTTTCAGGCGGGCTCAGGAGCTGCTTAAGTTCAGCCTCGTCTCTGGCTTCGGCAATCTCTAAATGGGCAGGGCCAATATCCATTTGCCGATATCCACTGGGGGCAGCGGCCAGCCAGCGCTCTAAAGTTTGGCCCATGCGATCGCTGCGGAGCTCAACCTGCACCGCCAGGTTGTCTACCGGGCCGTCATCCGTGAAGCGGACTGTCTTGATGGCGCGATCGCTGTAGCCCACCAAGGCCAAGTCACCGACTTGTCGAGGCACAACCGTGCCGTCCGCCTTGATAAACAAATCTGCTTGCTGACGCGATTGGTCGGGGGCGATCACCTCTAGCAAATCACCGGCCACGCGGATTTGATTGTTGGGGCCACTGTCGGTACGGACCAGCAACATCCCTTCAGTGCTGATGTGAATCACTGCGGCTGAACCCGCAATAATCACAATCAATCCCCAATGGGCCAGGGCGAAGCCAATCTTTCGAGGCCCTTTCCAGGGATAACGACTCAGGGTAGAAATGCCTAGGTTGACCGCTAATAGAAACATCAAAGCGCCAAACCAAGCACTCTTATAAATCTCCCGCTGAACCACTTCTGAGCCCACTTGAGACTCGTAAAAAGTAGCCCCAACCAAGATGGCCGCGATCGCAGTTAAAAGCGGTACAGCTAGGCGAACTGATCCTAAAAATCGAGCAATTTGAGAGGCCATAAATGAGGTGGAAGGGTGCCTAACTTCGTCTCATCACCTTTGACTTTGTCACCTAATTTATTTGCAGCTATTGATACAAGTTCATCGCGTTTTATGCAAAAAGAAATTCGATTTAATGCCAAACCTGCATACAGAAAATGAATGCTTATACATGCGGTTATCGCATTGATATAGTGCATTTTTGTGGTTTGGATGATTGTTTTGGTAGCTGCTGAAACAAAAAATGAATTTTGCCTCCCCTAATCTCAACACTCAATTAGTCCACTTTTAAGCTTTGAGTTTTACTATCTAGTTCCCGATTGGCATATGGCGTTTCTGCCGTCTTCTGAGATTCCTGGGAGTTTATAGTGCAAGGCTTTCTGAGTGCAATGCTCTGGATTCGATGTGAGCCATTTTGCTTGAGTGGGTCAACTCATTTATCTAAGGTTCTACATAACCCGAAGCGTTTTAACGAGACTGATTTGCATTTAGATTCTTGTAAAGTTGCTGAGAGATTAAGCCAATAAAATGACTACAGATGTAGATGAGACTGCTCAAGACACTGGGCTTGAGGTTGAACTGCTAGAAACAAGCTTTGAAAAGGTCAAGCCTCAAGCTGATGCATTTGTTGCTAGCTTCTACGACAACCTCTTCACAGACTATCCAGCAGCCAAGCCTTTGTTTGAGCATACGGATATGTCCAAACAGCAAAATATGCTGAAGGCGGGCTTGGTCTTAGTGGTCGAGAACCTTCGTAATCCCGAGGCTCTAAGCTCAGCGCTGAAGGGTTTGGGGGCTCGCCATGTGAAGTACGGCGCGTTGCCTGATCACTATCCTTTGGTCGGCAATAGTTTGCTCAAGACTTTCGGGCAATACCTGAATTCTGACTGGACGGAAGAGACGAAGGAAGCTTGGGTGGGTGCCTACGGGGCGATTACCGAGCTGATGTTGTCAGGTGCTGAGTATTCGGAAGAGGCCGTAAGTCTTGACAGCGCTGCACCTGCAGAGCCTGAAACGGATGCCGTCGTTTTGCTCGAAGAAAGCTTTGAGAAAGTTAAGCCCCAGGCGGATGCCTTCGTGGCTAGCTTCTACGAAAACCTGTTTACAGATTACCCAGCGGCTAAACCCTTGTTTGAACATACAGATATGTCCAAACAGAGAAACATGCTCAAGATGGGTTTAGTCACGGTGGTCGAGAATTTACGCAACCCAGACGCTTTGAGCAGCACACTCAAAGGATTGGGTGCCCGCCATGTGAAGTACGGTGCTTTACCTGATCATTACCCCTTGGTTGGTAACTCTTTACTCAAAACCTTTGACCAATATTTGGGCGCAGATTGGACCCCTGCGGTTAAGGCGGCATGGGTCGGTGCCTATCAGTCAATTACTGAGCTGATGCTAGATGGGGCTGATTACTCCCCTGACGCTGTGAAATTGGAAGCTGCCATCCCCGCAGAACCCCCTGAAAGCAACATCAGTACCGGTACGGCTGCAGGTCTTGTGGGTGGCGGTGCCATCTTACTGGCCATCCTGTTCTTCTTGATCTAGCCCCCACGGCTGTATGCAACGCCCTGAGGACTAACCATGACTGCACGTGGAGGTCGCCCTTTTAATTGGCGATCGCTCATCAATCTCAAAACGGCAATCATCTTTGCCTGCATCGCCCTAATTGGTTGGTTCGTTGCGGCTTTTGCCTTAGATAACAAGCAGGTGTTTTTGCCAGGAGAAACATCGGTGGGTCACTACCTGTTTGAGACCTCTTGCGCTTCCTGTCACGAAGGCTTTAAGCCCGTGAGCAACGACACCTGCACCAGCTGTCACGAAGCCGAATTGGCTGAAGATACCCATGGTTCCAAGAAGTTTTTGGATCCGCGCTGGGCCGGAGAGTTAGCCAATTTAGAGGCCCTCACCTGCACCACCTGTCATAACGAGCATGTCCATATGTTTGGCCGGGGCGTTCACCTGCAGCCTGATCTCTGCATGGTTTGTCACGAAGGCATCCCCAATGGGGATCTCAAGAGCCATGACGGTTTTGCTGCTGATGGCTGCTGGACTGCAGGGTGCCATAACTACCATGATCACCGCTCCATTTCCACCGGCTTTATTCGTCAAAATCTCGATCAGTCACCGATGCTACCCGTCCAGGTTTTACCCGATCGCGACGTGTTCACCGAGCTAGAGACTGCTCCCAGCCCTGATCTGGGCCAGGAGTTTCTAGGAGGTGGCCCATGATTAGGCGGCTACTTTCGGGTTTGATTGCCCTCGGATTTGTGCTGGGTATGACCGTGGGCTGGGCTACTCCGGTTTGGGCAGACACCATCGATCAGGTAGTGGTGGATGACAGTACTCAACTTTGGCAGGGGAGTGTTCATGCCCTCAATGATGTGAACTGCTCTAGTTGCCACCAAGATGAGGCCACCAAGGCTTTTGTTGCTCACCCTGATCAGGAGAGCTGCCGGTCTTGCCACGAGCAAGCGGTGGATACCTTTTTGTTGGGCAAGCATGGCATTCGCCTGCGGGAGGGGCAGACCCCGCTGACCCCTGCAATGGCGCGCCTGCCGATGAAGGCAGAAGCGCACAACATGCAGATGACCTGTGCGACCTGCCACGATGCCCATTCGGTCAATACGGTGCAGGCAGCGACGGATTCTTGCTTGACCTGCCACAACGACACCCATTCACTCAATTACGAGAACTCTCGTCATGCCGAGTTGTTTGCTGCCGATCGCAGTTTGCCGCGACCGTCTAGCAGCTCAGTCAGTTGTGCCACCTGCCACCTGCCTCGCCATGGGCTAGAGAAAGGAGACAGCACAATCACTCAGGTGAATCACAACAACACCTACACGCTGCTACCGCGCGATCGCATGGTGAAAGAGGTTTGCATGAATTGCCATGGCGTGGAATACAGCTACAACAGCATTTTTGACGACGCGCTAGTGGAGGCGAACTTTGACCAGCCCCCTAGCCTGTCGCTAGAAACCTTTGACTTGGTACGTTCCCTTGAGGAAAAGCGTACTGATTCGGGGGACGAATAGCGATGTACGTCAATCCCGTGTTCGTAACCACGAACTGCCTCACCGGCTCACAGGCCAAGCTCACACTGCTGACTCAACACACAAACACAACTTCAAAGTTCTGAGAAGGAGAGTAATTTCATGACCGTTTTCAATCAATGGATACGTACAATTCGGACCCGTTCCGTAGCCTTTATGGCAATCATCCTCGCGGTTGCTGTTACTGCGGTTGCCTGTGGGGGTGGCCCCGCCGCTGACTCCGGGGAAACCGCCAGTGGGATCCCCCCAGAAATCGTTGTGGATTATATCCACACGGTGGCAGCCTCCGATCGCACTGCTTATACCAAACACGTGGTTGGCCGCTTACAAACCTTAGAAGGCATCGACAAGCCTGATGGGGTGGTTACCGCTGAAGCAACGGAAGCTTGGCAAGAAACCAATGGTATTCCCCTCCCGGCTCAGATGTTTCGCCTTGGGGCAGAGCTGGCGTCAGAGGATGGGGACTTTACGATTGGCCTAATTTCCCCTTGGAATATTAATGACAGCCAGGCACCCAAGGGGGAATTTGAAGAAACTGGCATGCAAGAGGTCATCGACACTGGTGAACCGTATAAGGGATATCAGGAAATCGGTGGCCAGCAATTTTATTCTGCAATTTATCCCGACCCAGCCGTTGCAGAAGCTTGTGTCAGTTGTCACAATACCCACCCTGTCCATCTGGAGCGCTACCCCGACAAGGTTTTCGAACTTGATGATGTCATGGGTGGTGTTGTAATCAATCTTCCCCTGGCGGGAGCATAAGCGCTAGTTGACGACTAGCAAGTCACTCTCCTAGTGACACCACCTGGGGGACTGGGGCGTTCATTTCGCCCCTACTCCCCCAGAGAAACCTTAATTCGCACCTTCCAACGTTCTAATCCCCCAGGCCAATGAGCAGACCTCCCCGTAATCAACGGACCCTGGATCAATCGATGTCATTGTCCTCTTCCGGCGAGCAACCGTTATCGGCGACTCCTGTCCCCGATTTAGCCGAGATCGCCCCCCAACGACGATCTCCGAAACGCAAACCGAAAGGGATGCAGCCCAGCTTCAAGACCTTGATTGGCTTGACCTTTTTAACCGCTTTGTTGCTGCTGCCCTTTGCCTTCAGTGCCGGTTATCTAGACGCCCTGCGGGACAATGCTGTCGATCTACATCGCCTGCTGCGGGGAGAACTGTATAAACAAGGTACCGGCTTCGGGGCACTGGCCTTTGTTTTGCTAGAGGTCATGCTCACGGTCCGTAAGCGTAGCCGCAGTTGGATTGGTCGAATCAAAATCCCCGGTTCCATGCAGCTTTGGCGCAGCCTGCATATTTTTCTGGGCGTGGGTTTAGTTGGCTTGGTTTTGGTCCATACCTTGGGCTCGAACGGCCTCAATTTCAACGCCGTCTTCCTTTGGGTCTTCTTTGCCACCAGCCTGACTGCGTTGGTGGGCGTCGTTGCCGAAACCGGCATTTTAGAATCGGCTCGCAAGACTTTTGGCAAACTGCCAGGGGGCGACGCCGTTCTAACCAAAGGCCCGTTGATTCGCGGGTTACGTTCGATCTGGCTGGTCAGCCATATCTTCTTTGTCTGCGTGTTTGCCGTCATGCTGGTGTTTCACATCATTCTGGCTTACTACTACCAGTGAGTCTGAGTGAGATTCATCCTGCCGTGATTTATTCCTAGAGAGAAGCACCATGACCCATCCCCCAATCCCAAGTCAGCCCGGCTTTACCAAAACCTATGGCGTCGTGATTGCGGTGATTGGGCTATTTGCGATCGCGGCGCTTGTGCTCACCCGACCCACGACTGCCATCTCTCATCTGTCACCTTTATCGGGGCTGATCACCCTTAAAGCTAGCGCCCAAAACGCCATGCCCTATGGTGAAGCTATGGGCAACCCTCAGCCCACCCTGATTGAGTTTTATGCCGACTGGTGTACGACCTGTCAGGCTTTAGCGCCAACCCTAGATGCCGTCCATGACCAATTTGGGGAATCCCTAAACTTCGTCATGATCGACATCGATGCGCCTCAGTGGCAACCACAAATTCAGCAGTTCCAGGTGCAAGGGGTGCCTCACTTAGCCCTCGTGAACTCTGATCAAACTGTTGCCGATACGTTTATCGGCAAGGTGCCCGAATCTGTACTTGTGAACCGGGTTACAGATTTGATGATGTAAATCGTTTAGCGTTTGACAAGACCGATTAACCAAGACTTTAGGCCGTCCTCTACTCAACAGGAGACCTCGTTATGGCAATCCTCAATCGGTTTCTGCGTTTTTTGGAATGGCTTGAGCAATACGCTGAGTTGGCCGCGTTTCTAACTCAACCCATTGGCTTAACCTTACTGACCTGCCTATTCAGCTACCAGGCCCTACTGCTGAGTGGCTGTAATACAGCTGATTCGGCTGTTTTAGCTAGCGTTGTGGCTTTAGCACTTCACTGCATCATTAAACGGCCTGAGTTTTAGGGCAGCTCACTGAGCATGGCGCAATAGCGATCGCTACGCCACATTCAGCGCCCCATGACGCTTTAGCCACCGCTTTTGTACACCCGAGAGTCCAGTCACATCGGTAAAGATTGCTCCTTTCACCTGGCAGCCTTCTAAGCACACCCGATCCATTTGAGCATTTTCTAAATTGGCATCCCGCAGGTCAGCCCCGGTCAAGTTTGCCTCCATCAAGTTGGCATATTCTAGGGTGGCGTTATAGAGCGACGCTTGAGTCAAGTTTGCCCGCACCAAAATACTGTTCCAAAAATCAGACCAATCAAGTTGCGCCCCACAGAGAACCGCAGCGGTCAAATCTGCCTGCTGAAAGACTGCACTGGTCGCCTGGGTTTCAGACAGATTGGCACCAACCAAAATCGTGTCGGTGAAATTGGCCTGGGTGATATCCGTTGTTGCCAGTGAGGTACCAGATAAGGTGGCCTGACACCACTGAGACCGATTCAGCCGTGCTCCTTCCAAGCTGGCACGGCTAAAGTTGGCGTTGTCGAGGCAAGCTTCCACAAAGCTGGCATGCTTGAACCGGGATTGAGGTGCGCTGACTTCGCGCAAATTCGCCCGATCAAAGATGCCAAAGCAGCCATCGGCGTGATCTAGGCGAACCCCATAAAACTGAGCAGCTTGGGCCTGACACCGCTGTAGGTTTGCACTTTCAAGATGAGCCTGGGTCAGCACCGCTTCAGTCAGCACCGCCTCTTCTAGGGAAATCCCAGCCAGATCTGCCAAAATCAACGTGGCATTAGCGAGATTCGTGCCCCGGCAAGACGAATTTTGCAAACGGGTACGGCGTAGGTAAGCCGCCGAAAAATCAACTCGATCTAGCCGAACTCCACTCAGGTCAATACCGCTGAGTTCCGCATTCCCCAAAGAGTTGCCAGCCTGGACCTGGGTGAGAACGTCAGATACCGTGAGTTGAGCCATAGGACAGGAAAAAGTTACTCGAAATTCCATCCTAAGCGCTTGTCGTATCATTAGATACAGAATTAAATCTGAACTTAATAGGCCGGTTGATTCTTCATCGCAGCTTTACCTAAAAGGCCAGGTTCGGAAAAAAGCAGCGTATGGACTTGTAATCCTAAAATCGGAAGGCAGTCGTCCTAGAGCTGAATATTGCTGAGATGGCTACGAGGGTCAGTCGTTCGCTGAGTCTGGAGCTGTTGATAGAGCTGACGCTCCTTGTCACTCAAGGTTTTGGGTGGCGCAATTACGATCTTCACTAATTGATCACCCCGGCTACCTTTGGGGCTGGGCCAGCCTTTACCCCGCAACCGTAAAGATTGCCCTGAACGAACCCCGGCTGGCAACTTCATTGTGACACTGCCGTCAGGGGTGGGCACATCAATGCTGCCCCCTAAAACCGCCTCATCCGGGGCGATCGGCACCTCACAGACCAGTGTGTCGCCATCCAGTTGAAAGACGTTGTGGGATAAAAGGTTGACTACCAGATAGATGTCTCCCTTCTGGCGGCTGTAGGGGTTCATCTGGCCCTTGCCCCGGAGACGGATTTTTGTACCCTGCTTTGCCCCAGGGGGAATTCTCACTTCGACCTCTTGGGTGCCGATTTTGAGACGTTTGCGGGTGCCTTTAAAAGCCTCGCTCAAAGTCAGTGAAATCGGCGCTTCTTGATCAAAAGACTGACCGGATGGCCCAGGACCAGCGGTATTAAAGCCAAAGTCACTGCCGCCGCGCCCGGTTTGATATGCATAGGGGTTTGCCCCGCCTGGGCTTCTGCCCGCCCCAGGGCCACCAAAGCCGCTGCCAAATCGACCGAGCAGCTCATTGATAAATTCGTCGAAGCTACCGTATTCGTTAAAGTCAAAGCCGTTAAAGTCGGCTGGATTCGCAGCACCGCCGCCTCGGCTGGCTTGCTGCCAGTAGCGACCAAACTGGTCATATTTTTGGCGCTTATCCGCGTCTGACAAGACCTCGTAGGCTTCGCTGACTTCCTTAAACTTAGCCTCAGCAGCGCTGTCGTTAGGGTTAACGTCTGGATGATATTTGCGAGCCAGTTTACGAAAAGCGCGCTTAATATCATCGGCACTGGCCGACTTACTGACCCCGAGTACCGCGTAGTAGTCTTTGAAGTCAGTTGCCGCCATCCAGGGCCTCCCAAATACTTACTTAAATTCTTTAATGACGGTGGGCAGTGCCTAAAGTACTGCATAAGCCGTACCGGTAAAACACCCATAAAATCTAAGCGGCGTTTACGCTAGGTTTAGCCTATCAAAGGGAATAGGAATCAGGGGTTCGGTTCTTTCGCCCTAGTGATCGCCCACCAACCCCTCATCAAATCCTGGGTCGTCCTGAACGTCTCCAACATTCGGGATCTTCACCTGATTACGGGGGACATCTCTACCGCCAGGAAACCCTTGTGATCGGTCACTATGGGGGCATGTTGGGCATCAACGCTCTGGTGCCGAAACCCGATGGGTATGGAGGATACGCAAATCGATGAGCATGTTGGAATCAATTGGACTTGGATCGCGGCTGATGCGGGTGCTGGCCGCTTTCGGCATGGTGGTCTTGACCTTTTTGGGCAGTGTCGCCCCAGCCTCAGCCCAAACCCCGTCTTCAGAAGCCGCGATTACAGCCCAAGCGATCGCGGCCCCAACCTCCCAGAGCTTTGTGGCGGCAGCAGTGCAGCGGGTGGGTCCAGCCGTGGTTCGCATCGATACTGAGAAAACCGTGGTGCGAGACAACCCTAGCCTGCTCTTCGAGGATCCATTCTTCCGAGATTTTTTTGGTGGACCCGATGGTTTTAGCCGTCTGCCCCGAGAGCAACTCCTGCGGGGCCAAGGGTCCGGATTCATCATCAGCGCAAGCGGCGATGTCTTAACCAATGCCCATGTGGTGGATGACGCCGATCGCGTTACCGTTACCCTCAAGGATGGTCGCACCTTTGATGCCGTGGTTGAGGGGGTCGATGGGGTTACAGACCTGGCGGTGGTCAAAATTGAAGATTCTGACAGTCTGCCCGTCGCACCCTTGGGCGACTCCGATGCCGTTTTGGTCGGAGATTGGGCGATCGCGGTGGGCAACCCCCTGGGCCTCGACAACACCGTCACCCTGGGTATCGTCAGTACCCTCAAGCGCTCCAGTGCAGCCGCCGGAATTCCGGGTAAGCGCATTGACTTTATTCAAACCGACGCCGCCATTAACCCCGGCAACTCCGGTGGCCCGCTGCTAAATCAGGCCGGTGAGGTGATTGGTATCAATACGGCTATTCGCGCCGATGCTATGGGAATCGGGTTTGCCATCCCGATTAACAAGGCTAAGACCATCAAAGATCAGTTGGCCCAAGGGGAAAGCATTGCCCATCCCTACCTCGGGGTCCAAATTGCCACATTGACCCCTGAGATTGCCCAACGCAATAACGACGACCCCAACGCAGGCATGATGTTGCCTGAAGTCATCGGAGCCTTAGTGATTCGAGTGATTCCTGACACCCCTGCGGCAGAGTCTGGGCTACGGCGCGGCGATGTAATTGTGAAAGTAGATGACCAGCCAGTGGCCTCAGCCGATACCCTCCAGTCCCAAGTGGATCAAAGCCGCGTCGGTCAGACCTTGAAACTGACGGTGAAGCGAGGCAACCAAACTCAGCAGATTCGGGTGAACACAGCCGAATTACAGAACTAGGGATTGCCACCAATTAAGGTTGGAGTCCTTACAGCCAGTCTGGCAATTTGCAGCCCCCACATCAGGGGGTTTGGGGGCAAGCCCCTAATTCCGTCAAAGCTGTCGCTCTACCTGTAACATCCGCCGGTAGGCCAACCAGCCGCTCCCCGTCATCACCCCGGCAAAGATCGCCAAAAACCAAAAATGAGAGGTGATCGCCTCAAAAGAATCCCCTTCTGCGGCGATCCCTGTTAGGGCCATCACCATGTGATAGATGGGGTTGTAAGCGGCCAAATTTAGCAAGGTTTCTGGAAATAGGGAGGCAGGCAAAAACGCTCCCCCCAAAATCAACAGCGGCACCCCAAATGCCGCAATCAGAGCATTAATATCCTCAGCTCGGCGGGCAAATTGGGTCCCCAGCAAAAAACCCACCCCCACGTAGGCGGCAATGCTGAGCAAAATAATCGCCAGACTCAACAGAATCGGTCCCGTAAAGCTGGCCCCGAGGGAAACTGCGATCGCCCACACCAAGACCGTTTGCCCCAAGCCAATGGCGCAGTGGGCTACAAAAATGCCTAAGAAGTAAGACACCCCACTCAACGGTGAGAGAAACAGCCGCTTCAGGGTTTGCTGCTCTCGCTCCGAGACCACCGTCGCCACGCTGCCCCCTAGGCAGCTAAAAAACAGGGCAGCCCCCACCAGCGTGGGTGGAGCAGCCTGCAAAAAGGCATCGGCGGTTTCCAACTGGGCCCGTTCCGCCAAGATCAGCCCGTTCAAGATCAGCAGTAAAACCGGGAACAGACTCCAAAACACCAGGCTGCGCCGTCGCCGCCAGAGTTCGGTCAAGATGCGCTGGGCCACCGCCCCAGTTTCTCGCAGAAATTGAGTCATGGGCTTGAGGATAGGGGGCGCAACCTGTAAGAACTGTATCGAGATAATTTAGTTTAATATTGTCAGCGATCGCTCACTTCCGGAAACCCTTGCCGTGATCAAGTAGTTTGCGACAAAAGTGTAAGGCTGGATACGGATTCTAACGGGTTGGCACTGGACACTACTCACGCTGCCCCGTAGCTGGCAAGCCTTTCCGTTCCGACTTTCTGACGATTTGGCAGCTTAACGCGTTTCTATGGTCGAACTCCAAGATTTATCCTCGTTGCAAGCCCTTTCTCGGCGCAATGTCCTGCAGTTGTTCGGGTTCGGTACCGTGGCCGTAGGGGTTGGATATTCCCGTTTTAGTAAGCCTCAGCCCGCTATTCATAATCAAGATGTTTTAGACCTGCCCTATGAGCCTGATCGTTCATTAACAGCCGTTGTTGTGGGAGGGGGGTTGGCCGGGTTGGCCGCTGCCTACGAGTTAAGTCAGCGAGGGGTTGCGGTCACCTTATTGGAGCGATCGCCCCAACTGGGGGGTAAGGTGGCCAGTTGGCCGATTCAGGTGGGGGACGACCAACTGATG
>ERZ1740060.303-NODE-303-length-34780-cov-12.108683_pt1 | contig 34780 bp, 25 predicted proteins | sample MGYA00581743_ERZ1740060 | MGnify/ENA primary metagenome ERZ1740060 (study PRJEB43018, sample SAMN04849235) | marine metagenome | isolation source: floating plastic debris | place: Pacific Ocean | collected 2008-08-27 | study: EMG produced TPA metagenomics...
TGAACCCAAAGTTTACAAGCTGACCTGCTCTTTTCAAAATTTAAACATGCTCTGAGTACTTATATAAGAAAAAAGGTATTTCTTTTTCTCACAAACAAGAAGACTCTCTAAGGATGATTTATTGGATTAATGCAGAAATAAGTAAAAATGTCATCAATGTTGACAACCGTATTAAAATTAGTAATCAAACAACTGTGAGTGATATAGTTGAAGAGTTTGGCAGTAGTACTTGGGATTACGATAGCACATACAGCGGATTGATAATTGAATATGAATATTTTGATATTATCATAGCACTTACGAAAAGTGACACTCAATTTCTGAACAAAAAATCCTTATCTGAGGATTGGCATAAACTATATAAGTTATTCAAAGCTCATCATATACAAGGAATTGAAGTATATTAAAAACGCCCTACAACAAAAAAGTGAATAAATTAAGTGGCTGAACACCATTACACTTCATATACAAAACGTTAGCTGTCATTTGATAAGAATACAGTGTTTAAGAATCAGGTCTATCTATGAAGGAACTAAATCTTTTTTAGACGAAAATGAACTAAGAAGAATATTAAAAATAGATCTTGATATAGCGAAAAGAGATGTTAAGAAGTTAATGAGGAAGGGGGCATTAATTATAGTGGCTGCACTTTTTATCGGTCTCGTCTTATTCTTGTTAGGCTTACATTATCATTCATTTATTCCATTTGGAATTGCTTTGAGTTTAGTGTCATTTTTCTCTTTGATTTATCTCACAATATTGTTCATCAATACGAGGAAAAGATTCAATAAAATTTCTGTTATATATCAAGGATTTATTGATAAATACAAAAACCTGGAAAATGTAAAATACATCTACGATAGTCAGTTGATTAAATTCTTAGAAGAAGAAAAAGAGCAAGATGTTTTTGAATGGCAAAAATTAGAAAGCATTAACAAGGATGTAAACTCAATTTATCTAAAATTTTCCGATTCGGATGAACGAATCTGGATACCTAAGAAAATGACAAAAGAGGAAGAGCTAGTTGAATTTGAAAAGATGATAAATAGTACTAAAAAAGATAGCTAACAAAATTCAGCCCTTAGCCTATCGAGATGCTAGATCATTTATTGCTCTAAGTATAAGTAGCAATATGGAAAAAGGAATTAAAAAGTAACCAAGATGGCCAAGAGCTGATCTAGGCGTTACACCTAAATAATCAAAAATCGTGGAAGTGGTAATACGAGATGCGGAAACCAAGGATGTAAGTAGAATTCTGGAAATCGTAAACTACGAAATTCTACATTCCACGGTGATTTATGAATATAAAGAAAGAATCCTGGAGCAGCAACTGGAGTGGTTTGAGCAAAAACAAGCGGATGGGTTACCCGTAATTGTAGCAGAAGTTAGCGGTAGAGTTGTTGGCTTTGGCACTTACGGTACTTTTAGGACCCGGCCTGCCTACCAGTTCAGCGTGGAGCACTCAGTTTATGTCAGTCATGAATCCAGGACTAACGGGGTTGGAAAACAACTTCTAACTAAGCTTATCGAGTTGGCCAAGGAGAATGGTTTTCATGTAATGGTAGCCGGGGTGGATAGCTCAAACCAGCAAAGCTTTGCCTTTCATAAAAAATTTGGGTTTAAAGAGGTGGGGACTTTTAAAGAGGTCGGATTCAAGTTTGATAAATGGTTGGATATACGATTCCTGCAACTCATTCTAGACTGAAAACTGACTGAGCAAAGTACATAACGTCTGTCTTCCTAATTAGAAATTGAATGAAAACGGTACAACAGCCCTGGGTGGAACTTGGCTATCAGACTTTTGCTTACGAAGGCCATCAAGGGCTTAAAGTGGAACGATTGGCGATAAAGTAGGGAACCATAAAAAACCGAGGGGTAATTACGCAGCTTGCCCCTCGGCTAAAGGGAATAGGTATCAAATTGCTACTCAAGCAGATGGTTCTTCCCTTTAGTCTCACGTTGCAATCCAGTTCATGGGGATGAAATCCATACCATATTCAACCCTCTTTACGGAGTGTTGGCTTTATATCGAAAGCGAACAGTAGCCTGATCGACAGAATTTCGATCAATCGCACTGAGTTGCAAAGCGGCATATTCTGTAGCTCTCGATCCGCTACCCACCTGAACCAGCACGGTAGCGTTGGTAGGTAGGTTCGCCACATCTTCTACTGTAGTGATAGCCACCCCCTCGGCAAACGCATCTCGCACCGATTGGTACGTCGCTTCCGCGAAATTAAAGCCTTCGCTAATAACAAAGCTAGTACCACTAGCGGGGTCGGCCGTAAGGTTTAGTTGATTATTCACTGATAACAACTGAACATCAGACTGCCCACCATCAAAGGTTCCGGTATCGAGTTGAGTAAAGCTAAATGCTCCGTTTCCAACACTATTCAGATCAAACATCCCTTCCGAATCTAATACTACCGCTAAGTTCTGAATTTCAATGATTTCCTCGTAGGCCAGTCCGTTTGCTCCTTCCACGGTAGCCCTTACAAACAAACTTTCGTCTAACCCTAATGTGGCTTCGTCGGGCACAGTAAGCGTAACCTGTTGCTGCTCCAAACTAGTAGCGTTTACTTCCTGCGTAGATAGTGGGATAAACGTCCCATCTTCTCCGATGCGCTGGGCGAAGCTTACCTGGGCAACAGGAGTGTTAGCTGTAGCCAACTCGTAGTATACCGAGATCGTAGAATCATTATTCGTGGTACTTGGAGTAGTGAAATCCACGCCGTCTGCCGAATAATCCAGTGAGAACGGAGCTACCTGGCGCAACTCCAGGCGCTTGGTGTAGGGCTGTTCGCTGTCAGGCGCTCCGGTGAAGTCAATCCGCTCTAAATCACCTAGCTCACTCCAGGTAGTGGTTAATACACCCTGTTCGTTAGAAATCGGCAATCGTCCCAGCGAGGTACTACCCCCGCCTTGAATGGCGGTCACCTGAAGCTCATCCACATTTGTAGCACTCACGATAATGGCAATATCATCAATGGCCGAAAAAGTAAGCCGGTTGCGTAGTAATGGATTAGTGCTTTGGGCGAACCCACCGTCGAAGGTGATAAGGGAAGGTACTGAGAATCCTCCTGTATCAAATTCAGTATCGTAACAAGCAGTTAGCGATACGCTTAATGCGATCAAAAGGTATATGATTGATTTTTGCATGATTGGTATGTTTAATTTATTGAAGTGGAGGAAGGAGAAGGGAAAATGGAGAAAGGGGATTCCCGTGTGAAGATGAAAGTTTGAAGCCATTTCCAGTCTCCGTCCTCCATTGCACATTGTTCATTATTAACTGTTAATTGTTTAAAAGCCACATTTCGGTGTTGATATCGTCCTCACCCTGCCGGGCTAGCACTGCTTGGTAATTTTCGGTATTAAGGGTCTGCTGCTCATCGGGGTAAAGGTAGCGCACTGGCACCTGGTCATTATTAACATTATCGGGTCCCGGGATGATTACTGTAGGAAACCCGGTTCTCCTGAAGTCATAGTAGGCTTCGTAGCCGTTCAGAAACAAGGCGATCCATTTCTGATTAATAATCGTTTCTACTGTATTATCAAATGCTACTCCCAACTGACTCAAGTATCCACCAGGCACTGGGACTTCCCAATAAGCAAATGAATTCATGATGCCCTCCTCGTAGTAGGTTTGGGCGTCTCCCGAAATGAATCCACGTTGGGCGGCTTCCGCCAGTAAAAACTGTAGTTCGGCGTACTGCATCAGCACGGCACTCACACTGTTGGGCTCTTCGTATAGAATACGGCTACAACGCGAAACATTTTGGGCGCCACCGTTGAAGGTAGAAGCGTTGTTCTCGCTCAACCCATTGGGCATTCCGGCGTATACCGGATTCTCCGTACCGATGGTGCGGTCGGTAGGCCGGAACCAGCGCAGCATACGCGGATCGTCGAGTCCCCGCAGGATACCTTCACTAGTCAGACTCAATCGGTATTCGTCGAATGAGCCCACCCGGTAAGTGTGCACCGGCCACGTATTGGGCTGGGAAGATAAGTACTCCATCAGCGCGTTGTCATCGTTACTTTCCATCAATGGCTGGGTGGTAACAATTTCCTGTAGCTCAGCCGATACATCCTGCTTACCAGAGATACGCATCAGCAACCGTACGCGAAGCGAATTGGCAAACTTCTTCCACTGGGACAGATTACCTTGGAAGATCAAATCACCACTGACGGCGGGTCCACCGGGTTGTAACAAGTCATTGGCGGTACGCAGATCATCTAAAATTCCGGCGAATACTTCTGCCTGTGGCGTGTACTGCGGTTGTAAGATCGGTTCTTCCGCGCGCCCCTGAATGGCTTCGGTGTAGGGAATATCTCCCCATAAACTGGTAAGCTCGGCGTACGTCCAGGCCTGCATCACCAGCGCAACTGCTTCGTAGCTAGCGTTAGGATTATCCTCCGAGCGAGCAATGGCCAGAATGTTCTTAATATCCCGCAGATTGCCGTACAAATCGTTCCAGTAGCCGGTATTATTTTCCCAGAGGTAGCGATCAAAATCAGTGAAGTTAATCTTAGCGGTATGCTGAGCCACAATATTACCCCGGTTCCAGCCTTCCAGCGCGTTTTCGTTGGCGGCTAAACTCAGTACTTTAGACAGTAGTAAGTCCGCCGATACTTCCTCGGGGCGATTGGGGTTCGTATTAATCTCCTCAAAGTCGTCAGTACAACCTGTCAGAGCAATGAATAGGGCGATTGTATACCCCAATAAAATTTTATAATACATATCGATATAATTTTTTCTTAGAGTGCGTTTGGATTTTATTTTTAGAATTTATTGTGAGGTGTTTTTTGACCAGACGAGGCTCTTTTTGAGGGGGATAGCCTAAGCTATCGCCAGAAAAAAAGCCGAAGTATGGGTAGAAAACAACCATTAGAAAGCTAATGGATAAAGTTCAAACACGCTCTTAGGATTGATACTAAAAGTCAAAGCCGATGTTGAAGCCGATGCTGCGGGTGGTGGGAGTTGCCATATCCTCCACTCCCGGCACTACCGTACCTCCGTTAAAGGAGATCACTTCTGGATCGAAGTGCGTATTTTCCGTCCACAGCGCTAGATTTCGGCCGACAACCGATACCTGAAAGTTACGGATGGGTACCCGACCAAACACCTCGTTCGGTATGCGGTAGCCCAAGCGTACCTCGCGTAGCTTTACAAATGAAGCATCGTACATTCCGATTTCTTCGTTACCCCGGTTGTAGCGCGACCAGTAGAAATCCCGTCCGGAGACGATCACATCGTTGGTCACATACTCAGGATTTTCATCGCTACCGATATTTTTCACTCCAATACCGACTAAGCCGTTTTCACGACTTTCGGCCGTAAAGTCCATCATACCCGAAGTACCTCCGATCAGGATGGTGCGCGACTTCACTACGCCGCCCTGCCGCCAGTCGAAGAGAAAACCCAGATCAAAATTGCGGTAGGTAATGGTATTGTAGAAACCGACCATAAAATCGGGATTATAATTACCCAGTAGGCGTAGTGTGTTGTCCCGCACGGGATAGCCATTTTCGTAGATCGTTTGCCCGTCGGGTGCTTGTTTAAAGCCGGTACCGTACATATCACCCATCTGTCCGCCTTCTTTGGCCAGAATCTGTACGTAGTTATTGGCGATCTGGTAGGTATCCAATCCCTCAAATAAGGAAACGACTTCGCTGCGGTTGCGGGTAAAGTTAATATTAGTGTTCCACTGCAAACCATTATCCAGTTCTACCGGAGTAGCGTTCAGCATCACCTCTACCCCTCGGTTGCGAATCTCACCGGCATTAATCACCCGGCGACTGTAGCCGGAGGTAATATCTACCGGAAGCTCCAGAATCTGATTCTCACTGGCCGTATTATAGTAAGTAGCGTCTAACTGAATCCGGCCATCGAGGAAACGCAAATCCGCCCCAATCTCTACCGACGTTTGACGTTCGGGCTTCAGGTCACTATTAGCAATAATCGATGATTCGGTAACCCTCTGGGTGCTGCCGAATGGCTCCTGAAAGTTGAATACGTTGCGAAGCTGGTACGGATCAGTATCGTTGCCTACCTGCGCCCAACTCGCTCGCAGCTTAGCGAACGAAAGCACACTGGTAGAAGAAATATCAAAGATATCAGTCATGATGGCCGAAGCCGATACTGATGGGTAGAAGTACGAGTTATTATCCGCTGGAAGGGTGCTCGACCAGTCGTTACGGCCGGTAACATCCACAAACAGTACTCCTTTGTAGCTGAAGTTAGCAAAACCGTATAAGCTATTTACACGCTTACGCTGGTCAAACTGGGTGGTAGCCAGCGGAATTCGGGAGTTCTCAAAGTTATACACTTCGGGGATAGATAGTTGATTGGCACTCACCCGATTGTAGCGGTCGGTCAGGTCGCGACGGTTACCCCCGAAGCTCACGGTGAAGTCAAAGTCTTCGTTTACTTCTTTGTTGTAGGTTAGCAAAAAGTCGGTGTTTCGCTCCTCAAAGAAGATTTTATCTTCACGGTACTGTCCAAACGGGTAGCGTTGGGTGCTAAAGGCCCGGCGGTTCATCCGTAGCTCGTTAAAGAAATCGGTACCGCTGCGAAGCATCAGTTGCAGATTGTCGGTAAAATCGTAGGTCACCATTACGTTACCAATGATGCGGTCTTTGTCAAAGCCGTTCGTGTTCTCGAACATGGTGAAGTAGGGATTGTCGTGCCAGTTGTAGTTGTAGTTGTACTGCTGCACTCCCTCCAGCCCTGGTTGCCAGTAGTCACGTAAACTATTCATCTCAATCTGACGACCGAACCACACCCAGAGGTACATGATATTCTCCGTTCCGTAGCTGTTGTTCGGGCGGTTATCGCTACTACTGGCGATATAGTTCACCGAGGCGGTGGCCTTTAGCTTATCTGTCAGGTTATACTGCGCCGACAGATTAAGCGTATTTCGTTCCAGATCAGTATTAGGCAATATACCCTCACTAGTTAGATTAGTATACGATAGGCGGAAGTTTCCGTCTTCATTGGCCCCGGTCAGGGCTACATTGTTAGTAAGGGTATAGCCAGTCTCAAAGAAGTCCTCAATATTGTCGGGAGCTGATGTCCAGGGAGTTGGAGTAATTGCCCCGCGGTCGATGCTTGGGTGACTATCCCCGCCGCGGAACCCGTTAGCTGTAGGTGAATCGTGCTGGGCAATATCGGTTCCTTGATCCATCAGTGGTCCCCAGCTTTCGTCAATATTATCATTTACTCCGGCCCCAAAGCCGTCTCCGAACGCAAACTCAAAACCCGCTCCTTGCCCGTACTGATTCTGATAGCGAGGAATCCGCAGCGGACGCTCAAAGGTAGTGGTCGAGTTTACACTCACCCCAATGCCCTTCTGGCCTTGCCCGGATTTGGTGGTGATCAACACGACTCCGTTGGCCCCCCGCGAACCGTAGAGCGCCGCAGCACTGGCTCCTTTCAGTACCGAGATATTTGCAATATCATCGGGGTTGATCTCCGCGGCTCCGTTACCGTAGTCGGTTTCCAAGTTGCCTTCCGAACGGAACGAGCGGGTCTCGTTGCTGATCGGAATACCGTCTACCACGAAAAGCGGTGAGTTATTTCCGGGTACCAATGAATTCTCGCCTCGGATCGTTATTCGCGACGACGAACCTACTCCCGAAGCCCCGTTGGTGATCTGTACCCCGGCAATACGCCCCGATAGTGAGTTAAGCAGGTTGGGTTCCCGTGCTTGGGTAATGGTGCTTCCTTCAATTTCTTGAACGGCGTAGCCCAGGGCTTTGGTTTCTCGCTCTACCCCTAAGGCAGTTACAACAATTTCACCCAGTTGCTGGGCATCTACCGTCATATTAATGTCAATAGTGCTCCGACCACTGATATTGACTTCTTGAGTTTCGTAGCCAACGTAGGAAAACAATAGAGTTTCGTTGCCTTCCGGTACTGTGAGGCGGTACTGCCCGCTAATATCGGTGATGGTGCCCTGCTCGGTATCTTTCACCAGTACGTTGACTCCCGGAATAGGCTCAACGTTTTCATCCACCACCTTTCCTTCAATGACTCGTTCTTGAGCAATGGCGGTGGTAAGAGTAAGACAGCACAACAAAACGAAGCTGGCTCCGTTTTGGGTACATCGACTTCTGCTTAGTTTTTCAGAAATCATTCGTAAATGGTTCTTCATAGTGTTGATAGAATAGTTTAGTTAAGACATAAAAAGGCCGATCCTAAGCTTTGCAGCCTAGCATATGTAGATAAAGTGTTCGCGCGCTTTCGTACGTATGGGTCTTTTCAGGAACCGATCGGGCGGCCACCCGCATTGGTTCCTTTTTATTTTATATGACTATCATCTGAAAGGATAAAATTAGAATTTCCGAGAGTAGAATCGGGACACGACCAATTAAGTCTAAGTTAATTTACTGCGTAGTTCAATAATATTTAGGTAATATACCTACAACTGTTAATGGTTTGATTACTGATTGTTAGAGGTTATCTAAAGGTTTCACTTTACAAACAAAAACTTTAGATGACCTCTTAGCCCGGGGCTGGCTTTGCTGTTTTTTCGGTCTCCCGACTCCTAGCTTCCAATTTCCCCTCTTCCGACTTTTTACTTCCCTAAGTTTTTTGGTCAGTACCTAAAGGTTCATGATGGTAGGTACCGGCTATAAGTTCTTCGGCAAGGCCGAACGATAAGGTCATACCCGCCCCGCCTAGCGCGTTAACGATCGTCACTTGATCACTGGGGCGTAGTACTACCTCTGTTTTATCGGGAAGTTTGGGATAGATGCCCTGCCATCGCTGGGCGATGGTATTATCGGGTAGGTTGGCAAAAGTAGCTAAGTAATTGAGAATAAGCTGATCGATATCATCCCGGTTAAAGGGTTCGTGGGTAAGGCCGTACTCGTGCGAGTCCCCGATCACTAGTTCTCCGAAGTGATTCTGGGTAACCATCACGTGAATACCCCACTGTTTGAATAATGGTTGTTGCTGATCGTAGCGTTCGCTGAGTGCTCGCAACGACGGACACTGCTGAAAAGCGGTATAGTGGCGGAGCGTAAGTCCCCCACACAATGTTGGGCCTAGTTGCCAACCGTGGGGCTGAGGCGTAGTGCGCATCATCTGTAGTTTGCACTTGGTAATAGAGTGGCGCACAAATTCTTCCGGGAAGAGCGTTTCAAAGTCGGCGCCACTGCATACATAGGTGTGGTCGGCGCGATACTGTTTTTTACCTACTGTAATAGTTCCCCCATCTACGGATTGCACGGCTGATCGGAAGTGAAACTGTACTCCGTAGGTTTCCGTCAGGTACGCCGGAATTTTTCGGATCGCTTCCCGGGGGTCTACGGTACACTCAGTAGCGCTGAACAGTCCCCCTAGCAAGCCATCTGCCTTTACTGCCGGACTTTTTCTTTGCACCTCATCGGGAGACAGCCACTGACACTGGTAACCCTCTTCGGCTTGGGATAAGAACTCTTCCATCACCACCTGTTCGTCGGCGTGATAAGCTAAATGTAGGGAACCGTGGTTCTGTAGTCCGAAGTTGGCCCGCTCAGCTAGCTCCTGCCAAATTTCTCGGCTTCGCAATGCCCGCTGCAATAAGGAGCCCCCCGGTTGGCCAATAGGCCACAGTAGCCCGAAGTTGCGTACCGAAGCTCCCACGGCGTAGTCGTTTCGTTCGAATACCTGTACCGATTTACCTTGCTTCGCCGCATGATAGGCCACTGCTAACCCAACAATACCTGCACCTACCACTGCCACATCTGAAGAAGGGAGAACGGAGGAGGGAGAAAGGAATACGGAAGAAGATGGATTGTTCATAGTTTCTTATTTGCTATTACATTTCTCCATTTTTCGTCTTCCGTTGTCCTATCTCCGTATTAAATGCTTCGGTTACGGGCGTGCCGCGCCAGCAATCGGGAGGGGTATAGCCTAACGCATAGGCAATGGTGGCCGCGGTATCGTAGGTTTGAACTGCTCGTTGAATAACATGACTCGATCGGACTCCGACCCCGGCGATGATCCACGGGATGGTGCGTTCTTCGGGCGTATCACCACCGTGCTGGGTTCCGCGCCCCCCGTGGTCGGAGGTAATCAGAATTAGCGTATTGTCGGCAATTCCCGACTGATAGACGCTTTCTACCAAATGCCCTATTAACCGGTCGGCCTTCGCTACTGCCTCGTGGTAGGGAGCTGATCCCCACCCATGACTATGCCCCGCGTGGTCAACGTGGTCTAGGTGGACAAACATGAAGGTCGGTCGATGATTGCGCCAGTATTCGGCTGCGGATTCGGCGGTTTTATCTTCCCCTTTGGTGTCCGCCTTCATGGTAGCTACCCCATCTTCCATAAGCCGCCCAAAGCCACTCCAGTCGTAGAAGCAAGCAATATCAGCATCGGGCTTCTGTTCGCGAACTACCCGGAAGATGGTCGGCCAAAGTTGTCCGGTTTCTCCGCCACAAAGGATCGTGTCAGCAATGTCGGTGGTTTCCCAGTCGTTGCTGGTGATGGTATGCTCGTCGGGCGTAGCCCCCATAATCATCGATGCCCAATTCGGACTACTACTGGTGGGTAGTACGGCCTGAGCTTCTAAAGTAGAGGCCCCATGATTCACCAGTGAATCTAAGGTAGGCGTAGCCGCCTGACGGATCCCAGCGGAACTTAATCCATCGATACCAATTACTAATACGTGCTCAATATCGGCTGATGTTGGTGCCTGCCCCCGCAAAGTATTAACACCAAACCAAAAGAATAGTAGTAGTAAGGCTGCGTTGTATTTCATAGGTTAGGTAGCTAGTTAGCACGAAAGTAGACAACTATTACGCAAAATGCGCTGACCCTACTTTACGCTTATGTTAAGAATTAACTTCTTTTTGCTTTAGTAATAGTTCGTCTAAGTTTTCTAGAGAATCCAGAATATAGGTAGGCTCTACTTTTTTCAGTTCCTCTCTAGCGTGCGCGCCGGTGGTTACCCCGACCGTTACTCCGCAACCGGCGACTTGGCCTTCCTCAATATCAATAACTGAATCGCCTACCTTCGCTACGGCCGATGCTGACTCTATACCCAGTTTCTCCATAGCTAGGAAGATCATATCCGGAGCCGGACGGCTATTCGCTACGTCATCGGCGGTAACCAGCAGATCATATTCCCGACCCGGCTGCCAGTTCATTTTCTCAAGCAGTTGAGTAGCCGTGTTTCGGTTATAGCCAGTATTGAGCGTAATTTTTATATTTCGGTCTCGAAGCCGCCGGAGTAAAGCTTCTACTCCCGGATACGAGGTTACCTCCTGACGAGCGTAAGCCTCATCGAGCTGGTTTAGAAAAATACGGTATACTTCCGATCCGCTCAATCCACCGGGCGATTCGCTTTGATGAATAAGATCATTGATTGCTTGCGATTTTTCCTTGCCCCCGGCTGAAGATAGCACTTCTTCCAGCGAGAAGTGGTAACCGCCCTTGCCTAACGCCTTTTTTAGGGTTTTGTAGACAACATTGTGTTCGTTAACAACCGTACCGGCCATATCAAACACGATCATACGAATAGCTGAGGTTTTCATTAGTTAAGATGTAAATTTATCGTTGAGAGGAGGCATACGTACGCCTACCCGGTAGTATTTACTGTTATTCCCTTCCTCAAACGCCTGATGAAGCTCACTGAGCGGAAACTCCTTTTCCACTAGGCTATGAAAAGGGTATTTATTTCGGGTCTTACGTAAAAATCGGATGGCAGCAGCTAGGTCGTCGGGAATGTAGTTGTGGAGTCCCCGGACCGTTAGTAACTTGCGAACGAGTTGCTCGGCACTTAATGAGATATTGGGTTGCGGAAACACCGAACCAACCAGTATTATTACTCCCCCAATGCTTAACGTATCAATACACTGTTCAATAGCCTGGGGAGCACCCGTAGTTTCAATAACAATATCTACCTCATCATCAATTTTCTGGTTTAGATAATCTTCGCTGGTAACTACTAAACAGTCGTCCACGCCAAAACGCTCAGCTTGCTGAAGCCTTTCTTCGTTTAGATCGCTTACCCAAATACGTCGCACTCTACTTTCGCGAGCCATGGCGCAAGCCGAAAGTCCCAGCATTCCGGCTCCACTAACTAATAGATTTTTGTCGCGCAAACTACCCGCTAATCGTAGCGCCCCGGCTACTGTAGCGTGCGTGCAGTTTAGGAGTGCAGCTTCGGGTGGGGTCAGTTCACCGGGGACTTTATAGATAGTAGAGCCGTTTCTTAGCAAGCAATGAGTAGCAAATCCGCCGTTGAGGGTGTTATTTTCGCTCAGCAACTCGTGACCGTACTTATATAATCCGACTGATTTCTGAGGAAACCCCCGCTGGGCAGCCAGGCCTTGGGGGTTATGGGCGTATACCGCCCAGGTGATTCGATCGCCTAATTGTAGCCGTTCACCATCGTAGCTATATATTCCTTCAGGTGCTAAGTCAGCAACCTCCCCAATGGCCTCAAGACCTAATATGCTGGGTAATGTACCGGGTCGTCTTCCGTAGTAAGTATGCAAATCGCTGGTGCAGATCGTCGTGTACGTGGTTTTCACCAGAACTTCTCCGGCGTTCAACGATGGAATGGAGAGATGGTTTGCTTTAAACGGCTTATTTACCTGTTGAAAAACCATGGCTAAAGCTTTGTTATTCACAATTCGCTAAGAAAGAGTAATTATGTAACTGCTACTAAAGTAAATAACTTTCAGCAATGGAATAATAACTTAATGTTAATTCTCGGCGAAGAGAAAATAATAATACGGTAACATCGGTTTCAGCAAATTTTGCTCCGACCTTTCTACCTTTATGTGGTCTGGTTGGACAAGCTTATGAGAACAAACCTGCTCATCCCGAGAAAATAGCATGCGACTTTCTAGCAAGTCTCAGGTAGTTGCTACTGATATTTTACTGCTTATTGCGGCCTTTATAGCATACACCGTGTGGATCATCAGTTCGGGCACTTCCATTTATCTTCCCTACATCCTCTTTCACTGCCTAATTTTTGAGCGATTTATCGCCTTGCTGCGCTATCCGGGCACGGTAGGTTTCCTCTTCTATGTAGCTGATGCCAGTGGCTACCTGATCAGCGTGGAAATCCTCATTATCAAAGAAAGTGTTTCGTTATCGTATTCCTGGGTAGACTTTTTTATTAGTCTTAACCAATACACCGCCGTAGGTATCCTCATATTAGTATCAGTAGCCGTGGTGGTGATGCTGAAGCAGGAGAAACACTACTATATCTGGCAGAAGTCCCAGCCTGCTTAGTTGTGCAGCCTATCACCAGTTATCGCGTCTAAGCAGGAGAGCGTAAGCATAAAAGGGTTTTACGGTGGCTAGCATCCAGTAGATCAAATCGTCCCACGACGGCTGACGCCCGTTTGTGTAGGCGAACCGAAAGTATTAGCAAAAGCAAATCTTCCTTTCACTGACGAGATGCTAACCGAGTCGTGGTTAAATAATTACTTCCAGGGTTTGAAAACGTTGGTGCGAGAATTCAAGAAGAATAAGTCAGCAATGACAATAGACGGAAGCGTCTAAAACTTCTTCTGATTTGCCCCTAGTTTTAGTGTGTACCAAAAACACATCAATATGGAGCAAGTATTGGATAAGAGCAAAGTTGGGGTTATGTCTCACCGCTTTCACAAGTTTTACCTGAAAGTCACTGCCTTTGTGGTAGGGTCATTTGGGCCAGTTTTTTTCTTAGGGACAATGCCCGAAACCGCAGGCTTTGCCCGTTGGACATTAGATTTTCTGAGCTGGCCTTTGGATGGGGTGCAAACGTATGCCGAGCCTACTACCCGCTTTTTATCAGCTCTGACAGGCGGATTTTTGCTTGGTTGGGGCGTTATGATTTGGTGTCTCTCGGTCTGGGTTTACGATAAAGCTCCCGAATTCGTGCGTAGAAGCGTTCTGATAGGTATTTTGTCTTGGTTTGTGCTGGATAGCTTTGGGTCAATTGCATCTGGTAATCCATCCAATGCATTTTTTAACGTAGTGGTTTTGCTTTTGGCGGTCGGTCCGCTGTGGCGATCGGCTAGAGGTTAAAAAGAGTTTTCGCCATTTTTCACTAAAAACGGTAATAGAAAAAGTTCAAACCCTATACCCAAATATCCCCTCGCAAATACGTTACGGCCTGACCAATCAGTTCAGTACGGTCGCCTTGATGGATGCAGGTGAGTTCTCCTTTACGGGCAGAGAGCTGTTGGGCAGTTAGTTTGCTTTTGTTGAGTTCCTTTGCCCAATAAGGAGTAAGAGTAGTGTGAGCTGACCCGGTGACTGGATCTTCATCGATGCCGTACTGGGGATAGAAACAGCGGGAGACAAAATCTACTTCATTTCCCGGAGCAGTCACAATGGTGCCTCGCCCTTTTCCTTGTGCCAAAGTCCGAAAATCAGGCGATAATGCTTCCAGTTGTTCTTGGGATTCAATTACCACCAAATAATCGGTCTTTCCCCGAAATACTTTCTGAGGCGTGAGCTCTAGCCCTTTTGTAATCTCCTCGGGTGTTTCAACGGGGATAAGCACATCTGTTGGGAAATTCATAGTATAGCCTGATCCATTCTTTTTCACCTCAAGTACTCCGCTGCGGGTATCAAACAAAATTTCAGGAGAAGTATAACGGAGTTCGGTGTACATGATGTGAGCTGTTGCCAGAGTAGCGTGACCGCATAAATCTACCTCGGCTACTGGTGTAAACCAGCGTAAATCAAATTTTTCGCCTTGTTTGACAAAAAATGCGGTTTCGGCCAGATTATTCTCAGCGGCAATTGCCTGCATCAGATCGTCTGAAATCCACTCAGCAAGCGGACAAACCGCAGCCGGGTTACCACCAAAAATACGTGATGTAAAGGCATCAGCCTGAAATAAAGTAAGTCGCATAGTTAAGAGTGAATATTAGAAATGTGAGTATTTGCTAGGAGCTCGGAGCCACCGTGGCACGGCAGGGGGCTTGGAGTAATACACATATTGACTCCCAGCACCAAGCACCCATCTCCTAGCTATTTGGAATATTCTTCAAGACCCAAGATTTTCCCCAATTTTCTTTCTCCTCATCAGCCCAAAGTTCAGGGAAGAAGGTGATTCGCTGGTAGCGAGGGGGTAAATATTTACGCCAATTGGTACCACCAGTAGCAGGTTTAGCATCTTTTCCATTGATCAGGTAACGCACGGCGGCTTTGAAGTGAGCTAGTGGCCAGTATACGTTGGCTAAGTGATCGTACGTACGTAGCTCAGCAATGATCTGTTGGGAAAGAGGCTCACTCTCCTGAATAAATGGTTGTATCTTCTGTCGTAGATTTCGGCTTCGGAAATCAGCCAATTTTCCTAATAGCATCTCGTCATACTTCTTTTCAAACTGCCGGAGAGTTAGGTTCTTTTTGCCAGTTTCAGTATCCCTTGAACCAGCTTTCCAATACAATCGGTCTAAGAATTCCTTATCACTGCTTTCGGAAGAAAGCCAGAGCACATGGTCGGGATGCACCAGATTGATAGCATCGGTAGAAGAAATTTCAATAAGCCGATACTGCACCGACTGAAAACCACTGGACGGCATCAAAGCCATACGGAATTCAGCAAATTGATCCCTCTCCATCCCTTCAGTCATCACTGCAAATGAGCTTTCCAATTGTTGGAAGTAGCGATTAAGCCGCTGTATTTTGTCTAGGAAAATTTTAGGCTCAGTGACTGATCCATCTGTTAGTTGCTCTAACTCCCATAGAATCAGTTTAAAATACAGCTCAGTGATCTGATGATAGGTTACGAAAATCATCTCGTCTTTCAATTCCGTTTTCGGGCGTTGTAAGCTTAGCAGTGTTTCTAGCTGGACATAATCCCAGTAGGTGAGGTACTGGGTGTGTATCATGCCATCTAGATAGTCGGAGAGCTTCTGTCCGCTTTTCTCGTACTTGGCAGAAAGCTTTTCTAACTTTTTGAGTAGTTCCGACGAAATGATTTGATCTTCCATGATTGGGGAATAAAGATAACAGTTCAACGAATGGCATTGTATCAATGTTGCGCAAAAAAGATAGAAGACCGAAGTCTGAAGTTTGTATGTCCCCGATATAGGCTTACCCAGGTACAGAATAAAAGGGGAGCAGGTGTTTAAACTAAAGATGATGCAGCATTAATACCTTGAACTGATCAAGGTCGATATGAAACAAGTTGTACAGATATTCCTTTTGTTCCTTAAGTTGTCTGATTGTAATCGTATAGCCTCGCTCGAGTAACCACTCACTAGTTTTTACTCACCAGCATAGCTTAAGGGCTAAGGCTTTTTACGGTACATGACTTTAAATACAGTGATAGTTAAGATGATTAAACAGTACGGTTTGCAGATGATCCGGCTCTCAACGAAACATACTTTTCCAGTACTGGGTGGACTGGTCTTTAAACTTTTTAATCAGAATAGTCTTGCCCAGCTCTGCTCAATCAACAACCTTCCCACACGGCTTGCCTAAGTAGCCACGATGGCATTAATTATGATAATCATTCATCCCGTAAGCTATCCACCGGATTCTGCTGGGCAGCTTTCAGGGTTTGGCTACCGATTGAGAGTATAACAACGAAGAACATGAGTAAGCCTGATGCTGCGAACATCCACCATTCAAGATTGACTCGATACGCAAAATCGGCTAACCAGTCTTGTAAAACATAATTAGCAATGGCAACCGCAATGACGAAACTGAATAGTAGCAGTTGAGTAAAACTTTTACTGAGTAGCAACAAAATACTCCCAGTTGAAGCACCTAAGGTCTTGCGAATCCCAATTTCTTTGGTTCTTTGTTGCGCGGTATACATTGCTAAACCAATCATGCCCAAACTGCAAATCAGGATAGATACGATGGTAAATAACCGAATGAGTTTGGCGATACGTTGCTCCTTTTCGTAGAGTTGCTGGATACTATCTTCAAGAAACTGGTAAGTAAAAACTTGGTCAGGAAAAGTGACTTCCCAGGTGGTTTGTATCTGTTGTAGGGTTAGCGAGATATTCTCGGATTGTATTTGAATACCCGCCTGAGTAAATATTCTAGGGTAGGGGTAAATAACCAGCGGTTCAATCGGATTTTGTAATGACTGATGATGAAAATTTTTTACCACTCCTACAATCGTACCTTCGGTTGAGGCATTATCGGTGTAGAGGTGCTTTCCCAGAACTTCATCCGAAGAAATGCCCAGGGCAGCAACAAATTTTTCGTTTACTAAAAACTCAGTAGCCGAATCGTGCAGAACGATATTACGCCCGGCGAGTAATTGCAGATCGTAGGTTTCTAGATATTCTTCGTCAGCCCAGCGATCACGTACTAAGAACGGCTCAAAACCGTCGCGGTGATCAAATCGTACGTATCCTCCTTCATTAGTACTCGTAATCGGCGGGGATTGATGAAAGCTAACATTCCGAATATCAGTATGCTGTTTGAGCTGATTTCTAAAGGAAGATAGGCGGGAATAATCACTGCGGGGAACTTTAGTGGTAATGACCGCTTTCTGTCGGAAACCCAGATCTTGTTTCTGAAAGTAGTTGAGCTGATAGAGCACGACTACTGCACCAATGATAAACGCTTGAGCAATGGTGAACTGTAAAAAACTCAGTAATTGGCGCAGTCGGTATCCACCAACTTCTTTGGTACTTATTTGATTGTTTAAAGCTCGTATTGGATGGAAGCCTGACATCACCAAGGCCGGATAGCTACCCGCCGAGAAAACGATTAGTAGAACAAAAAGCAGTAAGCCAATAATTACCGAAGGGCTCCCTAGCAGTTGCAGATCCAATTGAGATTGAATCCAGCTATTGAGGTGAGAAAGCCCTACTAAGAGTCCTAAGGTAACAAGTATCAGGGCGGAGCCTACGATCAGTGAAGTTTCTGTGATAAACTGCCAGAAGATTTGCCACCGAGAGCTACCTAACGCTTTTCTCGCTCCTATCTCTTTTGATCGGGAAATAGCTAAAGCTGTGGAAAGGTTTACAAAGTTGATACAGGCAGTTAGTACAATGATGAGAGCCACCGCACTCAGTAAGTGCAGGAGCGGCTTACGAATAGTGCCGCCGTAGCGAGTATCAAAGTGCATATCGCTAAGAGGCTGGAGACGAAAATGCCAGTGAGCGAAACGATCGCCTAAGTACTTATCGACAAAGTTTGGTAAATCTTCATTAATCAACTGGGCTTTACCTGGATCAGATAGTTTTACAAAGTTCCACTTTTTGCCGCCAATCCAGGTGAAATTTTCCGTTTGATAGTTCGGATTCATGACCTTAAGCGTAGATAAGGAGATAAGCACATTAAAGTCAATATCCGTATTGACCGGGCGATTTTCAACGACCCCCGTTACAACTAGATCGGTTCGGTCATTGATGCGAATAGTTTTACCCAAAGCGTTCTCACCAGGAAAATATTTCTGAGCCTGCTGTTGGGTGATTATGACCTGATTCGGTTGGTTAAGCGCTGTTCCTGGATTTCCTTCAATGAACCGATAGCTGAACATCGACAAAAATGGCGCATTGACATAAGCTACGCCTTCAGTTTCTATAAATCGGTTGAGCTCTCCACTTTTAGCAGAAATAGCAAGCTGGGGATCACGAAAGAACTGCATACAAAACCCTGATTGTTCTACGGCAGCGTATTCCTCTTGGAGTGCTTGATGCAAAGGAAGGCTAGTACCGGGTTCGTATTCAATACTGCCATCTTGAATGTGTATATCCAGCACTACCCGGTAGATACGATCAGCATTAGAATAAAAAGTGTCAGTGCTATAGTGCTGATAAACAAATAGGAAAATCAGCACACTACAAAGCAAGCCTATTGATAGTCCAGCGACCTGAATCGTAGTAAGCGTTTTCTGCTTCCAGCAGTTACGGTAGGCAGTAAGAAAAATGTTTTTTATCATAGTATTTATGGCTTGGTGTGGCGTAAGCCCCTTACTTAGTTATTCATCTCGTAGACTATCTACTGGGTTCTGCCGGGCTGCTCTCAGCGTTTGCCCACCTACGGAAAGTAATGTAACCAATAGCAGTACGATTGCAGGAACAGTAAATAACCACCAACTTAATTCAGTTTGGTGAGCGAAGCTTCGCAGCCACTCTGAGGTGAAATAATTAGCTATAGGAATCGCAATAAGAGAAGCAATCAGTACTAGTTTAATATAATCTTTAGAAAGTAGTGAAATAATGTTTTTTTCTGACGCACCTAGTACTTTCCGAATGCCAATTTCTTTGATGCGCTGGAGTGTAGTATAAGATGATAACCCGAATAAGCCTAAGCAAGCCACTACGATAGACAAGATAGAGAAAAAGGTAAATAAGCGACTAAACTTAATCTCAGCTTGGTACTGCTGATTGAAGAATTGATCCAGAAAAAAATAATCAAATGCATCGTTGGGAAAGTGCTCCTTATATATAGCTTCTATAGTTTCTAGTTGCCTTTGTAAGTCAGTGTAACCATTGAATGAAGCAAGATCTATTTTAACGGATACATACTGCGACTGAGCAGGTTCTACTACAAACAAAAGTGGTTCATAATTTTGAGCTACCGAATGCTGGTGGTGGTTCTTTACAACTCCAATTACCTCTTTTTCTTCTCCCATAGCAGACTCAATAAATTGCTGAAGAGCGGTATCAGGATTTTGGAAACCAAGTAAGCGCACGGCAGCCTCATTGATAAGTAATGTCTCTCCCTGCATATCCCTTGTGATATCTACCGAAAAATTTCTGCCAGCGATCATTTCCGCCTTATAGGTATCTATAAAGTCGTGATCTATTTTTAACGATGCAATGGTATGGGCATTTTCCCACTCTTGGATTTTGGATTTATGCATCATCACGTTTCCAACTTTGGTTCCAGGAACGGCACTGCTCAAGCTAACCTGAGTTATTGAAGTTTGCTGAACCAAGCTTTCTTTAAAAGCTTGTAGATATCCTTGTGAGTTTTCTTCCGAGTTTGTTTTAGAAGGGCCGTGTAAAATAAGTAGCTGATCCAGATTTACTCCCAAATCTTTGTTTTGCATATACTGAATCTGCTTAAGTACCACAAGCGTACCCGTAATCATTGCCACTGAAGCTACGTATTGCAAGGTTACTAACCCTTTTCTTAGTATGCTGCCTTTTGCAGAGCTCTTGAAATTTCCTTTGAGAACAGATACTGGCTGGTAGTTAGAAAGCACTATCGCTGGATATAAACTGGCTAAAAGCGGGCCTACCAATAGTAACAGGGTTAATAGAAGAATGATGTAGGGGCTTTCCCACAACATATCAGTCAAAGAAGTGGTAGTAAAATACTGGGTAAAGGGGAGTATTGTATAATAGAGTAGGAAACTCAGGAGTAACGCAGCAGCATTGAGCAAGAAAGACTCTGAAACAAACTGACTGATTAACTGCCTTCGGCGAGAGCCCATTACTTTTCTAATACCTACTTCCCGTGCTCGCTCCAACGACCTCACCGTAGATAAATTGGTGTAATTGATGTAAGCGATAAACAAAACAATTGCTGCAATGATACCGATGAATTGAACAGCAGAAGCATCCCCACTGGCTGAAAGCTCATCGGGGAAAGTAGAATATAAATGAATATCAGTGAGTGGTTGTAAGTAGAACTTTAGAGAACCATTATTCCAGTTTTTTAGCGCTTCACCTATTTGACGATCCACAACACCATCAATTTTTGCTTGCAATGTAATAACATCCGAAGAGGGAGCTATTTTGACATAAGTGTAAAAGCCAGGCCACCCCCAATTTTCCTCGAGAGGTTGCATACTACCGGATTCTAATCTTTCCAATGTGGAAAAAGAGAAAAGAAAATCGAACGCTAGGTGGGAATTTTTTGGCATGTCCTCTACTATAGCACCGACTGTGAAAGTTGCTTGATAAGAGCTGTTATACCAATAAAGTTGTTGCCCGATAGGGTCATCGTTACCGAAATATCTCTTGGCAGTACTTCTGGTAATAACAGCGGCATCAGGAGAGTGCAAAGTGGAGGTGTTTCCACTAATAATTTTAAATGGAAAAACACCGAGGAAAGAAGAGTCTACAAAATAAATTTTATCTTCTTTCAAGCTTTGCATTATTTCATCTTGCTTGAAACTGATCGTACCCGAAATAGGATGAATTTTGGTGACTACCGATACTTCTGGTATTTCTTCTTGAATGCTACGTGCCAAAGGACTGTATACAGCAGCCGACTGGCTCTGTAATTCTCCTTGCTGATAAAACTCGTGTGTTATGCGATAGATGTGTTCACTTTGATCAAAAAAGCGATCGAAACTTAACTGGAAAGTGGCGTAGTTAAGTAAAAGCAGACAGGCAGTCATACCCAAAACTAAGCCCAAAATATTGATCGCCGTAAAGAGCCTATTTTTAAGCAGATTACGGACAGCAGTTTTGAAATAATTCTTAATCATAATTCATATATCTAAGAATGGGGAGTTAGAGGTGGGGCATACCCCATGCTCAAAGCTCCTCGCTCGGTTATTCATCTCGTAAACTATCCACTGGGTTACGCGTAGCAGCTTGAAGAGTCTGTGAACTGATCGCAACTAAGGCAATTAGTAAAACCATAGCAGTAGGTAGCACAAAGAACCACCAAGCTATAGTAATTCGGTAAGCGAAGCCCGAAAGCCACTCAGCCAGAAAATAGTTAGCCACTGGAACAGCTATGACCGCCGCAATGATTATGAGTTTGAGGTACTGCTGAGAAAGTAGCGTGAAGACCTGCTGCACCGTGGCTCCCAGCACCTTGCGGATTCCGATCTCCTTGGTTCGGCGAGTTAGGCTAAAAGTAGTGAGTCCGATCAAACCCAAGCAGGCAATAAGGATGGCTAAAATGGCGAAGATCGTAAAACCTTTCAGTATCATTTGCTCCAACAGATAACTGGAGGCTAATTGGTCGTCCAGAAAGGCGTATTCGTAAATACGTTTAGGAAATACTGCTTCCCAACCTTCTTTTAGTTGGGCTAGTCCATCTGATAAGCCTGATACCTTCACGGCAGCTTCAAAGATACCGTAGTTCCAGTTGATGAAAACATTTGGACTAATTTCTTCTTGTAATGAATTGTTGTGATAATCTTTTATCACGCCTACGATAGTAGCCCGTCCTTCGTTAATATCTAATTCCTGTCCTAAGGCTGCTTCGGGTGATGCGTAGAGGGCGTTAGCGAGCGTTTCGTTCACGATAAATTCATCGAACTGATCGCTGGTTCGGGTGAAATTTCTTCCGGCAATCAGTTCTAGTTGATAGAAATCTAAATAATGAAGGTCAATGCTTTTCATCTCGGCTTCCAGACCATCCACTTCGGTTTGATGGGGGAGTCGGGCTGTAGTGCCGTTGCGGATTCCGGTTGAAGTAGGGGCACCCGTGGCTAGAGTTACTTGAGTAATTGCAGGTTGATTTAGTAAGTACGTTCGTAGTGCTTCGGCTTGTTGTTCACTGGGTACCTCAGTTGTGATGATTGCTTCGGTAGCAAAGCCTAAGTCGGCGTTCTGAAAATAGCTCAACTGTTGATATACCACTAATGCACAGGTTCCTAATATCAGTACAATAGAAAACTGAAGTACGATTAACGATTTGTGCAGACCAAAGCTGCGATCCCGAAATGAAACGACTTTACCTTTCAAAGCTTTCACTGGCTCAAAGGCTGATACCACTAGTGCCGGATATACGGTAGCCAATGCACTTACAACTAAAGCCAGCAGCAAGCTAATTCCCACAATATCGCTACCCAATGATAACTCTAGCCGGAAGACGGCGAGTAAATCATTGATCTGATGTAGGCAGAAAGTGGTCAGTAGTAGTGATACAACGATCGCCCCGACTACCACCAGACTATTTTCACTGAGGTGCTGTATAAAAAGTTGCATCCGGCTTCCGCCTAGTACTTTTCTAATCCCTACCTCTTTGGCTTGTCGAGAAGCTTGAGCTGTCGCTAGGTTAATGAAGTTAATACAAGCAATCAGTAGAATGAATATGCCAATCCAAATAGCCGCTCGAATGATTTTCATTGGCATTGTATAGCTATTGATGCTGGTACTGTACAAAGTTTCGGTGTGAATTTCCGGTAGCGGTTGAAGCGCGTAGCTGATTCGCTGCCGATCCTGCTCATCTAGATACTTCGCTTTCCAGATATCGATTTGGCGTTCTAATTCATCAACCGAAGTATTACCATGTGGAATGACATAGGTAGTACCCTGGTAATTACCCGACCAGTTTTCAGCGAAGTAGGGGTTATTCACTCGGAAGAATTCGTAAGGAACCAGCATTCGAAATCTGATAGAAGAAGTAACCGGAGGATCGTCTACCACTCCGGTTATCTGAAGTGCATCTTTATGATTTAGCTGAAGTACTTTACCCACTACTACGTTATCTTCAACGCTATTTTTTCCGAATACCTGGATTGCCAAGCTTTTGGTCAGTACTGCTGAATTCATATTTGAAAAAGCCGTTTCAGGATCTCCTTGTAGCCATTTTGCATCGAACACCTGCCAGAAAAACGGGTCGACGAATAGTACTTGCTCTTCATCAAATTTATCCAACTCACTATCCGAATCGGTCAGGCCAAAGTTGCGCGTAACCGGTCCCGCCGTTTGGGTGACCAGCGACAGATCATTCGGAAAATCATTACGTAGTGCTTCGGCTAGCGGATAAGCAGTAGAACTCCAGTAATACGTATCATCGGTATACTTTGTGTGCTGCACCACCCGGTAAATTTGGTCAGCTTTTTCGTGGTACTGATCAAAGCTCAACTCATAGGATACGAATGTATAAATGACCAAACAGCAAGTAATTCCAATACTCAGTCCGAGTACTTTGATGAATGCTAAACTTTTGTCTCGACTCAATCGACGAAAGGCAGTCTTTAGATAACTTCTGAACATAATGAATGATGATTAATGAATGATGAATAATGATTAAAATGATCTATCCATCATTAATCATTAAAAAGTTATTCGTTTCGTAAATTCTCAACCGGGTTTTGGTAAGCTGCTTTTAGGGTTTGTCCACCTACGGAAAGTAGTGCGAATAGTAGAACTAATACTCCGGGTACCAGATATAGCCACCAGTGGACACCTACTTGGTAGGCGTAATTGTTCAGCCAGTCGCTAATGAAGTAGTGAGCTATTGGAATAGCGATGAGAAACGCAATTAGAATTAAGCGAATGTATTCTTTAGAAAGAAGTGAAAGGATACTAGAGATAGAAGCTCCTAACACCTTACGAATGCTTATTTCTTTCTTTCGTTTCTCAAGCATGTGGTTGATAAGACCAATTAGACCGAGACAAGCAATAAATAGGGTGAAGAAGGTAAAGTAGCCAAAAACGTCTGACATGCGTTTCTCGGACTGGTATAACTGCTCGTACTCTTCATCTATGAATCGGTATTCAAACGGGTAGTTGGGATTGTGGGTTGACCAGGCTTGCTCCAGTAAGTTTAGGGAAGCCGTTGTGTTACCGGGAGCTACGTTTGCCATGATATACGAGGGGCCGAATGCCATGTGTAGTATCAACGGCTCTACCTTTTGGTGTAGCGATTTAAAGTTGAAGTCTTTAACCACTCCTACGATTGTTCCTTCGTTGCCAAACAGACTGAGCTGGCTTCCGACAGGATCGGTCAAGCCTATCAATTTTACTGCTTCTTCATTTAGAATGAAATTAGCAGTATCCGCCGGGAAGTCAGTTGAAAAGCCTCTTCCTTGTAGCAATTCTAGCCCTAAAGTTTCTACGTAGTCGTGGTCTACGGCAAAATGATGAAACAAGGTTTCGTCCTCATCTTCTTTGCCCACCCAGTCTACTCCGAGGGTAGCTTGTATGGTGTAGGTAGGAATGTCAGAAGAAGTAGTAATTCCTTTAATGGCGGGTTGTTGCAGTAGATCATTTTTAAACCCATCATAGTTATCCCGTATATCACCCCGGATCGGCATGTACACTAGCAAGTCTTTATCGTAGCCTAAATCTTTTTCTACGAAGTACTGAAACTGCCGATACACCACGGTAGTACCCAAAATTAGGATAATGGTGACAGCAAACTGAGTAACAACCAGTACCCGACGGAACAGTGTACCACCTTGCTTTACCGACAGACCGCCCTTAAGTACCTGCGCGGGCTTGAATGCCGATAAAACCAAAGCAGGGTAGCTACCGGCTATCAAACCAACTAGTATCGTTCCTACAATAAAGCTGATGCTAATAACCCATTTTTCGGAACTTAGCACAATAGACTTTCCCACAATCTCATTAAAGGCTGATAAAGACAGTAACACGGCTCCAGTGGCGACCACTAAAGCTAAAAGCGATAACAGTACTGATTCGCTCAGTAGTTGCCCAATAATTTGGCTTCGCTGCGAACCTACGGCTTTCCGTAGTCCAATTTCCTTTGCTCTTCGTTCCGATTGAGCGGTAGAAAGATTCATAAAGTTGATACTGGCAATCAGGAGAATAGCCAGTGCCACTACAATAAAAATATTGACGTAGGGATAGCGAGGTTCAGTGCTACCGTATACATCAATATCAAAGTTAGAGTAGAGGTGGATATCATCTAGAGCTTGCAGATAAAAGTAGTCGTTGAGATCTTCGTCTACCCTCGCGAATTCAGTAATTTTCTCCGAAAGAGCTTCTCCATTCACGTCTTGACCTAGCAAAAAGTAAGCGTAGTAGTAGTTATTGCTATTACTCAAATTGAAGCCGAGTTCGTACAGTTTGCGAAATGGTAGCAAAATATCAAATTGAAAGTGGGTATTGGTGGGTAGACTCTCAGTAACTCCGCTAATGGCAAAACTAAGATTTTTATCAACCGTCAGTATCTTGCCTAAGATGTCTTCTTGCTGCCAATTCTCACCGAAGTACTTTTGGGCTAGTTGTTCGTTGATGACTACTGAGTTTGGGTCATCGAGTGAGGTAGCCGGGTTTCCAATAATGAACGGAAGCTGAAAAACTTGAAAGAAGGTGGAGTCTACGTAGGTAGTCTTTTCGTAGAACTTAGACTCGCCGTACTCAACTAAGGAGCGATCGGGGAAAGGGCGAAAGCGGGTATATTCATCGATGCCGGGAAACTGTTCTTTCAGTAGCTCGGGGGTAGATGCTGTATTGGCAGCGGCTCGGAATACGGTGCCATCGCTCATTTCTGGAGCCTGTACTAAACGATAAATCTGTTTGGAGTTCGGCCAGAATGATTCGTAGCTAAGCTCGTCATTAATCCAGAGGGTAATCAGGATGGCACAAAACATACTTAAGGCTAAGCCAAGTATATTAATAAGGGAGTAAGTTTTATTCCGAACGAAGTTGCGGTAGGCGATTTTTAGATAGTTTTTTAGCATAGCTTTCTTGGTGAGGGGCAGGGGGTTGAAGTTATGTACTCGCTCTATCCCTGGCTAATTTATTCTACAAACTATCGACTGAGTTCTAAATATACTAGCCCTTTGCAGCGAACAACCGCTACGGTGCAGTGAATGGCTTAAAAAGTACAGTGCTTAAACAGTTTTTCTCGATTTTAGGGGTGCGGTGCTAAAGGCCTAGCAAAGTATTGTTTGGCAAATTGGCAATTACTTAGCGGCGGGCAGCCGTTCTGAAGCAGAAAAAATGACTGCTACGCGCAAAGTAATCGAGAAAAAGCAAAATAAATGATTGCCAAGCCGGAGGAATGTAGTATCCGCATATCATTTGGTTTTTATGCCCACCTGAGAGACTATATACGCAGTATTTTTTTGACGCACTGATTGGGCAGGTTATTTTTTGTGAATAGCTAGAAACAGAAAAAGGGGAAAATGTGGTTTTTTTGACCAAATGGCTAACGTGTGTTTTTCTATGAGTGTGGGTGACGGGTTATTCGTTTGTAAACGTATATTATACGTTTAATAAACGTTTAATAAACGTTTAATTCTACGGATACATTTTGCTTTTTAACTGCCCGGCATTATTTTAGGTTGATAGCGGAGCAGCAAAAACTACTTTACTCGGCGTTATGAAAATGATTGGTGAGTGACTAATTGGGGTACAATCTACTTTCAAAATCCATCCACACAAACTAAATTCAGCCCCATGATATAAGAAAAATAACGGAGACTGGTCTCCGTTATGCAATTGTTAGCCCTAATTAAAAAAAACATTTCGATAGTTGAATGAATAAAGAACAAATTTTAGAAAGACTAAACGAAATAACCTCTAATACAAATTTTATTTATGTGTTATCTGCTATCGTGCTCAAAGATTTTTGTGGGACTTTAAGCGAACTCTCTTCTAAAAATGTCAGAGAAGGTCTTAATAATAATGAAGTGAAGTTTCTAATGGGGCTTTGGATTAAAAATTGGACAAATGCGCAAGAAACAGACTATGATGAATTAAAAGTATTTGATGAAGTATATAGCTTAATGGAGCAGTTTCATTATACTTTTATGCCAGACCTATCAAAAATGCTTGAAAATCCATCTGAAAGTCAGTTTGACTTCTTTAATAATGGTTTAATGTTTAAAGAAACTATGTTCTATTCTGGGACTGGTGCTTATGATTATCAATATACGAAATGGGTTACGGAAAAATACAAGTATGATACGGATTGGCTTTCAAAATCTAAATCGATTAACCTAAGTAAACTTCCCGACTTTTATGACTCTTTAAAGACACTTCAACAAACTAAATTGAATAAACTAAAATTCGATTCGGAACACACTTTTAAAGAGAAATTACTCGATGTTTTTTGTTTATCTAAAGAAGACATAATTGAAAAAAACGAAGATTTTGAAGGCATTTTAAAAAATTTTACCCTTGACATTAAACAACGTCAAAATCAAAACTTTAAAGATGTTGGAGATTTTAATATTTTATCCGAGAAACCGATAATTGAATTAGCTGAAGGAAAGTACTTTTTACCAATGCCTTACGATTTATCAGAGGCAATATACGAATCACCTTTTTATTGGATGAATAGCGATAAGAATTATCGTTCCAAAGCTCAATACAATCGTGGAGAAATTGCAGAAGAAATTACCTATAAAATTATTGAGAAAATTTTTGGTGTTGACAATACTTTTCAAAACTTAATAATAAAGAAGTCTAAAAGTACAATGGTTACTGATATAGATATTCTTGCTATAAAAAATGATAAAGCAATTATTTTTCAAGTTAAATCTAAAAAGTTAACTGCTCTTTCTAAAAAAGGTAATATTGAATCAATACAGAGTGATTTTAAAAAAGCCGTAAAAGATGCTTACGAACAAGGATTAACAGCAGCAGATTGTCTTAAGTCATCAAATGATTTTCAATTTGTATTAAAATCAGAACCAGATTTTAAATTTGATTTTGATATCAAAAAATCTTTCATCTTTTAAATTTGATTTTGATATCAAAAAATCTTTCATCGTAACAATTGTATTAGATGATTATCCCGCAATCACACATCAAACACATATTCTATTAGGAAAGGAATACAAAGAATTCCCTGTAGCGCTTAATATTTTTGATTTAGAGATTGTAGCAAAATACTTGAACACATCTGAAAAATTTATTGATTATATTGAAAGAAGAATAAAATACAGCCAATATTTCAAAGCAGATAATGAATTAGGGTTTTTAGGTTTTCACTTAAAAAAAGGACTTCAAAAATTTCCTGATTCTAATATGGTCGCACTAGACAATACTTGGGCTCAGTTTTTCGATAAAGACTATTATGGAGAAATTTCTGGAGTTAAAAAGAAACAAGAAAACCTACGAAAGAAAATTGGGAGAAATGAACGTTGTCCTTGTGGTAGTGGAATAAAATATAAGAAGTGTCACGGAAAAAATAACTAGGGCTAACAAGGTATAAAAAACATAGGGCATTTGTGCTTAACTGAAAAGTCTGTGAATATTAACAAAGTCCGCTAAATATAAAATTTGGCGTTTATAATAGAAAAGATAAAAGCAAAATATTTATATTTAGCTAAGTAATAAACCGAAACGAAAGTGCTTATCACCTGCCCTACGTTTCTTATACTGAACGTTATCATCAATCTGAACCTTTTACGAGCAGCTTTCAACGTTTTGGCAGGGAATACAGCGGAGGATCATTTTCAGCAAGGCAAGATGATATGATCCAGGAAAATGAGAATTTTCTAGCAAGTCTTCTCCGGCGGTACCGGTCAAACTCGCGTTTGTGCCTCCGTGGCCCGAACGTAGCGACGTTAGGAAGACTTGAAACTACCGAAAATTGAGGAAAATTACCCGATATTTTGTAGCTGGATCATAGATCAGGATGTTGATTTAGAAAATGATGAATAGGTCCCTGCTACCCTGCGGCGAACGATCGCTTATACCTGTATAAACGTCATACCCCGCAGGAAAACGAAGGACAGCGAAAGAAGTGGATAAAAGATTCAGACAAGTCTTTTCGACAGATTGATTGGAAAAAGAGGATGAAAAAGACATGCTGATAACATCGAGCAACAGCCATTGTACGCAAGCTAAAGACAAAACCCACAAGAGCAATGTGTGCGATAGCACTCTTTGCTCTTTTGAGCTGGCCCACCAAAAGAAATTCCCTTTTTCTGTGTTGTCAAATCAGCGTTTTGTGTAAGCGTATTAAAATCAAGTAATAGACATTTGAGACGAATTTGAAAAATAATTAACTTAACAAGGAATGTCTGTATATAAAATAGGTTCTATAAGTCATTTGCACAACTTACTAGGGTTGCCAAAGCCCCAGCATCCACTTATCTCATTAGTAGATGTATCTAAAACCCAAATAACGGAGGAACAGGTAAACGCAAAAGTAATTTATGACTTCTACATGGTGTCGCTGAAGGACAAAAGCTGTGGCATGGAGTATGGTAGAAATTCTTTTGACTTTGATGAAGGGATAATGATCTTTACCGCTCCTGGTCAGGTGTACACCTTTACCAAACCTTACAGACCCGGAGAAATAAAGGGATGGATGCTTTTTTTTCACCCAGATTTGATACGCAACTCACACTTAAGTAATGAAATTGACAACTACTCGTTTTTCAATTATGATGTGATTGAAGCACTGCATTTATCGGAAGACGAAGAAAGAACCGTGAATGCGACTGTTGATCAAATAAAAAACGAGTACCAGCAGCGCATTGATAATCACAGCCAGCGTGTGATTGTTTCCAATATCGAACTACTTCTAAATTATAGCCTCAGGTACTACGAAAGGCAATTCAATACACGCGTCAGTCAGAGCAGAGATGTTATAGCCTTATTTGAAAGGGAACTCAAAAGCTATTTTAACTCACAAAAAAACTTAGAACTAGGCTTACCTGATGTGCAGTACTTTGCCCATATCTCGCATCTATCTCCTCATTATTTTAGTGACCTTGTTAAGAAAGAAACAGGTAGAACACCCAAAGATCATATCAATGAATATGTTATTGAGCTGGCAAAAAACAGATTATTGTCATCTGATCATTCGGTTAGCGGAATAGCCTATGAATTGGGCTTTAACTATCCTCATTATTTTACCCGATTATTCAAGTCTAAAACTGGGCAAACACCTGTTGAATACCGCAATCTGAATTGATTCTGCACTTTGTGTTAGCACTCCCGCATTTAGTGCAAGTTCAAACCTGTCAATCGCTACAACTTTGTATTGTAATTAAAAATTTAATCTCAATACAATGACAGCACAAGAAGCTTATAACCAATTAGACCCAAAGCACTGGGTAAAAACATCAGTTAGTGAGAGACTATCCTTACTGAAGCAAATTCAAGAAAACTTAAAAACGCATGCAAATTCACTTGGGGCAACAGACTCAAGGATGAAAAACGACCTGATAGGTCAAAATGCAGTAAGTAAAGCGGAAGGAATGGGTGGAACAGTAATGCCCATGGCCAATACGCTCATGGGAATCACTAAACTGTTTGAGAGTCTCTTAAAAGGGAAAATGCCTCAGCCCAATTCTATTAAGGAAATCGATAATAATCTATTTGAAGCCCATGTGTTTCCAATACATTCAAAAGACAAGTTGGCAGCAGGAAAACAAAAGGGATACCTACATATTGAGGGAAAGCCCACTCAAATAAACCCGCTGGATAAACCTGCTGGAGTAATAGCCATCTCTGGTGCTGGAAATTACAGTTCTTCCATTGAAATGGCAATGGCACTTTTTTTAGAAAATAAGGCCGTTGTGCATAAACCCCATCAATTGAATGAAGCAACTGATGTGATTTGGGAAAAAGTCTTCGCACCGCTTATTGAACGCAAAGCCCTTGCTTTTTGTGATGCTGACCAAGGCAGGGCACTGTCTCAGCTTGAGGGCCTCCATTCCATCTATTTCACCGGTTCTACAGAAGTGGCACACGCCATTCAAAATGCAGCAAAAGCTCCTTTGGTTGCCGAATGTGGTGGGAACAATCCTTGCATCATTGTACCCGGTAAATGGTCAGAAAAAGACATAAAAAGGCAGGCCATTCAAATAGTTTCAGCGGGTAAACTGAATGGAGGTGCCATCTGCGGAAGACCTCAAACCATTATTACTTCAAAAAATTGGGATCAAAGAGAACAATTCCTCAACGAACTGCGCAAAGCAATTACCAAAGAAACATTTGCCTGCTGTTCGTATTACCCAGGCGTAGAACAAACCAGTGAAGCATTTCTTCAGCATCAACCTTCGGCTGAAATCTTAAAGCCCGAAAATGCGAAGTACAACAAAAGTGACTATGTGCTTATTCCTAACCTTTCCGAAGATGATTTTGCCATCAAGAACGAAGCATTTTGTCAAATATTCGGTGAGATTCCTTTAGACACTTCTGCAGATACCTATGGTTTCTTAACCAAGGCAACTGACTTTTGCAACAACAAATTACTTGGTTCCTTGGGCTGTATGATATTAGTGGACAACAAAACGCTTAAGGCTAACGAAGCAAGAGTTCATCAGGCAATACGAGATCTTAATTACGGAGGTATTGCTGTTAATGATATTCCACCAAATATCTGGCTAAATGGCTATTTAACCTGGGGAGGTTGTGGAGAGTCAACCGCTGATTTTATCTCTGGTGTGGGAAATTTTGGAAATCCGTTGAACTTCGAAAATGTCAAAAAATCTGTCCTGATCAATGATTTTAATGCCACCAGTTTTGAATTCACGAATAGAAAGCGGGTAGAGCATTTGGTTGAAAATGTATCTTATTTCAATACTGACCAAAGCTGGGGACATTTTTTGAAGTTGGCAGGACAAATGACCATTGATAACCTAAAGGGAAAAGACTTTTAATATAAAATCACGATAAAATGAATAAGACAATATTAATCACAGGATGCAGCACCGGAATTGGTCGTATAACTGCAAAATACTTTCAGGAAAAAGGATGGAACGTAGCTGCTACTGTCCGCTCAAACCCTGATCAAGACACTGAATTAAACACATTGGAAAATGTATTTGTCGTAGCATTGGATGTTACCAAAGAAGATACTATTAAAGATGCTGTAACAAAAACGGTTGAGCGATTTGGAAAAATTGATGTATTGCTAAACAATGCTGGTTATGGTTCTTATGGTATTTTAGAAGCTACTCCCGAAAAGGCAATCCGAATGCAGTTTGATGTCAATGTAATCGGGACTTTGTTGGTTTCTAAGCATGTCATTCCATATATGCGTAAAGCAGGAGAAGGAACAATCATCAATATTTCTTCAATGGGCGGTAAGATAACTTTACCGTTGGGTACGCTTTATCACGGTTCTAAGTTTGCAGTTGAAGGATTATCAGAAGCTTTGTCTTTTGAATTAGAAGCCATTGGTATTAAAGTGAAAATGATTGAGCCAGGTATGATTAACACCAATTTTGAAGATACGTTAATACAGGGTTTGAACATAGACCAAAGCATGACAGAGTATGGAGAATTTCTTCAAAAGGCCATGAAAGGTATGCAACAATCAGGAAGTAACAGTTCTGAACCTATCATTGTAGCTGAAACAATATTTGAAGCCGCTACCGATAGGAAAAACCAATTGAGGTATATCGTAGGTCCAGACGCTGAACAACTTATCGCAGCGCGAAAACAAATGGATGACACAGCATATATGGCCTTGATGAAGCAACAAATGGGATTGTAGTTAAGAATCAAGCCAAAACTGTTAAGTATATTTTAAAGGAGATTACTTAAAACAATTATGATTGTAACCAAAGGCATAAATTTTAGTAGTTTGATCACTTGGACTGGACACCATGCCTTATGGTTGCTGTCTTTTATGGCTACCATTGCTTCATTATATTACTTCCAAATTATTTCACTAAACATTCCCTGGCTACCTGTTTCTGTCATTGGTACAGCAGTGGCATTTTATGTAGGTTTTAAAAATAATCAGGCATACGATAGAATGTGGGAGGCTCGCAAAATTTGGGGCGGAATAGTCAATGACAGTCGTGCTTGGGGAATGATGGTGGATGGATACGTAACCAATCGTTTCAAAGAAAAGAAGGTAAGTGAATCGGAAATCCAAAAAGTTAAAAAACGATTAATATACCGGCACATCGCCTGGCTTTATGCCCATAGAAGTCAACTTTTGGTTGCTACACCTTGGGAGCATATTAGTCAAGGTGGACATACAGCAAGAACTGCGAAAATGTATCAGAAAAAATTCGGTATAGGGCTGTTAGACGATGAAGTCACAAGAACGGAGCTTAAATTATTTTTGCCCACTGAAGAACACGACAGGCTGGTTTCCAATGTCAACACGGCAACTCAAATGATTAATGAACAATCAAGAGATTTAATCAAGCTAAGAGCGCAAAACTTTATAGACGACTTTCGTCATATGGAAATGGGCAATATCCTTAGGAGTTTTTACGAACTGCAAGGCAAGAATGAGCGAATTAAAAAGTTTCCATTACCACGTCAGTATGCCAATATGAGTCGGTATTTTGTGGGAATATTCATTTTGCTTTTACCCTTTAGTATGATACCAGAGTTGATGAAGTTGGGCGATTGGGGTATATGGCTTTCTATTCCAATTACTGCATTGATAGGTTGGGTGTATGTTATGATGGAGGTAGTAGGCGATTACACAGAAAATCCATTTCAAGGGATGGCGAATGATATTCCTATGATGTCCTTGTGTAGAGTAATCGGAATAGACCTTAGAGAATTGCTCGGTGAATCAGATTTGCCTCCAAATGTAGAAGCAAAAAATGGGGTGTTGATGTAGATTTGTCCTACTATCAAAGCACATTACAACCCTCGTTCCTGTGGTTGCAAAGAGCTTTCTCATCAACTCTAAAGGTAATCAGAATAAAAAAAGCCTGCGTACAACATTGTATAAAAGCAATAGCGTTTTGAGAGTAATCTCGAGGCGTTTTCGTATCTAATTAAGTATATTGCTTTCCGAAAAGTTGGAGCATTTTAATCCGCTACTGCTCTTATACTGGACCGTTGTCGTGTATTAAAAAAAGACAAATGCCAATTAATATTTACATAAAGAACTCGGGAGAGAGCGTAGATTGGCTTTGTGATGAAGTTTGGGATTTACCAACGCAAATGGACATTCTTGAAACCTGGCTACTGAACAAGGATAGAACTTTAGAGCCTAGTGAATATGGTTTTGCCATACGAAAAAATGCAACCGATGGTGGCGGGGTTTTAACCTCAAAATCAATGGCTATAATGGGAGAAATCGGAATGGACGTATACTTCTCTGAGTATTCATCATCACAGTAACCGACCGGAATGATAGTATAAGGTTTCACGCGATACGGCTGATTTTCATACGGAGTAGAAAGAGGGGTAGTAACGCCCCCTCATCTCAGGTTTAGGAAATTCTAAGTGAGAATGATACGAAGCTTACTGACTAATTACGTAGTCGTCCCTGAAAAAGGGTTAAATTTGTAAAAGTAGTTTTGTTCTCAAGTGC
>ERZ1740060.304-NODE-304-length-34583-cov-22.592678_pt1 | contig 34583 bp, 46 predicted proteins | sample MGYA00581743_ERZ1740060 | MGnify/ENA primary metagenome ERZ1740060 (study PRJEB43018, sample SAMN04849235) | marine metagenome | isolation source: floating plastic debris | place: Pacific Ocean | collected 2008-08-27 | study: EMG produced TPA metagenomics...
CCGCAGAGCGGACATTGGAAACTGGTCTAAGTAGCCAAACTGAAACCGTTCTTTCGCTGCATAGCTGAAAATCCATCGAGATGCAGACAACACCACTGTCACATTCAAACGGCAGAAGGGCAACTTCCTACTTCGAAGGACGTTTTTCACACCTCCCCCATAAGCCTTACGGCACCTTAGGCGGAGTTTGGACTATTTTCGGCATGCGACAGGCGAGTTCCTTCTCAATGGTATTCGCTTCGTAGGGCTTCATTTTCTTTCATCTTGCGCATTCTTCCCGCATGTGACCGCAGCCAAGACACCAGCCACTCGGGCCGGTAAATTCACAAATATCGATGCAGGAGCTCTTACGTTTTTTCATAAACGGCTAATGTAGAGGATTTCCAGATGCACTGATTATCATCTCAATATCAAAACTGGTCTTTAGCGTTAGATAGCGCGGCGACTACATCCGGTTGGCAGACTTCCGACATAGGCTTGTGGAGCTTCCAAGACCCTCGCGTACCGTCATCGTGGTGCACTGTCACAACGGTTTCAACCGGTGGGCAGCCCGGCTCGTGACATGTGAGTTCTGCTACAGAAACAAGATCGTTTTCTCCCAGCTCGAGGTGCTGAGCTACCCAAGCCTTGATATCTCCAGCGCGGCCTGGTGATGTCTCGCGTGGCGCAAACATGTTCTTCATTTCTCGCCTCCACCCAGTCGTACCCATAGTATACGGCCGGACTCCTCGCCGACGAACAGCCACGCGTCCGATGTAATGGCGAGCGCCGCAATAGGAGAGCCGCTGGACCCCTTCACGACAAAGTCCTCCGCGTCTTCAGATGCGCGACCGGCCAAGACTGCCCCGTCAGCAAAACCCGCGAGCAGCGCATCATGGCCGAGCATCCCCGCGACAGCAGTGCAGATTTGCTTACCTCCGTAGCAGCAGGTTGCGGGCGAGCGGCCCATCGGACCATCCTTGCCATCAAACGGCCAACAGATTGCTTCGTCAGCACCAGATGTCGCCAAGAATGGGCCGCTGCCCATCCAGATGAAGTTCTTCACCTTTGCCGGATAGCCCGACATCCGCATGTCCGCCTTATCGCGTAGCCGCCATCCGTGCATCGCGTTCTCTTGCATGGATGTGACGACGCATTTTCCATCGGGACTGAATGTCACCGCTCCGTGGGAGCCCTTCCATTTGAGACTGGTCGATTTCCAGCGACGATTGCCGCGTTCCCAAATCGTTGCACCCCCATAGTGAGCAACCGCCAAACGACGCCCTTTTGCATCGAAAGCCAGTCCACCAACGGTACTTGGGTGTTCGAATGTACGTGGTTGGGTGTCACTGTCGCTCCAGACCGTCGCAGTCTTGCCAGAAGAGCAAGCAAAGAGTTTTGGTCCGGCAGCAACGCAGTCGACCCAGCGGCTCCCAAAACTCGCGATCTCCTCCATCGTTCCGTCCAATGAGGTTTTCAGAAATCTTCCGTCGTCGCCGCCAGTGAAGATGGAGTTCGTTTCTGGGTCGGCCGTGATGCAAAGAACCGCGCCGTGATGGGCTTCAACCACCTTCGGTGGGCGATCCGGCTCGAAGATCAGTATTGTACCGTCGCCTAGTCCTGCCGCGATGGACGAGCCCACGACAACCGTGCCTGTCACAGGCGCGCCAGTGTCCAGGCTCAGGCCTTCTCGCTCTAATTGCGTGGAAGCGAAGCCGTCGCGCCTCGGGTTGGTTCGAACGGCTTCGGCTGTCATGCTGCTCGACATCCGTTGAAGCCGTCCTCAAGACCCATAGTATCGAGATCACGACCAATAAAGACGATACGCGATTGGCGCGCTCCTTCAGGCCAGGACCCCATGGGTGAGCCATCCATCAGCATATGGACGCCCTGGAACACAAAGCGATCATCCTCGCCCTTAAAATCAAGGATACCCTTCGACCGCAGAATGTCTTGCCCGCGGGTCTGCAGAAGTTGCCCGAACCAGGTTTGGAACTTATCGAGATCGAGAGGAACATCCGATGTAAGTGACAGGCTTTTCACGTCATCATCATGCTCGTGGTCGTGGTCTGATGTCAGGAAGTCTGGTTCGACCTCCAATACGCGATCAAGACTGAAGGCGTTCAGCCCAATTACCTCTTCCAGATCAGCGCCGCAGTGTTCAGTACGGATGATCTTGGCGTAGGGGTTGATCTTACGGATGCGGTCTTCGACGCGGCCCAGGCCCTCAGCTTCGACAAGGTCTGTCTTGTTCAAAAGCACGATGTCTGCAAACGCGATCTGTTCCTCAGCTTCGTGATGCTTACCCAATTGGTCGCTGAGATGGACCGCGTCTGCAACGGTGACGATGGCATCAAGCTTGGTACGGTCCGCCACGTCCTGGTCGACAAAGAAGGTCTGCGCAACGGGCGCTGGATCGGCGAGGCCGGTCGTTTCAACGATGATCGCATCGAACTTGTCTGCGCGCTTCATCAAGCCGCTCAAGATGCGTATCAGATCGCCACGGACAGTGCAGCAGATGCAGCCATTGTTCATTTCAAACACTTCTTCATCGGCATCCACAACGAGATCATTGTCGATACCTTCCTCGCCAAACTCATTGACGATGACCGCGTATTTCTTGCCATGGCGTTCGGTCAGGATGCGGTTGAGGAGCGTGGTCTTCCCTGCTCCAAGAAAGCCAGTGAGGACAGTAACAGGAACCTGAGCATTTTGTTCCATTGGATATCCTTTCAATGAGAGGGCACGGATGTACTGCAGTCACTGCAGCGGCCGTGAAGTTCGAGGACTGAATGATTGGGCGCGAAGCCCGTGCGTTGCGACAGGCCCGCAATACTGTCTGCAAAGTCGTCATCGACATGCTCGGTCACAATTCCGCAGTCGTCGCATATGGCAAAAACCGGCGTCTTTCCGTCATGTCCGCCGCAGCAAACAGTCCATGCATTGAGAGACTCGATGCGGTGGACCTTCCCCACTTCAGTGAGCTTTTCCAAAGCGCGATAAACGGTTGTCGACGCTGTCACGCCGTCGTCTCGCAGCCCTTCCAAAATGTCGTAGGCAGACATCGGACGATCCTGCGACTGCAGATAGTCAAACACACGGTCGGCATGGGTGACGCGCTTTGAGCGTTTTTCCACAGCGTAGCCTCCTAAAACGATGGCTCTTGACGATACGTAACAAGCGCAGTTACTAAACGCAATGTTACAACGTTACATCCTGGGGGATTTTGGGACGTGAGCAAGGCTGACCCGGTACTGTCGATCTGCATGACCTGCCGCGATGGCCGCGAAAGCGAAGCTGGCACACGGGGCGGCACGCGATTGGCACGACGCATTGCAGGAAGGCAGATGGAGCGTGGCGGGCCCGAGATGCAGATTCGTGGGGTGCACTGTATGAGCCAGTGCAAACGACCTTGCATAGTATCGCTAACGGCTGAGGAGCGGTTCACCTACATTTATGGCGATCTCGACCCCAACAGCGAACGTGATGTTGAGGCTCTTGTCGAGCTCGTGTCGCTGTATTCTGAAGCGGCCGAGGGTTTTCTGGAGCGTAAGGAGCGCCCCACTGAACTTCAGGCAAACATTCTCGGTAGGCTTCCACCACTTGGCAGCCAATCGTCGCTCATCTCCGATCTGGAGCTGGTTAAGACATGAACGATACCGTTGACACTCTCGCGACGACCGGCACTCGGCAAGTAAGGAAGACGGCATCCCACCTTTAGAATTGAGGAACCACGAGATGAAATACATCGCGCAAAGCGCTGTTGCGCTTTGCCACAGTGCGGGTTTCGTCTTCGCGGCACCAATAGTTCATAGCTGCATTCGAAACGTCACATTCGATGTGACTGCAATCCATCTTGGTAATGACACGGCTGCGATTTTCATCGGGTTCTACTCTGCGTTTTCATGCACATCGCCCGCAGCGGCGGAGGTGAGGCCATGAGCGCCGCTTTGACTGTGTGCAATGTATCATGCGTTGCTTCAAGTGGCGCTGCGCTTCTGCGAGACGTGTCTTTTGAATTGGAACATGGCGCCATTCTGGCCATTGCGGGTCCGAATGGGGCAGGCAAGACTACGCTTCTGAACGTATTGTCCGGCATCAACAGCCCAACCAGTGGCGAGGTACTGATCGGTGGGCGCTCCGTTCATGCGATGCCAGCCGCCGAACGCGCGCGCCAGATCGCCGTTGTCGGCCAACAGGAGATGCCCGATGGACGCCTGACGCTACTCGAGTATGTCACGCTAGGTCAAATTCCCATTCAATCCGACCATTCTAGCGCGGCACATGCCGAGGCGCTTGACAGGACACTGGACGTTACAGGGCTGACGTCATTGGCGGACAAGAAAATGGCCGTCTTGTCTGGGGGCGAAAGGCAACGCGCGCATATAGCACGGGCTTTGGCTCAAAATCCGACCACTTTGTTCCTGGACGAGCCGACCAATCACCTCGATCCCGACGCCAAAGGCCGCATGCTGTCTTTGGTCGCGGGGCTGGGGATCACCGTCATCATGGTCCTGCACGACCTTGTTCTGATCCCGGTATTCGCAACCGATGTCGCATTGCTTAAGGACACGCGCCCGACCGGCTTTGGTCGCGCAAGCGATATTCTGACGCCCGATCGCGTACGCGAAACCTTTGGCGTCCAATACCTCCAATTTCAGCACGAAGACCGGATCGTCGCGGCACTTGATATTCGCAATACCACCAATCCAACTCAAAACAGGAGTTTTCAAAAATGAAACACATCTGGTCCGCTGCCGTCTTGGCTGCCTTTGCAACCGGCGCTGCTGCCGAGATCACCGTCGACAATTGCGGTGAACCGCTGACCTTTGACGCCACGCCAGAGCGGATCGTCGTGCATGACATGAACATGACCGACATGGCCTTTGCCCTTGGTTTGCAGGATAAAATCGTTGGCCTGACCGGCATCACCGGCTGGTACAAGACCAGCGAAGATTTTGACGAATTACGCGGCGATATACCTGAACTTGCGCCAAAGTACCCAACCATGGAGAACCTGCTGTCCGCCAACCCGCAAATGTTCTTTGCAGGTTGGTATTACGGCATGAAGCCAGGTGGCGACGTCACGCCGGACACGCTGGCACCTTTCGGGGTCAAAACGATGGTACTGACCGAGAGCTGTGTGCATCTCGACAAAAACCGTCCCGAAGCCAGCATGGACCTGTTGTTCAATGACGTGATGCGTCTGGGCAAGGTAATGGGTGTTGAAACCAAGGCAGAAGAGCTTGTTTCCGGTTGGCAAGAAGATCTGGCTGCAATCGAAGCAAAGACCGCTGATCTGGCAAAGCCGCGTGTGTTCTTGCTCGACGGCCCTGCAGATGCACCATTCACTGCTGGAAAGTTCGCCATTCCGGATGCAATGATTGCCGCAGCGGGGGGTGAGAACGTCACCCACGACATGGAGACCAGCTGGGGCCGGACGTCGTGGGAGACTGTTGCCGCCGCCAACCCGGAATTCCTCGTCCTGCTTGACTATCAAACCGGTAATGGCGCTGCGGATACGTTCAAGTTCTTACAAGAGCACCCTGTCATGTCACAGACGGATGCAGTGAAAAAAGAAGCCTGGATCGGTTTGCGCTACGAAGAACTGACACCCGGGCCCGCCAACATCGACGCTATTTCGAAGATGGCGGCAGCGATGCACCCTTCGCTCAACTAAGTGGCGCGGAGAGGCCTCACATACCTGCTGGGGGCGGTCGTTCTGATCGCCCTTATGCTGCTGTCGACAGGGTATGGCACAACGTCGATCCCCGCGCCTGATGTGGTTCAGTCGGTGATGCTTGGCCTCGGGCTGGCCGAAGGTGAGGTCGCGCCAGTGCATCGCATCGTGTTCGACTTGCGGCTACCCCGCGCCCTGTTTGCTGCCGTAATTGGTGCAGGTCTTGGGATTGTGGGCGTCGTCTTGCAGACCACGACACGCAACGATTTGGCCGATCCGTTCCTCTTTGGCCTGTCTTCCGGTGCGGCGGCGGGCGCTGTGTTCGTGATAACCGTCACCGGGGACATTCTGGGGTTCTGGACCCTGCCGCTGGCCGCCTTCACGGGGGGCATAATCGCCTCGGTTGTCGTTTTAGGCTTAGTGCACAGCTTGCGGACAAGCGCACCAGAGAAGTTGATCCTTGCAGGCCTTGCCGTGTCTTTTCTCTTTGCCGCCATCACAAACTATCTCATTTTTGCCGGTGACAGCCGCGCTGCACACTCGGTCATCTTCTGGATGCTTGGTGGGCTTGGCCTTGCGCGATGGGCGGGCTTCCCTCTGATCTGCGCGGGCCTCGTCCTTATCTTCGTCTACACCCTTTACCGAGCGCGTTGGCTTGATGCTCTTCTGACAGGAGATGTCACGGCGGCGACACTGGGCGTACCGGTCCAGCGGTTGCGGTTTTCGATGTTTTTCATCGCTGCCTTGGCCACCGCAGTCTTTGTCTCGGTCGCGGGCGTCATCGGGTTCATCGGTCTGATGGTTCCACACATTGCACGTGGGATCACAGGTCCTCTGCACCGCCATCTGATCCCAACCGCCGCTCTCGTCGGCGCGTGTTTGCTCACTGGATCAGATATCGTCAGTCGCATCATCCTCGCCCCTCAGGAACTGCCCGTTGGCATCGTTACAACTTCCATTGGCTCACTCTTTGTTTTCCTCCTCCTATACAGAACCGCCCGATCATGATGCTGTAACGGATGATTGCACAATCGGACGTTGGATTTCTTGCTGACCGTATTGCAGAAGAGATGCGTCATCTTGGTTACAGGCCGTCTGCTACGCACCAGAAAATCCGGCTCCATACGAACGCCAGCCGCATGAAAGACGGGCTACCGCTTCGAAACGGCGAACGGCACGGCCGCTCGCCAAGCGAGATCAGATATCTATTCGCTCAGCGATACTCAGAGCATCTTCGAGTTCGACACCTATCCGCAACGCGCACTTCTTTCTGTGCCTATTGCCGCACGAAACGGGCCTTTGATGCGCGCCCTTTCCGCCATAGCAATCCCAAATCAGCCGTTGGTGCTGGCCGTCATTGTTGCCGCCATGTTAGTCGAGATACTGCTGCTGACGGCCCTCAACCAGATTCTGCTCAAACTCAGACCCGAAAGGTGAAACGATATGTCCCTCGTACCAACTTCCTACGAAGACTGGAGACACTGCATCACTGTGAAATGCGGCATTCCGCTAACGCAGGCCTATGTCGCCGAACGCCTTGCCGCACTCAGTAATCAATCCGATTATCAAACTGAAAAGTTCATCAATCGTTGGGGCGCAGCGCATCACGCGCGCACAATGGCGTGGTTTGAGCAGGCGGCAAAAGAGCTGTCAGAGGGATAAGAGCTACCGCGCACGCAATGTCGCGACAGTTTTGGGCCAAGGGTCCGCAAAGTCTTCGCCCGCTCGCCATGCTGCGATCTCATCGTCGGTGCAAAAACAGGTTTGTAGAGTCTCGACAAACTTATCTAACTCCAATTCATCGCCGATCACCGTCAGTTGGCATCGTCGATCGCCAAAATCGGGATGTGCCTGGGTCAGCTTGGCGCGCATCTCATCTTGCTCCCAGTCCGACAGGTTCAGGCTATCATCTTCGAGTGCGCTGATCCTCCAGTAACTCACGATCTCCAGCCCAACGCTACCACCGGTCTGGTTCCATAACAGCATCAAGTTGTCGCGTGTCGGCAGCCAAAAGAATCCTTTGCTACGGTAGATGCCGATCCCAAGGGATTGGGTATAAACGTTATACAGACGTTGCGGATGAAATGGACGAGGGTCGCGCAAGACTCGGTTACCGATTTTGTAGGTCTCCGGCTGAGCCATCGACGAGGCACTGTGTTCGGCCTCCCACTCGGTTAACTCCTTCCCAAACGCTTTCACTCTTTCAAAATCGTAGAGCGGCATCGCCAGAACCTTTTCCAGGCTCACGTTACCCCATTGCATAGCAAGGACATCAGCGTGGGGATTGAGCGGATGCACGGCTTCAGCCACCTGTTGCAGCACATCACGAGATACCTTGTCGGCTTTGCTCAGCAGCAGGCGATTGGCAAACATGACCTGTTCGGCGAGCAGGTTCGCGACACCACGCCTTCCGGCCGCCAGGTTTTGGCTGGCCACCGGGTGGATCGCCCGGCCGAAATCGTGGTCCTGTTGCAAAACCACCGTGTCTACGACGGACAAAAAGCCGTGCAAGCGCAGTTTAGGCAATGCGCGGATGGCCTCCAACAGCGGCCAAGGGTGGGTGCTACCAGAGGTTTCAATGAGAAGGTGCGTGACCTTTCCATCTGCGAGAACCTTGTCGACAGCTTCGCGAAACTGGGCAAGCCCCTCTTCGCTGCTGATACTCTTTCCAGGGACCGACGCGAAATGCGGACTTCTGCGTGAGATAACCTCACTGGTGTCGAGCACGGACCCGTCCACATCCAAGGTGCTCATCTCATTGACAATGACACCAAGATTAACGTTGTTCAGGTCTCGCGCTTGAACTAGAAGACTCTGCATCAATGTCGTTTTGCCTGCGCCAAGAAAGCCGTTCAAAATCGTGGTGGCTATGGGCATCCGTTTTTCCTGCATGTGACAGCCTAATGTAATTTAATAACATTCTGAGGAGACCGAAATCGGAAAACATGCTGGATTGGTACTTTTGCCTCAAGGCTGTGAAGAATAACCAAACCTCTATTGAATAAATTAGTTAAAGGCGGCTTCGCTACAGTTGCAGGTATTGCGCTATCCATTTGGGCGACATCGACCCTCGCGAATGGCCGCAATGACGACATCTTCCGCGCTGCAAAAAAGATATGCCGCAAGCGCGAGAGGATTCTGCATGAGCAAAGCACCAATTCCCAAAGTCGGATTTGTCCCCCATCTGTGAGTTCGGTGCTGCATATCTGACGGAGGGCGGCTTTTCATTTGTTTCGCCGTCCCGTGGTTTTCGCCAAAGCAACACGCATAATGCGTTGAAATCGTGGACAGTCCAAATGGTTCTCGGCCGAGCAATTAGCGATATGGCGGATGCCGTTACTCAAATTTGTGAGCTCTCTCACCCTGACATCAAGCTCATCTGCCTTTTCAAGCAATGCGCTTCGGTCAATGGTTGGACGCCCTTCGACACCAATCATTTGCTTGATTTCCAGTAGCGAAAAGCCCCCCTTTTGCGCCAATGCGATAAGCGAGATACGGGCCTTCACCTCATCCTCGTACAGGCGTTTCAAACCGCGTCGCCCAACTGAGCGGATAAGGCCGATTTCCTCGTAATAGCGAAGTTTCGACGCTGGAAAGCCACTGGCGTGTGAAAGTTCAGAAATATCGAGCATAGGCTTGACCTCAAGTTGACTTGAAGTGCTAACAAACATCGTCTTGCCGATAAGCTCAAGATACCCCTAAGGAAAGATCGCATGCTTTCAGAGTTGATGTTCAACGCAATTTTGATCGGAACAGGGGCAACGATGTTCATGGACTTTGTTGCCCTCGGACAAAAACACCTGCTGTCGCAACAAACGCTCGACTATGCGTTGGTTGGACGCTGGCTGGGTCATATGCGCCGAGGCCAATTTATACATCGGCCCATTTTTGCGAGCGATCCTATTCGAGGCGAGAAGCTGCTCGGATGGGGCCTGCATTATCTGATCGGTATTTTGTTCGCAGGGATTTTCCTTGCGATCATGGACGAAAGTTGGATCAAGAACCCTACGCTGCTACCGGCCATATTGTTCGGCATACTGACAGTTCTTGCGCCTTTTCTCATCATGCAACCTGGATTGGGCGCTGGTCTGGCCGCACGGCGCGCTCCTAAACCCACAGTCGCAAGAGCAAAGAGCATTTTCGCACATTTGGTCTTCGGAGTTGGCCTTTGGATTACGGCCCTCGGCTTTGCAGGGATCTCGCAATGACTGATTTCTTGCAGGCACTTCTATGCTGACCATTCGTCCATCCCGCGAAACAATGGGCATCGTTTTCGGGCTTACGGCTGCTTTGATGTGGTCTTCATTCTTGATTGCGTCGCGGGTTGGTGCTGTAGACGGGTTGTTGCCCATCGACATGATGGTGCTTCGTTTTGGCATCGCTGGTCTGTTGCTTGCGCCGGTGCTCATTCTGTCTAGGCGACGAAAAACTCACCCTGCGCTTACGCTCCGACATGCGCTGTTTCTGGCCCTTACAGCAGGCCCCATCTTCGTTTGGTTGAATGTTGGCGGGTTTCAGTTTGCACCTTTGGCGCATGGCGCTGTGATCCAGCCTGCAACGGTCGCCCTTGCCGGAATGGGGCTGGCTGCGCTGCTGCTTGGCGAAGTGCTGACAAGACGCCAGGTGTTTGGTGCTGTGCTCTTACTTGTCGGTATTGTCGCTATCGCTGGTCCGAGTGTCTTCGTGATGAACACCGAAATCCTGATAGGCGATGCCATGTTCGTCGGGGCCGGTTTGTTCTGGGTCGGTTACACGCTGCTCTTAAAGCGCTGGCAGATATCAGGACTGCGCGCGGCCGCGGCTGTATCGGTTCTCTCGGCCATCGTCGTCCTCCCTGTGGCACCGTTTGTCGGTGTCGCTGAGCGCCTGGGACACCTCACTTGGGGCGAACTTTTCTTTCATGCGACAGCACATGGCTTGTTCAACGGCGTCGGCGCGATTGTCGCCTTTGGCATGGCCGTTGAACGTCTTGGTGCCGCGAGGGCCTCTCTTGTCCCCGCGATCATTCCGGCCACGACACTCATCATAGGTTTGCCAATCACGGGCGAGCGTCCAACCGCCTTAGAGTTTACCGGAGCCGCTGTCGCCTGCATCGGTCTGATTATCGCTCTGGCACAACGAGACTGATGGCAAAGAAAGTGATCTGGTTGGTCGTTTGGGACCTGCAGGCACCGACGCAACACAATCAGGGGTCAGGCACTAGAAAAGCAGACATTTCAGTTGCAGAACCCGACAGCAGCAAAGTCCCGCTGAGCCGACCATCAAAAGGTCACTCGACAGTAACCTACAAACAATAAAGGCGCCCCAAAGGACGCCTTCAGCCAGCCGAATGAGCTGGTTACTTCTTCTTGGCTTCCAGCGCCTCGATCCGCGCCATCAGGGACGCGTTTTCTTCACGCGCTTTCTGCGCCATCGCACGCACCGCGTCAAATTCCTCGCGGGTGACGAAATCACGGTCCGCCAACCAGCGGTCCACCAGCGACTTCATCGCTGTCTCCGCCTCGTCTTTCGCACCCTGCGCCACGCCCATCGCGTTGGTCATCAGCTGCGAGATATCGTCCATGATTTTGTTGCGGGTCTGCATGTTGGCACCTTTATTTCACGTTGCATTCTATATGGGCCTGATCTGCCTCATTCTCAAGGTTGACTTCGCCGCAGGGGGCTGAACACATCGCGCTCATGTTGGCCGCGATCCCCTTTCCGAACCTCAGCCCTGAAATATTCTCTGTCTCGATCGGTGGGTTCGAGTTTGCCCTGCGCTGGTATGCGCTGGCCTATATCGTAGGCATCCTGATCGGCTGGCGCATCGTCATCCACGCCTGCGCGCGCCCTGCGATTTGGGGGCGCGAGACGCCGCTGATGAGCCGCGAACAGATCGACGATCTGCTCACTTGGGTCATTTTGGGCGTCATCATCGGGGGCCGTCTGGGGTTCGTGCTGTTCTACCAACCCGCCTACTACCTGCAAAACCCGCTTGAGATCCCAATGATCTGGCAAGGCGGCATGGCGTTTCATGGCGGCTTTCTGGGGGTTGTCGCCGTGATTGCGTGGTTCTGCTGGAAGCATAAAATCCCGCTCTGGAACTTGGCGGATGCGCTGGCCATGGCCACACCGCCTGCGATTTTTCTGGGACGGATCGCCAATTTCATCAATGCCGAGCTGTGGGGCCGTCCGACAGATCTGCCTTGGGGCGTGATCTTTCCGGGGGCAGCCGCGCAGGACTGCCCGGATGTTGTCGGCCTGTGCGCCCGCCACCCGTCGCAATTATACGAAGCGCTGCTGGAGGGCGCGCTGTTGGGGGCAGTTCTGCTTTATCTGGCCTACCGCCGTGGGGCGCTGCAACGACCTGCCTTGCTGACGGGTCTTTTCTTTGCAGGCTACGGGGCTGCGCGCTTTTTTGTCGAGCTTTTTCGCCAAGCCGATGCGCAATACATCACGATGGAAAACCCGTTTGGCTATGTCGTGCGGCTGGGGGAATTCGGCCTGTCGATGGGTCAGCTTTTGTCGATCCCGATGATTGCTGTGGGCATCGTCCTGATGCTTTGGACCCGCCGCCCCCATCAGCGCACATGACGGCGCTGGCAACTGAATTGATCGCGCAAATCCGCGCCAACGGCCCAATGAGCCTTGCGGACTATATGACCACCTGCCTGCTGCATCCGACCCATGGCTACTACACAACCCAGGTTGCGTTCGGGGCCAAGGGTGACTTTATCACCGCGCCCGAAATCTCGCAGATGTTTGGGGAATTGGTTGGGCTTGCCTTGGCCCAAACCTGGCTGGATCAGGGCGCGCCCAATGCCTTCACCTTTGCCGAACTGGGCCCCGGCCGTGGTACCCTGATGGCCGATGCCTGGCGCGTCACCAAGGCGGTTCCTGGCTTTCACGACGCGGCAGAGATTGTTTTCTTTGAAGCTGCCCCCGCGCTGCGCAACGTGCAGAAAAAGGCCCTGCCGCAAGCCCGCCATATCGACAGCATCGCAAAGCTGCCCGATCAGCCGCTTTACCTCATCGCCAACGAGTTTTTTGACGCCCTACCCATCCGCCAGTTCCAACGCGAAGGCGCGGGCTGGCGCGAACGGCGGGTGGGGGCGCAGGGCGACGCCCTGGTCTTCGGGCTAACTGACCCCACCCCGCAAGAGGCACTGTCCCATCGATTAGAGGACACAAAAGACGGCGATCTGGTCGAAACCTGCCCCGCCGCCGCGCCCATTCTAAACGAGATCGGCACACGGATCGGCACCCATGGCGGGGCCGCGCTAATCATCGATTATGGCGATTGGCGGTCGCTGGGGGATACGTTTCAGGCGATGGAGAACCACGCCTCCGCCGATCCGTTGGCCACCCCCGGCATGACGGACCTTACCGCGCATGTCGATTTCGAAGCGCTGGCCCAAGCCGCGCCCTGCGCCCACACCCGGTTGACACCGCAAGGTGTCTGGCTGGAACGGCTCGGCATAACAGCGCGTGCGCGCGCCCTTGCGCAAAAACTCACCGGTGACGCGCTCGAAAGGCACGTCGCTGCACATCGCCGCTTGACCCACCCGTCAGAAATGGGAACCTTATTCAAAATCCTGGGGCTTTACCCAACGTCAGGCATGCCCCCAGCTGGACTGGACACATGACGCTCGAAATTCTGAAAGCTGACAGCCTTGCCGATCTGGATCATGGGTTTTTCACCCGCAAAGGCGGCGCATCGTCGGGTGTGTTTGCCGGGCTGAACTGTGGCTACGGATCCTCGGACCAGCACGATATCGTCAAGATCAACCGCACCCGCGTGGCCCAAGCGATGGCCGTGGCGCCTGACCAGCTTGTGTCAGTCTATCAAGTCCATTCGCCTGATGTGATTGCCGTCGAAGGGCCCATCAACGGCCAGACCCCGCCCGCAGATGCCATGGTCAGCAAAACACCCGGCATCGCGCTGGGAATCCTTACCGCAGACTGCCAGCCGGTTCTCTTCGCGGACAAGGCCGCTGGCGTGATCGGTGCGGCCCATGCCGGTTGGAAAGGCGCACTGGACGGCATCCTTGAGGCGACTGTGGCTGCGATGGAAGCCCAAGGCGCCACCCGCGCAGGTATCACAGCCGTGATCGGCCCGGCGATCAGCCAGCGCGCCTACGAGGTTGGGTCCGACTTTTTCGAAGTGTTTCTGGACCGTGACCCGGACTATGCCCGCTTTTTCGTGGGTGGAAAGGGCGACCGGATGCAGTTTGATCTACCGGCATTCGGGCTGCACTGTCTGCGCGAAGCGGGCGTCGGGACCGCGGAATGGACCCGCCATTGCACCTATTCCGACCCCGAACGCTTCTTTTCCTATCGCCGCAGTACCCATGCCAAAGAGGCCGATTACGGGCGGCTGATCTCGACCATCCGGCTTTAGCCACCTTTAACCAAGGGCATTGTTTCCGCCGCTGCCACAATCCATCTCAAAATGATCTAAAATCTTTCGCATTTCGCCCAATCATCGCCTGATTGGCCCGCCATACCCATCACAACAGCGCCATTAACCAGGATGAAACCCTGACGCGCTAGCACAGGCAGGCAGTCCAGAAAGGCATAAGCGATGAAGACCGAAAAGACATGGATCAAGACCATGATTGCAGAGGCTGACAAGGTAACGACCAAACTGCCATGGGAACGCGGCACCACACGCGCCGCTTTCATCGCAAAACGCAAAGCGCTGCTGACCGCAAAACGCGCCAGCGCTTAGACATACAGTTTCCCAAGGCGTGGCACCTCCCTGCACGTCTGGTATCTGGCCGCCGCTCCTGATCGGAGCGGCGGCTTTTTTACTTAAGCGGAAGGTTTGCCCCCAAAAGAGCGCCTAGGACAGGCCGTCCAGCCTGCCTCCGCCAATCAGGTGGTTCAGGATGCGTTCGCGTTCATAGCGCGGTTTGCCTTGCAGGGCTTGATATTCAGCCGGTGTAAGATCCCGCCGTAGAAAGCCGCGTTTCGCCAGGCAATTGTCGATCCCACGATATTCCCCATCCGTGCGGGACACATCCTCGGACAACGCACCGCCGATCACTCCGGGCAAAACTCCCAAAATAAGAATACCCGCGACGTAGCTGCCAACCACGGCGTTTTGACCGGCCCTGTGTGCGTCTGGAACACATGCGTTAAACGCCATACGCGCCATTTGAAGGTTCGCGCCTTGCTGCGATGGAACCGATGGCCCAGGCCAGTTCGGCCCGGAACACGCAGTCAGCGCCATGGCGCAGACCAATGCAAAATATTTCAAAACCTGTCTCTCCCCGGTGGCAGTCTTGCCGAGCGGAATCACCCCGATATCGCTCGCCTCTGGATTGTAGGACGCAGCGGCCGGCTGGGTAAACCGCACATCACTGCAAACCAGGGGCTTTATCCCCTGAAAGCTGTAAAAATCGGCTTAACGCCCGCCCGCAACATCAAGCAAAGCACCCGTGCAGTAAGACGCATCGTCACTGCAAAGCCACAAGATCGACCGGGCAACCTCCTGCGCTGATCCGGGGCGCGCCATCGGGACCGTTTGCCCCAAGCGTTGCGCCCGGTCAGGTTGTCCGCCGCTTGCATGGATTTCTGTTTCGATCAGACCGGGGCGCACTGCATTCACGCGGATGCCCTGCCCGGCAAGCTCTTTGGAAAGCCCGATCGTCAGCGTGTCGATTGCGCCCTTGCTGGCTGCGTAATCGACGTATTCGAAAGGGGATCCAAGCCGCGCTGCAGCCGATGAGACAAACACAATAGATGCCCCGCCCTCTTGGCCCGGCAACCGCCGTGCGGCCTCGCGCGCAAAAAGGAACGCACCAAGAATGTTGGTGTCGAACATCTGTTGCATCCGCTCAACGCTCATCTTGGCCAATGGCAAGGCAGAGCCCACGATGCCTGCATTCACGACAACAGCATCAAGCCTGCCAAAGGTGGTCTGCGTGCGATCGAACGCCCGCAAGACATCTGCCTCTATCGCGACGTCTCCTGCGATCGCCTGCGCACGCCCGCCCAAGCTTTCGATCTCCGCCACCACCTGCTCAGCCGCGGTGCGGTTCGCCCGATAGGTAAACGCCACATCCCAACCGGCACCCGCCGCAAGCAAAGCCGTCGCGCGCCCGATCCCCCGCGATCCGCCACTGATAAGCATCGTTTGGCTCATAAAAGGATCCTACTGTTCCGGCGGCGTCATTTCCTGAGGCAAGCCATCCGCGATGTCGTAGTAATCTCCCTTATCCGCCACAAAGATATGCTTGGCCAGCCTGGTCCCCGTGGGCCCATCGAAGGCACCCAGCGAAATTCCGATCCAATCCAGATGAGGTGGATCGAAAAACAGCGACGCACCGCAAATCCGACAAAACCCGCGGCGCACCTTGGGCGAGCTGTCATACCAGGTGATGCTATCCGCGCCCGCGATTTGTACGCGTGTCTTTGCGACATCGACCCCCGCTTCGTGATGCCCCGTCACTTTGCGACACATGCTGCAATGACACGCGATGCCGTCAGGCAGATCCCCACTGACCGTGATCTGGACGGCGCCACACAGGCAAGAGGCGTGATGCTGGATCATGGCTAAGGTCTTTCGCGGCTTGTCGATTCGAGCGTTAGAAACATACGCCCTTCAAAATGTGGCACAATCGTCTGCAAAATAGAAACAAACTGACCAAGACTTGCTGCATTAATTCCTCAACCTACTGCAATGAAAAGAAATTTTTGACAATGTGACGGAATTGGGGCCAGGTTAAGACAAGCAACGGATGTTCGCTGTTGTCGGTGGGGCCGACAGCGTGAAACCTAAAAGGTAGATCGCATGAACCGCCCTTCCTCTGTTACCGCTGGCCTCGCGGTAACACCTTCCTCTGCTCCGGCGTCAAGTTCCGCCATGGGGAGAGGTGTTCGCCCAGACGGGTCATCTCAGCGCCGCCGGCCTCTGCTGCGCAAATATGAGATGACCGCTCTGGACCCCAACGGAGCGCTGATCGACATGGGCCGTCTGGCCCCCGCAACGCAGCCGTTTGAAAATTGCTTTGCCACGCTCGCACGCGGCACTTTGATTGCGACACCGGATGGCCCGCGCGCGGTCGAGGATATCCTGCCTGGCGATGACATCACGACCACGAAAAACGGTGCACAGACCGTGCAATGGGTCGGCGCAATGACGCTGCTGCCCGATGCCCCGGATGCCCAGCAGCCCAACCGCGCCCTGACAAGAATTGCCGCTGACAGCCTTGGACTGAACCGTCCGATGCCAGATCTGGTTTTGGGTCCTGCCGCGCGCGTGCTCCACCGGATCCCCGCTTTTCACAGCATGTATGGGACGCCTGATTGCCTTGCCCCGGCTCAGGGGCTGGTTGATGGCGATGCTATCCTTGAAATACGGCCCATCAGCCCGGTGAAACTGTATCAACTGCTGGTGCCCCGCCACGACACCATGCTGGTCAACGGTGTCGAGGTCGAAACGCACCATCCCGGCGCGCAAATCGAAAGCCAGCTCAGCCGCGATATGCTGACGCTGTACCTGTCGATGTTCCCCGGCATACGCCAGATCGAGGATTTCGGCCCGATGGCGCATCCCCGGCTTTCGATAGATGATCTGCTAGCAGCCCGCGTCGCATAAGACCTGCCGCTACAGCCGATAGCCACCCGATACCGCGATCACCTCACCAGTGACAAAACGCGCTGCATCGCTGGCCAGAAATCGTACCACAGGTGCGATATCATCCGGCGTGCCAAGGCGGCCCAATGCGGTCATCTCGACGAACAGATCGACAAGTTCGTCCGGGCGGGGCTTATCGGCCACCTCAAACGCGCCCGGCGCGACGGCGTTCACACGGATGCCCTCGGGGCCCAGTTCCTTCGCCATGGCCTTGGTCCACAGGTTTAGCGCCGCTTTGCTGGCGCCATAGATTGCCGCGCCACGCGGCGGCAATACCGCATTCACCGACGAAATATTTACGACCGACGCACCGCGTTTCAGATGCGGCAGTGCCGCCGCCAAAAGATCACCCGGAGCCAGTAGGTTCACATCAAGGATCTCGCGCTGGGCCTGCGCGTCAAACGTCTCTTTCGGGCTCATCTGGACGGTGCCTGCGTTGTTCACGATGACATCCAACTGCCCAAACCTGTCGATGACCTGTGCAACCACATCCGCACAGCATCCCGGTTCAACCAGATTGCCTTGAATGGCCAAAACACCATCAGGCAGATCTTCAGGAGGTGTCGTGTTCCAGACCAAAGCAACCTGATGGTCCGACGCAAAGTCCTGAACCAGCGCGCGACCCAACCCGCGCGCCCCGCCTGTGATGAGTACCGTTCGTGCCATCGCGTCCTCCGTGGGGTAGGTGTGCCCCACCGTTCCACGTCAGGCCGACCGGCTCAACCGTTCTTCCATGACATCAAAAGGCACACCCGGCTCATCTTTGGCCCCGCGTATCACCAGTGACGTCTTTACGCTGCCCACATTCTCCGCCGTCAGCAGATCTGACGTCAGGAATGTCTGGAATGTGCTCAGATCAGGTGCGACACATTTGAGGATGAAATCCACCTCGCCATTCAGCATATGACATTCGCGCACCAGCGGCCAATCGCGGCAGCGCGCCTCGAACGCGCTTAGATCACTTTCGGCCTGACTTTGCAGACCGACCATCGCGAAAACCTGAACCTCGAAGCCCAGCTCACGCGGATCGACATCAGCGTGATAGCCGCGGATATATCCAGCCTCTTCCAGCGTGCGCACCCGCCGCAAACACGGAGGCGCGGAAATACCAACGCGCTTGGCCAACTCAACATTGGTCATACGCCCGTCTGCTTGCAGTTCTGCCAAAATCTGGCGGTCGATCGGGTCTAGTTTTGATCCGGCCATAGTTCCCTCGTTTTCCCACTGAACCTTACGCTCAAGGTCTGACCTGCGCAACAATATTTCAAGAACGCGCAAGAAAATTATTCTATTCTTTTTGCGAATGCCCGATATGCAAGCAGTGGGATGCCCTCTTTCAAGAGCCCACCGGAGCGTCTATATCCGTCTCACACAGAGATTCCAGAGGGCTGCATTATGGATGACACACGGCACGTTAAAGTTCTGATTATCGGCTCCGGTCCGGCAGGCTATACTGCGGCCGTCTATGCCAGTCGCGCCATGCTGAACCCTGTGCTTATTCAGGGGATCCAGCCCGGCGGTCAGCTAACGATTACAACAGATGTTGAAAACTGGCCCGGTGACGCGACCGTCATGGGCCCCGACCTGATGGTCCGGATGGAAAACCACGCCCGCGAAATGGGGACCGAGATTATCAGCGATCACATCAACTCGGTTGATCTGAACGCCCGCCCCTTCGTGGCCGTGGCCGATAGCGGCACGACTTATACCGCTGATGCGATGATTCTTGCCACCGGGGCGCAAGCCAAATGGCTTGGCCTGCCTTCAGAAGAGAAATTCAAAGGCTTCGGTGTCAGCGCCTGCGCCACCTGCGACGGGTTTTTCTATCGTGGGGCCGAGGTCGTTGTGATCGGCGGCGGTAACACAGCCGTTGAAGAAGCGCTGTTTCTGACCAATTTCGCCTCCAAGGTGACGCTGGTGCACCGCCGCGACAGCCTGCGCGCCGAGAAGATCCTGATCGACCGTTTGATGAAGAACCCCAAGATCGAAGTGATCTGGGACCACACTGTAGACGAAGTCACCGGCACCGAAGCCCCCCTGGGCGTGGAAGCGGTGCGCCTGAAACACGTCAAAACCGGTGAGATCACCGAAGTCCCCTGTAAGGGCTTCTTCGTGGCCATCGGTCATGCGCCTGCGTCCGAATTGGTCAAGGACCAGCTTGAGACGCATATGGGTGGCTACGTGGTGACAAAACCCGACAGCACCGAAACATCGATCCCCGGGGTCTTTGCAGCGGGCGATCTGACAGATCATGAATACCGTCAGGCCGTGACAAGCGCGGGCATGGGGTGCATGGCAGCTCTCGAAGCAGAGCGTTTTATCGCGCAGATGGAAGCCGAAGCCCCCTCTCAAGCGGCAGAGTAAACGCCCACGCGCGAACACCTACGCGTGACATCGCGCGAGTGTGAAGTGTCACGCGACAGGCCCCCGTGCCCAAGTGGCTAAACCGGAACTTGGTCCGGCCGTGAAACGGGGACAGTTCTATGAAAACACTGATGAAAATCGCCGCTCTGCTCGCTCTTGTCGGCGGCCTTGCTGCCTGTACGTCTCACTCCGGGATGGATAAAGACGACAAAGTGATGAAGGAAGGCTAACCGTTTCTCTGTCATGCACATATTTGAAACGCCGCTCCTTAAGGGCGGCGTTTTTGCGTCAAATCAGTCTCTTTTTCATTGGAAACGCACTAGTCTGCTAGACTTTCGCCTCAATCAGGGTCTAGGACCGCGCGCAGGCGGATCCTCCCCCGCGCGCACCCACGTTTAACATAAAGAGCATTTGGCATGATGGTTCCCAATCTGACCCCGGTCCCCGAACTTTACGTCTCATACGAGAGCGCCCAGAAAATGAAGGTCGAGGCCGCTGATCTGGTCAGCTGGGACCTTACCCCGCGCCAGATTTGCGATCTGGAACTGCTGATGAATGGCGGCTTCAACCCTCTCAAAGGCTTCCTGGGGGAAGAAGACTATAACAGCGTCGTCGATACCATGCGCCTTGCTGACGGTGCGCTTTGGCCGATGCCCATCACGCTTGATGTGTCCGAGGATTTCGCCGCCTCGCTGGAAGACGGCCAAGACATCGCGCTGCGCGATCAGGAAGGTGTGATCCTTGCGACGATGACGATCACCGACAATTGGGTGCCCAACAAATCGCACGAAGCCAAGAAGGTATTCGGCGCAGATGACAATGCGCATCCGGCGGTCAACTACCTGCACAACACCGCCGGCAAGGTCTATCTGGGTGGCCCCGTCACCGGCATCCAGCAACCCGTGCACTACGATTTCCGCGCCCGCCGCGATACACCGAACGAATTGCGTGCCTATTTCCGCAAGCTGGGCTGGCGCCGCGTTGTGGCGTTTCAAACCCGCAACCCCCTGCACCGCGCACATCAGGAACTGACCTTCCGCGCCGCGAAAGAGGCGCAGGCCAACTTGCTGATCCACCCTGTTGTCGGCATGACAAAACCGGGCGATATCGATCACTTTACCCGCGTGCGCTGCTATGAGGCGGTGCTGGATCAATATCCGCAAGCCACGACATCCATGAGCCTGCTCAACCTCGCCATGCGTATGGCAGGTCCACGCGAAGCCGTCTGGCACGGACTGATCCGCAAAAACCACGGCTGCACACATTTCATCGTGGGCCGCGATCATGCAGGCCCCGGCAAGAACTCCGCCGGAGAAGATTTCTACGGCCCCTATGACGCACAAGACCTCTTCAAAGAGCATCAAGAGGAAATGGGCATCGAAATGGTCGACTTTAAACACATGGTCTTTGTGCAAGACCGCGCCCAATACGAGCCCGCCGACGAAATCGAAGAAGGCGTGACCGTTCTCAATATCTCCGGCACCGAACTACGCCGCCGTTTGGCCGAGGGTCTTGAGATCCCGGAATGGTTCTCGTTCCCTGCCGTGGTCAATGAGCTGCGAAAGACGCGCCCGCCCCGCGCAAAACAAGGGTTTACCGTGTTTTTCACCGGCTTTTCCGGTTCCGGCAAATCCACCATCGCCAACGCGCTGATGGTTAAATTGATGGAGATGGGCGGCCGCCCTGTGACCCTGCTGGACGGCGATATTGTCCGTAAAAACCTCAGCTCCGAACTGGGCTTTTCCAAAGAGCACCGCGATCTAAACATTCGCCGCATCGGCTATGTCGCTTCGGAAATCACAAAAAACGGCGGCATCGCCATCTGCGCCCCCATCGCGCCTTATGCCACGACCCGTCGCGCGGTACGCGAAGATATCGAACAGTTCGGCGCTTTCATCGAGGTCCATGTCGCAACCTCAATCGAGGAATGCGAACGCCGTGACCGCAAAGGCCTCTACAAGCTCGCGCGCGAGGGTAAAATCAAGGAATTCACCGGAATTTCGGATCCCTATGACGTGCCCGCGAACCCCGAACTCAGCGTCGAGACAGAGAATGTCGATGTGGATAATTGCGCCCATCAGGTTCTGCTGAAACTCGAACAGATGGGGCTTGTGGCCGGTTAAGCGCCAGCCTTCGGCGAGGATATTTGGACAAAGATGAAACGGGCACGGACGATTTAATTTGAATTGTCCGCGCCGCTTTCGCTTTTTTCAAATATCCAAACTCGACGGAAGCCTAATGCACCGTTACCGGAACAAGATCGTTCTGGCGGGCCAGGCTAAACGCCAATTCGCGGCCGTCTACAAGCGCAAGCTGCTCGCCATCATCCTTGTGAACCGCGTAAAGCTGTGCCTCTTCGCCGACCTGCTCTTGCACATCGTCAGGCAGGTCCGCCAAGGCGACCGGTTTGACGTAGACGACATTCGTCTCGCCTTTGGGGAATTCATATTTGCTGTTCATGGCTCTTACCCCTTCTTTATTTTAATCTGGTGAACAACGCTTTCTGGCACGGATCGACTTAGATCCACATGCAGAAGGCCGTTTTCCATACTCGCCTCGCCAATCTCTACGCCATCGGCCAGCACAAACGCGCGCTGGAACTGGCGCGCCGCAATCCCGCGGTGCAGGAAGACGCGGCCTTGGACGTCGTCCCCTTGCCGACCACGCACCACCAATTGGCGATCTTCAAGCGTAATCGACAGATCGTCTTCGGCAAAGCCGGCCACAGCCAGCGTGATGCGAAACGACGTCTCGGATGTCTGTTCTATATTATAGGGCGGGTAGCCATCATTGCCAGATTTGGCGGTGCGTTCCACCAGCCGCTCCAGCTCATCGAACCCCAACAGAAAGGGGTGCGTGCTTAAGGTCAGTTTTGTCATCAACACGTCCTATTCGTTAGCGACAGTGTGGGGGTGGCCCCGTATCGGCAGCCACTGACTTAAATATGGGCACCCGGCTGATAATCTGCAAGTCCAAGACCTTTGCGAAACGCGTCAAATCCCCTATGTTAAGGCTTCCGTTACAAGTGGGACACGCCATGAACGCTTCGCCAGAAATGCAGCCTGATGACGTGATGCGCGTAAAACTAGAGGTTTTGCGCCGCGAGCATCGCGATCTGGACGATGCAATCCATGCGCTTCAGGAAAAAGGCACAGCCGATATGCTGACGCTCAAGCGCCTGAAAAAGCAAAAACTGTCGCTCAAGGACCGCATCACGGTGATTGAGGATCAGTTAACGCCGGATATCATTGCCTAACGCCCGATGGGCGGCTACATGGGGCGCTCATTTTTGAAGGATCGCTTCATGGCAAAGATCACCGTTGGCATCATTATGGGCAGCCAATCCGACTGGCCGACGATGAAAGCCACCGCCGACATTCTGGATGAGCTGGGCGTGGCTTACGAGACCAAAATCGTCTCGGCTCACCGCACCCCGGATCGGTTGTGGAGCTATGGCAAAACCGCTGCTGAACGCGGGTTGAAAGTGATTATCGCAGGCGCAGGCGGGGCAGCACATTTGCCGGGCATGATGGCCTCGAAAACACGGGTGCCGGTCGTCGGTGTTCCAGTGCAGACCAAGGCGCTATCCGGCGTCGACAGCCTGTATTCCATTGTGCAGATGCCCAAAGGCTTCCCCGTCGCCACCATGGCCATTGGAGCAGCCGGAGCCGCAAACGCAGGCCTCATGGCCGCCGGTATCCTGGCGACGTCTGATAATGCCCTTGCCCAGCGCCTGGATGCGTGGCGCGAAGCGCTGTCCGCCTCTATCCCCGATGAGCCCACCGATGACTAACCTGCCCCTTGGCGCCACAATCGGCATTCTGGGCGGCGGTCAACTGGGCCGGATGCTGTCGGTCGCCGCAGCCCGCCTTGGCTACAAGACCCACATCTTTGAGCCGGGCACAGCCCCCGCAGCCGATGTAGCCCACGCGATCACAACCGCCTCTTACGAGGATACAGCAGCCCTTACTGCCTTCGGCCAAGCGGTCGATGTCATCACATATGAATTTGAAAACATTCCCACATCCGCGCTCGACACGCTCGAAGCGCTGGCGCCGATCCATCCCAACCGCCGCGCATTGGCCACGTCCCAAGACAGGATCACCGAAAAGGATTTCCTGACCGGTTTAGGCCTGAAGACCGCACCCTACGCCAATGTCGAAAGCGCCGCCGATCTGGAGGCTGCGATTGCCCAGCTAGGCACACCTTCGATCTTGAAAACACGCCGTTTCGGCTATGACGGCAAAGGCCAGCTACGCCTCAAAGACGGCGACACCGGCGCAGCTTACGCGCAGATGAACGACGCCCCTTGCGTGCTGGAAGGCTTCATCGACTTCTCTCACGAGGTTTCCGTGATCGCCGCACGAAACGCCGATGGTCAGGTGTCCTGCTTCGACCCCGGCGAGAACGTCCACAAAGACGGTATCCTGCGCAGCACGACTGTGCCCGCGCGGCTTGGCGCCTCGCAACGTACCGATGCCGTGCTGATGGCTGCACAAATCCTCAACGCGCTCGACTATGTCGGCGTCATGGGGCTGGAGCTCTTTGTCACGCCCCAGGGCCTGATCGTGAACGAGATTGCCCCGCGGGTGCACAATTCCGGCCATTGGACGCAAAATGGCTGCGTCATCGACCAGTTCGAACAGCATATCCGCGCCATCACCAGCCTGCCTTTGGGCGACGGCCAGCGCTATGCAGATGTCGTGATGGAGAACCTGATCGGCGACGATATGGATCGCCTGCCCGACCTGCTGAGTGCCGGAAATGCAGCCCTGCACCTTTATGGCAAAGCCGAAACCAAGCCGGGCCGCAAGATGGGCCACGTCAACAGGATCACTCCGTCCTAAGCTCGGGCTCTACCTTGAAGACCTTCTGAAAGCTTTCCACCAGCGTCATGTCATGGTCGAACGCGCCGGTCTCCAAAAACGTCTCGACCTGGGCGATGACCATTGGGTTATTCATCAAAAAGGTGTGCGTCACAGGCAACACGATGTGATCGTTCATCCCCTGCACCCGTGTCGAGCGCACCGACACTTTACCATCATCCGGCCCTTCGATCATCGCCGAATAGACCGGGTTCAACGACACATCCCCTGCGATCACACCCAATTCGTAAGGCGCGCTGCCCAATTGGTTCGGCACACTGTCCTCGCCGGTGCCAAGGGCCATACCGGCAGGGCCATTAAGCCAGGCAAAAGCAGGAATATCCGCAAATTCATCAACCAGTTCCGAGCCTTTGTTCGGCGGAGCCAGCATCACGACACGGCCCATATGTTCGGGCTGATTGTCTTGCAGCCAATACCGCACAAGGATGCCGCCCATCGAATGGGTCACGAAATGCACCCGGCCCTCACCGCATTGCGCCACAGCACGCGGGACAGTTTCCACCGACAGGTTCTCGATCGGTTTTCGTGTGGATGGATAATCCGGGACAACCGTCTTGTATCCGGCCTCGCGCAGCGCATTGTCCATCACAATGAACGAGGTGTCAGACCGCGCCAACCCATGCAGCAGCACAACGCAATCCGCCAGGGCGGGCAGCGGCATCAGCGCAAAGAAAAAGGCGGCAATCCATTTCATAATTCTTAGATAGGCGCATTACGGTCGCTCGCAAAGGTCCAAGCCCTTGCAGGACCCAACGTCGCAAGTCACAGTGGCTTGATGATGCGGCTAAAATCTCCTCGAATTGCTGCCCGTGGGGTGGTGATACATGACAATCGTGTTCTTTTGGTGAATGCCTACCCAGACGGTCAAAGTGATCTTTGGTGCGCGCCGGGCGGCGGACAGGAGCCGGGCACATCGCTGCCCGAAACGGTTATCCGCGAAGTGTTTGAAGAGACGGGTTTGACCATCAAAGTCGGGACGATGTGCCTGGTGAATGAGTTTCACGATCCCGCAAACGGCTTTCATCAGGTCGAGGTTTTCTTTCGCTGCACCGTCGATGATCCGACCTTTGATCCCACATGGCGAGACCCCGAAGATATCGTGACCAAACGGGGCTGGTTCACAGCCGATGACATGGAAACGCTGCGGGTCAAGCCCGACCGTCTGTATGACCTGGCCTTCACAAAGTTTGCCCCGCAATACGACCCTCTGGAAGAAATCGTACGCTAGGCCTTCAACCCCCGCCCCGGGCTTGATCCGGGGCCTCTCACGATCACAGAAGGGATCCCCCCATGACCACAGGTTTCTACTGGAGCGAGCGTTGCTTCTGGCATGCAGGCGGCAACTACGCCTTCACATTGCCCATCGGCGGCAACGTCCAGCCATTGGCTGCTGGCGCGCTCCCCGAAAACCCTGAGACAAAGCGCCGTCTGAAAAACCTGCTCGATGTCACTGGCCTGATCCATGATCTGAGCGTTCACAGCGCGCCGGAAGCCCCGACCGAAGACCTGCTTCGCGTACATCCGCAAAGCTATCTCACTGAATTCAAAGAAATGTCTGATGCAGGCGGGGGTGAGCTGGGCCAGCGCACGCCGTTCGCCCAAGGCGGCTATGAGCTCGCCGCGCAATCCGCGAGCCTTGCTGTCACAGCGCTTGAGAATGTCCTGAATGGCACCCATAAAAACGCCTACGCCCTCTCGCGTCCGCCCGGCCATCACTGCCGTCGCGACGACCCGATGGGCTTCTGCCTGATGGCAAATCTCGCCATCGCGATTGAGGCCGCGAAAGCCACGCGGCCCGACCTGAAAGTCGCTGTTCTGGATTGGGACGTGCATCACGGCAATGGCACAGAAGAGATTTTCTATGACCGCGCCGATATCCTGACAATCTCGATCCATCAGGACCGCAATTACCCCATCGACACGGGCGCCTTTGCGGACCGCGGCACCGGAAAAGGTGAAGGCGCAAACCTCAACATCCCGCTGCCCCCCGGCGCAGGCCATGTCGCGTATCTTGATACGATGGAGCGCCTCGTCCTGCCCACCATCCGCGCCCATGCGCCCGACATCATCGTCATCGCCAGCGGCTTTGACGCCGCCCCCGTGGACCCGCTGGGCCGTATGATGGCCACGGTCGAAACCTTCCGCGCCATGACCCGCCAAGTCAGCGCCTTGGCCGATGAGATATGCGAGGGCCGCCTGATGATGGCCCATGAAGGCGGCTATTCCGAGGTCTACGTGCCGTTTTGCGGCCACGCCGTTCTGCAACAGATGTCCGGCAGCCCGATCAACGCGCCTGATCCTTGGGGCGATGCCTATATGCAGCGCCAGCCGGACGACGCATTCAATCGCTTCGTCGCAGATCAGATCACGGCCATGAAAGACGCGCTTCAGCGCAGCTGAAAATCGCCAAAGACCGGATAATGATCCGTCGGCCATTCGCCGTTAAACCGTTCGCGTAACACAACGGGATCAGCCAAAAGCGCGATCCCGTCCGTATGCCCGAGATGGTCAATCGCCCCAAAAAGGTTCAGACCACGGTTGAAATGATAAGTCGCACCACGCACGGGCGCGAAGGCAATCCGCGCTTCTTCGATCAGCCCAAGGGTCGCTGAACCGCGCAGCGCGTTCAGATCACCGACCACGAACACCTCCTCCCCGGCGCTGACCCAAGGTGCAATCCGGTCGCGCACCAAAGCCGCGGATTGTCGCCGGTTCGACCTGCTGCGATACTCGAAATGCACATTCACAACGCGGAACAAGGCGCCTGTGTCGCGATCCCGAAACTGTGCCCACGAGGCAAAAGCGGGCCACGATCCGTTGAAGGTGCGCGAGTAGATCACCTCTGGCGTCTCCGAGAAGAAGAACCAGCCCTGATCCTCGACCGCTAAGCGATTTGTGCGGTAAAGGATGGGCTGGGTGATCGGGAAAAGCTCAGGATCCCCCACCGCTGCAGCCCTGAGCTCAGGGTTTTGCGCCAGCAGATAGTCCAGCGTCAGGTTCTGCGTGGCCATCGACCCGCCGCCAAAGCTCTCCGCTTCCTGCAAAGCCAAAACATCCGCATCCACCGTCTTCACGGCCGCATCCATCGGGCCTTTGCGTCGCTCCCAGTCACTTACCGACCAGGGGCCGTCAGCCCGTGCCAGCACGATGTAATGCACGTTCAGCGTCGCGACCCGCAAAGCACCGCTTGGCTTTTCAGGCACCGCTTGACGCCCCGAAAAGTTGAGCTGTGCGGCGCAGGCGAACAGCGGAACAATCAATGAGACAAGCAATACGTTGCGAAGAAGACGTTTCATAACTGCACCCTACGCCGCGCTTACCTCTTGCGAAAGCCGGCCAAGCTGCATTTATACCATCACAGCCCTTGCAGCCATCCGCCACATGCCCAAATGTAAATAATCGTAACATAAAGCGAGACAGCATGTCCCTTGTTTCCAATTCTGACCGCAATGAAGCCGCCCTCGAATTTCTGAAAACCCGCCGCTCCCGCCCGGGCAAAACACTGACCACACCGGTGCCATCGCAGGACGCGCTGCGCGAATTGCTGAATATTGCCGCGCGCACACCCGATCACGGCAAACTGGAGCCGTGGCGCTTTATCGTGCTGGAACGCCCGGCGTTGGAACGTGTCGCCGCCCTGATCCCGCCTTTGGGCGCAAAGCACGGTATTGCCGAAGACAAGATCGCAGGCAACATGCTGCATTATGGCTCAAGCCACCTCGCCGTGGCTGTGATCTCCTCTCCGAAAATATCCGACAAGATCCCCGAGATCGAACAGATCTATTCGGCAGGCGCTGTTTGCCTTGCGCTGCTCAACGCAGCCCTCGCGGCTGGTTGGGGGGCCAATTGGCTGTCAGGCTGGTCCTCACACTACCCAGAATTTGGACGCGATGCGTTCAACCTGAGCCCGTCAGAAAAGATCGCAGGCATCATCCATATCGGGACCGCACCCCATACCCCACCAGATCGTCCGCGCCCGGATCTTGAACGGATCACAGAATGGATGTCGGAATAATGTCCCCAATCCTCGCAGCGCTCGGCCAATTCGGAGATCCGCGTTTCCGCAAGGTGCTTTTCAAAGGGATCGGCCTCGCGGTTGCGACGCTTTTTGTGATCTCGGCCGCCTTCTTGTGGTTTGTGGGCGCGATCATGCCCGACAGCTTTACCTTGCCTTGGATTGGGACCATCACCTGGATCGACAACGTCCTGAACTGGAGCGCGGTGCCCCTCGTGATCGCGATGTCCGCGTTCCTGATGGTGCCAGTTGCCTCCGCCATGACCGGCATATTTCTGGATGACGTGGCCCAAGCCGTTGAAGACGACCATTATCCGGCCCTTGGCCCCGCGCGCCGCACCCCGGTCACCGAAATCATCGGCGATACGATCCGCTTTCTGGGCGTGATTGTCGGCGCAAATCTTGTGGCGCTGATCTTCTATATCTTTTTCACACCCTTCGCGCCGCTGATCTTCTGGAGCCTCAACGGCTTTCTGCTGGGGCGCGAATATTTCCAGATGGTCGCGATCCGCCGCATGTCCCGCAAGGACGCCGATCAGCTGCGCAAAACCCATCGCGGGCGGGTCTGGTTCACGGGAAGCCTGATGGCGATCCCGCTATCGATCCCGATTGTGAACCTGTTGGTGCCGGTGCTGGGAGCTGCGGCGTTTACCCATCTGTTCCACTCACTTCCGGCGTCGACATCCGCTCGAACCAATCCAGGTCGCGCACAGTAATCACACCCGACAGGATGGTGCCCGCGATCACAAGCCACAGCGGGAAAGCGATCATTGTGGTGATCTTGACCCGTTTGCCCAACTGCGCATCCGCAGGCGCACCCGCATGGGTGCCGGGTACAATCTCTCCGACATCGCCTTGGGTTTTCATGCGCAAGGGCAGGATGATGAAAAGCACCATGAACCAGATCACGGCGAAAAGGACGATGGCGGATGTGATCGACATGACAAGGCCCCTTTCGGGCTGAATGGCCCCCGTCGGAGCCTCCGGCGGGGATATTTTGAAAAAGCGAACGCGGGCGTGCGCCCTACACTTGTTCTAGCTCAACAAGGCATCCGTTAAAGTCTTTGGGATGCAGAAAGAGAACCGGTTTGCCATGCGCACCGATCTTGGGTTCCCCCGTGCCCAGCACACGCGCGCCTTCGGATTTCAGCTTGTCGCGGGCCGCCAGGATATCATCCACCTCATAGCAGATGTGATGGATGCCACCGGCAGGGTTCTTTTCAAGATAGCCTGCAATGGGGCTGTCTTCGCCCAACGGATAAAGCAGCTCGATCTTGGTATTGGGCAGCTCGATGAAGATGACCGTGACACCATGATCCGGCTCGTCCTGTGGCGCGCCCACCTGCGCACCCAGCGTGCTGCGATACTGGTTTGCGGCGGCCTCAAGATCCGGGACCGCAATAGCGACATGGTTAAGGCGACCGATCATGGCAAAGCTCCTGTTGCTGCGTTGCGGAATGTTATGAAGGCGCGCGCGATGGGACGCAAGGACATGCGGCGTTAACGCCCTGTTAGGCATAAACGGGTCTATTATGTGCGACTCGGTATGAGGAGCCCCGAAATGGACGATATTGACAGCTTTGTACTTACACGCCCCCCAACCGCCGCACGTCCCCTGCTGGGCCTGACGGTGCTGGTGGTTGAAGACAGCCGTTTTGCCTGCGAAGCAATGCGCCTCTTGTGCCTGCGCTCCGGCGCGCGGATCCGGCGCGCCGACTGCTTGCGGTCGGCCAGGCGGCATCTGCAGGTCTACCGCCCCAGCGTCGTCATTGTGGATCTGGGTCTGCCGGACGGGTCTGGGGCCGAACTGATAAACGAGTTGGCCCATGCCACACCGCGGGTCGAGGTCATTCTGGGCACCAGCGGCGATGACGGGGCCGAAGCCCGCAGCATGGCGGCCGGCGCGGATGGTTTCATGGCCAAGCCGATTGCCAGCCTTGCCAATTTCCAGGAAACCATCCTCAGCTTTCTGCCCCCCGAACGGCGCCCAGCCGGCCCACGTGTGCTTAGCGATGAACGCATCACGCCCGATCCGATTTCATATCGTGATGACATGGCGCATGTTGCCGACCTGCTATCGACCGACTATGAACCAGCGCTGGCCGACTATATCGGGCAGTTTCTGGCAGGTGTCGCCTCAAGCGCGGGCGACGAGGCGCTTAAACAGGCCGCAGACCGGTTGATCGCCAAACGTGTTCTTGGCCAGTCGGTTGCTGCGAATATGGCTGAACTTGGTGGCCTTGTGCAGGACCGGATGATCTCGGAAGAGATCGTTTAGCCCCCGGTAAGTGCCGACAGCGATCGGCGCTGCTGACCGGCTGCGTCAAAATTCTCGGCAGCCAGCCAGTCTGTGAACGCCACACGAAGCGGCGGCCACTCCGTGTCGATAACGGAATACCACGCCGTATCGCGGTTGCGCCCCTTGACGACAGTGGCCTGCCGAAACACGCCTTCAAACGCAAAGCCAAAGCGCGCGGCCGCCTTGCGCGACGGGGCATTCAAGGCGTCGCATTTCCACTCAAACCGGCGATAGCCCGCGGCAAAGGCCCAATCCATCATCAGGAATGTCGCCTCCGTCGCGGCCCGGCTGCGCTGCATCGCCGGGCCAAGCGCCACGTACCCCAACTCAATCGCGCCGGCCTCCGGCTGTATGGTGTAGTACGAGAAAAAGCCCTGAGGCTCGCAAAATCCTTCAGGTGTGATCGCGTAAAAGACGTGTTTTGCCGGATCGGCCGTTATTTCAGCCAAATGCGCGATAAAGACCTCTTCTTGCACGAACGTGGCTTTGGGCAAGTAAGTCCACACCCTGTCAACCTGTGCCATCGTGCGAAAAAGCGCGGGGCCATGGCGGGCCGGGTCCAGCTGTTCAAGCTGAACATAGTCGCCCTGCATCACCGCAGGCCCGGGGCGGACAGGCGGGGCCCAGTTCGGCAACGCAGCGCCAATGGGGCGCGGATCAGATACAGTCGTCATGCGCAAAGCCCTGCACATCGCCCGCCCCTTTGTCCACCCGATCTGTCCCGAAGCGACCCCGAAACGGTCTTTGAATGGCTGCGCCTTTTCCGCAAATCTGCCCCAATTCGGCGTCACATCTCCTTTCAATCGCCCGGCAGAAGCCTTGGGCGTCTTTTGAGGAGAAGACCTATGGAACGCCTTTTGAAAAAGTTTGCGTCCGACGATGCGGGTAACGCGACAGTGGATTGGCTCGTTCTGACCGCCGGTTTGGTGTTTCTTGGCGTCGCAGTGGCGATCAGCGTCGGAACCAGCACTGGCACCGTCGCCTCAAGCACGACAGATGTCATTGACGATATCGAACCGAACGAGATCATCGAACAGATCAAATCCTAAGCGCTACAGAACAACACCAGGATCGGTCCCCAGATCGAGGCCGGGGAAAACACGACGCTCGATCTGACTGGCCTTCAGCCCGAACAACGACCGCATGACCCAGCCTGCATAGGCCCGCACGTCCCGCGTCGGCATCAAATCGCGCCCTTGATAAAGCGCGCTGTCGTCCAGGCCGGGCCAGTCACCATAAACCTTGCCACCCCGGATCGCGCCACCCGCGAGGATCATCGCACCTGCAGTGCCGTGATCGGTGCCCTTGCTGCCATTTTCACGCACCGTGCGCCCAAATTCCGTCATCGCCAACACGGCCGTCTTGCCCCAAATCTCGGCTCCAAGATCTTCGCGCAAAATGCCGATGGTGTTGGCAAGACCGCCCAAGCGACGACCCATCGTGGTGCCCTGTCTGGCATGAGTATCCCACCCATTGACCGAAAACGCAGCAATACGTGTGTCTTCACGCAAGCGGGCGGCGGCAAACTCGGCGACGCGGGCGGCGGTTTTGCCCCGTGCGGCCGGCACCATTCCGTCCATCATCGGGGCGTCCTCAACCGGGGCCAGCTCCGGCGCCTCGCTCAGGCGTTGGGTGATATCAATCGCTTCCAATGCGGCATCGCGGAACAAAGGATCGTCGTGATACACCAGCTCCAGAAGACGCTGCGCTTGCGGCGACAATCGCAACCGCGCGTCTGGTGACCAGCGCGACACCTCTTGCGCGCCGCGTGTCACCAGCATTTCGTCGACACCAATTGCATAGGTGGTTTTTGAATGCACCCCGGGCACATCCTGCAACAAACGGTTCAGCCACCCATCCACACGGGCCGCGCGCGGCACATCCATGCCGGTGCCCGCCTCAAGCAGATCTTGCCCGTCAAAATGGCTGCGCGCATCGCGGTAAGGCGTGCTGACGGCATGGGCAAAGGCGATCTCCCCTGCATCCCACAGCGGCTTGAGCCCGGTCAAACCGGGATGCAAACCGTAAAACCCATCCAGATCAAGCGCACCATTCTCCGGGCCGGTCAGCAAGGTGCGGCGCAGTTTGGCCAATGCCGGATCGCCATACGGCTGTACGACATCCAACCCGTCCATCGCACCGCGCAAGATCAAGACAACCAATCGGGTATCCCACGGGGCCGACGCCAGCGTGACAGGCGTCACCAAAGGGCTCGCTGCCAGCGAACAGCCTAAAACTCCGTTTAGAAACAAGCGTCTGTCCATCATAGCTTCACCGCCTCTGAAACGCTGCCGACGCAAGGATCAGACCAACGCCTTCGCGCTGGTTTTCGGCGTTGAACGCGGCAAACCGAACGGCCTCGGGGGGCGTTGGACCCAGCGCGTGTTCAAGGAAGTCACGCGGATCAGGCAAACGCTCGGTCAGCGCATCCGGCGCGTTCATCGCCCATTGAATGCGCCCTGCGATGCCTTGCGGGGTGATCCAGGCAGCATCCTCTTCGGCCCAGCCATCCGGGCCAACCGGGCGCTGATAATCCTGCCCCATCAGCCGCAGGGGCACCATCAAACCACGCCGAACATCGCGACGTTTCGCAGCCAGAATGCGCGCAGGCGCGACGCCCAGCGCCTTGATCCCGGACACCAGATACTCAAACGGCCACTTCACATTGCCCGCAAGATCCCACGCGGCAGGATGCTCGATCATGCCGGCATAAAGCGCCGTCAGATCGCCCTTCGACGCGCTGTAGCGGGCAGCCATATGCGCCATCAGGCCGGGATCCGGCGTGTCCGAGACAAAATGCACCGCCAGCTTGCGCGCCAGATGCCGGGCAGTGTCAGGATGTGTCGACAGATCCTCAAGAACGGCGAAAACATCGTCCAATCCGTCCTCAGCGGCCCCGTAAACCTGGCCCAAAACACGCTTGTCACCGGGCTCTGCACGGCGCTTTTCCCAGACAAAACGGCCCTTTGAAACCGTCAGCCCCGCCAAAGTGCGCGCCAATTCAACGACATCCGTCTGGGTATAGCTGCCGTCAGCGCCAAGCGTGTGCAACTCAATCAGCTCGCGGGCGTAGTTTTCGTTCAGGCCCATCCCGCGGCGCTTGGCAAACGGGCTGTTTGGCCCGACAGAGCGGTCCTGATCCAGCGATCGCAGCATCAGCGGCTCGACAACAACGGCCTTCAGCAGATCCGCAAAGCGGCCCGTCACATGCGGGCGCACCGCCTCGTTTGAGAACGCGCTCAGCGCGCGCCCCGAGATGCCACCTAACGAGCGAACCGTAAAATGATCGGCCCAGAACCATTCAAGCCGCTCGCGAAATCCGATCGGAGCCGCAACACCCCGCGCAACCCGCGCCTTGACAGCGGCAAGCTGCAGCGCGCCGGCTTGCGCTTTTGCGGCACTTGTCTGCGCGTCAAATCGCTCAATCTTGGCGGGGTTCTCCGACGCGCGCTTGGCCCGGCGCAACCGGACAATTTCGGCATCAAGATCCCGGTACAGTGCGGATGAGGGCACCTTATACTTTGTCCCGACCGCGTCAGGTCCGACCAAATCGGCCAAAAGGGCACCCGCATCGGCGGGCGGCGCGCTTTGTGCGGCCAATCCGGTGCCAAAGCGCCGCATCGCGAGATATGGATCGAATGACGTCATTGCGCCCTCATGCAACCGTCTCCATCAGATAAGAAAAGGGCGGGGAATGTCACCCCGCCCTTTCGAAATTAACTGTTTTCAGCGCCGCT
>ERZ1740060.305-NODE-305-length-34582-cov-23.925044_pt1 | contig 34582 bp, 19 predicted proteins | sample MGYA00581743_ERZ1740060 | MGnify/ENA primary metagenome ERZ1740060 (study PRJEB43018, sample SAMN04849235) | marine metagenome | isolation source: floating plastic debris | place: Pacific Ocean | collected 2008-08-27 | study: EMG produced TPA metagenomics...
CCATCTGGTATTTCATCCATCACTACAATGCATCATTACTTGTGTAGCACTACCGGGTAGTTTATCTCAAGCAGAGGGAGATTACTATCAGCTTCTTGCCCGTTACAACGAAGCTGAGCAAGAATATCGAGAATCAATCACAGCCTATCAACAGTTCCTACAAGCTGAAGTTAATGAAGATTATTTAGTCAATGCTTTTAATAACCTAGGCAATTCGCTCCTCAAGCTAGGAAATCTTCAGCAAACACTTGGAGAAAATTCAGATTCCTTAAATAGCTATCAACAAGCGATCTCATCTTACGATCATGCTTTGAGCCACAATCCAAGTTATCTCTATGCACTCAACGGCAAAGGGCTTGCAGTACAAAATAAAGGGAAGCTGCAAGCAAATATGTCACAGGATAAAGACGCCCTGAATAGCTACGAACAGGCACTTGAAATTTTGAAAGAAACACTAAGTCATGATCCTGGTTATCTTTATGCCCTCAACAACAAGGCTGAAGTTCATCAATATCAAGGGAAACTACAAGCAAACCTAGGCCAGCATGAGAATGCCCTCAATTCATACAAGAAGGCGACTGTGTTATACGATGAGGCTCTCTCCAGAGCTATTGATGACATGGCCAGTTGTGGTGCATTACTGGAAAACAAGGGATCCGTTTTACAAAGCCAGGGAGCGCTACAGTATTGCCTTTCTCGAGACGCTGACGCTCTTACAAGCTATCGACAAGCACTTACTGCATATGAAGAGGCTCTTACCTATGCTCCTCATTCTATTAACGCGCTGAATAACAAAGGAAACGCATTGCAAAGCTTGGGTGAGCTGCAAGTGAGGCTATCGTATAACACCGATGCCTTGAACAGTTACCAAAAGGCGATCTCTGCCTATGACGAGGCCCTGGATCACGCTCCCAATAACATCTATGCGCTCAACAATAAAGGGCTGCTTTATATCAAGCGATACCAGCTACAAGTTGACTTAAAGCTGGAGATCAAGGCGCGCCAATCGCTGCAAACTGCATTGCAGTGTTTCTCGCACTCTTTGGAAATGGCTCCCAATGATGCTTTTATTTGCGGTCAGAGAGACCAGGTCCAGGCACAACTCAATGGCGAAGGCAATTAAGATTAGGCTACTACACAAGTCACCCCAAAGCTGATCGGCAGGGCTCGTTTGCCACACTGCAATCAAACTAAGCCGCTACGGAGCGCTGCTACTGCCGTCTGCACTCGATCATCCACCGACAGCTTATTCATAATGCTGCGCAGGTGAGTTTTTACCGTGCTGATGCTGAGAAACAGTTCCGCCGCGATCGCGGGATTGCTTTTGCCTTCAACAATTAGCCGCAGCACATCGAGTTCGCGATTCGACAAATCAGCGACGGGCGTCGGGGGCGGGGTGTATTGCAGGTGCCCCATCACCCGCCGGGCAATTTGTGGGTCAAGGTAGGCCGCCCCGTTATTGGCGCAGTTGATTGCTACCTCTAACTGCTCTAGGCTCGTTCCTTTAATGCAGTAGGCATCGGCCCCGCTAGCCATGGCGGCAACCATATCAGCATCGGCGGTATGGGAGGTCAGCATCACCACGCTAATTTCTTCGCTATTCTGTTTGATCTGCTGGGTCGCAGTAATTCCATCGAGTTGGGGCAGGCCAATATCCATCACCACCAAATCGGGCTTGAGGTTCAGCGCCAGCGCCAGCCCCGAGTAGCCATCTTCGGCTTGGCCGATTACCTCATAACTTTCATAGCTGTCTAAAAATTGCTCCAGCCCTAAACGCATGACTGGGTCATTTTCCACAATCAAGATTCGCAGGGGAGCAAAGGTCTCAGGTTTTAAACTAGAAGGTGCAATGCTGTTGAGCATACCGCCTCTTATCGATCAAAGTTGATTGAAGGCAAAAACAAGAAAAATTGAGTTTCTTGATTAGGTGAAAGGGCCATCAAAACATCCTTTAGCTATTTTCTGAATCCTCACACTTGCCCAGCAAAATCATAGGATAGCTGAGGTTAACTACCATAACATCATGGACGCCAAAAATATTTTTGCGAGCCCAACAGCTGCATAATTAACGGGTTTTCGGTATTAAGTTGCAGGTATTCCGATGATCCCTGTGCTGTTTTATACGGCTTATGTTCTTCCCAAATCCCTAAGGTGAGATCCTGATTGAGTCTGACTCACTCACGACTTGCAGGCACCGGGAATTGATTTTTACTCTTCTGAGGAGCAGTGGCCTGAGAACTTTTGAATTCACCACATCACCCAGTAAATGTGAAAACTATTATCCCCGCGATCGCTCAGTATGCGGAAATCTATCGAGTTACTAAAGTGACTCGATCAAATTGAGTAGGGCCACAGTACGCTCCCAATTAGTAGCCAGAGGCCCGAAAACGCGCATCTTTTGCTTGACTTTCAAGATGATCGCTAGCCTCTCCTTCGCCAGGCTACTACGTACATATAAGTTGTCTGCGATGACTTGCCAGTGGTTTAGCCCCCTAAATCCCCCAAGTTTGGGGGACTTTGAATTCCGATTTCCCCCCAGAATTGGGGGGGCTAAGGGGGGCAAATGCTGCATTTCGAGGAAGCAACCAAGATGTGCGTACTTAGTAGCCTTCGCCAGGAGAGGAATTGAAGACACTACCAAATGTGGTTCCAAGTGTTTGGCAGCATGTCAATCCACCTCGCCTGGTGGTTGGCGAAGTCCGTCCGGAGGGCGTAGGAGAGGTGCCGCAGGCGGTGAGGTTTGCCCGCTGTCGTCTAGAATCCTGGCTTCCCCCGTGACCGCTAAGGAATCGCCCGAGCGGCCCTGACCAGACCATCGCCAATCGGCTGCAGATCAAAGCCTACCTTCTGACAGACATGCTGCATGGCGGTGTTTTGCAGCAAGATCTCTGCCGTAATGCGATCGATGCCCTCTTGTTGAGCGATTTGCACCAGCCGCTGTAGCAGCTCCGTGCCTACCCCCAACCGCTGAGCCGAATCGGCCACCAGCATGGCAAATTCGGCTTCTTTGGTGCCGTGCAGCTTGGTTAAACGGCCCGCGCCTAAAATCTCATGCTCCCCGGTTTCCGGATTTTCGTAATCGACCACCAGGGCAATTTGGCGATCGTAGTCGATAAAGCAAATGCGCGTGAGGCGTTCATGGGCCGTGCGCTGGCTGAACTTCATGAGATGGAAGTAGCGCAGAAAAATGCTTTCCTCAGATAGGGTTTTGTGAAACTGCACGATCAGCGGCTCATCTTCGGGGCCAATGGGGCGAATCGTCACCGGACGACCATCTTGCAGGTGCCAGTCACTGACGTACTGAGTTGGATAAGGGCGAATCGCCGGTTTCGGAATTTGGGTTAAATCGATATCGGCCTCGTGTAGTACCACGCGGGCATCGAGCGCCTGCAGCGTGTGAGTAGCGGGTGCCGTCGCCGGTGAGGCTAATAGCGGATTAATGTCGATTTCCTTAATTTGGGGATGTTCGACCACCAGCTGACTAAAGCGCACCAAAATCTGTTCGAGCTGCTCTAAGTCAATGGCATCGCGCCCGCGAATGCCCTGCAGCGCCTTGTAAATCTGGGTGTGCTCAATCAGGCGCCGGGCCAAAGTCGTCGTCAGCGGCGGCAGAGCGATCGCACTATCGCGCATCACCTCGACCATTTGCCCCCCCGCGCCAAACAGCAACACCGGCCCAAACTGCACATCGAGACTGCTGCCCAAAATCAGTTCATAGCTGTTGTCGCGATCGATCATCGGCTGCACGGTAACGCCATCAAAGGCAGCCGCCCCCACTTTTGCGGTCACTGCCGTCTCAATCGCCTGGTAGGCCTGCCGCACCGCCGCCGCGTTGGCAATATTGAGCTGCACGCCACCGACATCGGTTTTGTGAGTCACCGTTTCTGATAGCAGCTTGAGCACGACGGGGTAGCCCATCTGCTCTGCATGAGCCACAGCGGCTTCCTCACTGGTAGCCTTCAGGGTTTGCACCGCCGGAATGCCGTAGGCGGCCAGCACCGCCTTCGACTCTTGCTCGGTTAAGAGGGTGCGACCCTGCGCCTGAATCGTCTGCAGCAGCTCAGTGACCTGAGCGGGATCAAAGCCATTGCCGCCCTGGGTGGCGAGTGTCGGCGTTTCGTACAGTGCTCTCAGGTTGTAGCTATAGCGCCACATAAAGTTGAACAGGTGCGCCGCCGCATCGGGATAGGGATAGGTGGGAATGCTGGCCTGGTTGAGGATGGCTTCGCCCGACAGCACGTTGGCACCGCCCATCCAGCTGGCCAACACGGGCTTATCGATCGCCTGCGCGTAAGCTTTCAACTGCTCCGCCGTGCGGGTGGGATCGGTCATCGCCTGGGGCGTCAAGATCACTAGCAGGCCATCGGCGTTGGGGTCTTGGGCGGCGATATCCAGGGTTTTGGTATAGCGATCGGAATCGGCATCCCCCAAAATATCGATCGGATTGCCGTGGCTCCAGTGGGTGGGCAGAATTTGATCGAGCTTCTGTTTGGTGTCATCACTCAGGGGGGCCAGCTGACCGCCAGAGCTGATCAGGGCATCGGTGGTCAGCACGCCGGGGCCACCGGCGTTGGTGATGATGGTCAGCTTGGGGCCTTGGGGTAATCGGGCCTGCTTCGCCAGCACTTCGGCCACGTCAAACAGCTCGGCGATCGTATCGACCCGCAACACGCCACAGCGCCGAAACGCCGCATCGAGCACCGCATTGCTGCCCGCCAGCGAGCCCGTGTGGGAGGCAGCGGCTTTGGCCGCCGCTTCCGTGCGGCCGGCTTTGATCACAATGATGGGTTTGGTCAGCGCCACTTCCCGCGCCGCCGAGAGAAACGATCGCGCATCGCCGATCGTCTCCATATAAATCACGATGCTGCGGGTGTGGGGATCATCGCCCAGGTAGTCAATTAAATCGCCCCAGTCCACATCCAGCATGGAGCCGACAGAAACAAAGGCGCTAAAGCCGACGTTTTCGCGAATGCTCCAGTCCAGCACGGCGGTGCAGATCGCCCCACTCTGGCTGATAAAAGCCACGTTGCCGGGCTGGGCCACCGTGCCCGCAAAGGTGGCATTGAGCCCCACTCGTGGATTCATCACCCCTAAGCAGTTCGGCCCGATCAGGCGCAGCGAACTCTGTCGCAGCTGATTAAGAATGTCTTGTTCGAGGGCAATGCCCGGCGCGCCAATTTCCTTAAAGCCCGCCGACACGACGATCGCCCCCTTGACCCCGGCCTCAATGCATTCACGAATCAGCGCTGGCACCGTGGGGGCAGGGGTGGCAATAATCACTAGCTCGATCTGGGCGGGCACGGCGCTGATCGAAGTATAGGCTTTGATCCCCAGCACGCTGTCCCGCTTGGGATTGACGGGAAACACCGTGCCGCCAAAGGGATGGCTAATGAGATTCCACAACAGAGTGCGGCCGACACTGCCGGGGCGATCGCTGGCCCCCACCACCGCCACCGTCGTGGGATTAAAGATCGCCCGCAAGGGCTGATGCTCTGACCGCAAAATGTCGTAAGCCGGATCAAAGACTGAGGAATTTGACTGAGTCATGATAGAAGCCTGCTATTTCCACTATCGAACTGCCCCTGCGGCGCTGCCCACCGGCCCCGAGCGGTGCCCGAGCGCCCCTCCCATGGCCCTTGCCTGCTGCCGCCTCGTGGCTCAGCCGCGTTCTGCCGGTTCGCCCCCCATCCTTGAGGTTGAAACCGGTTTAAGCGGCGACGGCAACGACCGAGACCACCGTAAATTACGTCACTTAATCAAAGTTTTAAAGCCCTTAAAAATGATCTCCAACCCGCTGCTTGCCCCTGGGTGGAAGATGCAATCGTCCTGCTATAAATTCGGTATCGATCAAAACTAACCAGCTTTAGTCAGTCAGCATCAACTATTGCTATCAAGATCAAGTACTGCCGTTTCGACATTAGCCTCTCTAGAGAGAATTTATTCAAATCATTCATAAAAATTTCCATTAAAATTTCCGGCAATTTGTCTGTTTATCCTGACTTGATCGCGAGTCCAAGCCATTCCATAGATATTTTTCAAACCTCTCCATTGACATCTATAAAGTAACCCCTATGTCCGAACAATTGCCATCTTAGGCAAGGTCTAGACATCAAGGTAGGCAGCCGATCTGAATAGAGCAATCTGAGAGTTTTTAGCCTCTTTTTAGAAGCTGGAACTATGCTGTATAACGACTGCATTCCAGTAGTTTCAGCTTTACATCACGGTCGCTCAGTCCAGAAAGTAATCAACTTTACTTAATAGAGAAAATTAATGTAATTGATTTTACTCAATCAAGGAAAATACCCTCAGTTTAGGCACGGGCTTCTGTTGATAAAATCAAGGCGATCGCAGGGATTTCTTAAGGTTTAAATTAAATACGTTTTTCTATGGCGTGATTAGAATAGGCTCAAAGGTGGTTGAGTACATTTGCTTCAGTATCGCTAGTCCTGTGGATGGACTCTGGAACCACCTCAATCTGAATCAAATCCGCTTCACACATGTTTATCAACTGCTAGGTGAAACTCATTAATGATGGACTGATTGCAGAGCAGTTCACCGATGTCTAGATGAGTCGATAACTTTCAGTTAACTCAAGGAACTTGACTATGCCGATCACGACCGTTCATGCCCTGGAAGACCTGATTCAACGGGTCAAGGCGGCGCAAGCCGAATACGCTCAATTTACGCAGGGTACTGTCGATCAAATTTTCAAGAAAGCCGCGCTAGCCGCCAATGCGGCCCGCATTCCCCTCGCCAAACTGGCCGTCGAAGAAACCGGCATGGGCGTGGTGGAAGACAAGGTGATCAAGAACCACTTCGCTTCTGAGATCATCTACAACAAGTACAAGCACGAAAAGACCTGTGGCGTCATTGAAGCTGACCAGTCTTTTGGCATTCAGCGCATTGCGGAACCAGTGGGCATTTTGGCGGGCATTGTGCCGACGACCAATCCCACCTCAACGGCGGTGTTTAAGGCACTGATTGCCCTCAAAACCCGCAACGCCATCATCTTCTCCCCCCACCCTCGGGCTAAGCGCTGTACGATTCGGGCAGCGCAAGTCGTATTAGAGGCCGCGATCGCCGCCGGCGCGCCACCCGACCTGATCGGTTGGATTGATGAACCCTCCGTTGAGCTGTCGCAGGCGCTGATGCAGCACCCCGATATCAGCCTGATTTTGGCGACGGGTGGCCCCGCCATGGTGAGAGCCGCCTATTCCTCCGGTCATCCTTCCTTAGGCGTCGGTGCCGGTAACACCCCGGCGCTGATTGATGACACCGCTGATATCAAGGTCGCCGTCTCGTCCATTTTGCTGAGCAAAACTTTTGACAACGGCATGATTTGCGCCAGCGAGCAGTCAGTGATTGTGTTGGACGAGATCTATGAGGCGGTGCGGCAAGAGTTTATGGTGCGGGGCGCTCATTTCTTAGACGCGAGCGATCGCGTCGCCCTCGGCAACAACATCATCGTCAACGGTCGCCTGAATGCCGCGATTGTCGGTCAACCGGTGGCCCGACTGGCCGAGATTGCTGGCATTTCGGTGCCCGCTCAGAAGCGGGTGCTGATTGGCGAAGTGAGCGACATTGGCAGCGAAGAACCTTTTGCCCACGAAAAGCTGTCGCCGGTGCTAGCCATGTATCGCGCCAGCGACTTTGAGGATGCCGTCAGCAAGGCGAAGCAGCTGGTGCATTTTGGTGGACGCGGTCATACCGCCGTGCTCTACACCGACCCAGCCAACGCTGAGCATATTCGCAACTTTGAAGACAGTGTGGAAACGGCGCGCGTGTTGATCAACACCCCGTCTTCCCAAGGGGCGATCGGCGATCTCTACAACTTCCGGTTAGACCCGTCGCTGACCCTCGGCTGTGGCACCTGGGGCGGCAACTCCATCAGTCAAAATGTGGAGCCCCAACATCTGCTCAACATCAAAACCGTGGCCGAACGCCGGGAAAATATGCTGTGGTTCCGCGTGCCGCCCAAGGTCTATTTCAAATACGGGGCACTGCCCGTGGCCATTCAAGATTTGGCCGGTAAGCAGCGGGCTTTTATCGTGACCGACCAGCCGCTCTACGACCTGGGCATGACTGCTGGGTTAGAAGAAGCGCTGAAGCAGGTGGGGCTGGCCTACGACATCTTTTATGATGTGGAGCCTGATCCCTCACTGGATACGGTGCAGCGGGGCTTGGCGCTGATGAACTCCTTTCACCCCGACGTGATTATCGCGCTGGGGGGCGGCTCGCCGATGGATGCTGCCAAGGTGATGTGGCTGATGTATGAGCACCCCGAAATCGAGTTTGAGGGGCTGGCCATGCGCTTTATGGATATCCGCAAGCGGGTCTATGAGCTGCCGCCTCTGGGTGAGAAAGCCGTGATGGTGGCGGTGCCTACCACGTCGGGCACCGGCTCGGAAGTCACTCCCTTTGCCGTGGTCACCGATCATCGGGTGGGCATCAAGTATCCCCTCGCGGACTATGCCCTGACGCCGACGATGGCGATCGTCGATCCGGCCCTGGTGCTGAACTTGCCGCAGCGGCTGACGGCCTATGGCGGCGTCGATGCCCTCACCCATGCACTTGAAGCCTACGTGTCGGTGATGGCCTCTGATTTTACCAATGGCCTAGCACTAGAGGCGATTCAGCTGCTGTTTGAATACCTGCCGCGCGCCTATCACCAAGGGGCACACGATCCCGAAGCGCGCGAGAAGGTGCATTACGCTTCCACGATCGCGGGCATGGCCTTTGCCAACAGCTTCCTGGGCATCTGCCACTCGATGGCGCACCAGCTGGGCGGCACTTTCCACATTCCCCACGGGCTGGCCAATGCCCTGATGATTTCCCACGTGATTCGCTATAACGCCACCGACGCGCCCTTCAAGCAGGCCACCTTCTCGCAGTACAAGTATCCCGAAGCCAAGCATCGCTATGCCCGCATTGCCGAGGGCTTGGGGCTCCCCGGAATCTGTGAGGACGAAAAGGTGGCGGCGCTAATTGCTGCGATCGAAGATTTGAAGCGGCAGCTCGAGATTCCTACTTCGATTCGCGAAGCCATGACAGAGCCGGAGGAGACCTTCTTCGCCAAGCTCGATCTGGTAGCCGATCAGGCGTTTGACGACCAGTGTACGGTGGCGAATCCGCGCTATCCGCTGATTAGTGACCTGAAGCAGCTGCTCGTCGATGCCTATCTCGGGCACTCGCCGCTGCGGACCGATATTGACGGGGCGGCTCCCTCTGCTAGCCCGCCCCCCTCTGATCCCGCCGAACTGCAGCCGACAGGCTAATCCCAGCCCCATCCGTGCGGGCGAGGCCGTCAGACCGATGGTTCTGGAATGACCTCAAAATTTATTCATTGACGGCCTCGCCCCGACGCCTCTTCTACTCGTTACCCTTTCCACCTTTTACAGGAGGTTATCTCATGGTTTCCACGCCAATTCGCAACACCGCTTCGACTGCCGCTCCGAACCGCCTCGATCCCTGGCAGGGCTTTACGTCCGGCGAGTGGACTAACACTATCGACGTCCGTGACTTTATTCAACGCAACTACGCACCGTATGTCGACGACGCGACGTTTTTGGCCCCCGCCACCGATCGCACTCAGGCTCTCTGGCAGCAGGTCAGCGACCTGATGAAGCAAGAACGGGCCCACGGCATTCTCGCTGTCGATACGAAAGTGCCATCGAGCATTACGGCCCACGCGCCAGGCTACGTCGACCAGTCCCTCGAACAAATCGTCGGCCTGCAGACTGATCAGCCGCTGAAGCGAGCGATCATGCCCAATGGCGGCGTGCGGGTGGTGCAAAAGTCGTTAGAAGCCTACGACTACCAGCTGGATGCAGGGACCCAGGAAATCTTTACCCAATATCGCAAGACCCACAATGACGGCGTGTTTGATGCCTATACCCAAGAGATGCGCTTGGCGCGGCACTCGGGCATCATCACCGGCTTGCCGGACGCCTACGGTCGTGGTCGGATCATTGGCGATTATCGCCGCGTGGCGCTCTATGGTTGCGATCGCCTCGTTGCCGACAAGCGCGAGCAGCTCACCTCCCTAGAGGTGGATGCCATTACTGAAACAGTGATTCAGCAGCGTGAAGAAATCAGCGAGCAGATTCGCGCCTTGGGTGAACTCCAGGCGATGGCAGCGAGCTACGGCTGTGACATTAGCCAGCCGGCGCTGACGGCCCAAGAAGCCGTGCAGTGGACTTACTTCGGGTATTTGGGCGCGGTGAAAGAGCAAAACGGCGCGGCCATGTCACTGGGGCGGATTTCCACTTTCCTCGATATTTACATTGAGCGCGATCTGGCGGCGGGCACTTTGACTGAGGCGACGGCGCAGGAGCTGATCGACCACTTGGTGATCAAGCTGCGGATGGTGCGCTTCCTGCGGCATCCCGACTACAACCAACTGTTCTCCGGCGATCCCGTTTGGGTGACGGAATGCATCGGTGGCGTGGGCGAAGATGGTCGACCTCTGGTCACGAAGAACAGCTTCCGCGTGCTGCAAACCCTCTACAACCTTGGCCCAGCGCCGGAACCCAACCTCACGGTGCTGTGGTCAGAGCAGTTGCCGCTGCCGTTTAAGCGCTTTTGTGCCAAGACCTCGATCGATACCAGCGCCATCCAGTACGAAAATGACGACCTGATGCGACCGCTTTACGGTGATGACTACGGCATTGCCTGCTGCGTGTCAGCCATGCGCATTGGCAAGCAGATGCAGTTTTTTGGGGCGCGGGTCAATTTGGCTAAGGCGCTGCTGTATGCCATCAACGGCGGCAAGGATGAAAAATCGGGTAAGCAGGTCGGCCCAGCGATCGCCCCCATCACCGGCGACGTCTTGAACTATGACGAAGTCATGGCCAAGTTCAGCGAAATGATGGCCTGGTTAGCCAAAACCTACGTCAACACGCTGAACGTGATCCACTACATGCATGACAAGTACAGCTATGAGCGGATCGAGATGGCCCTACACGATCGCGACGTGTATCGCACGATGGCCTGCGGTATTGCCGGGCTGTCGGTAGTGGGCGATGCCCTCTCGGCGATCAAATACGCGCAGGTCAAAGTCTTGCGCAATGAGGACGGCCTCGCGGTGGATTATGACATTGAGGGCGATTTCCCCGTCTTTGGCAACAACGACGATCGCGTGGATAGCCTCACCGCAGGCGTGATGGAACAGTTTATGAACCTGATTCGCCAGCGCCCCACCTATCGCCAGGCGGTGCCCACCCAGTCGATTTTGACCATTACCTCTAACGTGGTGTATGGCAAAAAAACCGGCAGCACCCCCGATGGCCGCAAGGCCGGTGAACCCTTTGCGCCGGGCGCTAACCCGATGCATGGGCGCGACACCCACGGGGCGATCGCGGCCTGTGCTTCCGTCGCTAAGCTGCCCTACGAGCACGCTCAAGACGGCATTTCCTACACCTTCTCGATTCTGCCGGGCACGTTGGGCAAAACGGCCCCCGCGCAGGTCGATAACCTGGTGGGCGTGCTGGATGCCTACTTCCACGACACGGGGCATCACATCAATATCAATGCCCTCAACCGCGAGACCCTGCTAGAAGCGATGGAGCATCCAGAAAACTTCCCGCAGTTGACGATTCGCGTGTCGGGCTATGCGGTGAATTTTATCAAACTGACCCGCGAGCAGCAGCTCGACGTGATTAGCCGCACCTTCCACGAACGGATCTGACTCTCTGGTGGCGGGCGATCGCCCCGTGATCGACAGGACACGGCGATCGCCATCCGACCAGCAGCATGACGCCATCATCGCCCGTACGGGCGAGGCATTGGGGCCTGAACGTAATGGATAATTCCAAAACGTTGTTCACCCAATGCCTCGCCCCTCCGCCATTACCGCTATGCCTTCACCCTCCCCAGTTCCGCATCATTCGCCGCTGCCTGACCTACATTCAACCCACCAAGGCCGCATCCATTCCGTCGAAACCAGCAGCGCCGTCGATGGGCCAGGGCTGCGCTACGTTATCTTCACCCAAGGCTGTCTGCTGCGCTGTCAGTATTGCCACAACCCTGACACCCGCGACCCGCTGGGCGGCAAAGTCGTCACCGTGGATGAGCTGATTGAGGATATCCAGCACTATCAGTCGTACCTCACCTACTCTGGCGGCGGTGTCACTGTCACTGGCGGTGAACCCCTGCTGCAGCCCGAGTTTGTGCGCGAGATTTTTCGCCGTTGTCGCTCGCTCAATATCCACACGGCGTTGGATACGTCCGGCTTCCCTGACTTCGAGGCTTCCAAACCCGTCTTAGACTACGCCGACCTGGTGCTGCTCGACATCAAATCCTTTGACCCCGAGATTTATCACCGCGTCACCAATGTCGCGATCGCCCCCACCCTGCACTTCGCTCGCCACCTGAGTGCCACCCAACATCCCATGTGGCTGCGGTTTGTGCTGGTGCCCGGCCTGACCGACGATCGTGCCAATGTAGAGGGCCTAGCGCAGTTTGTCGCCACTCTGCAAGGCGTCAAAAAAGTCGAAGTGCTGCCCTTCCACAAAATGGGCGAATACAAGTGGAAAGAGCTGGGCTTGCCCTACCTGTTGGAGAATACAGACCCCCCAACCGCCGAGCAGATCGAATCGGTTAAAACGATTTTTCGCAGCTGTGGGCTGAGTGTTGAGTGACCAGGCAGTCCGTCACCATTGGTAGATATCTGGACTCCCAATGCCATCTTGGCAACGCTGGGGAGCCAGAGGGGTAGAGAGTCAGGGTTATCGTCTTGTGGCGTTGCTGAATTACGGGATGAATCCGGCCCCCCAGCCCCCAATTCTGGGGAGCCGGATTTCTCAAAGTCCCCCAGCATTGGGGGATTTAGGGGGCGAGATAACTGACAACTCAAATAGATCCATACTTCGATTCAGCAATGCCCGTCTTGTTTCAAAGAATCGGATGAAACCGGATTGATATCTCTTGCCCGGTTCGTGAGGCATCCGCTAGCCCTATCAAAACCACCCACCTGACATAGCGCTGGCCACTGTGCTTAGGACACCTAGGAGCACTCTGGTCCTGAGTGCATCAGCAAAGTGGATATCCATCAGCCCAAGCCCCGAGTTGCTCCCTGGCCCCAAGCGCCCCTGCCCCTCGGGCTCCCCGCCCCGTTGCCTTCCGCCAAATTCTCACCTCTTCCTTACCGCCGTAGACTCACCAACAGCGCCACCACCGCAATCACCAGGCAGGTGCCCAGGCTGAGATAGCCCAGCCAGATAATCTGCGTGGCTTTCCGTTGGGCGGCGGCCAGCATTTGATTCGCTTTTTCCTGGGCTTCGAGTTCCAGACGCACCATTTTGGCGTCCCACTCCTGACTAGCCGAGAGAAAGCGATAATCCAAATCGCTGAGGCTTTTGTCCCCCGCCCACTGCAGGGCTTCGCTCAGGGCTTGCCCCATCAGCAGGCGCGATTCATCCTGATGGCTAGAGGCCACCCAGGCACCGAGGGCCGCCGCATAGGGGCGCTGATGGGCCAGACAGCGAGCGATCCAATCGTGATCAAATACCGCTGGATAAATACGGTTGGTCACCTGCAGGTAGCCCTGCTGCTCGATCGCGATGCCCGAGAGCTTTAGCTCTGACTGGTCCGGGCTGCCGTCGGCTTTGAGCTGCTCGTGGCTGAGCAGCCGCTGATAAAGGCTGAGCAAGCGTCCCGATCGCTGTGGCACCATCGTCAGGCGATCGCGAATCGTGCGTAAATGCTCGGGCTCATCCTGCGCTTCCCAATTGGTCAGCAAGCGCGCTCGCACCAACTCCGCCACGACTGGCGCTTCTTGACCAGCGGGGATGGGGCGATCGCGCTGGGTGCGCCGCAACAGACAGCAAACCTTTTGGGTGAGAAATGGCTGTCCTCCCGTCCAGTTCAGCACTTCGGCGAGCACCGGTTCGGGTCGCCGGGCCAGATCGATCAGCCCAGTGGTGAGGGGCGCGGCCTCAGTGAGCGAAAAGCCTGGTAGGTGAATGGCCTGCCCCACGTTGAAGGGCGTCTGCCCCACGTCGGTCACTAAATCACGCGGCGTCGCCACCCCAAAGAGAGCCCAGGTGAGGCGACGGTAGGCGGCGTTTTCAGCCCGTGCGTTGTAGCAAAACCGCACCAGGCCAAAAAAATCATCCACCGCAAAATTGAGTCCCCGAACGCTGTCGATTTCATCTAAAAAGATAAACAGCGGTTCGTCAGCAAACGCCGGCAGCAAGACAGTTTCAATAAACTGGCTGAGCTTTTGTACCGGCGATAGCTCGCCTAACTGCTGCCACCAGTACGGTAAGTCGCGGGGGTGCTGTAGTCTAAACTTGCGCACCAGGTCATAGGCTAACCCTTGGTACCACTGCGTTGGGGTGACTTGATGACTGCCAATGCGAGCCAGATCGATCGCCGCACAGCGTCCCTCATTGGCGGCTTCTAGCCGATGGCGGGTGCGCAGTCGTAAACTCGATTTGCCCATTTGCCGCGAGGTGAGTACATAGCAAAACGAGCGATCGCGCAGCGCCTGATAAAGCGTTGCATCTGCCGCGCGATCAATATAAGTCGGATCGCGAGCCGAGAGGCTGCCCCCCACTTGGTACTCATAGGATTTATCCATTGGCCCCTAATGCCCCCCAGGGTGGCAATGCTGCAGTCTGAGAGGGCAGACACACGATATCAGAGAGGGCTCCGACAACGCTTCTGCCCCCCACAGCGTCAGCCTTATTTCAGCCATTAGTTGGCGGTCATTCGGTCGGCAAAAATTCATGAAAGTATTCGCGATACAGCTCACAGCTTGGGGCTGCCTGGTTTTTGTTGAGCCGGATCAGGCCCAAACTCTCTAACCGATAGGCTGTAATCGGCTCCAACGTTACCGGCTCGGGCGTGTCAATCACCTGCCGAAAGGCTTGTTGCAGCTCAGGGTGAGGATAGAGGGCCGCCAGCAACTCTCGCAGGTGATCGCTGTAGATGCCTGATTGGGTGGGGGCTTCGTCAATCAGCTGTTCTAAAGTAAGGCGATAGCGCGCCAGGGCGTACAGCGCCAGTCGCACTAAGCCCGGACGGCAGCTGACTCGCTGCAGCAGCGACAACAGCTGATCAGAGCCCGTGTCACCCGCCGCCCAATCGAGACCATGACGACGGGCCAACTCTTGTACCTGACTTAACGAAAAGGAGGGCAGCTTGATCGAAAACCCGACATTAAACGGTGACTGGTGCAGCTGCAGCGGCACGTAGACGTCTGTTGCGTGAGCTAGCACCCACCGCACCCGCTGCCAAACCGCCAGCTCGCGGGCATCTTCGTACCAGCTACGCAGCAGCGGCAAAAACTCAGCGGCAATTTCGGGATATTGAAACAAGTCATTCAGCTCATCCAGAGCAATTACCAGGTCGCCTTTGATTTGGCCCAGTACGTAGTCTTCGAGATACGCCGTGCAGCTCACCTTACTGCCGATCGTCGGATTCCAAAAGGCGTCTAAGTCAGTCGCGAGGCCCAACTGGTGGCTAATATTGGCGCAAAACCAGCGCAAAAACGACTCGATATCTTGATAAATGGCGCGATCGGCCCGGTTAAACCGCAGCGTCACGGTGCGAAATTCGTGCCCTTGAGCGTGGGTGACAATCCGCTTGAGTAAGGATGTCTTACCCATTTGCCGGGGGGCTTTGATGCGAATCAGGCTACCGGGCTTAAGCACATCGGCAAAGGCCTGGGATTCGATCGGTGGGCGCTCGATATACAGTGACGAACTTAGCGGCACCGGCCCGCTTGGAAATTCTAACGCCAGCGACGTCGGCGCCAGGGGCAGCACGGCCGTCTGTGCCTGCTGCTGACGATGGCGAGCATAGCGCCCCAGCACGGCCTTGATATTGCTTTTAGACACCTTTTGCGCCAGCGCCTCTGACAGGGTTTGCCAGAGCCGAAAGCCCACATCACGAATATAGTTGTGTTCGTAATTGCAGGCCTCAGCAATTTCGGCATAGGTCTTGCCTTCCCACACCTGACAGAAGATCGTTTCTTGTAAATTAGTCAGAGGCTGCTGCGGCAGAAATTCATCCACAATAGCCAGAGCTTCATCAACGTCCATAATCAATTGAAGCACCGCTTAATCGGTGGCGGCAGGGGCTCACAGTTGGGTGGCTTTCAGTATTGCAGGGATTCTCATAAACTCGACGAAGCCCCGATTTTTTCTGACACCTTAAAACTATAGAGCCGATTTTTCTCGTGGATCAGGACTGTAAACCAAATTATTTCAGGCAGACATCCGGTGATCGCCCTGATTAAGGTGCAGTATTGACAATTTCCGTTATTTTCAACGTCGCATCAGCTCCCAGCCCACTATTCTGAAAAGGGTGCTGCTACCCGCTGTCCACCCGCCATTTATCCCTCGTCGCCTCTAGGAACTTCTTGATGGCCGATATCCTCGAACGTATTCAGAATCCGCTCTTGCGCGGCGTGACCGGAGCCGTGATGGGCGCGTCAGCCGCCACGATGATTACCAGTGGCTTACTCGGATTATCCAAACTCGAATCGCCGCGAGTACATCAACTGAGCCTTTATGCCGGTGTCGCCGGGGCAGCGATCGCGGCCGTCTGGGGTGGGGTCAGCAAACCACTGCCACCGCGTAAACCTACCGCCACTGCTCCCGCCAAGCAAGATGGCTGGACGGACTGGCGCAATTTAGTCGTCACGCGCAAAGAGCCCGAAAGCCGAGAAATCACCTCGTTTTACCTGCAGCCCCAGGATGGTCAAGCCCTATCGGCCTTTCAGCCGGGGCAGTTTCTCACGCTCAAGCTTGACATTCCCGGCCAATCACGGCCCACCATTCGCACCTATTCGCTATCAGACTACGCCGCCACGCCCGACACCTATCGCCTGTCGATCAAGCGAGAGGCGGCACCCAAAGATCAGGATGTCCCGCCGGGTCTCGCCTCCAATTTCATGCATGACCAGATTGAGGTGGGTACCGTCATTCCCTGCAAGCCGCCTGCCGGTAAGTTCGTGCTAGAAGTTGAGCGCGATCGCCCCGTCGTGTTGATCAGCAACGGCGTCGGCATTACCCCCATGATCAGCATGGCGAAAGCCGTGGCCGCCCAAAATCCTCAGCGACCCCTGTGGTTTTTGCACGGTGCCCGCGATGGCAGCTATCACGCCTTTCGCGAAGCGGTACCGGCCATCGTGCCCGAAAATGCTCCGTTTACGGTGCACTATCGCTACAGTCGCCCCCGCCCCGAAGATGCCGGCCATTACCAAAGCACCGGTTACCTCGATACCGACTTGGTCAAGTCGCTCTTAGCGCCCCAGTTCAGCGCTCAAGATGCCGAATATTTCCTCTGTGGTTCCCCCAGCTTTATGGACTCGTTGCGGAGTGGCCTCGCCGAGTGGGGTGTCCCCGATCGCCAGGTATACTTCGAGTCATTCTCCAAACCCGTTCCCTCAGCCACCGGGGCGACAGCGACGGCGACTGACGCGATCGCCACGGCCGAAGTTGTCTTTGCTAAATCCGGCACCACCGCGACGTGGAACGCGGGCGACGGTACCCTGCTGGAATTTGCCGAAGACCAGGGCCTCAGCCCCGACTTTAGCTGCCGCGCCGGTGTTTGCCTCACCTGCATGTGTGCGATCGAAGCGGGCGAAGTAGCCTATGACGAGCCCCCATCGGGCACTCCCGACGACGGCAAAGTGCTGATCTGTGTCTCTCAGCCGCGCACCGCCAAAGTGGTATTAGAAATTTGATCGGTATCCCTCGCTGTTCTCCAGCATCGTTTGAGTTTCTTTGACCTCTCAATACTCTGGAAACTAAGTTTCTGGCCGTATTGCTGCGATGGTAGCTTGATCCCCCGCTGTCGCCGCCCCCTTGAAAAAAGGGCTATGCAATACCTGGATTGGGCTGCCCCCTTTTTTAAGGGGGCAGCGGGGGATCAAGCCTCCGTCACTAACGGTCAAAAACTTAATTTACGCTGTACTCAAAGTAATCCAAACTAAAAAATATCCCGCCTGAAGCACCGGGTTGCAGGGAGTACGAATTACAGGGACTCATACAAGTCGGCTTTCTCTCAGTAGGAGACACTGCGTGATCGACGCCGCTCAGCCGACGTTCCTTGAGCGGCGTCGAAAGGAAGATCGGCAGCCCAGTTTCAGAGAATTGGTATTATTGTTGATCTTGGAAATCCGATTGGCGAGAGCTGTTACCTCCACGCTTTTATCAGAAACTGCAGGTTGGCTAGGACGTTCTAAATCGCTGCAGTGCTGGTGTCATCGGGTGTTTATTTCTGCCTCTTGCCTTCTTGCCATATTCTCTCCACCCCATGACTTCACAAGACAGCATTGATCTCGTCAATCGCTTTTGGGCTACCGTGTGGAATCCGCCTTACGATCTTGCCGCTGTGGATCAATGGGTAGTGACCGATTTTGTTATCACCAGTGCCGGTCAAGACATCACCTCTAGCACCGCCTTTAAAACTTGGATTGCTAACTTTCAAGCCAAGATCGACGACTTGCACCTGACACCGCTAGAAACCTTTGCCAATGTCGATGGCTCGCGAGTCACATCGCGCTGGCGCATCACCGGTAAAAACAATGGGGTTTTAGGGACTGCCGCTGACGGCCAGCCGATCGCCCTGACCGGCATCGCCATCTGGGCGATCGCCGATGGCCGATTAGTGCACAACTGGGTTGAGCGCAGCGCCTTTGAGCTGTACACCCAACTTAACAATTAACCCCGTCATTTCGCCTGTCTAAGTGTTTTCATCACTGAATGCAACATTCTTCAAACTTAGTCTCGGTGTGCTGTTTGCGTGATTCTGCCGATCGAACTCCAGTCTCACCAGTAGAAGTAAAACTTGATGAGGGCCTCATCTGATACGCTTTTTGCCTCATGCCGCTCTTTTTCTGATCCAATGGGTATTGTAGGGAGGTGTTAAGGCAAGCGTCGTCATGGTAGGAGATCTGACTAAGTAGGAAGGCTCAATCATTTATAAGATAATACGGTTTCTTCATGATCGCCAAAAGCCTTGATTGACAGTAGTTGCGCATGCTTTACCCGTATTGCATTTGATTCGTCCCACCTACTTATCTCAGGTATTTCCGCCGTCCCTGACATTCTATTTAACTCTCGCAACTCCTAGAATGAAAACCCAACGATCCAAAGCGTTTTCCCTACAAGCTTTACTGGTTGTTCCCTTTGTGGCTCAGATTTTTGGAACAGTCAGTTTAGTGGGTTATTTATCATTTAGGAACGGCCAAAGAGCCGTCAATAATCTGGCCGATCAGCTGATGGATCGCACCAGCGATGTGGTGGATGAGCACCTACAATCCTATCTATCGGTACCGCAAAAGCTGAACCAGATCAACGCCGAGGCCATTCGTCGCGGCATTCTGGATATCGAAGATCAGGAGCTGATGGGCCAGTATTTTTGGGATCAGATGCAGGCCTACGACCTCACGTTTGTCGGTATGGGACTCGTTAACGGCCAAGGGCTAGGGGCCATTCGCTACGAAGGTCAGGCCACCGTCACCATTGATGATTGGGATTCTAATCAGCCCATGAGTGCCCGTACCTTTGCCACGAATGACCAGGGCGATCGCACTGAGCTGGTCGGCACCTACGACTATAGTCACTTTGCGGAAAGCTGGTACACGGCGCCGATGGAGGCTCTACAACCTACCTGGGCTGATATCTATATTTGGGACTCACCCTATGGTCCTTATCTGGCGGCTTCGGCAGGGCGACCGATGTATGACGATCAAAATCGCCTGCTGGGGGTCATCGATGCCGATATTCACTTGCTCAAGCTGAGCAGTTTTTTGCAGAATCTGGATGTCACTCAGGCCGGAACCGTCTTCATTATGGAGCGTGACGGCAGCCTGATTGCCAACTCTGGCGATGCCTCACCCTTTGCCCGCATCGATGACGAGCTTCAGCGCTTACCCGCGATCGCCAGTCCTGATCCCACGATTCAGAGTTTGGCCCAAGAGCTGCAGGCGACCAATCGCCTGCAAACAATTCGCCGCAATACTGATTTTCAGTTTGAGCTAGAGGACGGCTTCCACTATGTCACCGTCATGCCCTGGCAGGATGACTATGGCCTCGACTGGTTGGTGGTGGTGAGTGTGCCTAAAACCGCCTTTATGGCTGAGATCAACGCCAACACCCGCACGACGATTGGGCTCTGCGTGGCCGCCTTGATTGTCGCTTCGGGACTCGGTTTCCTCACCGCCGGCTGGATTACTCGTTCCCTAAAACGCTTGAACCAGGCCAGCGAAGCCATCGCCGCTGGCGATTTAGAGCAAACCGTCAAGACCAGCCCGATTCAAGAGGTGAATACCCTGTCCCATTCCTTTAATCACATGGCCGGGCAGCTGCGCGACTCGTTTGCCGCCCTTGAGGAGAGCAAACAGGGATTGGAAATCCGGGTGGAAGAAAGAACCGCTGAACTCCAAAATACCTTAGAAGAATTGAAGCGCTCTCAGGCTCAAATGGTGCAGAGTGAAAAAATGTCGAGCTTGGGGCAGTTGGTCGCCGGTGTTGCCCACGAAATCAATAATCCCGTGAATTTTATCCACGGCAATCTGCAGCATATCCAAGAGTATACGAAGGACTTATTGAGATTTATGCATCTCTATGAGCAGCAGTATCCCCAGCCTGCGGCCAAAATTTCTCAAGTGGCGGACGAGATTGAAATCGAGTTTTTGCAGGAAGATCTGCCTAAACTGCTAGCGTCCATGCAGCTAGGCACTGATCGCATTCGCCAGATTGTCTTATCACTGCGGAACTTTTCGCGGATGGACGAAGCTGAACTCAAAGCTGTCGATATTCACGAAGGTATCGATAGCACCCTGATGATTCTGCAGCACAAGCTCAAAGCCGGTCCCGATCGCCCCGCCATTGAAGTGATCAGACAATATACCGAACTGCCGCCCGTAGAATGCTATGCCGGACAGCTCAATCAAGTGTTTATGAACATTCTCAGCAACGCGATTGATGCCCTCGAAGAAGACCAGGCTGGGTGGGTAGCGAATGAGCCTGAGGCCGAACCCCAGCAAATCACTATCCGCACCTCAATCCTGCCAAACAAGTGGGTCGAGATCGCGATTGCGGACAACGGTATCGGCATTTCTGAAGTGGTCAAACAACGCATCTTCGACCCATTTTTCACGACCAAACCCTTAGGCAAAGGGAATGGCATGGGCATGTCGATTAGCTACCAAATTATTACCCAAAAGCATGGCGGCAAATTAGAGTGCTATTCCAAGCGCGGCGAAGGCACCGAATTTCTGATTCAGATTCCGCTGTATCAATTAGCCTATTCAGCCGAGTAGGGTCGGGTGATCAGTAGAAAGCCCTTGTTATCGTAGGGTGTGTCATCGCCTAGCGTGACGCACCAAAGTCAACCCTAGGGGTGCGTTGGGCTGTCGCCACGACACACTCTACAGCATCGTTTAATGAGGACTTGCTAATTATCGAGCGTTGCGCATCGAGCCCAGCCTACTTCAAAAGGGGAATCACAAAGACGATACAGGCTCCCAAAAAGAACAAACTGCCCAACACGCTGTAGATATCACCGCTGCGCAGACTCGATATGGTAAAAAAGCTCGCTGAGGCAATAAATAGCCCCCATCCCCATAGTTGAATTTGTCGTTCTCGCTCGGGTTTTAGACTCATAACAGTTGCGGTTGATTGGGGATAGAAAAACCGGTGGAGGGAGCCGGGACGGCGGCTAAAACGAGAATATCTTGACTCCAGCACCACTGGAGGATTTGCCAACAAATTGACAAGTCCTGTTGGCGACGCCACCGTTGCACCAGGTCTAAAATCGTCTGCCCCGGCGTCACCAGACTGAGCAACGCCGCTATCTCGACGTTCCCTAGGTAGGCGACTGGACTCTCTAAGCTGGGGTGAGAGAGGGCGGGAATGAGTTGAATGGAGTTGTTCTGAATCACCGGGGTAGTGCTCAGTTGGGCCGAGGGCGACAGGCGAATGCGATCGCTCAATTCAAACAGTCGGGCATTTTGCGGCCAAGAGTCAGGCTGAGCCACTGCCGGGGGCTGCGATCGCTGCTGCCAAAAAGGACTGCTGGGATAAACATTTTGCGCCGCATAGAAATAGGCGGCGGCAGTTTTTGAACGGGTGACCGTCTCCTCGATTTTGTGACGATAAAAGGAGTAGACCGCCTCGGCTTTTTCCGGCTGCGTGAGTAAAGTGTGAGTCGCGATGCCGCCCTGAAAGGCGGACAACAGCGCCATCTGCACCCCTTGAGCGGATAACGGATCAATCGCAAACGCCGCATCGCCGACCCGCAGCCAATCAGGGCCAATGGGGTCGGGGGCAAGATAAAAGGAAGCATCGCAAACCTGCACCGGCTCGGCTAGATGCCCCTCTAGGCAGTCCTTTAAGAGGGGTGCTTGGGTGAGCAAAGAACGATACCAGGCGGTGCGCTGGTGAGGGCGAGCCGCCTGATATCGTTTAGCCTCGACAAAAACGGCGGCATTAAAGCTGCCGTCAGGCAAAGCCGCCCCCCAAAACCATTCATTTTCCCCCGCTTCGACATACGACTCACCCGGCTGAAAGGCGGTTTTCTGCCAGTACCCGTAGAGTGCCAACGTGGTGACCGCATGATGCTTGACCTGGCGGTCAAACCCACTGTGTTTGCCGGTGGCATTAATCAAAAATTGCGCGTTGATCGTCGTTTGCCCCGCCGCTGTCCGCACCGGCAGAGTCCACTGGTTTGGCCCGAGAGACTGGGGCCGCCCCGCCGCTGCGGGTTGCACAACCGTTACCCCAGCCGCCTGGGCTGCCGCTAGCAAAAGCTGATCGAGTCGCCCCCGATCAACCAGAAACCCGGCTTCTGGGTCATAGGGCTTCTCAAAGGGCAGATGCGTCGACCAGCGAATGAACGCGGACTCGGGACGGCAAGCCCCAGCGGCTTCCACCAGTTGGCGCAGATCCAACAGCTCCAGCACGGGCAAAATCGAAGGCGGCAGGGATTCCCCAATGTGGGCGCGGGGGAAAGCGGCCTTTTCGACTAGACAAACTTGATGGCCGAGTCGCGCCAGTTGGCGGGCGATCGCCGAGCCGGCCGGGCCGCCCCCGACGACACAGATTTCGGTCACTAACTCGGAGGTCATGACGCGAGTGGCGTGGCCGGAGCACTGGCAAAATACTCAGGCCGCTGCTCTAACAGATGCACGTAGGTCTGCAGGCAAAAGTGCAGCCAGCCGCGAATGTAGTCACAGGCCGGGCGACCGCGATGAATCACCTCATGGTGACAGCCGCCACCGCAGAGATAACGCGCCCAGCAGCTTTTGCAAGGCTCTTGGCGATCGACTTGCCGGGCCGCTAGCCACTGGTTTTGGACATCACGGTTAAGCCCATCCTCCAAATTACCCATCAGGCCTGCTGCGTCGTTGACAAATCGGTGACAAGCCCACAAATTGCCATCAGCCGAAACACCCATATAACCGGCCCCTGCCCCACAGGGATAAGGGCGATGGGTACCTCGATGAATCTGCTGCAGCGCCATCGTCAGGTTAGAAAATGGATAACGTCGCCCGGCCAGGGTTTGCCGTTCAAATTCCTGACCACATTCGATCATCTGCTGCAGCATGATGTCTAGATCGGCGGTATCCATCTCGGCTTTGCCCGTCGGCGAACTCAGCATTGGCGAAAAGCCCACACTGTGAAAGCCCAAGTCGATCAGGTCTTGCAAGGTTTCCCGCAGGTTTAGGTTTTGCGGCGTCACCGTCACGCGAGCCGACACCGACATCTGGCGGGCTCGCGACAGCAACGGCTCCAGGTTCGCCAAAATCCGGTCATAGCTGCCCCCGCCCCCTTTGAAGGGCCGCAGGCGATCATGGGTGGCTCCCACCCCATCCAGGCTGACCGTCACCGCAAAACCATAGCGTTCAAAGAAGTCGGCATCCGCCGCTGTCAGCAAGGTGCCGTTGGTGGTGATGCCAAATCCCACTTTTACCTGTCGCGCTTGGGCGATCGCCATCGCCAATTCCGTTACCTTATAGATCAGCGGCCGATTGATTAACGGTTCGCCCCCCATAAAGGAAAGGTTGACGCGATCGCCAGGTTGGGTGTCTTCAAACAGACGCTCGACAGCAGCTTCAGCTACCTCCCAAGACATGCTCTTGGCGACATCGCCAAAGTCTCCAGCCTGGGCATAACAGTAGGTGCAGCCCAGGTTGCACTTTTGGGCGATCGCCAGAGAGAGCGCCCGCAACGGCGGATTCGTCAGGGGGTTGAGGTCGGCCATAAAGACAGATGTCTCAGACGCCAACCCAGAGGTCGCTAAGAGCGCATCCACCTGGGCGGCATCGGGGGTCGCTAATCCTTCCAGGGCGGCGACGAGTTCAGGCGCCACGGCATAGACCTGCGACCCATCCGCCATCAGCGCGTGGGGGCCATACTCAGTTTCAAACAAGTGAATTTGCGGCTGGCGGGGGGCTGACTGTTCATAGAGTGTTTGCACGTTCGTTGCCGTTGCAGTAGAGGCAGTATTCATCGGTTTAGCCCTCCAAGTACTTAAGCAAATCGTGGCCCGACCAGGGCTGTTCTCCGGCCACCACCTCAGCAAAGAAGGGCAGGCCGATGCCCTGACGGGCTAGAACTTCCCCTTTTTCTTGCAGGTAGGTCATCTGGTCTCGAGCGCAGCTCGCGGTCGCCCCCGCCGCCCGAAATTCACCCTGCGGAATCGAGGCATAGGTTTGTTGCACATTCACCAAAATCTCTCGGTAATGCTCTAAGGCGTCAGCCGTTTCTGCAAAAGTGCCCACTCGCAACGGGCGCAGGTAGGCGTCGGTGGCATCCAACTGCACGTACTTGTCGAGCACCCGCTGCACCTCCAGCAAGTTTTTGTAGTGCCCCATGCCGTCGCCATCAATTTTGGCTGCTAGCTCATACAAATGCTGCGGATATTTGGGCTGTCGGAGCGTGCTGACCAACTTGCCATAGGCGCCGTCGATATACCCACTCGGTCGCTCTACGGCAATCAGGTCGGCTAAGAGCTCGGGGGTCAAGGGGCGCAGCGCCGCGTTTCTAAAGCCGCGATGAGCTGGGCCTAATTCATCAGGACGAGGCACCCTTTGCGCTAGCGGAATACCGGGATCGGCAACGGGCGCCACGAGGCCCTCGTCCTGCAACAGCCACAGCAATTGGTGAGCCCAGCGATAGTGGGTCATTTCACCCACGCTGATCATGAGCAGGGTGCGGCGAACAAAGCTCAAATCTGTCGCCAGGGACGGAAATTGAGTTTGCTCTGCCGTGACCTCTTCGGCATGGCGCAGAGAAAAATAGGCGTAAAGATACTCTAAAGAAAGGGTTAATTCCAGTGGAATTAAATGTTCTCGTAAGATCTGAGCCAAGTCTTCGGGGTGGGTATAAAACTCGTTTGCCGATACCTCAGAAACCGGCTCAAACTGTTTTCCTAAGACGGAAAGATTTAGATTTTCTAACACAAAATTTTCCTCAAAAAAGTAAGCGCTTATAGACTGATGCAGTGGCCGCTCTTGGCCCCTAGCTACACCGTTCAGGAGACCGGATTAACGGCATCCAAAGCGGTGAATGTGGGGCCAGAGGTCAGCCCTACGGTTGTTCCTGATTGAAGAGTTACTCGCGGAAACTTGAAAAACGAGCACTTCAACCGTGTCCAAATAGTTGAAACCGGGATGATGAGTCATCCTCCGGCGATCGCAAGACCTAATTCAGATCCTGATCGGTTTCATCAGGGTCTTGAGCATCCCGCTCAGGCGGCGTATAGGTCTCGCTAATCTCACGACTTTCTAGCGCAAAATTTAACTCAGTCCAGCGCTTGTTGATTTCGTGGTTATCCATTTGATACTGGCGAAGTTTGCGATAGGAATTGGGCGCAAACACGCGACCCGTGGCTTCGCGATCGCTGCGGAGCCAATCTAATCGCAAGTTGGCATCTTCTGACTCCAGCAACTCTTCTTCGGTTTTAGCCGGTACCTCAGCGAACACAATATCAGGCCGATTAGACGCCCAATACATGCAGGCGCAGTCGCGCATATCGTGTTGCCAAGGGGAGCACAGGCTCTGCACCAGTTCGCCTGGCTGATACACCTCGTTGAGCGTACCGGTTTTGGGATCGACAAACTGCCGCCGCCAGCCGTTGAGGGTAATGGTGGGATGTTGCCCGTCCGCTTCGGTCAGGTCGCGCCGCATGAGCGTCAGGCCAACGTGACCGGGGCTCAGGCTCCGCACAATCCGCCAAACGGCCATCCCATCCATCGGAATCCGCTCTCCCTTCGAGTTGCGGTCGTAGAGGGCGATGGTTTTCCCCGCTTGTTCAAGCGTGTCGATAAACCACTCGCCTTGGCGCAGTTCGCGGCCCTGAGGGCTATGAAAAACGGCCAGCAGGGCAATCGCCATCGGATTAGACTGATGCAAATCGGCATCGCACTCATCCTCGACGGATACCAGGCGCGCCCCATACAGATTGGGGATTTCGGGGTCGAGTTCGCGGTGCTCGCGGCCGGCAAAGTTGAAGACCAGGCCAGGAAAAAAGCGCCGATCCAGATTACGGATATCGATGCCGAGACCAGGAAAACAGTTGCCCACTTCATCTTCTAACCGGCTCGAGACCGGATTGCCAGCCGCTTGGTAGGCCAAACGAGCCGTGAGATTGCGAGGAAAGATTTTGGGTTGTTCTGACATCATGATGGCATCTCCGAAGCAGGCGTAACGGGGGACTGGGCGGTAGATTCAGCGTTACCTTCTTGTTGCTCTAAGAAGGTCAAAAAGGTCATCAAGGTCTGGTACTGTCGGCGGGTGAGTGACAGCGGTTCCCGATCCGAATCGCGCATGTAGGGAGGCATCCGCATGTCATGCAGGGTGTCTCGGAACACTCGCGGATCCCGAAATTCGGGGTGCGAATCGGCGGCGGGTTCAGCGGGCAACTGCTTGAAGCTGCCAAAGGGGGGACGGATCATCTGACGGACGCGATCGCCCCGCATTTTGAGAAACGTAATCAGGTAGTCGAGGCTGGTAAAAGAGCCGTGGGCATGGGCGCTCATATCGGTATATGGCAACCGACTATGCCCCTGAGACTGGTCGCTCAAGCCATCATTGAGAACGTCGCCCGACAAACGGGATAGGGGCTTGTCGGCTTTGGTCATGCCCTCACGCCCAATGTGAGGCGGACTTTGCCAGTTGTCCACCGGGGCGCGTTTCAGGTTTTCGCGAATGAGATAATCACGAGAAGCATCGAGATTCAGCAGATTCGTCGTCTCAAAAATGCGCTTGAACAAATCGTGAACTTCCAGGGCGGTGAGTTCAGCGGTCTCTGCCGTAATTTCTACCGGGGACAGTTCGCGATCGGCCAGCTCATCGGCCATTGAGAAGAAGGGGCGGCGATCGGGCGCGTAATCGGGGGGCGCGACAAAAGCTCGCGTCGATGCGGTAAAGCGCTGGCCCTTGACCGTCAACTCAGCATAAAGAACAATTTCGCAGGTATCGTCGACGGTGCCCCAGCAAATGCTCTCGCCCACGTTCGCCCCGTCGTAACTATCTGACGGCTGCGGATCATCGGCCATGCCGCTGTCCATGATGTATTCCGACCAGGGCGTATGCGGATTCAAAATCCGGTTGGCTGCCGGCACAATCTCATGCATCCGCGCCGCGATCGAGGCATAAGGCAGTTGCCGACCGGGCTCCAAGGGCGAAACCGCCCCCATGGTGGCCTCGGTCGAGCCATAAACTTCCCCTTTGGCCGGGGTAAACCGCACTCGCACACAGCTCAAGTCTTGCTCTAGCGACTGACCGGCAACCGGGCGGATGAGCTGCACATGACCCAAAGAGATCGGGGCATCCTCATACACCAGCGGTTCCCGCTCGGGGAACGAGGGACTGACGGCCAAAAGATTATGTTTCAAGTGGTCGTCGCCGCGAATCGTGAGTCTGGCCCCAAAGCTACAAGCCGGGTCTTTTACCCGTCGCGACGCCTTGGTGTTAGCAGCATGGGCGCGAATGAGCAGATGCTGCTCCAAAGAGACGCCCAAATCAGCCAGCAACGCCAATGTCACCGGCACTTGTTGCTGCCCCTCACCGGCCACCACCACATCGGCCCACAATTCGAAAAATGGTGCCACCGGACGAATCTTGCCGTCATCTTTAAAGCGGATTTCGTGAGGCAAATAAGCCTCTAATGAACCATCCGGTCGCACCCAAAAACTGATCTGGGGACGAATGATCGTTTGACAGGCGCTATGCGCTCGCAAATCCTCCTCCCAGGAGTAGGCTTCTAGCGGTATCTCTGAATTGCCCAGACGGGCCATCGCCATGGGGGGGAGGAAGTAAACTTCCAACAAGGTGACTTTTTTCATATGAGTTAAGGCTCAGATTTACCTTGATTGAGTGTTCAGTTTCGGGAGGTTTTATCGAAGCTGCCGACAACAGAATGAATAGTGTAGTTAGCTATACAACTCTGTCAAAGAACGATTTTGCCAGCATTTCAAAGAAAATAGCGTGCGCCTTGAAATTGGTTGTCACGATTCTACACGAAGATATTCGGAATCTTAATATTTTATTTCCGTTTAAACTGCATTTAGGTCTCTCTATGGTGGGCAAGATAACCCAACAGCAAGGCTTTTAGAAATCTAAAATTTTTTCGAAAAAGGAGAAAAAGGAGCCAATCTTTGGTCTTCCACAAAAACTATTCGAAGCAGTTATGCTGAGTCAAAAAAGCTACCTGAATCTTGATCAAAAGCCTCTAACTTTAGTTCTATTACGATGTCAAAAAAGTTACCTAGATCTGTAAGTGAAAGATTTGAAGGTTAGCTTTACTCAGATAATTGTGTGAAGGAATAGGGGCATCAGAAAAGATCTGGCAGACTTTTCATACAATCTTGGCGTCTAAGTATTTTGGCTCGGTTTCTGTTCAGTTTTGACCTTGCTGGATGTTGGCAAACACGGAGAAGGGACTGACAGCTTAAGGGAGTGAGGATGGGCGGCTCACCAGACGGGTAAACGGACGATTTGTTCTGGTCTCGAACCCAGATTCATATCGCAGATACTGAGTGCAACCAACGCCGCGCTGTTTCCAGTCAGGCTTCGCAATCTTGTCGTAGGCGACCGTGATGGTTTCACTCACCGCAGAGCCGCTCTACCGGCTTTTTATGGAGCGTGAGTTCGGTGGGGCGAGAAGAGAGTCGTCGGAAATCGTCAGGGCTCTGATGAGGAGAAGGGTTCTGTTGACAGACATTCTTGAGAGGACGCTTGAAAGAGGTTATTTTGCGTCCAAGTCCATTGCGCAAGGGCTTGCAACTCAATTTCGCCGTAGCCGCCTTTCGGGAGCTAGGTAACGTCAGTTCGGGTTACAACCGAAGCCGGATATTTCCCCTCCTGGGAAGGGCTGAGGGGTGGGTGGATTGCCAGTTAGCGCGACTGATCGGCACCCACCCCGCCTTTGGCACCCCGCCCGAGAGGGGATTTGAGGCTCAATCGGCGGGTAAAAGCGTTACGTATTCTTATCCCGAACTCAGGTTAGGTAGTCAAACGGTGGTCAAAGAATGCCATAAACTCCTCTGAGCTGGTTACGGCCAGTCGTAATCAGTACTCGTTGGTGCCACAGATAAGGAGGAAGCCGTTTGCCAACGGTCTCAGTTTGCTTCTTCCCTGATGTTGAGCGCGCCTGAGACAGTACTCTTTGGTGAGATGATCGCTCGATGGTGAACCCGTTGACGCCTGATGATGACTTCTGGCCACAGAGACGACCTCTATGCCCTTCTACAGCGATAGTGAGCAAAGGGACGATTGCCTATGCCATTTGGAAGCCTTGCCAATGGGGCTAGCCGGGGCAAACCACCGAGAGGTGACAGGTATTAGTTGTGAGCGATCGCGCAGAGTGCGTCCAACGCTTCTAACGGCGGCTTTACAAAGGATTTGACTTAACCGGAGCGGAGGGTCGAATCCGGGGCTTCTCAGAGCTGCGGGCTGGTCTCGGCTTATCACTCATGCCTGGCCGACGGTCACGACGGGGGCCAAAGAATTTGCCTTTTTTCTTTTTCTTCGGTGGCACCATTCTGATGGCATGGCCGTCAAGCATCACCAGCTTTTCACTCTGGCGCTCAACATCCATCTCCCAAAAGTAGCCCACCGTTTTGCCGGTCATTTCACCAAAGACGTTCAGCTTAAAAGCCTTTGGCGGTTTGCCTGAGCGCTTAGAACCTTGAACGATTTTGACCAAAATCTTCTGATCATCTTCGTCATAGCTCAGCACTTCACCACGAATCGAAAAATAGTTTTCCGAGGGTTCGTCTACCGCGACGTTTTCCGAGGCCGTTTCGTCCAAGACACTTGCAGACTCAGTCAGGTCAGCTGTCACGACTTCAGGTACGGCATTCTCGTCGGCATCATCCGCATCATCCGCATCAGCGGCATCGGTTTTGGCCGCTGCGCTTTTAGTGTTGGGGTTCTCGCCCGGTAAGCCCAACGTCTCCGGCTCCCAAACACCAACAATCTGCAAGTGCAGGCCGCCCTCTGAGCCCGTTTCGTCAGAGTCTTCCAAGGCTTGCCGCGTGCGGGGATAAACCACCCACAGGTGTGAACTCTCTAGATCAATATGTTTTTTGATCAGGCTAGTCACGCGCCCCAGCAGCACAGAGTCAATCACGGCCCCATCATCAGACAAGATATTGCCCCGATTGAGCTGCTCTTCAGACGGTTGATACGTGCCCTTAACCAAGCCGATTGCCCGATACTGCATCGGTTCGCTCGGCGGAGCAATGGGGTGATTGGGGTTAGTCGCTGGTGTTGGTGCCGGTTCAGCCGCTGGAGGTTGAGGTGCTGCCGGAGCCGCTGTGACCGCTGGTCGCGCTGGCAGCTCGGGCTTCGTAGGAGTGGGTTGAGCAGGTGCCGGCTCTGGCCGCAGCGGGGGCTGTCGTAACGAGGGCCGCTGGGGGGGGGCGTTCAACGATGGGTCGCTCGCTTGCGACGACACGTCTGGGGACTGATGCTCCGCTGCACTCATAGGTCTCCGAATCCTCCTGAACCTGAAACTTCCCACTTCAACAAGACAGAACGTGGGGATTCTCTCAAGGTTAGCACCGCAGTTCGTATCCCGCGAGAGGCATCTCGGTTCAATCTGTGGGGGGAAGGGGTGATCTAGTCCTCTTCTCAGAGACTAACTTCACTGATCCGCACTGTTTTGGTGGGCAAGTGTGAAGTTCTCAAGAATTTCATCTCCTTAAAGAACAGGGATTCTACTGATGGAGGCGCTAAGATGAGCAGGTTGAATTCGGACCTTTGTGGTGGCTGTAAAGCGCAATCGTTGGCTAGTGATTAGCGTGCTGGTAGTGGCGGTAGGAGCCTTTTTGGCGCTCTCGATTCTGCCGTTTCTGAGCGCTCGGAGCAATCACGCTGGCACCCCGACTCCGACCGGACAACCTGGCCCCAGCGCTGATGTGCAAGCTGAGTTGGAGGCCCGTGCTCGGGGCTTTGAGCTGGTGCTGGAGCGAGAGCCCAACAACCAAACCGCGATCGAAGGTCTGGTGGAGGCCCGCATTCAACTCAATGATTTAGAGGGCGTGGTCGAACCGCTCGAAAAGCTGGCTGAACTGAACCCTGACACCCCAGAATATCGGGTGCTGCTAGGCCAGACCAAACAAAGCATTGGTGATTTAGAAGGGGCCGCCGAGGCCTACCGCACCGTGTTGACTCAGCGCCCCGGCGATATGAATGCGCTGCAGGGCTTGACGGCGCTACTGGTGCAACAGGAGCGGCCCCAAGCGGCGATCGGCTTGCTGCAAGACACCCTAGAGTCGGCTCCGCAAAATAATGAAATTGCACCGGGAACGGTGGATGTGGGCTCAGTGCAGCTGTTGCTGGCTCAGGTCTATGTCGAGGAGGGCTCGCTTGATGAGGCCCTACGTCTTTATGATGAGGCGATCGCCAGTGCCCCCGACGATTTTCGTCCGGTGCTAGCCAAAGGGCTGGTGTTGCGCGATGCGGGTCGTGCGCCTGATGCCGCCGTCCTGTTTAAGCAAGCGGAAGAACTCGCGCCCGACCAATATAAAGATCAGGTGCGTCAGCTAGCCGCTGGGCCAGAAGCGATAGAGGTGCCAGCGACCGAAGAAGACGCCGTGTCTGCACCAGAGGAAGCCCCGGTTCCAGACACTACTGACGAAGTCCCGGCCCCTGAAGCGGAAGAAGACGGCGAATTCATCGAATAGGCTTTAGCAGGAACTCTCGGCGATCATCCATCTATGACTCCGTCGCCTTGCGGCTCTGCCAACGGCAGGAGACTGAATCGTAGTTGCCAGTATTTTAAGCGCCGAGACAGGAACCAGAGCCGGCCGCTAAACTTGCGTGTTGCATCACCAAAAGAGTGCGGTTTAATAGGGTAGCCCTCAGAATGATCATCATGGCTGCACCTAAAGCCCGCACCCTCAAAGAAGCCTATCGCTTTTGTGATGTCAAACCCCTGACGCCTGACCAACAAGACTACTATGTGCCGTTTGCGGCCCGACAAGATGCCATCGGTCAGGTGAACTCATTGCTGACGTTACAAGAACCGGGTGAGTACACCAGCATTTTGTTTACGGGGCATGTTGGCTGTGGCAAAACGTCTGAACTGAATCGCATTGCTGAGGCCTGGAAAGATAAATATCTAGTGATTTCGCTACAGGTAGAAGAAGAGACAGATGCCAACGATCTGGACTATACCGACCTGTATCTCGTGATCATCAAACAGGTGGAACTGGCCATGCGCCGCGCGGGGCTGCGGTTTGACCCCGGTTTGCTGACCAGTTTTGAAACCTGGTTTAAAGAGGTGACTAAGGAGACTGAGGAGACTGTCGAGCGATCGGTAAATGTGAATGCCGAAGCCTCGCTGGGGGCCGAAGCGCCCTTTTTAGCCAAGTTTTTGGTCAAAACGATGGCGCAGATCAAGGGCGGCTCTAAAGATAAAGTCACCATTCGCCAAACCCTAGCCCGCGAGGTGTCGCGGCTCAAAACGGACATTAATCTGCTGCTGCGGGATGGGGCGCAAAAGGTGCAGCAGGCCTTTCCAGGCAAGAAGGGATTTTTGTTGATTTTGGATGGCATTGATAAGTGCCCGCCCGATGTCGCGACCCGCCTGTTTGTCGATTACGCCGCCCAAATGCGAGAGCTGAGCTGCACCATCATTTATACGGTGCCAATCGCCATCTTGTATTCAACCCGGAAACTGGGCAGCATTTTTGAGAATCCGCACATTGTGCCGATGATTAACATCTACCAGTTTGACCGCGACCAAACTGAACTGACTCACGATCAAGCAGGGCTGCAACAAATGGTGCAGCTGATTGTCAACCGCGTCGAGGTCGATGCCGTGGTGAGTGACCCTGCTTTGCTTCTTGACCTCGCCCAGGCAAGTGGCGGACATATTCGCCAGATGATGCGGATGACGCGACAGGCGATGTTAACCGCCATGGGACGCAATCATCGCCAATTGCAGGCAGACGATGTTACTTACGCAATCAAACAGGAGCAGGCCAGCTTTGAGCGCATTATTCCGGCCGATGCCTACGGTGAGCTGGCGCAGGCCGCCCTCAAAAAAGAAGTGACCGACGACGTGATGGGTCAATCATTATTATTCAATACCGCTATTCTGGAGTACAACGGGGGTACCCGCTGGGTGTACCCAAATCCGGTGGTGCGACATAGTGAACCCTTCAAACGTGCCCTTACCCAACTCCGAGATGACTCCGGCGAATGACCCCGACCTGCGCCTGAGCGAGTTTTTGGGGCAAAATTTAGACGCCTTTCGAGAGTTAGTGACCTTTGCTGAGGTGGCTGAGGGCTTTACCTTGGCCATTGTCGAAATCAACTTTGTGGCTGATGGTGACTTGCTGATGCAGGCGCTGCACCAGCACGCGGTCGCTGAGACTGTGCAGTTCATCGAGCTAGATTTTAGCGAGCGCGTCTCCTTTTCGCTGCTGGCGGCACTGAATGAGCGCCTGACTACCGTTGAACGAGACCCGCAGCGCCAGCCAGTGTTACTCGTGCGCGGGCTGGCGACGGCGATCGGGGTGAAAGGCGACTACCCCAACTTTTTGAATGAGCTGAACTACAGCCGCGATCAGCTGGCCCAGCAAGTTACCTATCCACTGGTGCTGTTTTTGCCAGACTATGCCATCACACGGCTCGGGCAATATGCTAAAGACCTGTGGACTTGGCAGTCTGGGCTGTTTGCCTTTCGCACTACGTCGCAGACTGTAGACGGGGTGCAAACCCAACTGCGCCACCCCCACCCCACCCTGCCCGCTGACAGCAAACCGGTCAAGCAAGACCGCATTGACCAGCTAGAGCGGCTACTGAGCGAACAGCTCAACCACGGCGACCCCTCCACCGACTCCGCACAAGACTGCATTAACCTGGCGCTAGAGCTGGGGAATGCCTATCGGGGGCTGTCGGACTATGCCCAAGCGCAACGCTATTACCACAAGGCCTTGAACTGGGCTGAGACTGTCTACTCTCAAGGCCAACAAGCCGATGCACTTTACGGCTTGGCTCAAGTAGATTTTTTTGAGGGGGCCAATACTAAAAGCATGGCTCGGCATGACCAAGCCCTCGACCTCTACCGCGCCGTGGAGGATCACCTCGGCGAAGCCAACACG
>ERZ1740060.306-NODE-306-length-34506-cov-7.138690_pt1 | contig 34506 bp, 35 predicted proteins | sample MGYA00581743_ERZ1740060 | MGnify/ENA primary metagenome ERZ1740060 (study PRJEB43018, sample SAMN04849235) | marine metagenome | isolation source: floating plastic debris | place: Pacific Ocean | collected 2008-08-27 | study: EMG produced TPA metagenomics assembly...
AACGTAACCTGCTGCAAGCGTTTCAAGCCTCAAAAACAGCCTCACTAGAAGAAGGGTACGGCCTCCTCGGTCAATTCCTAGACCGCACCGACACCCGCACCGCTGGAGAGCTAACCGAACGCGATAACGACGCCCTAGCCCTCCTGTTTGATCGCCTAAACATCCTGGCCCAACACAACGACAAACTACAGCCCCTAGTCGAAGAAGCGAGAAAGCTAAGAGAACTCTACGGCCAACCCGATCCTGATATCAGCGAAGTCACCACCGCCGTCGAAAACTTTCAAACATTTCTACTAGAGCAAGCCAGTCAAGATAGTGCCAACACCCAAGGACTGCAAAAACTAACCAGATCGCTCGCCTTCAGCTCCGACTATAAAGCGCTTACCACCGAGCTAACCCAGCTAGCCACCCACCCCGACGCTGCCCGCCTAAACGAACTAGAAGGCAAAATCCAAAGCGACCTCGACGTACTGCAACTGCGCCAGCGCCGCTTAAAAAAGCTCTTCACCCAAGCTCAAAAAGCAACTCAAACCCAAGCTAAAAAGCCCCACAATGCTGATTCCCCCTACGACTCAACCGCTGGCTTTTAACCTCACCGACTGAATTTTTGACGCACTGCTATCTCATACCCGTATCCCATACCCGCTATCGCATCCCTGCCCCATCCCCAAAAGACTGCCATGAAATCATCTAAGCAACAGACCCAGCTACAGCAATTAAGGTCAGAACTCAATGCCTCATTTCTAGAGCGATCGCACATCATCGACGGTCTGCTAGCGAGCTTGCTGGTCGGCGGCAATGCGGTACTCTACGGCCCCCCTGGCACCGCCAAAAGTGAACTGCTTAGAGCCATGTGCCGCGCGATCGCCCAAGCTCGCTACTTCAAACGCCTGCTGCAAAAGGCCATGCCCCCCGAAGAGCTGCTAGGCCCAATTAGTTTAAAGTCTCTAGAGAAAGACGAACTTCGGCGTAACACAAACCGCCGCCTACCCGAAGCCCATATCGCCTTTTTGGACGAAGTATTCAAATGCAATGCCACTACCCTGAATGCCCTGCTGGGCCTCTTGAACGAACGAGAATTTGAAAACCCAGACCCGCAGCCGGTGCCGCTGATTTTCCTTTGTGGCGCAGCCAACCGCGTCCCCGAAGAAGTCGAACTAGCACCGTTCGTAGACCGATTTATCTTTCGCCCGTGGGTGCCCTACCTCCAGAGCGAGAAGAACAAAGCACTGCTCACAGAATGGGCCTGCGATGGCACCCAGCCCCAGGTGAGCGCCGACCAGCTAACCCTCAAAGACATTCAAACGCTCAAAGCGGAAGCCTTGGCAACGCCCGTTTCGGTGCCCATGAGAAGTGAATATCAAAAAGCGCTCGGCTATTTAACTCAAGAAGGCTTCGCCGTCTCAGATCGCCGGAGAATGCAGCTCATCAAACTGCTGAAATGCTTCGCCTACGTGCAGGGAGATGCGCGTGTTTGCATCGAGCACCTGCACGAGCTGCTTCCTTTCTGCCTATGGACAAAAGAATCATCTGAAATTCCGCTGATTAAGAAGGCGATAGATGCCGCCTGCCCCCTGCCGAAGAAGCACCTGAAGGCACTGTTAAAAACAGCATCAGAAGAAACCCAGAGTGCCTTAAGAATGCAGGGAGATTCGCTAAAAGGTGCGCTAGAGCGTGCCACGCAACAGTTAGTCAATATTGAAAAAACAATCCATGCACTCCAAAACAGCGAGACTTCAACACTGCCAGAAACAGAATATGAAAAGGTGCTAGGAGAAATCGGCGATCTCAGAGAAGAATTGGCAGAAGCTAAAGACCTTGCCATTTACTAGCTAACGCTCTCTCAATAGCATCAAAAAATTGTAAGCAAGAGAATTAACAAAAGCATCTAACGAAAGAGAGTTCGAGACCCCATGTACACACCACTGTCTGTCACCGAACTGGAGCCAATTAGCATCGATACGAGTCCGGCTGCTCGGATGTTTTGGCTGAACTTTGTCAGAGAGTACCAGCCGAAACTAGAGATGGGCAAAAGCAAGCTATCAGCTCTACCTCAGTTTGCTGCTGAGATATTCCACCGGATGTACTACGACTTTGAGCCAATCTTCAAGAACGCGATCGCCCCGGAAAACCAATGGGCAAAGTCCCTGCATGACGCCCTTAGCGAGAACGACCGCCTCCAGGGATTGGCCTTTGCGTGCAGCGGTAACCCAGTCGCAGCAGGATTAGCGACTGTCGATGTTGTCGCAGAGTTGCTCAAGCAGCTTCCCAAACCAGACGCCCCCATTGAAGACTTAGATGATCTAAGACGCCAAGCTAGGCAGGCCGCTCGCGAAGGCGATCAGGCGAAGCTAGCGGCTCTTCAGTCTCAGGGGAAAGCAGCGGCTGAGGCGGCTCTAGCTTATGCAGAGGCACTAATCCAAGACTTCTCGAACCAGGTTGAGCGTGCGATCGCCATTGCAGCAGCCATCGCAGAAGAGACCGTTGCCGCTGCGAAACAAGAATTTGAGATGCTGGGAATGAGCTGGGGAAATGAGCCAGGTAATCCAACTCAGGTGTCCTTTGAAGAGCGTCTAGCCTTAGCCAAAAAGTTAGAACGTCAGCCTCGTCTAAGAGAGATTTTAGATAGGGCAGGCAAGCTGTTCGATACCGCACTACAGAAGCGCCGTAAAGCCCCAACGGCCTCGGGCTATGGTGAGCTAGTAGGTATTACTGTTGGTGCTGACCTGGGTCGTCTGTTGCCCTCAGAGCTAGGGAAGCTCAGTAGTGCTAGCCAGCGCCTGTTGTTCTACAAAGACTTCACTGAGCGCAGTTTGTTGGAATACGATCTCCAGGCCCCTGAAGAGAAAGGAAAAGGGCCACTGGTGATGTGTGTTGATACCAGCTCTTCAATGTCTGGTGCCTCGGAAATGTGGGCAAAGGGATTGGCTGTCGCGCTGGCCCGACTAGCGTCGAAAGACAATCGAGATATGGCCATTATCCCCTTTAGCAATGCACCTGGGCGTACAGCTTTTCTCAAAGCGGGCGAGCGCAACTGGGATAAGCTGCTGCGCGAGGTCATCAGCTTGCGGATGGATGGCGGCACTAACTTTGAGCTACCGCTAACCGAGGCGCTAACAGTGATTGACGAGGCTCCCGGCTTGAAGCAGGCAGACATTGTTTTTCTGACAGACGGTGAAGCCTCAGTGAGCGATCGCTTCAAACGCTCATTTCAAGCACGTCAGGACAAGCAGCATATTTCCTTATTCTCTGTTTTGGTTGGCACCTCTTTCTCTCAGAGTGCTCTAGAGTCCATTTCAGACGCCGTGTGGGACGTGCAAGACTTAGTAGAGGGGGATGACTTTGCCGGAGTGCTGGGCAGCGTGTGAGCTATCTTCTATCGTAGTCATGCCCCTTTTGCTACCCGCCCAATCTGTCGCTATCCAACTTTTGTTGAAATTTGATTTGCGTGAGTCTAATAGCTTCGTCGTGAGCACGTTCGAGATCCTCAAACTCCATAACGGCAACCATCTTCTCGCAGAACCTGACCATTTCCAGTCCGACAGACTCAGGAATGTAATTGCGAGCGATGTGCTTCGAGCCACTCATAGGCGCTTCCCACGCCTTCTTCATCTCAGCCGCATTCATCCCGAAGAGACCCTTGTAGACATAGTTCGTCCACTTGCCATATTTAAACGGGCTGTTACCACCTTGCTCAGAGATCGCCCAAGCCCAATCCTTGCGAGCAGGCTTCCCTGCCTCCCTGGACACTAACCACTGCTGAATGCGCTGAGAATCCTCATAGGTGTAAGTGCGCTTGAGCACCGTGTAGGCCGCTGCATAGAAACCTTCAGCCGCAAACCACCCAAGAAAATCAATCAAGCCATTCTTCGTTTCAGTCCCAAGTCTCCCCGGCTTCTTCGCCCACTCCTTAGAAAGCTCAACCCAATCCGCCGCCTCAATCACCTGATAGGTATTGCCATCATTGGCCTCAATGGGCGTCACCTTGAAGTGCTTTCCAGAGGGCAGCTTCAAATACTTCCCAGCCGCCAGCGCACTGTCGTCTTCCTCTTCGTCCGCAGCCACCTCAATCACCCTGCGTACAAGTGTACTAACTGGCATGTTGGTATGCCGACTCATGCCGCGTAAACCAATGCCAACCGTGGGTTTTCCAGCGCCCAATCCATCAGGGTCAATCACAACGACGGTAAACTCGCGACCCAAAAAACTAAGCGGTAGTAGCTGACCTGTTTCCAGCATAAGCAGACATCACCTGTAGCAGCTGCTCTACCTTACTAGCCTCTCTGTTTGGAAGGGTAAGAGAGCGTTCATCAAAAGCTTGGCAGTACGCCAACTGCCGAGAGTTTCAGGAATTACCCGCGCAATCCGCTCGTTGTCATAACGCAAAGCGTTGACTCGTTTGCTGCCGATGCCACGGAACCGGGCGATTGATTATATTGTAGCACCAGAATCATCAATGTGTGACTAAAATAGTCATGTAAATACGAATATACGTGAATAAAATAATCACATATTGCATCGAAAATGCGCACCTACGAAATCATCAAGAGAGCGATCTCGTTGAGAGGTCGGGACATCCAAGACGTCGCGCTCGCGATTGGAACGAGTCGCGAGCATTTGTCGAGGTATGTGAACGGGCGATCGCCCAACTTTGCGCAGGCGCTGGTGGACAAGCTGTTCGAGGAACTGGGCTTGAAGCTAGTGCTGACCTTTGAAGATATGGATGTGCTGCCTAACGAGAAGAGTGCGCCATCTGGTCACAACTGATTAGCGCATCACCCTCTAGTGCTCGCTATCAGAGAGTTGTATGGATTTTGGATGGATTAGCGCATCACTGTGTTCTGAATCAGTAAGAGGTGATGACAGGTGTAACCGTGATGTCAGCTGAAGGCTTCGAGAACCGTTTGGATGAGCATAGGCGCACCTCAAAGCCCCTAAGTCGCCTGGGCTATGATTGAGTTTTATATTCAGGGCGTAGTGATTCTCTGAAAGAGAGGCTTCGCCAACGCGGTTTCCCGATTAGCGCATCACCCTCTAACGCTTTATTTCAGGGCGTTATATGGATTCATGACAGATTAGCGCATCACCTTGTTGCCAGCTCTTTGTGAGGAAATACGACCGTGTCTAACAGTGGTGATCTTGATGACAGAGCACCTGCACTCGCACCTTTTCTTACGTTCCTGGAGCAGAGTTTGTCTCAAGTAGAGCCGCTAGAGTCTAGCTTTTTATCAGTTGTGATTGAGATCGCAGGTAGTTGGGAAAAGCTAGTTAATTTTGATCCAAGCAGTTTCGCATTTACGGACGATGACATTGCCGAACTCTCTGAGCTATTTGCAGAGATAGACGCTGAGGAAGCACAGCAACGAATCTAGAGTTGAGGGTGATTACCTTGGAAAAAAGTACACCAAATCATGCACGTTCCAATCAGGCCGTCTGAGGTAGACAAACCACTGCTTTGAGGTGTTGCTGAAGAGACTGCGCAGCGGCAGCAGAAATGGTCTCCCAATCCTCATCTGAGAGTACAGTCTGAATCACTTGTTTTAGGCTGGCCTGCGCCGATTCTGATAGCGGTATATCCCGGCTGCTCGACAAGTCTTCATCCAGAATTGCCATGAGCTGTTGCTGAATATCAAGAGAAGGCTGCTGTAGTCGCTCATCCAACAACTGTTTCCCGCTTGCAGAAGCAGCAGACAGCCCCGCCCCCAGATCGCATTCCATGAGTAATTGGCGTAAGCCCCAAAATACAATTGCCTTCAGTCGTTGGTGCTCACAGAACGCAGCTGGGTCTGACAGAAACTTGCCCAGCTGATGATCCTTGATGTAGCCCGCTTCGACCTCCCCACCGAATTCGTCCTCAATTCTCGCATCTTCTAAGGACTGCTCAGGGTCTTGCATCTGTGTCATTAACTCTTGAATAGCCTGCTTTTCCCAGTCTTTAAGTTCGACGTTTTGACTTGTCATCGGTCTCATCTCCTGCGAGGTGGATACTCGAAATAGGTCATTGGCTCGTCGTCATCAACGTAGGCGTCGGCAGGAAAGTCAAAGCGAACCATCCCGCGATGTTCGTAGAAGCTTTCTGCGTTGGGTAGGGCATGTAGTCCAACTCGACCTTTATAGCCTAGCGCTAAGCTCCGAATTCTTGAAAATCTCAATAATAGAGTGCCGACTCGCCTGAATTGGGGAGGCTCCTGTATCTGCCTTCGATTCCAAGGTGCAGAAGATAGCCTCGCAACATATACCAGCGGCTCGCCAGGTGCTAGGACTGAACGATGCTGCTGTGTTTCTATTGCTATTAGCCCTTGAGTGACTCCTTCGCATTCAACTGCATAGGCTTCGTGATTATCGCGCGTCTCCGATATGCGCTGCTTGAAGTGCCAGTTCCAGTATTTGTCTTCCTGAGAGGCTTCTTCTAGCTGCGATCGCCACCGCATGACAAAATCTTCCGCATGTTTCGACGTGAGGCTGAGCAAGGTAGCAGGAACGGCTTGATTGTCTACACCTCGCCGTAGCTCAACTGAAAGTCTCATCGTCACATTGCACTGAATCGTTGTTTCAAAGTTTACTGGTTGATAGAGTGCGATGCATAGAAAACGCATTAGCGCATCACCCTAAAACGCTCTCTACAAGGCTATTACAGCGCCTCATAGCTGGTTAGCGCATCACCCAACTCATAGGTTCGCACTATCCTTTTTATTTCTGTTTTCTATATAGAAAATGAACTTATAAGACAGCTTATATCCAGGCGAATCGACTAGCCTACTCATCGGCCTCACCCTGCGCTACGCTCCGGGATCACCCGCCGAGCAGGAGAGCGCATCATCAAAGTTCAAGCTCTGTGCTCTGTTTTCTTGAGGAGACATCACACCGCGAGACTGTTCTTCTTGAGAGCTGTTGCATCTCATCGCGCAGCTGCTCATAAATAAAACCTGATTCTCTAAACTGATCCGGGTCAACCCCTTTCTCCCTCAACCAATGTTGAATGCGCGGTGTCAACTGCCTGGTACGTAGCATCCAGGCAATCTGTGCCCGAGAAGGCCAAGGAGTCTTCGCCCCACGCAGTCTCGTGTAGCCCATCTGCACCAACGAATCAAAATCTCTCTCTGGCTGATAGTCCACCTGCTGAATCCTCTGAATCCCCGGCAAGCTGTAGCCCCTTCCCAACACAGAACCTGCTACCCGCTGCTTTTGGTAAAGGTAAGCAATCCCCGTTACCCTTCCCTGTTGCTGATATAGCTCAGGCACCACACCTTGTTCTTCCAGACGTTGGCAAAAGGTCAATAAACTCGGTTGGTCATAAGCCGCTCTCTTAATGAGCGATCGCACCCGCTGCCGAAGGCCCTCCCCTGGCTTTGCAGACAAAAATCCAAACGTTTCCTCTAGAACACGGGTTGCCTGAATCGTTCTTAACCTGTCCCAGCGAAGATGATGCACCTGACCATCTTCACCGATCCGATTCACCACAATATGGACATGCTCCTGCGGCTCATCATGATGCCGAATTACTACATACTGGTGGTTATTCCTATCCAGTCCCATGCAGTCTAGGTAAGCGATCGCCACCTGCTGCCACTGAGCATCATTGAGTGTTTCGTGTAGGGGCGAACTCAACGCAATGTGCCAAACCGGGTTTTTGATATGAGGTTTTGCCCGCTGGTTTTGAGTAAATTCAGCGGAGAGTTCCGCCGCGCAACTGCCGATAGTGTTGCCACCGATGATGTGCGCCTGTTTAGAACCCCCTTCTTCATCCAGCGCATATCGCACACAGCCATAGAAATCGTTGCCAGTCGTAGACTTTCCAATCATTTCAGCGCCGTGTGAAAATCCCTTACCTCAGTGCGCACCGCTTCTATTAGCTCACAAGTCTCTTCCACCAGCTCAAAGCCAACGGCTTCCTCCTGGTTGAGCCGATGCGCAATTTGATTGAGCACATTGCCGAGTTGCCCCAAAGTCATTCTGAGCGATCGCACCTCAGACAGCATCGTTGACGAGAAGGGCATAGCCCGAACGCGACCGTGTGACAGCAATCGTTGCCGACAATAGACGGCTGGCTGTTGTTGTCCCGCTGCTACCGCTCTGTCTACTACCTGCTGGTACTCATCTGCGGTGAATCGAACCGTTACCAGCCGATTGCGTAATTCTGTATTGGAGTTTTGAGACACCATGCCAGTACTAGCAAAAACAAAAGAGTGGTCGTTGCCGATGCTGATTCAGAGTGTTCTCGTATCTGTGGTTAAGTCTTCTAAGAGATGCTCTAGTCACAGCTTGCTGTTCCTGAAACGAGCGGCTGTAGCTCAGTATATTGCAGGGTTGTAGCTTATGCCAGCGAAGAGAAAAACGTGGAGAAATAAGGGATGATTTGTTGTAGAAATGAAAGATTATAAGAGGTGAAACTAGCAAAGGAAGACAGAAAATACGTGAGAGTTTGGTAATACTCTGGGTAATTCTGGTATGAAAGTTTAGTCTGAGAGGATAAGTACAAATACTCGTTTTCAAAAGTGCGTTCTTTCCCTATCAGTTGTTCGCGTGTTGATGTAGCCTTTCAGTCTTAATCACTGTTCCTAGTTTCCAAATATAGATGAACGCGATCGCTTGTCCAGGTTGCAATACCAGTGCCAAAAAAATCGGCAGCTTCCGTCCATACAGGGCAGTTCAACATCAGAGCAACAGCGACAACTGGCCAGTCATCAACATCTCTGATTTCATTCCGTTGCTTCGCTGCTATCTCGTATGCGCCATAAGCACTACTCTCAACCGTGTTAACTAAAAGCATTAGCTTGTCTAGCGCATCTATCGCGTCGTCTGCTTCCAGATTTTTCTTTTTGAAAATCTGCGGCAAATATTTTCTTGCATCTTGATAACAAACCTCCGGTGCGAAGAATTGAACACTGGCATAATACTCTTCTAATAACGGCTTCACCTTTCTGCCTAAAACAGCCCGCATTAGGATGTTTGCATCTAATACAATCCGTTTGTTGGTTCCCATTTCACAATCAACTACGCCTTGTTCTTACGCATCTGCTTAAACTCTTGTATGAGTTCTTCTTCATCTATCTCACGGTCTGACAATAGAGCCTCTACCTTCCGCGCAGCAATCATAAAGGCTTCCAGGTCAGCTTTATCAGATTTCTTATGAACTGGCACAAAATAGCCCACTGTTTGCCCGTGACGCGACACCTCGATTGGCTCAGCCGAGTCGATATATTTTCCGATGTTACTTCTGAATTCTCGAACCCCGACTTTCTCAACCATTGGTTCACCTTCCTTGAGTTGTGTACCGGCGTGTACACAATTTTATCATAGGGAGCTATTAGCTCCGAGTCGCTTAAGGTATGCGATCACTCCTTCTGCACTTCTTCTATCGCCTAATTCCAAGTGCCGCCTTAAGTACCTCAATATCCTTGCCAACATTAGCCCGTCTACCATAGAGACCGTACTTATCATGATGCGCCTGTAGCTCATTAGCCATCTCCCCTTCAAGCACTCTCTTGATAATCGTCTGCGACCGCGTCGAAAGCTGCTTAAGCGTAGACTGATTAATCAACCAACGCTCACTGTCATCAGTCGCCTGCTGGTCGTTGTACTGCATAATTTCGCGAATCAGATTGGCAATTTCCCGCTCGGTTTTATCTGCATAGGTTTCCTCCTTCGCATCGGAACTCTCCTCCATAGTCGTCTGTGCCTGCGTCGCCGCAACAGGCTGAACACCCTGCGGCTGTGCCACTGGCCGAGCAACAGGCTGCATAGGAACCGCTGGCTGCACCTGCCCACCAACACCCCCAAGCCCTCCACTGAGTAACTGCTGAAGCTGCGTCAACTGCTGCTGCGAAGCCTCAAAACGAGAGAGCTGCGATCGCAATTGCCCGACCTCACGATTCGCCGCACTCAGCTCCTGTCTAATCCGCTCATTCTCAGCCTTCAGATGTGCGTTGAACTCATGCGCCATCGCCAATGACTGCTCAATTACCTTATTGGTGCTACCACCACCCGCAACACCCACCATTTGCTCTGCTTCCACCAACTTGGCCTGAAGCTCCTGGTTCTGTCGCTGCTGCTGCTCCAACGTCTCCCTGAGTTCTTCCACCCGCTCAGCCACCTCCATCGGCTGACAATCCAAAACCCCAGAGAGTGCGATCGCCGTATCAGCCGCGTCCAAAATCACCTGCATTGTGTCCTGCTGAGTGCCGATACTCATCTCTTCCTGAATGGCCAACACCCGCTGCTTATCGTCTTCTGTAATGCCAATGCGACTCATAACAATGTCCTTCTGTGGTTTGACTTCTTCTGATGGCCTAAATGCTGATATCACCTCAACGCCAGGACGTTCGAGCTTGACTCCCTTGCGCTGCCCCTTATGCGCTGCAATCACCTTGTCCGCAATTTCGTAGTCGAAGTAATGACGGCTGGCCGCGAGCGATCTCCTCAGCTCCGTCTGCCCCTCTTCAAGAATCTGATAATGGCCCTGGACAGCCGCCCGAAACTCTAGCTCGGGTACTTCGGGCGGACAGTACCAGAAGGTGGCAATGGTGCTATATACCGACCTGAAGAGATGAGTATAGAGATTGTCCTTTCCCTCTCTGCTGGGTACTAAATCAGAAAAAGTGCGATCGCAAACCTGAGCAATCGCGTGACTGTAAGCCCGATTGATTTCTCGATTACTCATGCCTTCGGTATCTACAGCCCGTCGCAGTCGCTTCGTTGCAGAAATAACGCTCGTAGCCCTGGCCAAAGTCGGAATCTCAAATCGCAGCTCTACCTCCTCTCCGCGTCGCTTCAAAGCTCCTGTAAACCAGACTGACCAAAATTAACGGGATATAAGCCCCGTCCTTTTAGGACGGCTTTTCGAGTCATAGTTTCTTTGTGTCATTTGTGCCAATCTCATGCACAAATAGTACAATAGTTCTATGAAAGCACGCTATCGCTACCGCCTCTATCCCACTGCCCAACAGCAACGAGCGCTTGCAAAAGTATTCGGTTGCACAAGGATCGTGTGGAACGACTCGTTAGCGCTAGTGCGTTCTGTTCCAGAGGGTCAGAAGTGGCCGAGCAACGCTGAGTTGCAAAAGCTGTGTATCACTCAAGCGAAGCGTACCGTAGAACGTGCATGGCTATCTGAAGTCAGCAACATTCCATTGCAACAGTCTGTCGCTGATCTAGGTGTCGCGTTCAAGAACTGGTTTGCATCGCTCAAGGGCAAAGGCCGCGCTAAATTCCCACGGTTCAAAAGCCGCCATGGGAAGCAGTCAGCCCGGTTTCGCAACGGTGGCTTTTCCCTCAAAGGCAACAAGCTGTTTCTAGCAAAGCTTGGTCTGTTCAAGGTGAAGTGGTCTCGTCCATTACCTGCTGAGCCAAGCTCTGTGACGGTGCTGAAAAACAAAGTAGGGCAGTATCATGTCAGTTTTGTCGTTGAAGTGCAGCGGCGCAGCGTTGAATCAGTGCGTGAGTCTATCGGTTTGGATTTAGGCATCAAGACCTTTTGCTTCCCTAGCGTAGGTGAGCCGATTCAGGCACCTGATTATAGTCGTTTAGATCGTCGTATTCGTCGCTTGCAAAAGCGGTTGGCACGACAACACAAAGGCTCGAATCGCCGCGCTTTGACGAAGCAAAAAATAGCCAAGCTGCATCTGAAGGTGCGCAATATCCGCAAGGATTTTCTACACAAACTATCCACAAGGCTGGTTAGAGAGAACCAATCAATCAGTCTTGAGGATTTGAATGTGGCAGGATTGGTGCGCAATCGTCGGTTAGCACGGGCAATCTCGCAGCAAGGCTGGCGTGAGTTTCGCACTCTCTTAGAGAGCAAAACAGCCCAGTACGCAGACCGTCAGGTGCAGGTGATTAATCGGTGGGAGCCGACGAGTCAAGTGTGTTCTGGCTGCGGGTTCCGCTGGGGCAAGCTCGATTTGTCGGTGCGAAGCGTGAAGTGCGTTAGCTGCGGCACCATTCACGATAGAGACCAGAACGCAGCTAAGAATATAGAACGCTCAGGCAGGCGCATGTCTGAGGATAAAGGAGCGTCGAGGGCACATAAGACTACTTCGGTAGCAATGCCCGCTGAAGTGCTCAGCCAGCCGTACCAGGAAAAGCAGCTATGTCTTTCCCTCTAGCCGGAGAATCCTCGCTGTTTCAGCGCGAGGAGCATGTCAACATTCAGAGGCTTGCTCAAACTGAGCAGTTTGCATCACTTCAGCAGCTCGTCGCCCCGTGACAACTGCCAGTCCTGCTGCAATTTGGTTCAATGAGGTCGGTGAAGTTTCCCAAGTGGCATGATGTCTCTGGATGATAGAAATTCGCTCTTACGGCTCTAGGTTGCAAAAGCGTCGAGATGACCGCCCTGTGGGAAGAACACATTCTTCAACTACCCGAGCCGTCTAATCTAGCCAACGATAAAGCCCAGCGCCTTTTATCCCAAGCAACGCGAGGCTACATCGGCGTACTAGACCAAGTCCTCTGCGAAGCAGCGATTCGGACACTACAGATGGAGAAGACCCGGATTACATTACCGACGCTCAGACAGGTGGTAAAAGAATGCTCTCTCGTCATCAAGTAGACAGTTCAGCGAAGTCTGGTATACAGCCCTGGTTATTTCAAGTAAAGCCATACCCAGAAGAAAGCTTCAGCCACTTTCTAGGTCGATTTCGCCGCGCTAATCGTCTAAGCAGTGCTCATCTGTCAGCCATGCTGAAACAAAGACCGTATGCTGTGTCCTACTGGGAAACCCCTTCTCGTCGCCGTCAGCCGTCACCCTCTGCGCTACAGCATCTATCGCAACTAACGGGTGTGACCATAGAGCGTCTGAAAATGATGCGATCGCCCCGAGGCATTAAGATTCACTTTCCGACGCGACTATGTGCCTGCTGCTATGCCGAATCGCCTCACCACCGATTAAGTTGGCAGGTTGCTGAACGATCTCATTGTGAAATCCATCATCGACGACTTTTGGATGTGTGTCCCAAATGTAGAAAGCCGTTCCAGTTGCCGAGTTACTGGCAAAGCGGAGTGTGCGATCGCTGCCATTTCCCCTTTCATCAGATGGCGGCATCTCAAAAGGAGATTAGTCCGTCAATTTGATAGACCAGATGACCTCACGTCCAGCAGTCGGTTCATGTGTTTCTTGGAACTGTCGTTTGAGCTTCTTGAGTTCTTCTTCTTGCTCCACGACATGATCTGGATAGGCCCATTTCCCAGGCGTTAACCGACGAGAAATAACAGCTTGCTTGTGCTCGAATCGGGCGGCTTCTTGAGTCGCACATGCCTCAAAGAACTGAGGTTTGAGAGTATTAATTTGCTCGTTAAGTTTTGCCTGTTGAAGTCGTAGTGCAACCATCTGATCGATGATGTCATCCGGGTTCGCGATTGCTGTAGTCATGGTAGTTCTGAAGAATGAGATTTTAGCCCATGATACGGAACCATTAGAAATGTGATCGCCTCCTATCGGGTCATTCAACTATGGCGAAAAGAGAGCTGAAAGCTGTATCTAGAGAGGCTTATAGAGTCATTCAACCATAAAGACACTAGACTAATAGGTGCGCACCTATAATCATAGGTTCATACCTGCTAAAATAGGCGTGTAGGAAGAAAAGGAATTGGCTCCCATGCCCATAATGCCTACGTTAACCCCCGAGGAGTTGCTTGCCGCTGCGGAGCTAGCGCCTTCTATTGATGAATTAGAACGGATTGGTCAGGAGTGCTTCGCGCCCTGGGTAGATGCGGCCAAGACTGGCGACTTGAGCATTAGTTATGTGAGAAGGTTGCCTGGACTGAAGGGCTATTCAGCAGTATTTGAGAAGCTGAGATCGCCTGGACTCCAGGTGGGTGTCAACTCACACGATGGTCAGAATCACGTTATCCAGAATGCGTTCTGGCAACCCATCAACGCGCTGTGGGCCAAAAGCAAAGGCCGTGCCGTCCCCACAACTAAACATGCCACTGCCAGTGGTGAGATTACCGTTGAGAAATACATAGAAGTTACATCGCACCTTTTGCAATCGTCAGACCCCGCAGAGCTGACGGTAGGTCTTGCCGCTGCGACGGGACGACGCAGTATTGAGATTGTGTTTATTGGCAAATTCTCACTCGCAAAAGCGACTCCTGATTTCTTGAGTGCCGTTCCCGCTGATTATCTCTATCAGTTCCAGAACCCAGCAAAGAAACGCAACTATGATCAAGCCGCCTCCAGTCGGCCAAAGTTTACGTCTACCTCTCTATTCAGGGCGTCAGACATCCTGAAGGCGTGGAAAGCGCTGCAATCATCTAACGATGTCAAAGTGTGGGTTGCCCAGCAGACACAGAAGCTCCGCGCCGCAAAGTGGTCAAAAGAGGCCCAGATCGAGTCGCATTCAGCCTTCAATACCGATTGGGCGAGTCGGCTCAACACAACGACTAGAGAACGTTTTGCAGGTGTTTTGCCAGGAAAAATTGGCTCAGACGGTCAAAAGCCACAGCTGTCGATCTCCTGCCTGCGCCCCGCCTTTGCGCAACTGTCGTACCTGAGAGACTGCCCCAAAGACAGGCTCGGTCAACCGCTGGGCGTGTCCGAGCTGCTATTCAAAGCCCGCATCTTAGGTCATTACATCGATGACTCCCCCGCCGATGCCGATATCCGTCGCACCCTTTCCACGCTTAACTACTTCGATTACCGGGCCGATACCATGCCAACCTATCCGCCAGAATTGAACGAGAAGACGGTTCGTCCGAGCTGCTATGAGAGCGATCGCGACTGGTTGAATAGCTTAGTCGAAGGGCTTAGCCAGCCCGAGACCTTCCGTTACTTGAGAAGGCAGCACGAAGCTCTGCAAGCAGAAGTGCTAGAACTACGCCAGAAGGTGCGATCGCTAGAACAGTCCCCCGTGCCCGCGCCCACCGCAATCGAAGAGCAGTTAGCGAAACTAACGCAACAAGTCGCATCCTTAGCTGCTGGAGCGCCACAGACCACCAATAGAAAGAAATAAAAACAGGTTGCACACCGCGATGATCATCCGACCGCCCGACTAGAAAATCCGCCGCCAAAGACTGAGGCACAAATGAACGCTCACCAATGGCTAGAAATCGTGGTGAATGTGGTGAAAGACCATAACTATCAGGCGGATGGAGACAAGTGGAAGATGTGGGCCTTCTCGAAACGGATGTTGAAAGATCTCTCCAGCGTCAGCCAGAGAATCGTGAATGAGTTCTGGGCAGAGCAGGAGCCAGAGCTGTTAGCGCTCAATGAAGAATGGGGGCTAGATAACCAGCACAATAAACGGAGAGGAATGAAGCAACATGACATCTTCAAAGACTTCGACCTACAGCGACCTGATGAATTGTTGTAACTATCAGTCGATGCTTCATTTGCATGTTTTCTCCCGCAGCGATCAAGGGTGTCGTCAAATGTTGAAGGTAAGCCCCCGCAGTTCATTTGTAGGCAAGGCTTTTATAGTGTTTCAAAACCTTAGTACAGGCGGTAACAGCTAATATGTTGCAACCACACTTTACTGGTGCAGAGAATCCTCTGTACTCTGCTTTAACAAAATGTGGTTTAAGACATGAATGAGTCTTACTCATCTCGCTCTGGGTTATGCCCTTTTAGAGGAGGATATGTAAAAAGCCTATACATGCATCCTTTGAACCGTTTGTTAAATCGCCGCAGAGATGACAGACTTTCCCGTAACTCTTTGTTGAATACTAGCCTGATCTAGGTTGTGACCGATAAACACTAGACGAGTTCGGTGGGGTTCATCTGGTTGCCAGGGACGATCGTAAAAGGTGTCAAACCGCTGACCAACGCCCTGTAACACTAGGCGCATGGCCTTGTTGGGCACAGCCACAAAGCCTTTGATGCGATAGATGTCCTGTTCTTGTACTAGGGCTTGCAACTGCTGCACTAAAACTTTTGGGTCAAACGACTGCTCCAGCTCGATGCAGATGGAGTTGATGTCGTCATCGTGTTCGTGTTCTTCTTCATGGTCATGGTGGCTATGGCGGCTATCGAGATTGTCTTCAACAGCGGCGTTGAAGCCCAGCATCACCTCGGGGTGGATTTCACCCTGATGGCAGGGCACAATTTTGATGCCAGTGGGAGATTGAGATTGCAGCCAGGTCTGTACGAGATCGCGCTCAGTATCATTCATTAGATCGGTCTTGGTCAGCAGTACCATGTCAGCGCAGGCGAGCTGATCTTCAAACAGTTCCTCAATTGGGGTTTCGTGATCCAAACTGTCATCGGCCTGACGCTGAGCTTCTAGAGCTTCCAAGTCCCCGACGATATGACCTTTTGCCAGGGCATCACCATCCACGACAGTCACAACACCATCTACCGTCGCCCCAGTGCGGATTTCGGGCCAGCGAAAGGCTTGCACTAACGGCTTGGGCAGCGCCAGCCCTGATGTTTCAATCACGATGCAATCGATGTCTTCACGCCGCTGTAGCAGTTCCTGCATGGTGGGCAAAAACTCTTCTTGCACGGTGCAGCAGAGGCAGCCGTTGGCCAACTCCAGAATGTTAGGGCTGACACTGCTCTCTGCTGTGTCGTCGTCATCGCAAACTTGGCAAGACTTGAGGATGTCGCCATCGATGCCGACTTCGCCAAATTCATTCACCAGCACAGCAATGCGACGCCCTTGGTTGTTTTGCAGCAGATGCCTTACCAGGGTGGTTTTGCCAGAGCCAAGAAAGCCAGTGATGACCGTAACGGGAATTTTATGCATGGGAATCTCCTATGACTGGGGGGCAGAATTGGTGGGCAGGGGCGGTAACACAAATGCAGTGGCCTGTCGGATATCGAGGGGGCGCTCTCGGTAGGGCACTCGCCCATCGCTACTCTCGGTATATTGCTGGCAAAACTCAGTTATTGTTGCGGCTCCGCTTTCGGGACTGACGTCACTAAGAATAAAGGTGAGCTTACCGGGTGCAGTTAGCGATATATTGCAGGGCCGTTTGCACGCGGCCATACAGCGCGTTGGCTCCAGGTGAACAACTGCTTGCAAATCCCGTTCAGATAGAGCTTGCTGGAGCTGGTTGATCAAGTATTGTCCCCCGGCAATGCCGTCTCGACTACGTTCCTCAGCCGAAAACCGGCAGAGTGAGCAAACAAATAACGTCGTTGGTGTCATCTAGTCCTCCGATGGGTCGTCGTCAAATCAAACTGAAGCAGCTGCCTCAAAGGTGGTAGAGTCAGGCCGAAACTCTTCCCAGCCTTTGCAAACAATTTCGTAGCCGCTCGGTGGCGTGATCGGCAGGTTTCGCAGGTAAAGGAACGAGGCGCGATCGCCCGATTCCAACAGCAAAATCAAATCGGTTCTAGGACTGTAGCCATCAACCGCCTGCAAAATGTGGCCAGTGATGTGGTGGTAGTTCAAAATCACCGTGTCGGGCGTGGCTAGCCAGGCGTTGAGAAAAGGTGCGAGGCGAGATCGCGACACGTAATGTACTCGAAAGCTCTCTCCAACGATGCCCAACTGAGGTGAGTTGAGGCTACACACCACCGCGCCCCGGCCCGTCGTCAAAAAGCCATTCCAAGCGTTATAGCCCAGAGGCAGAAGATTGGTTGCAACAAAAGAGTCTTGCCAGTTTGTCTCGGTTTGATTAGCCATCATTTAGACCCTCCTCTATATTTAAGAGAACTCACAAGCGTGCCAGGTTCTGAATGACTGGGGTGAGGTATTGTTGGAGTCATGGCACTTTCCCTAACCTGAGCGGCAGCAGACTTGTATAAACGGGTTCCCCACAAGCCTGTCATCAGACGCAGCATTAAGTGGCGTAGGGGTGCCCAGCTAATCATCAGGCGCAGTACCCACCGCCGCAACATCACAATGGGCGGCCAGCGGTTAGAAAAGGTGCGGTTGAGAATATCTGTGAATAGCAGCATCACCCAGTTCTCCCAGCGGCGGTGGCCATAGCGCCGCAGCACTTTGACATCGCCCAAATCCTGCTGCTGTTGCTGCTGCGCATCTGACAACACTCGTGCAAGCGTTGCAGCATCTCGAATGCCTAGATTAAGCCCTTGCCCGCCTACAGGGTGGCAGTGGTGAGCGGCATCTCCGATGAGGACTAGTCGAGGGCGATAGTAGCGGCGGCTGTGCATTAGACGTGCTGGGAAGACCAAGGGTTTGCTCAGCAGCCTCAGCGATCCAGCGTGATCGCCATAGCGGTCTTGCATGGCGGCGATGAACTGATCGGGAGGGAGAGCTGCGATCGCCTCCGCCTCTTTGTGAGGTGCAACCCAAACAATCTGACAGCGATTACCCGGTAAGGGCAAGATGGCAAAAGGACCGCTGGGCCAGAATCGCTCATGAGCAATGTTCTGGTGAGAGTGCGCCGGGGAGACAAAGGCGGTCACGCATGATTGCCAGTAGTTCCAGCCATCGCTTGGGATGCCTGCCTGTTGCCGAATACGAGAGTTGATGCCATCAGCAGCGACCACTAATGAAGCAGTCAAATACTGTTGTTTCTGCGCCTGTTGTCTCTCTCCTGTTGCCACACTCACTTCCGCCAGCTGAGCACCGTAAGTGACTGCTTGTACTCGCGTTTCGTAGTAGCAGGTAATGTGGGAATTGCTAGCAGCGAGTTGTTGCAGCGCCGCTTGCAATACCCGATGCTCAGCGCAATAGTATACGGTAGCTTCTCCGATATCTGCTGGCGTGAAGATGACCCGATGGGGATAATCGGCGTCTGACAGCGCAACTTGGGAGAAATGGGTAATGGCCGGGGCAATCTGTTCCCAAAGCCCGATGGTGCTAATAATTTTGGCAGACAGCGGTGAGAGGGCATAGGCATGTTGGCGATCGCCAACTTGAGCTGCAGAGCGAGCCTCAATCACCGCAATGCGCAGCCCCGAACCGATTAGCCCGCAGGCCAAGGTCAGTCCTGGAATACCGCCACCAACGATAATGACATCGTAACTAGGTAAGCTGTCAGAGAGTAAGTTGTTAGATACGCTCATGAACGCACCAAGCTATCTCTGCTTTGCACAGATCTCGCATCTTGTTCCCGAAACGCACCAGAAGAGGCCGCTCGCTGCGCCCGAAACATGCCAAAGCGACACAGCCCGGCTCCAAAGGCCAGCCGCATCAGTAAGAAGGTGGGCACCTCTCGCAGAGATTTAATAAAACCGAGGACACCAAACTTAAGGACTCCTTTGGGGCGGATAATGCCCTGCCAGATAGAATCTAGCCAGGCGGGTAGGGTTTCTTGGGTCCAGTCAGCCGTGGTCACCCGCCCAGCCACTAGCCCGGTTGCCTCCAACTGTTCTGAAAAGCCTTCAATGCTAGAAAACGCCGGGTGAGACCATTGATCCAACAACTGGCGCATCACCGGACGCTCCCACCAGTTCAGCGGCTTGCGGCGGTCGTCACGCTGATTCCAATCGGCCACTACCAGCGTGCCGCCCGGTTTGAGGACGCGCAGCATCTCCTGGGCATAGCGGGCTTTGTCGGGCATGTGCGGCCCCGCCTCAATCGACCAAACAACATCAAAGCTGGCATCTGGGAAAGAGAGATTTAGCGCATCATCTACTTTAAATTGAGCATTGACATTCGGGGGCGTGAGTTCCTGCGCCCGTTTCACCTGTTGGGGGCTAATGGTAATGCCTGTCACCGCAAAGCCATAGTCTCTCGCCAGAATGCGGCTACTGCCGCCGATGCCACAGCCTACATCCAGCACGGTTGTCCCTGGGGGTAGCCCCTTTAAACCGCCCCAGCGCACCATTTCATGAACAAAATCATGCTTGGCCTTAATAAAATTTTTACGCCGGGGCGGTGAGCCATAGTGACCCAAATGAATATGCTCTCCCCAGTAGAATTCCAAAATGCCATCTTGGGTCCAGTTGTCGTATGACGTCGCCACTGACTCAGAAGACTGGTAGCGACGGGCGGTGAGTAGGTAAGCGGCTAAACTTGCGACGAGCAGCAAGAGGGCAATGCTTAGACTCCAAAGTAAGAGATTCATTGAATTTACAAGTTATTTTCAGTTTGGTTTTGAGATTTGTTCTGAGATTTAGGATCTTGTGACTGAGAAGAAAGGCGATGGCGAAGCCACTCCTTTGGAGTATCGCGCCATCGGGCGATCCACTGCAAAGGAGAGAAGGAATATTGCTGCTTCAAATGGTAGGCCGACTGTTTGGCTGCTTGCTTGAGTGCTCGCTTAACAAAAGGGTGAGGCGCAGCAGCAATTTGCCCAGGACGGTGAAGGTATTGTTGAAGCTGACGAATTTTGACGCCTGAATCTTCGTCAGATTGAGACATTAATTCATCTTTCGGCACAACTACACCCCCTGCACATTGATTCATATCGAGAAACAACAGAACCGATAAGCAACAAAACTTTGAACGCCGTAAGTGGCGTCCTATAGCAAGTGTTCTTAGAGATACCTATCGAGCTGCTGGTAAGACTTCACCCAGCGCTACTCTAGCTAACGCCACAAAAGCTGTTTCGCCACTAGCAGTGCGCTGTGCAAACAGCTAAAAAATTGAATGATTTGTCAGCAGAGCAAGCCAGCTAATCAAGCTGGACTGCGATTACTTGAACGGTTAATCACAGAGTGTGACAACAATCGTGGAAACCCTTCAATAGTAGTATCAACACGATTGCAGAAAGATCGTAAATAAATAAAACCAAGCATCATCCGTACCTCGCAGATGGGTATGTAACGAATTTAAAGATCGGCGGGCATTCTGACTTAGAGAGTTGCGCCTCCCCTCACAGCTGCGGGACAGCGCCGGATTCACACCGGACTTTCCCCCTTTCGTCTGATGGCTGTTCCCCACCAGAACCGACATTTTCCTACAGTAACATAGTCGCAGCATCGTTCAGCAGTTTTCCACTTCGACTAACTGCTTCGATTTATTGCGCAGCTAAATTTGCTCATTACTGCCATATCTAGCGGCTATTTAGAAAAGCTTGCACTACCTGTAGCGTAAACCGCGATCCATTTTCACTTTTTTGCTTTATACTGGGGCGGCATCAGGCGTCACCTTTGCGCGGGTATGTTCTGAGTCAGCATTTCAAGCATTTTTCGCTTTCATTTTTATTTTTTATCTTTTTTGAGTGTTTCTAGAGGCAGGCTCCTAAATAGGAAACTCTACTATCTGCTTAATGACAGTTTGCTCAATGACAGTCTGCTCAATCTTAATTTGAGCAGTCGGCTTTCTACGCTATCAACAGATTTTTGGCAACAGATTTCTGACAACAGATTTCCCACTACAGAATTACCATGCAAATTTTATCGACTGCTGAGCCTAAGACGCTAGCGGGAAATAACCCCACACAGACCAACACCCAGGTCATTCGTCGCAATGGTTCGCCAACGCCCCTCGATATCAACAAGATTCGGACGGTGGTGAACTGGTCTTGTGCAGGGCTATCGGCTAATCCAATCACCCTAGAGGCTAGCCTCACGACGCGATTGCGTTCTGGTATCACTACGCGAGACATTCAGGATAATTTGATTCGCTGCGCTTTAGAGCTGTGCAGCCCAGAGGAAGCAGACTGGCGATACGTGGCTGGACGGCTGCACATCTGGAGTTTGTGGAAAGATATCCAGGTAAGCCGGGGTTATCAGTACGGTGACTATGGACGAACGGTCAAGGCTAAGGTTGAAGAAGGACAGTATGACCGTCGTATGCTGGATTACACGTCTGATGAATTGGCGATCGCAAATCAATGGATTAATCCCGATTGGGATGCCGACTATGACTATGCGGGGAGCGTTCTTCTAACTCAGCGATATCTATTGTCGAATGAGTTGCCGCAGGAAGCGTTTCTAACCTGCGCGCTACTGTTGGCGTTGGTAGAAGCGCCCGCGCAGCGACTCGTCTGGGCAAAGCAGTTTTATGAGGCCCTTGCGCAGCGAAAAATCTCTCTAGCAACCCCGATTTTAGCGAATTTGCGGATTCCGGGTGGCTCTCTAGTCAGTTGTTTTATCACGGCTATGGATGACGACCTAGAAAGCATTTTCGGTGGCATTCAGGATGCCGCCCGCATTTCTAAGAATGGCGGCGGTGTCGGGGTTAACTTATCTCGCATCCGCGCCACTGGCAGCTGGGTCATGGGCGCAGCCAATGCGTCTGGCGGTGTGGTGCCTTGGATAAAGCTGCTCAATGATACGGCAATCGCCGTTAATCAAGGAGGACGCAGAGCGGGTGCTATCACGGTCAGTCTGGATACTTGGCATCTAGATCTGCTGGAATTTCTGGAAATGCAAACAGAAAATGGTGACCAGCGCCGCAAAGCCTATGATGTGTTTCCTCAACTAGTGGCCAGCGATGAATTTATGCGACGGGTGGAAGCCGATGCCAATTGGACGCTGGTTGACCCTTATGAGGTGAGAACCCGTTTAGGGATTGAACTGGCTGAGCTTTGGGGCGAAGCCTTTGAAGCCGCCTATGCTCAAGTGGAAGCCAGCTTAGACCAAGCGATAACGCTCTACAAACGGGTCAATGCGCGTCAGCTATTTAAGCAGATGATGCGATCGCAGCTAGAAACAGGAATGCCCTACCTGTGGTTTAAAGATACGGTCAATCGCGCTAATCCCAATTCTCATCAGGGCTACATTCCAGGCGGTAATCTTTGTCAGGAATCTTGGTCGAATGTAAAACCAGGAGAGGAGGCGCATACCTGCAACCTGGTCAGTCTCAATTTGGCAAACCTCACAGACGAAGAACAAGAACACATTTGTCAGACGGCGGTGCGGATTTTAGACAACACCATCGATCTGACAACACCTCCCTTTACCGCTAGCGCCACCCACAACAGCAAATACCGGACAATTGGCGTGGGCTGTATGGGATTAGCAGACTGGCTGGCCAAGCGTCATCTCACTTACACCCATTTGCAAGAAATCAGCGATTTGTTTGAAGATATCGGCTACTACTGCACCGCTGCCTCTATGGAATTGGCCAAAACGCGGGGGGCTTATCCGGCTTTTGCTGGCAGTCAGTGGAGTCGAGGGCATTTGGTGGGGGCAAAGCCCGTTGAATGGTTTGAGCAACAGGCGAGTCACCCTCAGCGCTGGAGCCAGCTCTCTAGAGATATTCAGCAGTATGGAATTCGCAATTCTCATATTACTGCGATCGCGCCCAATACCTCCTCTTCTCTCGTGCAAGGCTGTAGCGCCAGTGTGTTGCCCGTTTATAGTCGGTTTTTCTACGAGAAATGGGCAAAAGGAACAGTGCCTATTGCGCCGCCTTACATCCGCGATTGTTTTTGGTTTTATGCAGAGAATAAAACGCTAGATCAACAAAAGGTAGTTCACGCGATCGCCACCATGCAGCAGTGGATCGATACAGGGATCTCTATGGAATTACTGTTTAACCTGAATGCGGGTGTGTATTCCCCAGACGACCCTGATCGCTGCCTCACCGCAAAAGATATTTTTGCCACATTGCTCCTGTCCTGGCAACTAGGATGCAAGGCCATCTACTACATTCGCACAGTACAAAAAGACAGTTTCAAAGAAACCAACGAGGGCTGTGTGGCCTGCGCCAACTAATGCCAGTCAATTGCCACGAACAAACAATCACGAACAAACCAAAACTAATCAACCAACGCTAATCAACAAACACTACAGCAGTAACTAACTATGGTTTCAAGTTTGCCGACTCGCTCGTTTTCATCTAAATCATTGCAGTCATCCAACCAAATGCCGATTAATCCCGTTTTTAACCCCAACGGCAGTGACGATACGGGGAATCGCACCATCTGGTTTGGTGAAACCACCAACCTGATGCAGTTGAACGATGTGCGCTACGGCTGGGCCGTCGGACTGTATCGTCAGATGCGCGAGAACTTTTGGATTCCTGAAAAGATTGACGTGACTCAGGACGTGACGGACTATACCAATCTCACCCCAGCAGAACGCCGCGCTTTTGATGGCATTCTCAGCTACCTAACCTTTCTCGATTCGGTGCAGACCTGCAATTTACCTCACATCAAAAGCAGCATCACCGCGCCAGAAATATCGCTGTGTTTGGCAGAACAAATCTCACAAGAAGCCATGCACAATCAGTCCTATCAGTACATCATTGAAACAGTGATTCCAGCAGATAGGCGCTCTGGTGTGTATGAGTTTTGGCGCACCGATAAAGTTCTCCAACAGCGGTGTGAGTTGATTGCCGGACTCTATCAAAAGTATGTTGATCATCCGACTGAAGAAAACTATTTTATTTCACTGCTAGCAGACTATTTGCTAGAAGGGCTCTACTTCTACAATGGCTTCATTTTCTTCTACAATCTGGCTTCTCGCATGTTGATGTCAGGCAGTTCTGATATTTTTAGAATGATCAATCGCGATGAGCTTTCCCATGTCCGGCTGTATCAAAAATTGCTCCCAGAAGCCATGAAGATTTTTCCTCATAGCGTTGATCAAATCTATGAAATGTTCGCCCTTGCCGTCGAACATGAAATAACGTGGACCAATCACATTGTGGCTGACGACATTCTCGGCATTACAACAACCAGCACTGAGCACTACACCAAATATCTGGCCAATCAGCGCTTAAGAGCCATTGGCTTAAAGCCGCTGTTCCCAGATGTGAAATATAAGAAAAGTCCCTATGCTCACCTAGAGCGTTTCTCAGACACCAAAAAAGAGGCCAATACAAAAGCCAACTTCTTTGAAGCCAGCGTTACTAGCTATGTTATGTCTTCTAGCCTGGAGGGGTGGGATGATTTTTACGCGGGCAAGACCGATTAAGCGGGCAAGACCGAGTCCATCTTTAGCTTCAATCGATAATATCAAAGCTTACTCATGTTCTGAATCTATTTGAGGCTGTTCATGGTAGCTACGAGCCAGCGCCATAAATGCATTGAGGTAATCGATTTCGAGGTCGGTTTGGCGGATGCCCAGGAAGATTTGCTTTTGGACACCGTCAGAACCCAGTTGTACTGGACACACAGGATATTTTTCAGAGAACTCCTCAACCAGCCAACGTGGCAGCGCCGCCACGCCGCGTCCACAGGCGACCATTTGGAACATCATATCCGTGCTCTCGACTACTTTCTGTTTTCTGACCGTCCTACTTGCGGGCGCAAGAAAGTGGGTATAGATATCAAGACGGTCACGAGGTACCGGATAGGTAAACAGCACCTCCTCACCCAGCTGCTGGGGGATGACGTAATCTTTCTCTCTAAGCGGATGATCTGACGAGACCACCAAAACCTGCTCGTAGTCAAAGACTGGCTCAAAGTGCAGTGACTTTTTTCGCAGCGGATCGGGTGTCACTAGCAGGTCGATCTCATGGGCAAAGAGGGCACCGATGCCACCAAATTTGAACTTTTGTTTGACCTCAAAATCTACCGATGGCCAGGCCCGCAGGTAGGGGGCGATGATTTTTTGTAGCCACTGATAGCAAGGATGACACTCCATCCCAATTCGTAAAGTTCCCCGCTCACCACGGGCGAATTGTCCCAATCGTTCTTCTGCGTGGACGAACTGGGGAATCAGACGGTTGGCTGTGGCCAGTAAATAGGTTCCCGCCGGAGTGGGGCGAAGGCTACGTCCTTCCCGAGACCAAAGCTTCACCCCTATCTGATCTTCCAGCTTGCGCATACTGTGACTCAGCGCCGATTGCGTTAGGTGCAACGCATTAGCGGCGGCGGTCATCGTCCCGTGTAGTTCAACCGCACGGATGATCTCTAGGTGGCTGCGTTCAAGAAATGCCATCAGCTTTTAATGAATCTCACTCATCATTCCATGAATAAATACCATTTTTATTCATCGGTCAAGGCTGATACCGTTAATTTAACGCCAACAAACAACAAGAAAGACCTCAGAACAGATTCGTTGGCATCCCCTCACATCGGCGGCAAGTTTTATGAACACAGATAACAAGACCACGATCAAAACCCATTCATTGGGATATCCTCGCATCGGCGCAAAGCGTGAATTAAAAAAGGCGACAGAAGCCTACTGGAAGGGAAATCTGTCGCTTTCTGAACTGCTCGCCACGGGTAAGACCTTGCGCGAAAACAATTGGAAGAAGCAACAGTCTGCCGGAATCGATCTCATCCCAGTCAACGACTTCTCTTTTTATGACCAGGTGCTCGATATGAGCTGCCTGCTGGGTAATGTACCGTCGCGTTTCCAGTGGCAAGGCGGGCAAACAGATATCAACACCGTTTTCACTATTGCTCGCGGCACCGAGGGCGGCGCTTCTTTGGTTGAAGACGAGAAAGACTGCCAAACCAACAAAGTCTCCACGTTCGCCAGCGAGATGACCAAGTGGTTCGACACAAATTACCACTTCATAGTGCCTGAATTTCAAGCAGACACAACGTTTTCCCTGAGCGGCACTAAAGTCTTCGATGAGTTCGCAGAAGCCAAGGCACTGGGGATTAATGCGAAGCCGGTGCTCATCGGCCCCGTGACGTACCTCTCCCTGGGCAAGGTGCAGGAATCTAACAGTTCGGACTTTGATCCGCTAACGCTCCTCGATAATCTTGTTTCTGTCTATGAAGAGATCATCGGTAAGCTGGCAGCCGCAGGCACGGAATGGATACAGCTTGATGAGCCGATTGTTGCGACTGACTTGAGTGATCGCCAGCTCGACGCTTTGAAGGCGGCCTATGATCGTCTCTCGAAGTCTAAAGGTCTCGCGAAGCTGCTCGTTACTACTTACTTCGGCGGTGTGAGAGATAATCTCGATGACTACCTTGCGTTGCCAGTTGACGCCTTACACTTTGATTTTGTAAGGGGTTCGGAGGATATTGACGCTGTTCTGGCCACCTTCCCCAAGAACAAAATTCTCTCCGTAGGCATCGTTGAAGGCCGCAATATCTGGAAGAACAATTACGATGCCTCGCTAAACGTTTTGCACAAAGCCAAGGCCGCTGTTGGAGCAGATCGGCTTTGGGTCGCACCGAGCTGCTCACTTCTCCATTCGCCCGTTACCCTGCAAAACGAACAAAAGCTAGATGATGAGCTGAAAAGCTGGCTGGCTTTTGCCGACGAGAAACTCACGGAAGTCACCGAGCTTCGTCAGCTTCTCGACGAAGTAGGAAGTGCAGAAATCCTTAAAGCTAACCGTGCCGCCGCTGCGTCCCGTAAGTCGAGCGATCGCATCCACAATGAAGCCGTGAAAAAGCGCCTTGCTACGGTGAAGCCCAGCGATTTTGATCGCGCCTCGGCCTTCGTTGAACGCCAATCCAAGCAGCGGGCCAAACTTCGTTTGCCGGAATTCCCGACTACGACCATTGGCTCGTTCCCTCAAACTAAGGGCGTACGCCAAGCCCGTGCCCAGTGGAAAAAAGGGAAGCTGAGCGATGCAGACTACGACCAGTTCATTAAGGCAGAAATTGCTAAATGCGTTGCCTTTCAAGATGAGATCGGAATTGACATGCCCGTTCATGGTGAGTTCGAGCGCAACGACATGGTGGAATACTTCGGTGAAAATCTCGAAGGTTTTGCCTTTACCAGCACTGGCTGGGTGCAGAGCTTCGGCACTCGCTATGTAAAGCCGCCGATTGTCTTTGGCGATGTCAGCCGCTCCAAACCTATGACGGTCTACTGGTCTGAGTATGCTCAATCGTTGACTGATCGCCCGATGAAGGGAATGCTGACTGGCCCGGTGACGATTCTTCAGTGGAGCTTTGTGCGTGACGACCAGCCGCGCTCTGTCACCACGCACCAGATTGCCCTGGCCATTCGCGATGAAGTGGTAGATCTTGAAACTGCCGGAATCGCCGCCATCCAGATCGATGAACCCGCCTTCCGTGAGGGTTTACCGCTACGCCGAAGTGAATGGGATGACTATCTCGACTGGGCGGTAAAGGCGTTTCACCTCAGTGCCTGTGGCGTGAAGGACGACACCCAGATCCACACCCACATGTGCTACTCCGAGTTCAACGACATCATCGATGCGATCGCCGCTATGGACGCCGACGTCATAACCATTGAGACCTCACGCTCGAATATGGAACTGCTCGATGCCTTCGTAGACTTCAAGTATCCCAATGAGATCGGCCCAGGTGTCTATGACATTCACTCGCCACGGGTGCCGCCCACCGATGAGATGAGCAACCTCATGTCAAAGGCGGAATCCGTACTCCCGCGCAAGAACCTCTGGGTTAACCCAGATTGTGGCCTCAAGACTCGCCAATGGTCGGAAGTGAAGCCCTCGCTCATCAATATGGTTGAGACCGCATCAAAACTTCGCGCTACGAGCTGTGTCTAGTTGTTGAATCAGCTGTTGGATAAATAGGTCTTTGTTGTTGTGTTCGTTGGGGTGGTAAAAGCGGTGCGATGTAGATAAGTCGAGTGTGACAAGGAGACAACTGCCAAATTAAGAGTGGAGATACTTTCTCAGCAGTGCCTGCCCTACTGTCCCTATGTAACGAGTCACCGCTTCGGCCATGCTGACGCTAGTAATGATGTCAGTGGAATGCAAACTACGTCTTTAATAAGACAAGGGCATGGTCGAATAGTTGCCTGACGCGGCAACTATTCCTTAACATGTAAGACTTTCAGAAAGGTTGTTCAAGGAGAAATTAATGGTTTCAGAACATCGCCAAACAGCGATTTAATCGAATTTAAGTCACTCAGTTCATAACCTTATGTTTTCTCAGAGATGCCCCTGGTGCTCCTTAATAGAAAAGATTCTACCGAACTGGTTTTGTTCTATTGTGTCGATCATCTGTGAGGATGAAGACCTTTGAGATAACAATGACAATTGGGTTTCTCAATTAACGTGGTCATCAGTGAATTAAGCGCTACGGCTGCTAGTAACCCGCCTCCTTGCGTACCTTCAGTTGTGATAAACGATACGCCACTGTCTTGTAAACGCCGCTTCGCTGCGGGGGCATGACTGAATCCAATGGGTAGACCAATGATGAGAGCTGGCTTTAGTTGTCGTGTTTGAATAGCCTCGCAGACAGCCATCAAAACAGAGGGAGCGTACCCAATCACCAATACACACCCTACTGGCAAGTCTTGTAGCCTGGAACGCCAGTGGTCTTGCTGCCAGAATGTTTCTTCTGCTTCGGCAGCACTATGAATGTGCGGATTATCGATCAACGTTTGAACGGCACACTCCAAATGGGCTAACCGGGTCTGGTCGAGAGCTGCCGCCACTGCTGGAGTATCGCTCACGACAGTGCATCCTTTATTTAAAGCGTCACGAGCAGCCTTCAGCGCATCACTACTTAAACGAACAAAGGGTACTAAACTAACATCACCACATGCCAAAACCATTTGGCTGAGCAAATCGATCTCTATTTCCGAACGCTCTGACAAATCGGGCAATAGGTGTTTTAGTGCTTGCTGAAAGTTTTCGGGATGATTGTGAGCCGCACCATCAAGCTCATCCCACACTCGATGGGCCGCTAATTCCTTGGCCTCAAGTTCTAAAACACGTAGCTGGGCTAAAGCTTTAGCTTGCACAGCTTGACAGCCCTGATCTCGCCCTAAGATGCCCTCTACAGCCATAACGGTTTGGCGTAGCTGTACAAGCTGATGTATCAACGTTTGATAGTGCTGTCGCAGCTGTTCTACCACGTCCATTGAATGTGGTGGTGCTTCATCCTCAGTAGCCAGCAATTGTTGAATATGGCTTAGATGGAATCCTTGCTGCTTAAGCGCCACAATTCGCCTCAAGCGATACACATCAGTATCATCGTAAAGCCGGTAATTGCCTTGTGAACGCTTGGGTTTCGGCAATAGCCCTAACTGGTGATAGTGACGCACCATGCGCGGTGTCACTTTTCCATCAACGGTTTCAGTTAATTGTTTAATGGTTAACGGCTGCTTTGTCTCATTCATAGGGTCAACCTTAACATTCTTATAAATGTCAAGGTTGACCTTAGCATTCTTTAAGGACTAGGGTGCGGGCGCACATTCCCCTCCTAGTCCATCCACGATGGCACAGGTATTGTAAACCAGCATTCCAGCATAACTCTCCCCAGGCGTGCCTTCTGCACCCAAACCGTCTGCTAGCAAGACGTCCTCAGAGATAGAAACGTCAGCTTCGTCTGCAACCGTTTTTAAGACACGATCATCAGCAGTGAGTTCAGCAAAAATGATAGGAATGTTTTTGTCGCGAATTGACGTAGATAACTCATTAATCTTGGCGGCAGTGGGTTCTTCCTCAGTTGAAACACCCAGCAACGTGCCCTCGACGGTTAACCCATAGGCTTGGGCGTAGTATGACATCGCATCATGGGTCGTAATCAAGCGGCGCTGTTCTTCTGGAATAGTTGCAATTTGCTCTGGAATCCAGCTATCTAAGGCTTGCAATTCTGCTGTCAGTTGTTCAGCATTTTGGGCATACACATCGGCATTGTCAGGATCAACCGCGACGAGATTATCTCGAATCAAGGCGACCATTTCTAGACCATTTTCAACATCATGCCAAACATGAGGATCGGGCTCTAGTGCGCCCTCTTCTTCCACCTCGATTATTTGCTGAACCGCTTCATCATGCAAAGCGATTTTGGGCGCTTCAGAATCAGCGGCGGTTGCCATATCGATAATCGAAGGCTCAAAGTTAAGCCCAGCATAAAAGACTAGATCAGCCTCCTCAACTGCCTGGCGATCAGAGGGTTTAGCCTCATAGGTATGAGGGTCTTGATCGGGAGGGATTAGACAGTTTAGTTGCACTGTATCCCCTGCAACCTGTTCGGTTAGGTCACAAATGACGCTGTAGGATGCGACGACATCGATCTGGGAACCATCTGCCACATCACTGATGGCCGCGTCAGAGTCGGTTGCGCTATCTGAACTGCTAGGGGTGGAGCCGGTACAACCTGCAATACCAACCAGAAGTGCGACCACACCTGCTAAGACACCGTGGTTTTGAACAAAATATCGTTGCACTGACAATCCTCTTAATTAAATAATGTCTACAAAAAATTGCGGAAAGTTTGGGGAGCCACAGCCGTTTACTTGCCCGTGACTGCATCAGCCTCGGCTTAAGAGCAACTCCACTTGAAAGATGTTGATGAGAATTGGTGCTAACTGGGCTTTTCCCATTCGCACCAACCTGTCCATTTCAATGAATTGATGTCATCGACACTGCAATAGACTCAGACTGCTCAGAGACAAAGCGGTTTAGAGCCAAGGCACACCATCAAATGTGATCATCTTTATCCAGCATTTTTACCTAGACATTTATATATCTAACCTATACACTGGTGTCAACCTTTATAGCCCCTTATTAAGACAATATTTCATTAAGCTCCATCGTCAGTATTCTGGTCTCTGTTCATCTGTTCTTTTAGTTAATTAGTTCTAGGTAATTTAGTTGGGTCACCTGTTGCAAGGTCATTGCGAATCATTTTCTTTCGCTGTCTGTGATGCTCTCAAGCGAGCCAGATTGGAAGAAGCTCTTGTTCTCTCTGCTACTAGAGAGTTTGATGAATGTTAGAGATTCAGAATTTATCGGTCGATTATCTAGGAACACGCGCCGTTCAAAACGTCAGTTTTTGTGTGCCTACAGGCCAGCTAGTGGGGATCATTGGCCCCAACGGCGCGGGCAAAAGTACGCTGGTAGAAGCCATTTTGAATCTGATCCCCGTGACGCAAGGGACAGCTTGCTTTGAAGGAGTTCCTCTAAGGCGGCAACTGCTTAAAACGGCCTACGTGCCGCAGCGATCGCGCGTTGATTGGGACTATCCGGTGACGGTCTGGAATGTGGTGATGATGGCCCGGACGGTTCAGACCGGCCTTTTTCGAGGATTTAGTCGTCAGACAAAGGTGCTGGCCCAAGCTGCCCTTGAGCGCGTAGGGATGTATGAACTGCGGCATCGCCCTATTGGTCAACTTTCAGGAGGACAGCAACAGCGGGTTTTTCTGGCGCGAGCGCTGGCCAAAGAAGCCAAACTATTGATCTTCGATGAACCCTTTACGGCGGTTGATCGCAAGACCGAAGACATTATTTTTGAAATCTTTCAGGAACTGCGGACGGCGGGTAAAACGCTGCTCGTTATCAACCATGATTTAGGAGATTCTTTAGCGATTTATGATCAACTGCTGTTGCTCAACAAGCGGTTGATTGCTCAAGGGGAACGTCATGAAGTCGTCACCTCTGATAACTTAGAACGGGCTTATGGCCGGGGATTGGCCCGAGTGTTTGCTTAGCGTAATATTCAGTGTGCTATCGAGAGCGCTGTTATTAGAGCAACATTGACCTACACTGCATCTGTACTAAAGGAGACAAGTTGAAGGGGACAAAGAGAGGAGATAAGGACGTTTCATGCTGGATTTGATTATTGAGCCGCTGTCGTTAGCCTTTATGCAACGAGCGCTAATGCTAGGCATTGTGCTGGGAGTTCTCTGTGCGATTGTGGGGAGCTACATGATTGTGCAAAAGATGGGGATGCTGGCGCATGCCATTTCTCACTCGGTGATGGCAGGCTTGCCGATTGCCTACGTGATAGGCGTTGCTCTATCGCTCGGAGCGCTAGTTTCTGGCGTACTCAGCGCCTTAGTACTGTATTTGATTGAATCGCGATCTCGGGTGAAAACAGATACCGCGATGGCCCTTATCTTGACCTCATTTGTTGCGCTTGGTGTCACGTTGGTGAGTGTCATTCCAGGAGCAAACCGGATTGATTTAGTTCACATTTTGTTTGGCAACATTCTTGGGGTGACCATGCCAGAGGTGTGGTGGAGCCTTGCTATTGCCGTGGTTGGGATCATTCTGGTTCGACTATTCTACAAAGAGCTTTTGTTCTACACCTTCGATCCGAAAGGGGCACAGGCCAGCGGTATGCCTGTGCATTGGTACAACGCATCGCTGATTGTTGCAATGACCGTGACGATTGTTGTGTGCTTGCCTACCGTAGGAGCGCTGCTGGTCGTTGCCTTGCTGGTGGCCCCTGCGGCAACAGCCTATCTGCTGGTTAAAGAGCTGCACCAAATGATGTGGGTCGGTTCCGTTACGGGAGCGCTCTCTAGCGTCATCGGAATGTATCTGAGCTTTTACTTAGACGCACCCTCTGGCGCAACGATTGTATTAGTTGCTTTCTGTTTTTTCTGTTTGGCATTCCTTTTCAGTCCGTCAGAAGGGTTATTGGTTAGCCTATGGAGGCAGTGCAAACGGTCAAAACTTGTTGATGCAGATGAATCTCTGAAGATTTCAGGCGAGATTTAACACCGAAGAGGCTTCAAAATTTTGGCTAGTGACAACAGTTTTATTAATCTCATGCCCTACCTGAACGTATGATTGATAGGCGCTCTAACTGGCTACAGCTCAAGCGACAACAGTAGTTGATTGTAGGTTCAATTAGGATTTCTCATTGAACTATGTGTGGACAGTGGTTCCCATACACATTAGTAGTGATTTAGTTATCAGCGTGTTTCCACGATTACGAGCAACAGACGTTAGTTACCCAAATTTAGGCCAAATAAGCGGTAGGCTGCTGTAGAGGAAAGGATGAGAGCCTTGCCAAAAGAGGAAAAGTGATGAACGCTTGAGAACGCAAAAATACCCAGGTTCATCACCATGCATGATTTAGAGTTTACCCCCCGTCTTGAGTGACGCCAGCGAGCAGAGTGTCTATCTATTGGCGCGAACTTTTCTGACTAGTGTGGGAGCTAAGCTGACAAGCTTAGACCTGTTTGGCTGTCGGCCAGTCATTCGGATTGCGGTACGGTGCTGCAAGAATAATGGGCACTGGGCGATTGGCGTGCTGGTGACGAATCTGCCACCGGCTGACGTGGCGACTTTGATGACCACCGACTTTGACTTCGCCGACAATCTCTGTGATCTCTGGCTGGCCTATGTGTGCTGTTATGACCAGCGAGGGGGTGGTGTGGAAATCTCTTTTAAGCAAGATAACCAAGCGATGGGCATCAAAAAGCGTAATAAGGAGCGCTTTCATCCACAACAGATGCTCACTCAGCTCAACGCTTTGGCCCGCAACGTCTTGGTCTGGGCCAAGCGCTGGCTAACGGCGGACACACCTGCACTTAACCCCATTGGCTTTGTTCGACTCATCAGAGATGTTTTTACTACCACAGGCCAACTTTACTTCAACTCACACGGGCAACTCATTGAAATTCGATTGAATGCGGTTGATACCCTGGTCAGGACTTGGGTTCAAGAATTACCTCTATTGTTGAAATCACTGCATGTTGCCGTTAATTTGGGCAAAACTTAGGTATGTAGAGTTGCGTTCGGAGTGGGTAGATAAGGAGCAGGCGCAGAAGGTTGCTCATCTATGTGTCGGCTGCTGTGAATCCTATCTGCTTCCAAGGTTGCACACAGGGGTCGCTAAGACAGCATAGGAATTTATTCAATCCAGTGTTTAGCCTTCAGTTCTCGCCGTTTTTCTGGTGTCAATGGTGCTAACTTGCTCTATTTCACGCTGATCGAGGGTGTCACAACTATTGAGGGTAAGAGTCCTCAAGTTCTCTTCAGGAGAGGCTTATAGGATGGTATCGAGTTTTTGGCGTAGATGGCGATGACGTTGCCGATTGTGGCTTATTGGTTTGTGATTGCGTTTTTATGTTGAGCTAGGTTCCCAAGCGCAAGGCAGGAATTATAGACTGTAGTTTAGACAAACTCTGTTCTTGTTTCAGCATCAATTGGATTCCTCGTA
>ERZ1740060.307-NODE-307-length-34500-cov-4.987923_pt1 | contig 34500 bp, 38 predicted proteins | sample MGYA00581743_ERZ1740060 | MGnify/ENA primary metagenome ERZ1740060 (study PRJEB43018, sample SAMN04849235) | marine metagenome | isolation source: floating plastic debris | place: Pacific Ocean | collected 2008-08-27 | study: EMG produced TPA metagenomics assembly...
CAGTTGCAGTTGCAGTTGCAGTTGCAGTTGCAGTTGCAGTTGCAGTTGCAGTTGCAGTTGCTGCGGTTGCAGCCCGCATTGCGGACATTCGTGGCGACCGTGACGGCCTATCCAAATGCGCTCGCTTTGGGTCTTCAAGTGACGTACGCCCCGAGGCAACGACCAAATATGCTGCGTTTACTACAAGCTCACAACCGATCAAGTTATCGGCGCATCAAAAAATTGACATCATTCACGGCCGAAATCTCTGGGGCTGCAGGGGCGGCCAATTGACCGACTTGAAGTCGGCAAGAGCGGCGCGCCCAAACTCCGGTTCAACCGTCTCCGCCCAGGCAATCAAACCGCGCACATGATGAAACATACCGGAGACAGAGGTATTCCGTGACGCAGAATGAACTGATGGGCCATGGGACGGGGACTTAAGATAGTGAAGATGTAGTCGAATTTTCTCTTTATATTCCTTTGGAAGTCGCGGTCGATCACTATCGACAAGCATACCGAGCACAACGCGCCTCGTGCCCGGGCCGCGAATTACTGTCTTCCTGTGGTTTGGGCGAAATCCGGCTTGGTTGAGAAGACTTAGCACGCTGCGCTTAAAACGGCGAATTTCTTCAATCTGGCGGTCGTCATCACAAGAAAAAGCCAGATCATCGGCATAACGTGTGTAGTTCATGCCATGTTTCATAGCAAAATCATGGAGAATCTCATCCGTATCGACCATCGCGAGGTTCGCGAGCATCGGACTAGTTGGAGCACCTTGGGGCAGCATCCCTTCATGGACGCACTGATATATGGGAATTGCCGTCCAGCGCGCTGCAACATCGGGTTTTGGATCTGTTTGTTTGACCGCGACGGTGACCAAGCGCGCGAGTTCGAATGACAGTAGCTTTGGGAACCCAAGTCGGGCGAAGACTGACGCGATGCGGCCTTCGGAAATAGAATGAAAGAACTCTTGCAGATCGATCTTCAGTAGCCAGGTGCATCCTGAGTGTTCAGCTGCAGCATCGTACGGACGGCACTCAGGATGAAATGCGAAGCTCGATGCATGCGGTCGGGTGTATTGGAGAATGTTATCTACAATCCATCGCTGTAGATGCATCAGAGTGCCGTTAGGAACGCTGATCATTCGTATGCTCCGGCGACCAGGGATTTTCTTTTTGAGATAGAAGAACTTGTAGGTGTGATGCACGCGACGGGAGACAAGATCGCGGAGATGGTAGTAAGGAATATCCGTGAGGTGGCTGAGATGCCGCAGCGTCAAAACGGGCGTAATTCTCGGATCAACAGCGCGGATTTGTTCAAAAGTTGCAACAGCATTTTCTAGAACTGTCTCATCGACACCTTCGCGACGCCCATCGGAACGATATCGTTGAGAACTCGGTGCTGACATCTACTTTGACCCACCTGGGTGGGGAGTACTGCGCGTCGCTGCCAAGACATCGACAGCTGTGACGTGCAGTAGTGCGCAGCATGAATAATCCGCTCCGCTTAGCGAACATCGGAATTCCGATGTTCCAGGCCCCCGAGGGACCAGTCGCTGCCGAAGCAGCGCATTTCTAGACGCGTTCACCGAGCCCTCAACTGGGTTGGATAGTAGTAAGGTTTGTCATCATTTGGAAGCAGGGGCCTGCGCGCTCGCCTCTTCCTCAGTCTTTGAAGCTCTGACCGTCCAAGCCTAGTGAGACGCAATTTATCGGTCGTCCATAGGGCAATCTCCGTAAACACGAGTGTATCTCGAACATTCTCAATATCGATCCGGCTGGCTGCGGACACCTGAGCATATGTCCGGGCACCTCGCTCAATCGCAGCTAAGACGAGCATCGTTTCAATCCATTTGCTGCCGCGAAAATCCGAAAGATAGGTCTCCGCGTCGCGGATCTTGAGAAGCTTTTCGGCTCGACTCGCAATTTCTTGCCTGTTTGAGCTTGGGAACACGCTTTCGGCATCAATCGTACTGCGTTTTCGGAAAAGCGGAGTCCATTTCCGGGCGGTGCTATGGAGTATCGGCGGCGCGTTATTTGGAATGCCATGCTCAAACGCAATCAATGCTCCGGTCCAATCATATCCAAAGGGCTGCTGGTGACCTCTGGGATATGTTCTGCATAGCGTCATTACTACGTCCAGAGTCGGATGTCGGAATGTAACGTTCAGCGTCGGGCAACCAACAACAGTGAGAACTTGAGGACTTAGACGGCTGGACTTCACCTTCCTGAGGCCTGCTTCAGTCCCCGAATAGGCGACGACATAGAATTTGAGGTACCGATATGACTTCCAGCTTCGGATGGTGGCTACAGCTCGGAACGCTTCGAGCATTTTCCATATCCGTTGTCCCGATCCGATAAAATCAGTTGCAATGATGACGGGACCGACTCTGTGTTCGCGAAGCAGGTCCGGGCCAGGATGATTAAGGGCGACGCTTTCGTGACGGCGACAAAAGCTCGTGACGAGGTTCGCCACAATGCCTTCGCTCCCAACTTCTGGCTTAATTGGGTCGAAGGGAACGGGCTGCGGGCCCTTACCAACCGAGCGACCTGTGGCTGAACCAAAAATGGGTATAATCCCCGCTTTATCCTTTTCAACTTCCCTTTCGGCGTAGAAGGCAATCGGTCGATCGGTAAGGTTGTCAGTTCTAATCTTTTCGAACTGCTGCATCATGCTCTGTACAAACTCTTTGGCTCCCACCAGCAGGAGCTCGTCAAGCAGAGCAGCAGCTGTGTCGCGATGGGCTTCCGGAAAGTTGCCCAGCCAGCTCATGCCGGCTTCACTTTCCGATAGCTTAGACAATTTTCTCTCCAACCTAATTCGATCAAACCTGTCATAGGGCTTTGAGGCCGTAAACTCCAAAGGATGAGCTGCGGCAGAAAACCCCGGAGACTATTCGTCGTCTTACTTGTTTCACCGTAGAATACTACTTTTCGAATTATCTTCAGCCATCGTCGAGTGATTTATACTAGATCTCTGCAAGCTATTGCGGCGCATTCTCGGTCCAAGTTAACGTACCTGCAGAGGAAATCGAAACGGGCATGGGCGGTGTCGCGGCAGGTTCAAACAGATAATTGGCATTGGGTGGCACTCGGTTCAGGGGTCGGCGCAACCCTGCTCCTGCTTCTGTTGCTATATGGGCCAAATGGGATTTGGAAGGCCGCTCTCATCGTTTTGCTCGCTGTGACGCTGGCCGTTATGCTCGCCAATCCTCGTAATCGATTGCTAGCGATTGGAACGACTTCCTGTCTCACAGCGCTTGTCGGCTTCGCGGCGGACATCTCTTTCAACCTCTCAGCCACCTTTCCCGGAGGCGGTATTCTGCAGGGAGGTGTTGAGGGTGGGTCCGACGTTCCTCCGTTTGTATTCCTGCTGCTTTTGTTTCTCGGGCTCGTGGCGGTGGCAGTGGATGCGGTTGGCCGGGGGTGGCTGTTCCCCTCTCTTCGCAGGAAAGACGAAACACGTCCCGATCTGACATTTGCTTTGAGTTCCGCGGATGTTGTGCTCACAAGTGAGTTTTCGAGAGACGGATGGAAACGATTTCATATTCGACTTTCTGTGTCCAAGGATGCAGGTATTGCTGTAAGACTCACAAGCGTCGCGATCAAAGATGCGTCCATTGCAGAGTTTGCCGTAGGCATAGGTGATGGCGTGCAAACGTCTCAGACGGTCGATGGAACCAGCGCATCAGAGATGAGCATTTTGGGTGACTTTCCGGATGCGAAACTGTCCCGCGGTCGGGCAAAGAGAAAGATCACTGTAGTGGATGAGTTCAACCGTCAGTGGGTGGCAGGACAGATTACGTTTCAAAGCGAGGCTTAGACGCCCGTGAGGCCCTGCATTAGCCGGAGCATCAAAGCATCATCCGTTTCGCGACTTGCATCGGGAAGGATAACCTTGACGATTACTACGTCCTGTTTGCTATCGAATTCATAACCAACTGTAAGATCAGCGACCTGAAGCCGATACCTTGGAAGTTCGTTCGAAATCGATATCGCGTCCGGTGGGACGGGATTTGCAACAAGTGTTCGGAGTTCCGTGATCAGCGTTTCTCTTGCGCGCTGATCTAAACCGTTCCACACACTTCTAGCCGTGGCTCCCAGTATTACTCGTCTTGACTTGCTCAACGGACTTGACTTCGCAACTTATTTGCCCTGCTCGGCGACAAGGTCTTCCAGATCAACGAAGGTCTGATCTGGGTTTCGATCCGCCTCATCCATTGCGGCATTTACGCGGGCGTTCTCCATCAGATGTACGAGCGCCACCGCAACTTTCGAATACTGAATTGGAAGAACCGTGGCGACTTCCTTCCCATAAGCCGTGAGGACTGCGCCGGCAGTGTTATGGCTTACGCGGCCGACGATTTCTCTTTGCTCTCGTCGGAACTCTTCAACACCTTTTCGTTCCAGAGAACTACCTACCTTTGCCCAGATCTCGTCCACCAACTCAGATGACAGCCCTTTTTCTCCTACTGGGAGGTCTGAAAAATCGAGTTTCATCCTTATCTCCTGTCTGATATCCTGAACCTAGAGGTCCTAGAAGTCTGTGAGAACCTATAGGAACTGTAGTAATCTTGCGGGCGTTTGTCAAGAAGCGGCACCAGCTAGCTCCTTTTGTAGATGAGTGACGGCTTTTGTTTCCCACTCACCAAACCCCTCTGGATCCGCCCAAAAACTGTCCCATGCTTGGTTCAAGCAGAGGGCGACACTGGCATGTTTTCCAGGCTCTGACCGCTTCAGTCCAATGTCCTCAAAGGCTTTGAACGCGCTGCTGACAACATCTTCCAGCACGGCATCGGTAAAGCACTGACCAAAAGCCATGTCCTCTGAGTATCCGGTAGTCTGTACCTGATCGGCCCACAGTGCAGAGCATCCGTCGGCCGCGTCGTCAAAACCCAAACGGCGCAGACCCATGAGCATAATACTCATTCGCGCGGCGTTTGGGGGGTGCTCCACTTTCCCTTTGCTTGGCGTCGCGAACGGGTTTTCCTGAAGCTTGAGACACAAGTGGCAGTTCGCCCAAGCATATGCAGGACCAAGCGTGAAAATCGCGAAGAGATCGCAATAGAACTCTTCCAGCCAATCTGGAGCCCAAGACGCGAGCCACGTATTCAGCCGCAGCATCTCTTCTGCAGGCCCTTCCCGTCTATCAAGCATCTGCAGCTGTTGGGAAAGTGCTTGGGTTCGGTCAAGCATCATGTTTGAGAACTGCGTGCGAAACGGCTGCAAACTCGGGAGTTGCTTGTATTCCTTGGAAAAGAGTGGATGGCACAATTCATGATAAAGGTCTGGCAGATGTAGCAAAAACTGGCTCTCTAAGGGTGGTACGAACATGAGGTTAAACTGCCGCTCAAACCGATAATGGGTCCGAGAGGTTTGGCTGACGTTAGGCGCAAGAACCGGAAAACCGATGTCTTTGCAAACCTGCTGGATCAGCTTTGTCAGAAAAGCGTCACTCTCCGGTGAGTGGATCAGAGAAAACACGCCGTTTCGCTCGATGATGAAAACTTGATCAGACAGATGACGGTAGAGGTCCAGCGCAAGCGACGGATCCTGACGCCAGATAGTTTCGGTTTCGACTATGAGCCCGTCGATTTCCGCCAACGTTTGTTTCAGCTTCTCTATGCACTGTCTTTGGATGTCCCTGAGGTCCGAACGTGGATTAGTGACCGCGACCTCTTGCAAATGTAGCGCGCGCTTTTTGACCTGCAGCAGCGCACCCAGAAAGAGATCAAACACCATAAAGCTATGCTCCACCGAGCCGGTGTCGTGCTGCAGCCCTCTCCCTTTCAAGGGACTCCGCGATACACTTTAGGCGCTCGCTGGTTTTCTCCGAGATGCTGTCATCTAAGAGGCTCTGCCGAAGGTCTCGTAGGTCGGCATCTTTGAAACCGAGCCTCGTTCTCAGGAAGACTTGAAAGACCACGGCATCGAGAGCCACGTTGTCTCTCTCTTGTGGTTCCAACAAATCTGCAAATGCCGATATCGACGTTGTATCTGGCGTTGCGAGCGATAACGTTGCGCGTCGGGCCTTTGCGGCCAAGAGACCGTATTCGTCTAACCGATCCGCAACCACCGATAGACGTGTATCTCCGCTCACGCGGATGCCTCCCCGGTGTTGCCATCAGCGAAGCGCACCACGTCCATGTCATACTCAGCGGCGTCATCAAACAACGCGATATCACAGAGCTTAATGGTCAAAGGTAACCGCATGCAGCTGTCAGGCTTAGGCCACGTCAGACAGCTTAAATCAAAAACGTCCTTTAGAGCATCTTCGATGGCCATTGGGCCAAATGCTTTGCGGACATGCAGCGGGTCTGCGGTTCCTTGCAGCAATAGCGGTGCACCAGTTGTACAAATGTAGCCATCGTTCTTTGAAAGCTTGAGCCAAGAGCCCAGAACGGGATTGATCACTCCTTTTGGGTTCTCCTGGGTTGGCTCTTCAAAGCTAAAGAGGCGCAATGGTGCTGGTGAGGATTTCAGCACTTCAAACACGCTCACATCAGCATCAACAGCAATCAGACCGGATTCTGCCATGTCTGCAAACGCTTTTCTTGCACCAGCAATTTCTGCTGGCCAAGCGCGCCCGTCGCGATGAATGACAACACGTTGCACCTGTTTCTTCATCTCGGGGAGTTCTTTCGAAAGCATCTCGGTAATCACTTGCGTGACCTGACTTTCAAGCAATTGCTCGCGTTGCCTTGAGCGCGATCGTTGAACCCGTACAATCCGGCCACCTTCAGCGACCATCGTGAACACGGCCATATTGTTCTTAACATCAATCCCTATGGTAACATCTGCGTTGAGCGGATCTCTGAGGACGAAAGGCCACCGGCTGTTTCCGAGACACACTTTGTTTAACGCAGCACCTTTCAGGTAACCCTTAATGTTAACGCCCCGCCCTCTCTGTTGAACATAGATGGGCTTGTCATTTTTGAAGATGCGCTTGTAACCACGACCAGGGCTATCTGAATGAATGACCTGCACACGCTTTCCAAACCGTTTCTCAAACTCATTGCAAACCATGGCTGCAAGCTTGTCTTGCGCTCTCGGCGCTCCGTTGATCCGGTGCAGCATCACCAGCACATCGCCTGACTTTATCTCTCCGCACTCAGCAACTTCTAACAGCGCCTTCATTTGCCCTGGCACTCCGCCGCCATAAGCTTTGTCTCGATACTCGATGATCTCTGGGCGGTATCCGCCTGCCGGGTAGAGCTCTTGGACGGTCTCTACAAAATCAGAGACAAAAGCAGGGCCCCAGCTTTTCTTCACACTTTCGGGGAGCAATAGCGTCTGCGGTGGGAAAACATCTTGATGAAAAAACCCCACCTTCTTGTCGAGCATCAGAGTTCGACGCATGCTCGAGTATTCCTGCATCGCCTTAAACCGGTCTTTCGAGGTATCTGGCGCCAAAACCGCACCATTTCCGAAGCTGAGGGCTGGTGGCAAGTGGGTTTCGGTGAAGAATGCGTGGGCTCGCGCGCCGACCGAGAGCTTTGCGCCGCCGATGTTCAATTCAGACAGGTAGCGGCGGATGAAACCGTTCACCCTTGCGCGACGTTCCGACGGCGAAAGGATCGTTTGGCGTTGAAGTTTCGCTGCCCTCCTTCCATGGGTATCCTCGATCAGGAAACACAGTTCCGCAGGGGCCATGCGACGCTCATTCGTCGATGTGAAATACTCCAGCGCGCCTCCCTCGGGATCAAGATCAATGATAGATTTTGGGGCGGCGTTACCGGCCGTTCTGACAAGCTGTTGCGCCAAGCTGATTGGCACATTGCCCTCAAACAGAGACGGTTCTCCAACCTTCCAATCTGAGACCGCGTCGATGCGGAACTGGTACCAATGATCTCCCATCTTATAGAGGCAACTGCGATTGATGAGTTTGCCGAGGCGCTTCCGATCTGCACGTGCTCCAATTGGGGCATGCGTGATGAACTTGCTGCGTGCATCACAGACAATTCCGAAGCCTCCCTCAGGATGTTTCGCTGCCCTGACCGACACCCCGTCATAGAGGTCCACGTCATCGAGGCGCTTAAGCGGTTTCTTGTGAAAGAAGGGCTGGCCTGAACCCGGTTGCCAAAGGAGATGGTTTGCAAAGAGCGGTTGTTGCAACACAAAATCCAGGTAGCGCAATCGCAGCCCGTCGTATTCGTCATCCGCGGCATCAAACCGGAGATTCAATGGCTCACCAGTTGGAACCAACTTTACCATCGCTCTCACAACGCGATGATCCACTGGAAACTCGGTGACATAGCTCGGCACTGCAATAAACTGCTCGCCCTCGCGAGACAGGGCCACAAACGGAGCTTTCATCGAGAAGGACAACCGACGCACCAAGAGATTGACGTTCTTGTGGTATTCAGTTTCATCGAGGCCACTGAGGCCCTTTACGGCATAGAGTTGATAAGAGGCGGGCAGCCCTTCCAAATCTTCAAGCGGGAAAAGTGTTGTTTCTAATGTCATTGAACTGCCTCCGTGCAAATCGCCTGGTAAACGCAGGCTTCGCAAGCTGTACCGTCATGTGCCGTTCGAAAGTCGCCCATATCCAGCTCAGCAAATTTCTTTCCTTCCGCAAGGCACTCCATCTCATAGGCAGTTGACGTAATGAACGTCTCAACCTCTGCGATATCCTCGTCGTCCAGCTTATAGTGGGTCAAGCGCTCTAGAAGCAGTTGCGGCTCAATAAGTTTGATTTCTGTCGCCGGTCTTTTCCAATCTGGTGGAAAATCAAAATGCGCCTTACTACACGCACTCAACGCAAGAGCATAAACTGCCAGCTGCCGGCGCGCGTTGTTGCCCGCGTTAGCGTGTACTTTCCAATCTATGATCGTAGGCGGCTTATCTGCAAAAAATGCGATCAGATCGGGAAACGCGACCCCTTTCGTACCGTCGGCCAGTTCAAAACTTATCGAGCGTGGCTGCGAAATGAGACCGGTCGCCTCGTTTAGAACAGACCAAATGGCATCCGACTTCCAGAAATTGGTAAGCGACGTCTCAACCTCGATCCATGCGTGATCAAAATCATCTTCAGACGGCGGAGTTAGGTACTCATTTTCAAAAAGGAGCGCGAATTTCTCTCCCTCTTTGCTGATGGTGACCTCTGTCGTCGCCGCGCTGTTGTGGCTGGCGTAGGCCCTTTGCTCATCGAACAAGCGGCGCGCAATACGAAGACCGTCCTGCAATTGCATAGGTTCTTCGCTCAGTGGGTCGCTGAGCGACGGAACAACATATGATGATATCACTGTATCGACCAATCGGCCCCGCCACGCGCTGATTGTATTGAGTTGCCCATAGTAAAGGGCACGCCGTCTCATCGGGTCCTTTACGCGAGGTTGCGCTGCGAAATTGCTATAGAACCATTGCCGCTGACATCGCGCGAAGGTTCTCTGAGACGAATAGGACCAGGTCATGATCCCTCAGCACTCCGCTGACGAAGGAACTTCAAGTAATCAACCAACGCATCCGCTTCAGAGGGGCTGACATCCCCAATACGTGACGCCAGTTGGCTCGCTGCCTGCGGCAGTTCCGGACCAGTTCCTTTCGGTACCGGGTACCCGGCCAGTCCCATGTACCTCTCATAAGATGCTTCATAAAGGACGGCCAGCTTGTGCAACGTGCTTGGTGATGGCGTCTTGATCTTTCCTGTTTCTAACTGACTGACATAGGCGTTTGAAACGCCGGTCGCAGACTCCACCTGTCGCAGGGTAAATCCCCTACTCTTCCGGTCCGTTCCCAATGCAACAGCAAGATCTTTCATCTAAGCTCTCCACTTTTGCTAAATCTATCAAGCATGCTAAGTTTGTCAAGCAATCTGCTTAGGAGCTGCTCGGAAGTGGCGTCGGGCGACAAGTCCTTCCATACGTTCGAAACCTCCAACTTGAGGGGCTATGGTGAATTGTGGATTTTTTGTCGGGGCATTTTCTCGCCGACTAAGTCGTCGTGATGAAAGTAATTCGGCAAGGTCCGCTTTAACTTCGCGGCATGGAGGGTGCTGCGCCGCCGCGAATGACTTCTTCCCGCCCATTTTGCCGATTTTCGACTGGACTTCAGAGCGGTTCAGAGCGGTACTGCCTGTGTCGCAATCGCCCGGGATCGCCGGGCTTCACTCAATACAGGGCGAGTGATCGACTTTTGCTCGCAGAGTGGAGAAACACCATGTCGAATTCAAATGCGACAACCCAAAATTCAAGCAGAACCGGAACGGCTGCCAATAAGCTGACCCGTCAAAAGCAGTTGTACAAAATGCTGACGCGGCAATCAGGCGTCACAATCGCGCAGCTTCAAAAGACCTTCGGTTGGCAACCACATACGGCACGCGCCGCGATATCGGCTCAGCGCAAAGTCGGATGCGTGGTGGACAGAGTGAAGACGAAGACGGGCTCGATCTATCGGATTGTCGAAGCGCAGAGCGCCCGATGACAGCCGAGAAAAACGAAGAGGTGTTGATCCTGATTGCCGAGATCGAAGTCCTTGATCGCGTCGCTTGCCTCGACCGCTGGCGCGAGGCCTTCGGATGCCCACCACCAAAAAATCTCTCGCTACAGTTCCTGAAACGCTTGCTCATTTGGGAGACTCAAAACCAGATGCTGGGTGGCGTGTCCGTAAAGACCACCCGGCGCCTGAAACAGATTGCGGTCGGGAATGCTTTTCCCTCGACCGCTAAACCCGGTTCTCACCTTGTTCGGGAATGGAACGGACGGACCTATCAAGTTGAAGTCGTGGATGGCGGCTACGTTATGGATGGCAAATCCTGGCGGTCCTTGTCCGCCATCGCCAAACACATTACCGGCGCCCATTGGTCCGGCCCGCGCTTCTTCGGGGTCCAGTGATGCGCCGGATCCGTTGCGCCATCTATACCCGTAAGAGCTCGGAAGAGGGGCTTGCGCAGGATTTCAACTCGCGGGATGCGCAACGAGAGGCCTGCGAAGCCTATATCGCCAGCCAGAAGCATGAGGGATGGGAGCTGTTGCCCGACCGGTATGACGACGGTGGGATCTCGGGCGGCCACCTCGACAGACCATCTCTGCAACGGCTGATGCAAGCCGTGGATGACAAATGCGTTGATCAGATCGTGGTTTACAAGATCGACCGGTTGACCCGCTCACTGGCGGACTTCGCCAAACTGGTGGAACGATTGGATGAAGCTGAAGCATCCTTTGTTTCAGTCACGCAAAGCTTCAACACAGCGACCAGCATGGGGCGTCTCACGCTCAATGTACTGCTGAGCTTCGCGCAATTTGAGCGAGAGGTCACGGCTGAGCGCATCCGCGACAAGATAGCAGCGTAAAAGCGCAAGGGATTTTGGATGGGTGGCAACGTCCCCCTGGGCTATCAGGCAGATGGCCGGACGCTGAAGATCGACGAGGCTGAAGCAGAAACAATCAGGACACTTTATGACCTCTATCTCGAACACGGTCTGATCCGTGTCGTGAAACAGAGTGCGGAAGATTTAGGGCTCAGGTCGCGCAAGCGGATCCGCGGGGCAGGGCGCATCTCCGGCGGCAAGCCCTTCGATCGCGGTCACATCCACCACATTCTGAGTAACCCGATTTATGCATGACGGCTCCGTCTTAAGGGTCAGGTCTATGACGGACAGCACCCGGCTATCATTGCGCCGGAGGTTTGGGACGAGGTTAAGCAGATGCTGCAAGATAGGGCTGCAAAGAGTAGAGGCACCAAAAGCAAAGCCCAGATATCTCTGCTGGCCGGCAAGCTCTTCGATGAAACCGGCGACCGGCTAACGCCAAGCCACAGCAGGAAGAACGGAAAGCGATTGCGATACTACATCTCCCACCGGCTGGTGAAAGATCGCAGTCGGAAGCATCCGGACGCCTGGCGGTTGCCCGCGGGAGAACTTGAGACGCTAATCTTAGATCTAATCAGAAAGAAAATGAGCCGCTCAGATTTTGTCGCCTTGTTGATGCCGGACGTATCGGCGGCGGAGATCGCTGGCATCACCACAAAATTGCAATCCGTTCAAAGTGCGAAACAGGGCCTTGCTCTTGTCAGGCGTGTTGACCTCAAGCCGGGCCAGCTCATCGTTTTTCTTGGTCAGAGTGAAGTGGCCGAACACTTTGAGTGTTGTGAAGGACGGCTCGACCCAACACCAATGCGTTTTGAAGCACCATTCCGGATACGCCGACGCGGCGTTGAGCTGAAGCTGCATCTGGGAGATGCTCCGGGTGAGGTGGATCGCACTCTGGTCCAAAACGTTGCTAAAGCGCAAAAATGGTTGGCCATGATCCTGAGTGGAAAGACCTTCACGGAAATCGCGGAGGCGGAAGGCATTTCCAAACGCCGAGTACAGGATGTAGTTGATCTCGCGATGCTTGCGCCAGACATCCTCGATGTGATCGCATCGGGCGAACAACCGGTTGGCCTGACGTCTGATTATCTTATCAAGACCGGCGTTCCAGCATCCTGGTCCGAGCAACGCGAGCTCTTCGCCAAGCTCTGAGCGACGCCTCTCCGCAATCTACCAAACTCGTACCGCTGAAATGGCAAACAGAGACTGAGGGCCGAAATCAGGCTTATTTGCTCTCTATTCCGTGTCTCTGTCAGAGACGTCCAGACCCAACTCGCGGAAAGCACGCGGCAAAAGCGACACACTCTGTCATCAGCATAAAACTAGGGAGTCTTTGGCGGAGGAGGTGGGATTCGAACCCACGGTACGCTTTCACGCACGCCGGTTTTCAAGACCGGTGCATTCGACCACTCTGCCACTCCTCCGGGCGCGCAGACAGCTCTATCGCCTGCGGGTCATCGGTGTGGTGCTAACGCCGACAGGCTGATTCTAAAAGCGGCTGTCGTGGTTTTCTTGCACCGGTCGTGTTCAGGAGACATTTCAGATCGCTGCTACACCGCAATCATAGGCAAAGCAGAAGCCGAATAACGGCACTCGCATCGCAAAGATGCTGGACAGGCAAGGAAGATACGAATGGCGGTAGAACCTAAGCGCTTGATGAGTGGCTGGCGACGGCAGGCTGTGATTGGCTTTGTCGCGGTCGCAGTGTCGGGCTGTTCCGAAGACAGCTCTTTTTCTCTTCTGAAACAGGATGATAGTGAGACGCGCGCAGTCAGCGTGTCGGACCGGTCGGTGCCGCTGATAGAAAGCGACGTCGAGGCCCCGGATGTGTTCCAGGTCACGGATAAGGGGCTGTGGGACGGTCGCCCGTCGCTTGGTGGGATCTGGGTCGCGCACCCGGATGTCGACAAGCCGGAGCGCGTGATTATCCGAAACACCGAGAATTCCGAATTCGTGATAGGCGCACTTTTTCGCCGCGAAAGAGACAATCCCGGCCCGGTGCTCATGGTGTCGTCCGATGCTGCGGCGGAACTTGGCATGCTGGCGGGTGCGCCGGCGCGGCTGAACGTCACCGCACTGCGTCGTGAGGAGACACCCGATCCCGAAGCCGAAGCAAAAGCGACCGAGCAAGACGCTGTAGCGGTCCAGACCGAGGCGACGGCCGCCGAGACGGAAGCGACCCTTGCTGCGCTCCCGCTTGGTGCGGCGGCAACCGGCGCGGCGCAAGGTGCGGATACTGCAGATGACGCAGTGGCCGGTGCAGCAGCGGCGATCTCTGCTGCCGAAGCCGAGGGGGCCACTGGGGCCGTCCCGGCGAGCGCGGCAGGCGAAAGTGTGGTCGTGGCAGCGGTCGACCCCGCAGCAGAGCCCGAGGCGGAAATTGACGATAAGGACAAAAGGTATCTGCAGATCGGTATTTTCAGCCAGCAGGCGCATGCGGAACGTACGGCACGGGTGATGAGTGCAGCCGGCATGTCACCGACCATCAAAACCCAATCCGCCGAAGGCACAATGTTCTGGCGTGTTGTTGTGGGTCCTGCCGATAGTGTGTTCACCAGAACCAGCATGCTTGAGGTTGTCCGCAACGAAGGATTTGTTGACGCCTTCCCGGTAGGAGATTGAAGGGACGAGGGTTGCAACCTCTGCCATGGGAACAAAGCGGTGTCTGCGCGACTTGCATCGGCTGACAGGCGCCGGATGCCGGTCTTGTCAGTTGTGTCCGGATGCGCGGTATCGGATGATTTGGGCTAGATCACTAATCGGAATCGGAGACGTCATGACGAACTTGAAATCGCTCCTTGCCGTATTGTGCCTGTGCTCTGCCTTCGGCCAGACAAGCTGGGCTTTCGATGTGCAGGCCGGTTCCGCATTCGTGAAGGATATGGGAACGGGTACGGTCTTGCTGAACAAGAACGCCGATGTGCCATTGCCACCGGCGTCGATGTCCAAACTCATGACACTCTACGTGACATTCGAGGCGATCCGTGAGGGCCGGTTGACGCTCGATGAGGAACTGTCCGTGTCGGAACACGCCATGAGTTTTGGCGGGTCGACGATGTTTCTCGATACGACCGACCGGGTTTCCGTAGAGGACCTGTTGCGAGGCATCATCGTGCTTTCGGGCAACGATGCCTGCGTCGTTCTGGCGGAAGCGCTGAGCCCGGATGGTACCGAGGCCGGGTTTGCCCGGTTCATGACCGAACGCGCCCGCCAGATGGGCATGAACAATTCTGTTTTTCTGAATTCTTCGGGTTGGCCGGCGCCGGGGCATGTCATGAGCATGCGTGATCTGGCGATCCTGGCGGAACGCTTGATAGTCGATTTTCCGGAATACTATCCGATGTTTGCCGAGACCGAGTTCGCCTTTGACGGCCGCGCACCCAAGAATGTCCGCAATCGCAATCCGCTTCTGGAATTGGGCATCGGCGCCGACGGGCTGAAAACGGGGCATACGCAGGAGGCGGGCTACGGGTTGGTCGGCTCGGCGGTTCAGGGCGACAGACGGGTGATCTTCGTTGTGTCGGGAATAGACACAGTTGCACAGCGCGCGAGAGAGACGGAGGCTCTCGTCAACTGGTCCTTTCGCCAATTTACCGAGCGCAAAATCGCCGCCGCGGGGGATGAAGTCGCCCGTGCAGAGGTCTGGATGGGGAGCGCAGCAACGGTAGGTCTGACGCCAGCGCAAGACCTCGTGACCATGGTGCCGATCCTGTCGGCGGGTCCTTTGGCTGCGGAAATCGTTTATACAGGCCCGATCGAGGCGCCGATCCAAGCAGGTCAGAAGATAGCGGAAATGGTTTTGTCCCCCGAAGGTATGCCGGAAGTGCGGGTGCCGCTCCTCGCGTCAGAGGCTGTCTCGGCCGGCGGGTTTGGTGTGCGTCTGAAAACTGTATCGGGCCTTCTGTTCAAGCGTCTCCTCCAAGGGGCCGGGGAGGCCTCTTGAGCTTCATCACATTCGAGGGGATTGACGGCTCGGGCAAGACCACGCAAGCCAGACGCCTTGTCGACTGGATGATCGGGCAGGGCCGCGATGTTGTCTTCACCCGTGAGCCCGGCGGAAGCGCAGGGGCCGAGCAGATCCGTAAACTGGTGCTCGAAGGGGCGACCGACCGCTGGTCTGCAGAAACCGAATTACTGCTCTTTACGGCAGCGCGGCGGGATCATCTCGAACGTTTGATCAACCCAGCTCTTGAGGAGGGCAAGGTGGTGGTCTGCGACCGTTTCATCGACAGCACGCGCGTTTACCAGGGGCTGCGCCAGGCAGATATGCGAGAGCTTGTTGCTGCCCTGCACAGGCTTATGATTCATCGCGAGCCGGACCTGACCATGCTGATTGACATGGAGCCTCATCTTGGACTTGATCGCGCGGTGGCGCGCGGTGGAGAGGAGGCGCGATTTGAAGCATTCGGCCTGGAGCTACAGAAGACGATTCGCGCAGGGTTTTTGCAGCTTGCTCGGGATTGTCCGGACAGGATTGTTGTGATCGACGGAAATCGCGATATCGAGTCAGTGGCCGCTGATGTGACTGCGGCGGTAGAGGCGCGCCTCTGATGCAGGTGGATGAGGCGCCGCCACTCCCGGAGCCTGATCGTCTTGATGGCGCCCCACATCCGCGAGAGACAGAGCGGCTTTTCGGGCATAGCGCCGCAGAAGGCGCTTTCTTGCAGGCATTTAACGCCGGGCGACTGCACCACGCCTGGCTGATTTCCGGACCCCAGGGGATTGGCAAGGCAACGCTGGCCTGGCGGATCACACGGTTTTTGCTGACCGCGCCTGAAGAGGGTCAGGAAGAGGGATTGTTTGGCGCACCACAAGCGGCTGAGAGCCTTGATGTGGCGTCTGATCATCCGGTAGCCCGGCGTTTGCGCGCCCGATCAGAGCCACGGCTCTTTCACGTCACACGCAGCCGGAACGACAAGACGGGCCGCCTGCGCGATCAGATCGTGGCCGAAGATGTGCGCGACCTTTCGGGTTTCTTTGGCCTGAAGGCAACGGATGGCGGACGTCGTGTGGTGCTGGTCGATGCGGCGGACGACATGAACACCCATGCGGCCAATGCTCTTTTGAAAATGCTGGAGGAACCGCCCGAGCAGACGACACTGCTTCTTCTCAGTCACCAGCCGGGGCGCCTCTTGCCCACCATCCGGTCCAGGTGCCGGGCTTTGCCGCTCATGCCGTTGAGCAAAGATGATCTGGCGGCGGCTCTCCGGCAGGCCAGTTTTGAAACGGGCGATGCCGAAGCCGCATTGTCAGAGCTGTCTCAGGGCTCGGTCGGTGCCGCGATCCGATTGCTCGGTCTGGAAGGAGCCGGTCTTTATGCCGATGTCGTGGCGTTGATGAATACGCTGCCCCGTCTGGATCGCGCCCTTGCCATCAAGCTTGCAAATGCAACGACAGCACGCGGAGCGGAAGCGCGGTTCGATCTTCTCTTCGATCTCATCGAGCTCTGCCTCGCCCGGTTGGCCCGAGCCGGAGCACAGGGAACACCCCCGCCGGAGGCTGTGGCGGGAGAGGCCGCCGTGATTGCCCGGCTGGCGCCAACCGAGATGCAGGCGCGGGCCTGGGCCGAATGCGCGCGCAAAATCGGCGAGCGCTCGCGGCACGGGCGCGCAGTGAACCTTGACCCTGCGACGCTGGTACTGGATACGGTGTTTGAACTGCAACGCACGGCGCAGGCGGTGTGATCCCTCAACCCCCGGTCAGAACATGACGCGCGACATCGTCGAGATTACCGACAGCCATTGCCATCTGGATTTCGAGACGTTCGAGCCGGAGCGTGCCGCTGTGGTGGCGCGCGCTCTCGCGGCAGGTGTGACGCGCATGGTAACGATCTGTACGAGGTTGCGATCCGAGCCCCGGGTGCGTGCCATCGCCGAGGCGCATGATCCGGTTTTCTTTGCCGTGGGCACACATCCAATGAGCGTTGCTGAGGAGCCGATGGTGACGGTGGATGACCTTGTGGTCTTGGCACGGCATCCGAAATTCGTGGGTATCGGCGAGACTGGACTGGATTATCACTACACCGCAGACAGTGCCGAGGCGCAGCGGGAGAGCCTGCGCCTCCATATTGAAGCCGCGCGCCAGACCAGCCTGCCTTTGATCATCCACGCCCGGGATGCCGATGAGGACGTGGCGCGCATTCTTGCCGAGGAACATCGCGCAGGCCCGTTTACCTGCGTAATGCATTGCTTTTCCTCCGGCCGCGCGCTGGCGCAGACAGCCGTGGATCTTGGCTTCTACCTTTCCATGTCGGGCATTGCGGCATTTCCCAAAAGCGCGGCGCTTCGTGACATCTTCGCCGCCATGCCCGTGGATCGGATTCTGGTGGAGACCGATGCGCCCTATCTGGCCCCGCCACCCCATCGCGGCAAGCGCAATGAGCCTGCTTATACTTTGCACACCGCAAAGGTTGGGGCCGAACTCTTTGGCCTGGACTGGCCTGACTTTGCCGCGCGGACCCAGGCCAATTTCGACCGTCTGTTCTGGAAAGCGGCCGCGTATGAGGCCGCCGCCTGATGGGCGAAACGCGCTTCACCATTCTGGGCTGTGGCTCTTCCGGGGGGGTGCCACGGCTGGGCAATCTCTGGGGCGCATGCGATCCCGATAATCCCCGCAATCGCAGACGCCGCTGTTCCATGCTGATCGAGAAAGAAGCCGAGGCCGGTGTGACCCGGGTTTTGATCGATACCTCGCCCGACATGCGCGCGCAATTGCTCGATGCCGGCGTGGGTGCGCTTGATGCCGTGGTTTATACCCATTCCCATGCCGATCATGTGCATGGTCTCGACGATCTGCGGATGATCGTTTTCAACATGAAGAAACGATTGCCTGTCTGGGCAGATGGCGACACGCAGAATGCCCTGTTTGCCCGGTTCGGCTATGCCTTTGTTCAGCCCGAGGGTTCGCCCTATCCGCCAATCCTCGACATGCACACGATCAAAGGCGACGTGACGATCGATGGAGCGGGCGGGTCGATCACGCTGCGTCCTTTCGAGGTCAGCCACGGCTCGATCGACTCGCTGGGCTTCAGGATCGGGGATCTGGCGTACCTGCCCGATGTGGCAGATATTCCTGATGACGCGTGGTCCATGCTTGAGGACCTCGATTGCTGGGTGTTGGATGCGTTGCGTCGTGATCCGCATCCGACCCACGCGCATCTGGCAAAATCGCTCGAATGGATTGCACGTGCGGCCCCCAGGCGGGGCGTGTTGACCAATATGCACATCGATCTCGACTATCAGACCCTGGTGGACGAAACGCCCGCCCACATCACCCCTGCCTTTGACGGGATGGTGATCGCCTATCCGGACTGAGACGGCCGATGCAGGCGTTGCTGGATGTTATTCTGCCTGTTTTTCTGGTGATCGGGTTTGGCTATCTGGCCGTCTGGCGCGGCTGGTTTTCGCAAGCCGGTGTAGACGGGCTGATGAAATTCACTCAGCACTTCGCCATTCCGTGCCTTTTGTTCATGGCCATCGCCAAACTGGACCTCAGCCAGAGTTTTGACTGGCGCTTGCTGGTCAGCTTTTACACGGGCGCGCTGGTTGGTTTCCTGCTGGGTCTTTTCGGTGCGCGATACATCTTTGGTCGCGACTGGGAGGATGCCGTGGCCATCGGCTTTTGTTGTTTGTTCTCCAATTCGGTTCTGCTCGGACTGCCGCTGACAGAACGGGCCTATGGACCGGATGCGCTTGAGGCCAATTTCGCGATTATCGCGTTTCATTCGCCCTTTGCCTACGGCATCGGGATTACGGTGATGGAATTTGTGCGCGCACAGGGACATACTGGGGCAGGGCTCCTCCCAAGGGTGCTCAAGGCCATGTTTTCCAATGCTCTCATATTGGGAATTGTGGCCGGCTTTCTGGTCAACCTGTCAGGCGTGACATTGCCAGCCGTCCTGAATGACGGGCTTGAACTCATGGTCCGCGCCGCGCTTCCTGCCGCGCTTTTCGGTCTGGGAGGTGTTCTGGTCAGCTACCGCCAGGACGGCGATCTGCGCATCGTTCTCTACATTTGCCTGATCGCACTTGTCGTGCATCCCGCGATCACCCGTGGCCTCGGTATGGCTTTCTCGCTTCCGGTAGAGGGCACGCGTTCGGCGGTTCTGACCGCTGCAATGGCTCCGGGTATCAACAGCTATATCTTCGCCTCGATGTATGGTCGGGCGATGCGGGTGGCCGCGACGACCGTGCTGGTCGCGACGGCTTTATCCATTCTGACGGTTTGGGTTTGGTTGGGGCAACTCCCCTGATTGCAAGCGCGACGCAACGCTGAGTGCAACGCCGATGTCGCATCCTCTTGCATTTGCGCCCAGAAGCGGGTTCGTTCTAAGACGTTGAATATGCCAGATCACACGTCGCAGAATGCCGAACTGGCCAAGTTGCTCGACCGCATTGCTGCGGGAGACAAGCGGGCTTTCGCCTCCTTTTATGAGACGCTGGAGGCACCTGTTTATCGTTTTATCGCGTCAAAAATGAACGATCCTCATGAAGCGGCCGACATACAGCATGATGTATTCATAGAGATCTGGCGGTCAGCCGGACGGTTTGAGGGAAGATCGACAGTGAAAACTTGGGTATTTGGTATCGCGTATCGAAAAACAATGGATTATTTTCGCAAGCATAAGAGAGTGGACCTGACGGACGAGGTGGACGACCGCGTCGATGACAGCCCTGACCCCGCCGCCTGTTTGGCGGCCAGTCAGGAAGCCGCGCATCTGAAATTTTGCCTGGACGAACTCAAGCCGCAGATGCGCGCGGCGGTTGAACTGGCATTTTTCGAGGATTTGACCTATCCTGATATAGCCGAAATTGCAGGCGTGCCGGAAGGCACGATAAAAACGCGTGTGTATCACGCAAAGAAACTGCTGCTGCGCTGTCTTTCGGCTCGGATGCAAGGAGCTCAGAGATGAGCCAGATGATCGATATGTCCCGCGAGCAGGCCGAGGAATTGTTGGTCTTTCTTGCAAATGACACATTGCAGGGCGACGAGCGCGCTGCCGTGGAGGCGGTCGTCGAGCAGGATGCAGGGCTGACTGCCGAACTGGAGGCGCTGCGCGAAATGCGCCACAGTCTGCAGGGCTCAGATATCGGGCATAGCCCCGGGGCGTTTGGACTGGCGCGGCTGATGCGTGATATTGATGCGGAAACACAGGCCAGCGTGACGCATGTGGCTGCCAACAGGCCTTCAGCGCCATCGTACTGGAAAATTGCGGCTGTCGTTCTGTTAGGATTGTTTACGGCGCAAAGTGCGTTTGTGTATCTTCAGGACGGAGAGGGTGCGCCCGATCTGCAACTCGCAAGCGGTGGTACGGCCGTACCGGCAGGCGCGACGATGCTGCGGGTGGAAATCTCCCCTGACGCGACCTTTGGCGAAGTCGCGACCCTGTTCCTCGATTTGGAGCTTACGATAGTTGAAGGTCCGACCGCGATTGGCTTTTACACCCTCGAAGCTCTGGATTCAGGGTCTTACGATCAGGCGTTGGATGTCTTGAGCAAACGACCCGATCTGCTGGACGTCGTGGAGTAAAGAGTAGCATGACGACATACCGCGCTTTTGTAGCAATCCTCGCTTGTGTGTTCATCGCATTTTCTGCGGTGGCAGCGCCTTTCGTTACGCGTTCGGGCTGTTTTCTGGGTTGCGGCGAAGACAGTTTTTTCCTGTCCGGCGACTGGCCGTTACAGCTCGGGAAAGAGCCCGGCGATGACGGACCGAACGGGCCCGCACCGGACAGGATTGCCGGTCCGGATGTGGTTGGCACGTCGGCGGGCACACCGGAATTCGTGATTTCCGTTGATCTGCGCGATTCCGTGTCGGCTGTAACCACGCTCAACCGGGTCGGGGCACGTCTTCTGCGCGCCAGATCCCTTATCCATCTAGAGCAGAGCCTGCTCGTTTTCACTCTGCCCGCGACCCTTCCGCCGAATGAGGCTCGGGAAGTGCTGGCGCAGGTCGCGCCCGATGCGACGCTCGATCAACACCACATTTATCGGCGGGCATCAGGACCGCGCGTCTACCACGCAACGATGCTCGGGGATGCACCCGGTCAGACCTGTTCTGTGATCCAGCCCATCCGGGTCGGCGTTATTGATGGTCCTGTGAACGCGACGCATCCTGCGTTGCAAAACGTACAGGTGACCCAGGAGCGCTTCCTTGGGATAGGCGAACGCCAGACCAGTCAGCATCACGGAACAGCGGTGGCCGGCCTGATTGCCGGAGAGGCGGATGCCGGTCCGCTCGCCGGTTTGGCGCCCGGTGTTTTGCTGTTCTCGGCGGAAGTCTTTGGCAATGGGGATAAGGGGGAAGGGGCACGGCTTGAATCAGTGGCCACCGCCCTCGACTGGCTGATCGGGCAGGATGTGCATCTGATCAACATGTCGTTTGCCGGTCACCAGAACGCAACCTTCGGACGGCTTCTGCGCGCGGCGCGCGACAAGGGCGCTGTGGTCATCGCGGCCGCCGGGAACAATCACAGCAATGAAGCGGTGTATCCTGCGGCATCCCCCGATACGATCGCTGTGACCGCTGTCGACGCGGCGGGCAGGATCTACCGTCAGGCGAATTACGGCGAGCATATCGAGTTTGCGGCGCCTGGCGTCGATCTTTATGTGGCCTGGGATGATGCGGGCAGCTACCGATCCGGGACGTCCTTCGCAACGCCAGTGGTGACCGCCCTGCTGGCGCGCCAGGCCGAACGTGGGGCGATTTCGCTCGACCATGCCCGCGACATGCTGCGCGCCGATGTACGGGATCTGGGACCAGGTGGCCGTGATGAGCAGTTCGGGTTTGGTCTTGTTCAGTCCGGCGGCTGTTGAGAGCGATCAGTCGCTCTTAGGCGGAGCGCCCCCGGTGAAAGCGTTGCCGTCTGAGTAGTTACACGGAGCGTCTTGCATTTCGAGGTGAAGACCGTCTCCTGTGAAGGGATGCGAGCGCGCCAATTCTTCATCGATATCGAGACCCAGACCAGGCGCCTGCGGTGCCGTGATGTATCCGCCATCGACCCTAAGGGTGCCACGGGTCAGGTCGTGATGAAACTTGCTCTCGATCGTTTCGGCCATCAGCAGGTTGGGGATCGAGACCGCAAGATGAATGTTGGCCGCCCATTCCACCGGTCCTGCGTAAAGGTGCGGCGCCATTTGCGCATTATAGACTTCTGCCATCGCCGCGATCTTGCGCGCTTCCCACAATCCTCCGACCCGTCCGAGCGCGGGTTGCAGGATTGTCGCGGCACCCTGTCGCAAAATCGGCGCGAATTCCGCCTTTGTGGTGAGCCGTTCACCAGTGGCCACAGGGATTGACGTGGCCGCTGCGACGCGCGCCATCTGCGCCACGTTGTCTGGTGGGATGGGCTCTTCATACCAAAGCGGGTCATAGGGTTCGATCGCTTTGGCGAGGCGGATCGCCCCCCCGGTGGAAAACTGACCATGTGTGCCAAAGAGCAAATCAGCCCGGTCTCCGACCGCATCGCGGATCGCCTTGCAAAAGGCGACAGACATCGAAATATCGGACATTGCGGGCATATGACCGCCGCGCATCGTGTAGGGGCCAGCCGGATCGAACTTCACGGCTGTGTAGCCCTGTTCAATGCAGGCCAACGCGCTTTCCGCGGCGGCATTCGGATCGGTCCAGAACCCGGCTAAGTCATGATGCGCCAATGGGTAAAGATATGTGTAGGCGCGCACCCGGTCATTCATGCATCCGCCCATCAAGGCCCAGACAGGTCTGTTTCGCGCTTTGCCCAGAATGTCCCAGCAGGCGATTTCCAGTCCGGAAAACGCGCCGATTACGGTCGGGTCCGGGCGCTGGGTGAAACCGGAGGAATAAACGCGGCGAAACATCAATTCGATGTTTTCCGGGTTCTCGCCGTGCATGTGACGGCCAAAGACATCCTCGATTACGCCCCGCATGGCCTCTGGCCCAATCGCAGTGGCGTAGCATTCACCCCATCCGATGATCCCGTCCGCCGTCGTCAGCTTCACAAGGATCCAGTATCTGCCGCCCCATCCCGGGGCTGGCGGTGCGGTGACGATGACGTCAAGTGAGTCGAGTTTCATGCCTCAGACCTCCCTTGCATCGGCAAAATCAGACAATTCACGGTCAATTTCTTCTATAACCCCCGCAGAGCTGAAGAAGGTCAGATCAGGAGCGTCGGGGTCATGCATCAAAATCTCGATCTCCAGTTGCATGGCCTGCCCGTCAAAGCTGCCGTCCACTTTCCAGCGTCGACGCGACGTGTCTGACAGATCCGGCAAGGCGTCCACGATGCAGCAGGTAAATGCCGTGGGTAGTCCAAAGCGCGGGTTGTTTGTGAGCCCGATGAGAAAGGGGTGGATGTCCTCAAGCTCGAAACTCATGGACGCCTCCGAGGTAATCGCCGGAGCACGAGGCGTCTTTGGTTTGAAAAGGTCGAGGAGAAATCCAAACATGTCGTCTTCTCGGCTTTGGCACGGTTCAGGACCGCTGTCTTGTGTGCACTTTGTCGCCTGTCACCACAAGATCAAACGACGTTTAAGCGTTTCAGGCGGGTTTCTCTGCCCGCGCGGGGTGGGTCCGGGCAAACAAGAACCGGCCCGCGAGCGCGAGGCAAAACGCGGCGAGAAACGGTGCCCCGGGCAGATAAACCGGCGCATTCTGATCGGTGAACGTGGCGAAAATCATGGTCATTGCGAGAGGTGCTCCGATCATCGCCAAAGCGGCAACAGAGGTGAAAATACCCTGAAGCTCTCCCTGAGCATCCTCTGGGGTTTGCTGGGACATGATCGCCTGTAGCGCCGGCACGGTCATGGCGGCGAGGGCGGCAACCGGCAGCAAGGCAAGCGCCAGCGTTCCATTCTCCAAAAACCCCAAAATCGCGAAGGTCAGCAGCGCAAACCCAAACCCGCTGCGCCCCGTCCCTGCCTCGCCGCGTCGGGCAATCGCAACGCGGATCAGCGCGGATTGTACGGCCGCCATCGTGATGCCGAAGATGGCCAGCGACAGACCGATCATTCCGGGCGTCCAGTCAAAACGGGCGATGGAGAAGAAAGACCAGATTGCCGGATACGTGTTGAAGGCCAGTTGATACATGAGCAGCACTGCCAATAGCTGCCCCAATCCGGGTAAGGCCCGGATCTGGCGCAGCGCGCCGAACGGATTGGCGCGGGCAAGACTAAAGGGTCGCCGCCGGTCTACCGAAAGGCTTTCGCGCAGCACGAAGAACCCGAAGACCGCGTTGACGAATGCAATGCCTGCCGACGCCAGAAAGGGCGCGCGTGGGCTGATTTCGGCCAGTAATCCTCCGAGCGGAGGGCCGAGAACGAAGCCCAATCCCAGGGCGGCGCTCACCAGCCCAAATCCCGCACCTCGCCGGTCAGGGGGAGAGGTGTCCGCCATATAGGCTGCCGCCGCCGCCTGCGTGGCGGAGGTGACACCGGCCGCGATCCGCGCCAGAAGCAGCATCCACAGGCTGCCTGCCACTGCCATGATCAGATAGCAGATCGACATCACAAAGAGCGAAATCAGCAAAACAGGCCGCCGTCCGAACCGATCCGACAGATTTCCCAGAAGCGGGCCGCACAGAAACTGCATCACCGCGAAGCTTGAGGATAGAAGACCGCCCCAGAGCGCCGCATTGGCCAGCGAGCCGCCCGTCACGTCCTGAATCAGGGCCGGCATAACCGGGATGATCAGGCCCACGCCCATGGAGTCAATCATCACGGTAAAGAGGATGAAAAGAACAGGAGGGCTAAGCGGCATTGGGCCTCGGTGGTATGAACCGTCACAATCAGCATAGCTGTGCGGCGTTATTTGATCCAGATCGAGACGCGCCCCTGTGATCGCTAAAAAAAAACGGCTACCGGAGCTTCTGTCGCGTGGCTTTGACGCCGCCGCCACGCCGCCTGTTGGACGTGGCACTGCCCGGATGGCTGCCGGTCAATCTACGCCGCGTCGGCCCCTTCGGATAGGGCGCGAACGAACATATCCGCGTCGACATTCCCACCGGATATGGTGCAGATCACCGTCTCGCAATCCAGTTCGTTGGCACGAAAGAGCGCTGCAGCCAACGCGACGGCACCGCCCGGTTCGGCCACCAGCTTCAGCCTTTGGAACGCATGCGCCATGGCGCGCAGGGCTTCGTTTTCGCTGACGACAAGACCGGGCCCGCAGAGACGGTGCAGGATCGGAAACGTGATTTCACCCGGCGCAGGGGTCAAAATTGCGTCGCAGATATTCCCCGATGGCCGGTTGTTGGTTTCGATGTGGCCGGAGACAAGCGATCTTTTGACGTCGTCGAAGTCTTCTGGCTCCACCGGGCGCACACGCAGACCCGGGGCGTCCGCTTCGAGGGCAAGAGCAATCCCGGATGTAAAACCGCCACCGCCGCAGCAAACCAGCACGTCAGCGTTCTCAACACCCAGGCGCGTGGCGTCCTCGGCAATCTCAAGACCGCAAGTCCCTTGCCCGGCGATGACCTCTGGTTCGTCATAGGGGCGTATCAGGGTCAGTCCGCGCGCGTCGCGCAGGTGCTCCCCCAGAGCTTCGCGGCTCTCTCCGTTCGCGCGATCGTATAGCACGACCTCCGCACCATAGGCGCGGGTATTGGCAATTTTCAGTGCGGGCGCATCAGCGGGCATGATGATCACAGCCGGAACATCAAACTGCCGCGCGGCAAGAGCCACGCCCTGCGCATGATTGCCAGAGGAAAAGGCCAGCACGCCGCGAGAACGCACGTCCGGCGGCAAAGCAGACACAGCGGCGCGCGCCCCACGGTACTTGAAACTGCCGGTCCATTGCAGGCATTCGGCTTTGACCAGAACGCGGCGGCCTGCAATCTCATCCAGCAGCGGCGCATGCAGCAGCGGTGTCCGCCGGATATGGCCATTCAGGCGCTTGGCCGCAGAACGGATGCGGTCGATATCGCTCATGACAAACGCCTCAGCAGGGCATGGATTGTTTCAAGCGCCTCGGGTTCATCGAGGAATGGCACATGCCCGCGATCAGGGATCTCTGCCGCAATCATATCGGGGTGACGGGCCTTCATCTCCGAGAGGGTTTCAACGCTCAGCAGATCAGAATTGGCCCCGCGCAGCACCGCAAGTGGAATATCACGCAACCCATCGAATAACTGCCAGAGGTCAGGTGCCTCGCCCGCACCCGCCTGACCGATCATCGCGTCGCGCAATCGCGCATCGTAGCGCAGGCGCAATCCACCTCCGACCTCTTCGGCGAACATGAATTCCGCTTGGGCGCGCCAACGCGACAGCGGCACGCCGGGAAATTCGCGTGCCAACCCTAGAGCCAGAGCCTCGGCCATGGCGTCCAGATCGGGATAGGGCGGCGTTTTGCCGACATAATCCATAATCCGTTCCAATCCTGCGGGCGCGACAGCGGGGCCAATATCATTCAGGATCACGCCGGACAGCCGTGCCGCATGCCCAAGGGACAGCACCATGGCGATGAGCCCGCCACGTGACGTGCCCAGCACGGCGCAGCGCTCTATGCCCAGATGGTCGAGCAACTCCAGCGCGTCCTGGGCCTCGCGCAGGATGTTGTAACTCATGAAATCGTCCGCGTTGTCCGACAGGCCGCGACCGCGATAATCCATCGCGATCACCCGGTACTCTGTCAGGTGGGGTGCCACGAAGGAAAAGTCCGCGCTGTTGCGCGTCAGCCCGGCCAGACACAGGACAGGCAGGCCCGTGCCTTCGTCTTCATAGTAGATCGACAGATTGTCGGACGTTTGGAAATGCGGCATCACTGCGCCTGTTCAGGAAGCGTGGTCAGATCATCTAGAATGACATGCGGACGTGCGGGCAAGCGGTCGACGGGTTCGCCCGCACGATTCACCCAGACTGTGCGAAAGCCATAGTCTGCCGCGCCCGCCGCGTCCCAGCCATTGGAAGAGACAAACAGCACCTCTTCCGGCGCGCAGCCAAACCGCTCTCCCACCATGTCATAGACGGCGCGCGCGGGTTTGAATATGCCGACAGTTTCGACGGAGAGGACATCGTCCAGCAGGTCGCGCAGGCCCGCTGACGAGACGGCCGCGTCCAGCATGGCTGGCGACCCGTTCGACAGAATAGCGGTGGTTTTCCCGGCGTCCTTCAGCGTTTTCAGCATCTTGGGCGCTTCGGCAAAGGCCTCCAGTTCCCAGAAAAGCTGCAGAAGCCTCTCGCGTAAATCCGAATCGCCATCAAGACCTTCGGCTTCCAGCGCCCAATCGAGCCCGTCTTGTGTGACTTCCCAAAAATCCGCATGCCGCTCTGTGAGCGCGCGCAGCCACGTGTACTGCAATTGTTTCAATCGCCAGTTGGCGGCGATGGTGGGCCAATGCGCGGCGAAGCTTTCGCGTCCGGGCTCGGCAGCGGCGTTTCGGGCAGCTGACGCCACGTCGAAAAGTGTGCCGTAGGCATCGAAGATGCACGTCGTGATCGGCATGGGTGTTGTTTGAGCCTCGTGCTTGCGTTGCCCGGCATGATTGGCACGGATGTCGGAGAGGGGGAAGGGGGCAGGCGCCGCAGTTTTGTTCAGCTGTTCTGGTAAATGAAGGTCAGCTGGCGCGTGGTGCCATTGGGAGGACGTGGAAAAGGCGCTGCGGCGCGCACCTGCGCCTTTGCGCCCCGGTCCACTTCGGCCGAACCTGAGCCATCCAGGACATCGACCCAGGCCAGTGAACCGTCTGGATTGATCCGGAAAAAGACGCGCGCCCAGCCGCGCTCGGATACTGCAATCCGCCGGGTGCGGTTGAGGTGGACGATGACCTGCCCGGCATAATTCGTCACGTCGGAATTGCCCGGTCCCCGCGCGGTCTGAAAACCGTTCCCGCCCCGGTTTCCGCCGCCCCCGCGCAGGAAGGGATCCACACCATCGCGCCGATAGGCTGTAAGCGGCGATTCGATCACGCGATCCGGATCGCGCAGGAATTCACGCAGGGTCTGTGGGCTGTTGCGAACACCCAGTGGCTGCGACGCGGCCTTTGGCTGGCGCAGACGCGGGCGCGGAGACGTCTGGACCGCTGCTGCAGCGAGGTCCACCTCCTGTTCTGCCTCCTGAGCCTCAGACGTCACGTCAGGAACAGGTTCAACCGCAGGATCCGCCGTTTCGGCGTCGTCGCTTTGCGTTTCAAGCGGAATGACCGGTATGGGCGATGGCGCAACCGGTACGGTCAGCGAGGGCGTTGGCGCGGCTGGTGCAGGAAGCGCGGCAAGCCGCTCCGGTGCCTCCTCGGGCGCTGCCTCTATCTCGTCCTCGCCTGTGCCTTGCACCGGTTCCGTGTTGTCCTGTGACGTCGTATCTTCAATCGCGTCGGGATCGCCTTCGGGCGGGACCTCGGACGTCTCCGGTGTCACAGGCGGGGCGCTCGCGATCTCGCTTCGCTCGCCCACCTCACCCTCGGCGGGTTGTATGGCGGCGGGATTTGGCGCGCCGGGATCGTCTGTTCCCGTATCTCCGATGGTGGAGCGTCGACCTGTTTCTACCAGCCCGGTATCGGGCGCGAAGGTCCGCTGCGGGTTGGCCGAGGCCACCAGCGCCCGGGACGTAGGTTGCTCGGCTTCCTCTGGTTCCGGCGGAGCTTCGGCTTCTTCGGGCTCTGGTGGCTCTTCCACCTCCAGAACCTCGGGGATTGTGATTTCCTCGGGTTGTGGCTCTGGCGCGGCTTCCGCTTCAACGGGGTCCGACACAGTTTGCGCCAGATCCTCGAACGCGTTCGTAAGCTCGACGACATCGGTCTCACTGCGCGCACCCCCGTCTTCTCCTGCCACACGGGTGGATGCCGTGATGCCCAGAAGGTGCAGCAGGAGCGATACCAAAGCGGCCGTGATCGCAATGAAAACGGAGCGTCTGATCATGGCAAAGCCTGTTCAGTCACCAGAATGACCGAGGGTGCACCCAGTCTGCGCAGCGCGCCGGTCACCTCGATCAGCCGCAAGCCGGTCGCGTCCCTGTCGGGCACGATCCGCACGGGTTCGGCCCCGTGATTTGCCATGAATTGTTCCGTATCAGTAGGAACACCGCGAAAATTCAACGACCCATCCGCGCGCAGCACCAGAGCATCGGGCGGTTCCCGGCCTTCAAGTTCATCTGTGCTGACCAGTTTCACCTCCGGGTCGAGCGGCGGAGCCACCGTTCCGGTGATCAGAAAGAAAATCAGCAGCAGAAACACCACATTGATCAGCGCAATCGAGGAGTTTCGCGTACGTCGTGGAGAGCCAGGGCGGATCACATTACCTCTCCAGCACCGTTACGCTCAGTCCCTCCCGACCGCGCAAGACCACAAGGAGGTCGACAAGCCGCTGTGCAGTTGCGTCGTCGTCCAGACTGACCAGGATCTGACCGGTTTGCACCTGCTCTGCGAGGGCGTCCAGTTCGACCTCGGTGCCATTCAGAACCAAACGCGTCTCGCCCAGTTGCACAAACACCCGTTCGGTGGGCTGGACCTCGGTTGCCGGGCCGCCGGTTGCCTGGCTGAGTTCGATTTCCCCGAAGCGGGAAAAGGTCGATGTCAGCATGAAAAACAACAGCAGCAGGAAGATCACGTCGATCAAAGGCGTGACTGTGAGCGGCCGCCGTTTGAACGGTGCGACGCTACGCATGGGCCGGGGCGGTGTCCGGAGGCGGGGCAGCAATTTTCGCCGCGAGATCGCGTCCCGGGGCCAGAACGGTGCGCTACGCCTTGTAGGCAAAAACCCGTTCGCGCGCTGTACGACTCTCCAGCCAGGCCAGGATCATCGATGTGGGCATTGCGACGGCCAGACCCACGGCCGTGGTGATCAGCGCGACCCAGATGCCGCCCGCCAGCAGCGACGGGTCAACGGCGGATCCGGCCTGTTGCAGGCTCTGGAAGGCTTCGATCATACCGAGCACCGTGCCGAACAATCCCAGCAAAGGGGCCAGTTGAGCGATCGTATCCAGAAGGCGAAATCCGCGCTCCAGCCCTGCGAGGGCCAGTCCGGCCTCTGCGTCGAGCCGCCCCTCAAGGCCCGGCTGATCGGGAGATTCCATTGCGGAACCGACCAGCGGGGCAAGATAACTGCGGCTTTGCACAAGGCGCGTGCGCGCCAGACGCCGGTCGCCCAGGTCCCAGGCGGACAGGGCCTCGGAGAGCACCTTATGGCGCCCGACGCCAGATGCCGAGTATTGCCAGAGTTTGTAGAGAGTGACCGCCAGAGTCAGGACGGACATCACAAGAAGAATGGCCACGACGGGCCCGCCCAGAGCCAGGATGCCGCGAAGGGCGTCGATAAGTGTCATCCGATTAACTCCACTGTAAGACGGCTCGTGAGCGCAAGGGCGCTGTCGCAGAGATCGCTGTCCTCTGCGCTGACAAGACACGTGCTGGCCCCGTTTATCAGGACGCGTCCCACAGCGTCGCAGGTCGCGCCGGGAAGGTCGAACTGGCGCACTCTCGGACGAGCCTGGGGCAAGTCGCGAAAATCGAACAGCGACAGGCTGGATACACCGCCATCGGCATCGAAAATCACGGTCTCAAAGACGGCCTTCTCAATATCCGTACCCGTGGTGTTGCGCGCAACAAAAGACAACCGGCACGCCTGTTCGACGGTTTCCAATGCGTTGAGTTCGATGAAGAGTCGTGGCTCAACCGTATCGGTCTCCTGAGCCAAGACCCCAAAGGGTGCACCGATAAACACGGCAACGATCAGGACAAGGCGGCTCCACATGGGCGGGTTCCTCGTTTTAGGGTCTTTGTCACTGCTACTGGTCCTTATTTAGGACCCGGGGCTTCCGCCTCTAGTTCTTATCTACGGGCATACCGCAGAAGGGCCGCTGGGAAAAGAGCGGCCCGCGTATTTGTGATGACCGGCACCTGTCAGCGCAAAAGCTCAAAGTTCAAGCAAGACGGCCCCGGCCCGTCCTGGACGCATCACCAGATCGTGCGCGCGCGCACCCTCATCGAGAGGCAAAACATCCTGTATCTGGGGCTGTAGCGCGCCTTCATTGAGCGCCTCATGCAGCTTTTCGATCGCAGCCTGACGCTCTGGCAACGGGAGAAGGTAAATCAACGTGATGTCGATTTTCAGAGCCTTAAAGAGATATGAACCAAATGGCAGGGTCGGCGTCATGTCCTTTCCGGAGCCATAGGTGGCGATCGTGCCAAGGGGTCTCATGACATCTGCCAGCAAGGTGGCGTTTGCACCGAACTCAACCTCTATCGCGCGATCAATGCCCTCTGGCGCGGCTTGCCTGATGCGCGCGGACAGATCAGGGTCGGAGTAATCGAAAACCGCATGCGCGCCGGCCTTTTCGACAGAATGCCGGGACTGTGCGGAGGCCGTGGCAATCACGGTCGCACCCCCCCAACGGGCCAGTTGCACGGCATTGCGACCCACCGCACCGGCACCGCCGGAGACAAGCAGCGTTTTATCCTTGACCGGTCCGCCGCCAAACACCGTATGAGCTGCGGTCAGTGCCGGAATTCCCAGTGTCGCGCCGGTTTGCAACGTCACGGCATCGGGCAAGGGAACAGCCTGATGAGCGGGCAGGGCGATGTATTCCGCCGCTGTGCCGAAGGCGCGCTGCCATTGACCGTTCCAGAGCCAGACCTTTTCACCGATGCGGCCGGAATCGACCCCACGTCCAACGACTTCGATCACGCCCGCGCCGTCGGAATGCGGAATAATCCGTGGATATGGAGGATGCGGAACGCCCGGTCCGTCCCCCGCGCGGGCCTTTGCGTCAGACGGGTTCACCCCCGAATAGGCCAGCCGGACCAGAACTTCGCCTGATTGAGCTTGCGGTTTCTCCATATCGGAAAAGGTCAACACGTCGTCGGACGCACCAAACCTCTCATACCAAAGGGCACGCATACCGTTTTTTCAGGTCAATTTTTTCCGCAGGCGGATCACCACATCAACACTGGCGATCTCCGCACCTTCCGGCGCGTCGGGAACACGGCTGATTTCCAACTGGTCTGCCGGAGCGTCGGAGAGACGATTTTCATCTTCCCAGTAAAAATGCGGGTGATCATGCGTGTTGGTGTCGAAATAGCTTTTCGACCCGTCAACGGTCACTTCCTGCAGCAAGCCCACATCACAGAACGCGCGCAGCGTGTTGTAAACCGTGGCAAGGGATACGCTCTCGCCATTTTCCCGGACAGAAGCGAACAGGCTTTCTGCCGTGACGTGGCGGTGCTTGCCGTCTCCGACAAGCAACTCTGCCAGCGCGACACGCTGTTTGGTCGGCCGCAAGCCTGCGCCGGCCAGCCATTGAGTACCGAGAGAGGTGCCTTGAACGTCTGACATCACTTTGTCCTATTTCATCTGTATATAGGTCGTGCACGGCGTCGATTTCAATCATTTTCCGCGTTTTGAGCGGTATTGACGGACGGTGCCGCCCTTGCGCGTGGCTTTTGGGCGATGCTAGAGGGGCGCGCAAGTGGAACGATGTGCGAGAGGCGCGATCGAGATGGCCGGTTTTCCCAGCAGCTTCGATAAGGAAGATCTGCTGAAATGCGCCCGAGGCGACTTGTTTGGTCCAGGCAACGCACAATTGCCTGAACCGCCGATGCTGATGATGGATCGGATCACCGACGTCAGTGCCGATGCCGGAGAGGCGGGTAAGGGCCATATCGTGGCCGAACTCGATATTTCACCGGACCTGTGGTTTTTTCCCTGCCACTTTCCGGGGAACGAGGTGATGCCGGGATGTCTGATGGTGGATGGTCTCTGGCAATTGACAGGATTCAACCTCGGATGGCGTGGCTGGCAGGGGCAGGGGTTTGCTCTTGGCGCGGGCGAGGTGAAGCTGTCGGGCATGGTTCGGCCAGACCGAAAACTCGTCCGATACGAGGTGAACTTCACGCGGGTGATAGACCGGCGTCTGAAAATGGGTGTTGCAAACGGTGTCGTGACAGCGGACGGTGAGGTCGTGTGCGAGGTCAAGGACATGAAGGTCGGGTTGTCGCAGGCCGAAAAATAGCAGGCCGGACGCGGTCCAGGTCAGAAGTGTCACCAAAGAGCCAGAGGAGAAGTATGCGCCGCGTTGTTGTCACCGGACTTGGGATCGTGTCCAGCATCGGCAATTCCGCCGATGAGGTTCTGGCCTCGCTGCGTGCGGGCCGTTCGGGGATTTCCGCCAATGCTGCGATGGCCGAACATGGGTTCCGCTCGCGCGTGGCGGGCGATCTCAAGCTTGATGTGACAGTCCATATAGACAAACGCGTCTTGCGCTTCATGGGGCCTGGCGCCGCCTATGCCTACATTGCCATGCGCCAGGCGATTGCGGATAGCGGGCTCGACGAGACGGAAGTGGTCCATCCGCGCACCGGCCTCGTCGCGGGCTCGGGTGGTCCGTCCACGTCGGCGATGCTGGCGGCGCATCAAACAGTGCTCAAAACCGGTGCCACGAAACGGATCGGCCCGTTTGCCGTACCGAAGGCGATGTGTTCCACCGTGTCGGCCAATCTCAGCACGGCCTTTAAAATCAAGGGTGTAAACTACTCCATCACCTCTGCCTGTTCGACCAGCCTGCACTGTATTGGCAATGCGGCAGAACAGATCATGCTGGGCAAACAGGATGTGATGTTTGCCGGGGGCGGCGAAGAGCTCGACTGGACATTGTCGTGCCTCTTCGATGCGATGGGTGCGATGAGTTCCAAGTTCAACGACACGCCTGAGAAAGCCAGCCGGGCGTTTGACGCCAACCGTGACGGCTTTGTGATTTCGGGGGGCGGCGGGATCGTTGTGCTCGAAGAGCTTGAACACGCGAAAGCGCGCGGTGCTAAAATCTACGCAGAGGTGACCGGCTATGCAGCGACCTCTGATGGTCATGACATGGTGGCGCCTTCGGGCGAGGGAGGCGAGCGCGCGATGCGGCTGGCATTGTCATACCTGACCGAGGACCGTCGGGTGGGTTACATCAATGCGCATGGCACCTCGACGCCTGTCGGTGACGCGGGCGAGGTTGAGGCCGTACGACGGATCTTCGGTGAGGGGGCCGTCCCGCCGATATCCTCAACAAAATCGATGACCGGTCACAGTCAGGGCGCAGCGGGCGCGCAGGAGGCGATCTATTGTCTTCTCGCGCTGGAGCACGATTTCATTATTCCCTCGATCAATGTTGAGACACTCGATGAGGCGCTTCGGCCTGAAGAGGTCGCAGTGACGCGTGTGGATTCGGCCGGTCTGGACACGGTCATGACAAACAGCTTCGGTTTCGGCGGCACGCATGGATCAATGCTGCTCAGCCGATATAACGGGAAGGAACAGATGATTC
>ERZ1740060.308-NODE-308-length-34453-cov-8.619920_pt1 | contig 34453 bp, 34 predicted proteins | sample MGYA00581743_ERZ1740060 | MGnify/ENA primary metagenome ERZ1740060 (study PRJEB43018, sample SAMN04849235) | marine metagenome | isolation source: floating plastic debris | place: Pacific Ocean | collected 2008-08-27 | study: EMG produced TPA metagenomics assembly...
GGCAGCCACAAAACCCTGGCTTACAGTTGCCACCCAAGCATCGATACTAGGCGGGTCGCCCGCTTCTGTATATCGAATGCCGAGTCCCCCTCCCACATCTAATTCTTGAATCGGCAGTCCATGGTGCGTAGCGGCTTGTAACCACTGCACTATCACGTCCCCCAAGTCAGCATGGGGCTGGGTTTCAAAGATTTGCGATCCAATATGGGCGTGGAGGCCAATGCAACGCAAGCTGGGATGCTGGCTGACATAGGCAAAGACGTCATCTAATTGATCTGGATCGAAGCCAAATTTGCTGTCTAAATGTCCGGTTTGAATGTACTCATGGGTGTGACATTCGATCCCAGGGGTGAGTCGGAGCAAGATCGGCACAGGAGATGGAGCTACATCGGCTAACGAGACCAACGTTTGCAGCTCATGCCAATTGTCAACAACAATGCGACAGCCCACTTGCACGCCATATTCAAGCTCTGCCTGTGATTTGTTATTGCCATGGAAATAGATTTTATCTGCTGCTGCTCCAGCCTCTAAAGCGGTGTACAGCTCTCCAGCAGACACCACGTCAATCCCCAGTTGTTCTTGGGTGACTAGGGCACAGACGGCAAGACAATTCCACGCCTTAGATGCGTAAATAGCTAAAGCAGGGCCGGGATAATGCTTTTGCAGCGCATCTCGATACTGCTGGCAGGTGGTCCGGAGGGTCACCTCGTCCAATATATATAGGGGAGAGCCAAACTGCTCAATAAGTTCAGGCAAATCGCAACCGCCAATGGTGAGGTGATCTTCGGTAGAAACCTGGGCGGTAATGGGGAGCAGAGACTGATTAGGAGATTGCGGCTGAGATTGCGGCAGGTAGCGCCGGCTGGACTGAGATAAGTCAACGGTGGACACCATAGGACGTTTTGCAAGGGCGGTGGATGGGACGAGCGCGGCATCTAATTGCATGCCTTGGGCCGTGGTCTCTCAGTGTACAATTGAGCCTTTATTTTGAGGGCCATCTGTTATGAAATGGGTCCACTGCAGGCCCTTGACTGCTGCAGGACTACCCGCAGTTCTGCAGCTAGATCAGCATTGTTTTGGCGGACTTTGGTCGCTGGAGGCTTACCAGCGTGAATTAATAAGCCCAAACAGTGACCTACTCGTGCTGAAGTCAGATCATGCTGCCTACAGAGCGGGAAGTGATGCAACAAGATCTGCACACCCCCTGATCGGGGTTGGGTGCTGTTGGGCCATTGTGGATGAAGCGCACATTACACTGCTGGGCATCAGTCCTCAGTTCCAACACCAGGGATTAGGGCAGTGGTTACTGCTGCAGTTGCTGCTGACGGCGCGCTACCGCAATTTACAGCGGGCCACTCTAGAGGTGCGGGCCAGCAACGTCACGGCGCTGGCGTTGTATCAAAAGTTCGGCTTTCAGGTCGCAGGGCGAAGACCGCATTACTACGACAACGGCGAAGATGCCCTGATTCTATGGTTGGGCAATTTATCTGATCCTAAACTCACCTCAACCTTCAGTGGCTGGTATCAGCAGGGGCGTCAGCGCCTCTCAGAGCATGGATGGCAACCCAAACCTAGCCATCAGCAGACTTTACCCGTGCCTTAACAACATCGCTTGCCGCTGTGGGTTGATCAGAATTATGCCAAACGCTCACTTAGCAGGGGCGGTTTACCTCACCTGTACATCGACAAAACCAGCTCAACGTCAGAGTTATCAAGCTGTTCACTGGGTCACAGTCCACCCATACCCCTGTGTTAAAATTAGCGTAACCAGCGTACAGGCGGGTATTTGGATTTCAGCTAATGTTTGAACGCTTCACAGAAAAAGCTATTAAAGTCATCATGCTCGCCCAAGAGGAGGCCCGCCGCTTGGGTCACAACTTTGTGGGGACCGAGCAAATTCTACTGGGTCTCATTGGTGAAGGAACCGGGGTTGCGGCCAAGGTTCTCAAATCAATGGGAGTCAATCTGAAAGATGCTCGCATTGAAGTCGAAAAAATCATCGGCAGAGGGTCAGGTTTCGTTGCTGTCGAGATTCCATTTACTCCCCGAGCCAAACGAGTTTTAGAGTTATCGCTGGAAGAAGCACGCCAATTAGGTCACAACTACATTGGCACTGAGCATCTCCTTTTAGGGTTGATTCGAGAAGGAGAAGGCGTCGCCGCCCGAGTTCTCGAAAACTTGGGGGTTGATCTCTCCAAAGTTCGCACCCAAGTTATTCGAATGTTGGGAGAAACCGCTGAGGTTTCTACCGGTGGCGGGCAAGGACGCACCAAGACACCCACTTTGGATGAGTTCGGCTCGAATTTGACCCAAATGGCGGGTGAAAGCAAGCTAGATCCGGTCGTGGGTCGCCAAAAGGAAATTGAACGGGTCATTCAGATTCTGGGTCGCCGCACTAAGAATAATCCGGTTTTGATCGGGGAGCCCGGCGTGGGCAAAACGGCTATCGCTGAAGGACTCGCTCAGCGCATCTCCAATGGGGATATTCCTGATATTCTTGAAGAGAAACGAGTCGTCACCTTAGATATTGGTTTACTGGTCGCTGGTACCAAGTATCGCGGTGAATTTGAAGAACGCCTCAAGAAAATCATGGATGAGATCCGCTCTGCCGGAAACGTCATCTTAGTCATTGATGAAGTCCACACGCTGATTGGTGCAGGGGCTGCTGAGGGCGCTATTGATGCAGCAAATATCCTGAAACCAGCGCTGGCGAGGGGTGAACTGCAATGCATTGGGGCCACCACTCTGGATGAATATCGTAAGCATATTGAGCGGGATGCGGCTCTAGAACGGCGATTCCAGCCCGTCATGGTGGGCGAGCCCAGTGTCGAAGAAACCATTGAAATTCTGCACGGCTTGCGCGATCGCTACGAGCAACATCACAAGCTCAAAATAGAGGATGAGGCGCTAGATGCAGCGGCCAAGCTATCGGATCGCTATATCTCTGATCGGTATTTACCCGATAAAGCCATTGATCTGATCGACGAGGCGGGCTCTCGGGTGCGATTGATTAATTCTCAGCTCCCCCCCGCAGCGAAAGAGCTAGACAAAGAACTCCGTCAGCTTCTGAAAGAAAAAGACAATGCGGTTCGATCCCAAGACTTTGACAAGGCGGGGGAGCTGCGCGATCGCGAAATGGAGATCAAAGCCGAGATCCGTTCCATTGCTCAAGGCAAGAAAGCTGAGGACGCCGATGGAGATGATTCTCCGGTCGTAACAGAAGAAGATATTGCCCATATCGTGGCGTCTTGGACTGGGGTGCCAGTGAATAAGCTGACTGAGTCTGAGTCTGAAAAGCTCTTGCATATGGAGGACACCCTTCACCAGCGCCTAATCGGTCAAGATGAAGCGGTCAAAGCCATATCCCGAGCAATTCGCCGTGCCCGAGTTGGCCTCAAAAATCCCAATCGCCCAATTGCCAGCTTTGTCTTCTCAGGGCCAACTGGCGTTGGTAAAACAGAACTCGCCAAGTCCCTGGCCGCTTACTTCTTTGGCTCTGAAGAAGCCATGATTCGGCTCGATATGTCTGAATTTATGGAGCGCCACACCGTCTCCAAATTAATCGGTTCACCGCCGGGATACGTGGGTTATAGCGAAGGGGGACAGCTCACCGAAGCCGTTCGCCGTCGTCCTTATACCGTCGTCCTTTTCGATGAGATTGAGAAGGCGCACCCTGACGTCTTCAACATGCTGCTGCAAATCCTAGAAGACGGTCGTCTCACCGATGCAAAAGGTCGCACGGTTGATTTCAAGAATACTCTACTGATCATGACCTCCAATATTGGGTCTAAGGTGATCGAAAAAGGTGGTGGTGGCCTTGGATTTGACTTTGAAGAGAACCAAGCTGAATCCCAGTACAACCGCATTCGCTCTCTAGTCAATGAAGAGTTGAAGCAGTATTTCCGTCCAGAGTTCTTAAACCGCCTGGATGAAATCATCGTCTTCCGCCAGCTCACCAAAGACGAGGTGAAACTGATCAGCGATATCCTGCTGAAGGAAGTCTTCAGCCGATTGACTGAGCAGGGAATCACCCTTGAAGTCACCGAACGGTTTAAGGATCGACTGGTAGAAGAGGGATATAACCCCAGTTACGGGGCTCGTCCTTTACGTCGAGCCATCATGCGCTTGCTCGAAGATACTCTGGCTGAACAAATTCTCTCAGGCAATATCGGTGATGGGGATACCGCCCTAGTCGATGTTGATGAGCAAGGCAAGGTAACCATTGAAGCCAGTAAGCGTCGCGAATTAGTTGCCCAAGGCGCAGAGTAGCGACCGTCCCAGCATCGAAAATCAACGAATTCCTTAAAAGAGGGTTTGCAGCTTAAACCGCAAATCCTCTTTTAAGTTTTGAAAAGACATTTCTCAGATTTCTTGCTTTGTTCGAGGGTTAAACTTGATAATCGTTAATAAGCTGTTGCAATTGAGCCTTTTTCTCTCTTGGCAATAGAATTGCCGAACTAACATGGAGTCATATTGAGCATGGGTCTAATTAAAAACGTCGTAGGTGCACTCTCGGGACTTATACAAACCCTGTTCAGTGTGCTCCTGGGCATCTTTGGTGTAGGCAAAAAGTCAGAGTACTTTTTGGAGGTTGATGACTCTAAGGCTCCATCTGCTCCTGAGTCAGTGGCAGAGTCTGAAAAGGTTGCCCCCACGCCTGTAGAACCTGTGGCGGCAACAAAAGAACCAGAGAAGGTCCCAGTTGCAGTCGCAGCTATACCTGCAGCCGTTGTTCAAGCGCCACAGGCTGCTCAGTCGACTGGCTCTGCAGACGGAGAAATGACTTTTGCCACTGACTTTTTAGTAAACCCCCGTCTGACAAATACCAGCCGTCGTCGTCCTGGTCCTAGTTTGTCGCCCTTTGCAAACATGGTGAAGGATATGAAGCGCTCGGCTTCTATGGGCTAGTTTTCTCAGAATTCCTGTGAATTAAAGGTCCGCTCTGCTGGATGGGCAGGGCGGATTTTGGTTTTGTTGATTTAGAGGATTGACAGATTCAGCCCATTGCCCAGCAGCCTGAGTTAGGCAGGTGGAATCATACTGGGGATCAGCAATGCCCGGATTCTTAAGGCTAATGGGGCGACTCGTAGCGCAAAAAGTGGAGGCTGCTGTAAAGATGAAATGCAGCATCCCAGGGGGTTTCTTTGGGGCGCACCAAGGGGACGTGGGGTTCAAAAAAAGACATGAGATCAATAAACTCCAGCGCACCCTCACCAAAGCTGGCAAATCCAGATTGAGCCGGGCCAGCAACTCGGCTGCGGATATGGGCACTTAGTGCATTCCACTGTAGACGGGTGGCCGGCCCAGAGTCATGCTTGGGGGCGGCATCAGGCAAAATGTTGCCGTGCTTAAACTGATAGGTGCGATCGCAGAGTCGCAGCAGACAATTTCGGCTGTGAAGATGTAAGTCGACCAGCTCAGCGTAGTCTTGGGTTTTCTCCTTGCGCTGTAATTTTCCCCAGGGATCACGGTCAAGTACTGACTCAAATAGAGGCAAAGATCCCATGACCACCTGGCTTACCTCTGACCAATCAAACGTAATTTCTCCCAATTGGCCTGTTTCGTTTTTACAGACCACGGTGCCCGCAGCTTCTACAGACCGAAAATAATTCACTTGAAACGTCTGAACCTTACGAATATCAGCCTGATTTACCCAAAATGCAGGCGTTTGCACCGCACAAAGCGATTCACCTAAAAACCGTAGCTCCCCTAAAGCCCCGACCCGATGCAGCCGCCATCCCTTACTAGGCAACTGTAATCGCGCCGTGTACGGATCAATCTGGAGCGTTTTTGCAAGACCCTGAGCAGCAGCCGTACGCGCAGCTTCTCCGGTAACGGGTTCTAAGCAAAGAATGGCGGGTGCTTCGCTATCAGGCCCGAGTCGTGCCGCTTCAAGGGCCGCTTCACGTGCTTGAACTAAGTGGCTTTGCACCCGCTGAATCCCTTGACGGGCCTGAGACATCAGCTTAGGCAAGGCCGCTTTTTGAAGAAGGCGTAAGTAGGTTCGTTCTGCGCCTTCCCACTTCCCGGTAGCCTCCTGATAATGACCAATCGCTAACAAAAGCCAGGGATCCTGAGGATCTTTCCGCTTCCACTTCTGTAGGAGATCTGCTGCTATCTGATAGTTACCCTGTTTCAGAGCCGTTTCAACAAGATCCTGCATTTGATGAACCAGCCACAACCCAGATTGACACCCCCATTGTAGGGAGCATTGCCCATCTCTGAGACTGCCGCAGAACAGGGAAAGATGCGTTATTGGTATGCAGCACCTAAACCCTGCAGCAACTGCATTATGTGTTCGCGGGTATGGGTGGCCATGAGGGTGATGCGCAGTCGACTCGTGGGCACAGTTGGAGGACGCACTGCACTGACAAAAATACCCTGAGCCATGAGCTGCTGCTTGAGGGCCATGACAGTCGCGGCGCTGTGGACTTCAAGACAGAGAATGGGTGATGTAGACGGCAAGCGTTTTGTGAACGGGCTCGGGATGGATTGTTCTGCCAGCAATGCATCTAAACCCACAGTGAGGGTCTGAATATGAGTTTGCAGGCGATCGCGTCTTTCGGGTTCGGCTTGGATAATCTCAATCGCTTTTAAGGCCGCTGCTGTCGCTGCTGGCGTAAGGCCGGTCGTATAAATCCAGCTAGAAGCCCGATTCCGCAAAAAATCAATCAGTTCTGCCGAACCTGTCACATACCCTCCTAAGCTTCCCAAGGCTTTGCTGAGCGTCCCTATCTGAATCAGGGGCCGATGACGGCAGCCCAAATATTCAACTACACCCGCCCCTGATGCGCCTAACACACCGGTTCCATGGGCTTCATCCACAAGCACCATTGCCTCGAAGCGCCCGGCGATCGCCAAAATGTCTGGCAAAGGACAGAGATCACCATCCATACTGAAGACACTGTCGGTCAAAATCAAACAGCGGCGATGTTGGGCTCGATGTTGGGCGAGCTGCTCCTGCAAGTGCTGGGTATCACGATGGGCATAACTTAAAACCGTTGCCCCACTGAGCTTGGCCCCATTAATCAGGCTGGCGTGATTATATTGATCGGACACAATCAGATCCCGTGAGCCAACCAGTGCTGCAATCGTGCCGACATTAGCGAGATAGCCCGAGCTAAAAACGAGTGCATCTTCAGTGCCTTTGAGTGCCGCGATGGCCTGTTCGAGGCGGTGGTGTAAGGGGCGATGACCACTCAGCAGTCGCGAACCGGTGCTGCCAGTGCCATAGGCCTCTAGGGCGGAGATCGCCGCATCTTGTAAGCGCGGATCGCCAGCCAGTCCTAAATAATCGTTGCTAGCAAAATTAAAAATCGACTGGCCTTGCCAGGTCATGACTGGCCCCGGTCTCCCAGACAAAGGTTGAACCGTGCGATGCCAATGGGCACGGTGAATCGTTTGGAGAGACTTGCTTAACCAGCCATAGGGATCAGCGGCCATTAAGTATCACCTGAATGCTCACAATTTTCAGAGGACGCTGATCGCGGCTTGATCCTGATAACTCGGGCAGAGCCCACAAAATTCGACGGTGTGGCAGAAAATACGCTATTCGGACAGGGTCCCCAGCTTAGTGTAGAGAAGGATAGGGTACGATGATGGAGCTTTGTTCCGGGTTTCATCGCCATGCCCACCTACCAAGCTCAGATATATGTCACCTTGCGTCCTTCGGTGCTTGATCCAGCCGGGACTGCGGTTCGATCTGGGCTCAGCCACATGGGATATGACGCGGTTTCCCAGGTACGGATTGGCAAATATGTTGAGTTGACTCTCTCTGCAGAAGACAGGCAAGACGCATCGCAACAGCTTGATCGCATTTGTGATCAACTCCTCGCCAACCCAGTGATTGAAAATTATCGGTTTGACTTAGAAGAAAAAGCAGAATTGACACCTCTAAAACAGGCTTTGAACTGAAATGGGGTTTACGGCTGCAGCATTCAGGACATTGGCATCATGAACGTGGGCGTGATTGTATTCCCAGGCTCTAATTGCGATCGCGATGTGGCCTACGTCACGCGGGATCTTTTGCAACAACCAACTCGGATGATCTGGCACGAAGAGGGTGATCTGGGCAAGGTTGATCTGGTTGTTGTACCTGGAGGCTTCAGCTACGGAGACTATCTTCGCTGTGGTGCCATTGCTCAATTTTCTCCAGCCCTGCGTGCAACGGTTGACCACGCCGAACGAGGGGGTCTAGTTTTAGGGGTCTGTAATGGCTTCCAAATCTTGACCGAAGTTGGTCTTTTACCTGGGGCCTTAGTGCGAAATCGCAACCTTAATTTTATTTGCGATCGCTTACCCCTACGCATCGAGCGCAAAGACCTGATTTGGACCCGCGCCTATGGCGCTCAAAAGGTGATTACACTACCCATTGCCCATGGTGAGGGCTGCTATTACGCAGATCCAGGGACGTTAAAGGCTTTAGAAGATAATCGCCAGGTCGTCTTTCGGTACAGTACCCCTGAGGGTAATTTAAATGACCAGGCTAACCCCAATGGCTCTGCAGCCAGCATTGCTGGCATTTGTAATCGACAGGGTACAGTCCTGGGCATGATGCCCCACCCTGAACGCGCCGCCGATAGCCTGCTAGGCAGCACAGATGGGTTGGGGCTTTTTCAAGGGGTTTTATTGGCCTTAGTGAACGCCTAACTATTCACCGAACTCAGCATCAAGCTCTGCATCCAAGCAATAGTCGAAGACATCTTCATCAATATCTTCTAGCTCGTCCGCAATCGTCTCAATGGTTTCAGCAATGGTTTCTGTGCGGGTAAAAGAGTCCTGAATTGCCGCAACCTGAGTTGCATCGGGTTCTTCTTCTTCCAGGGCCTCATCAACCGACGTGTAAAACGCTTCAGCGCTTTCTAACTCTGGGATTAAAGCATTCAACTGCTCAACATAAGCATCACGATAACCCAGCAATTCAGCATCGCTGACGGTTGCTGCTGTGAGTTCTTCTAAGACCTCTTTTGCCTCATCAAGAGCGTCATCCATACCATCGGCGGCGGTCGCTGCAGCAACGGACGCCTCAAACACCGAGTCGTCGTCTTTAATAATGCCGGAATCGCTGCTCAGCGTTGCCCCAAAGCCATTATTGAAACTGTCATCTAGAGCATCTTGAACCACTTCGCATTCAGCTAAAACACCCTCAGCCGGTGCGTCTGCCGTTTCAGTCTCGCTCTCAGCGGTCGTTTCAGTTGGGGTCTCTGCAGCAGGTTCCTCAGGTGTTGTCTCTGAACCACCCCCACAACCCACAATGGCGATCGTCGCCAAAGCTAGGGTTACAGGCACTAATTTCCGCCGAAATCGAAGCTTCATATCTCACCTCAATAGACCAGGATTTACAAGTTAGAGCCGTTTATTGCTCTAAAAGAATGCAACAAAGGCTAGCGATCGTCAAAGCAGCCCCAAAGGCATCGCAGGATCGTAGCGGCTTAATAGTCAACATAGACAAGCAGACTCCTGCGAACGAAAATGAGTCGCTAGCTCAGGAGACGGACTATTTTCACGGGGCTTACCATTTCATTGCTTCCGTAGCTACAGCCAACCATAAAACGATTGCGGAAGCATGGCCTGAAATCAACTTATGATGTCTCGTCGGAAGCGCCGCATAAACATTGCTCTCCCATAACAAAAACAATACGGGCCGTTCTATCGCGCCCGTCAAGCCAGCCTAGTTTGTAACATTGAGGCGACGTGTATCGATGACCCAACCATCAGAACGAATCAACACTGAAGAAATCCAACGTTGATCAGGATTCGTTGGCGCATTACCAATCTTAAACAAGCCACCCGCTGCTAAAGGCTCTAAGTCAATGGGGCGCGGTACTGTGAAATCATCTGCAGTTACGCCCTCATCAATGACACGTCCTAGTAAGCGCTGATTCCCTAAGGGCTCTTGAACAATGGCATCAAAACTGAAGCGTTCCCCAGGCCCAACCTGCTCTGGAATATGCAATACCACCGTGGGCGGGTTAGTCCCGGCGACTAAACGCGTTTGCTCTGTAGAGATTTCTTGATAAACAATCTGACCACTTTCGATGTACTGACGAGACTGGATCTGGGCCACCAATGTAAATTCTCGTCCCTCATCAAAACGCGTGCCTGAAATTTGTGTCAGGGTCTCAGTCACAAGACGATTAGCACCATCGCTATCCCACTCTAAAAGTTCCACGTCGTAGGTTAATTGAGAATAATCAGCCCAGAGCGATACCAAAGCGGCTTCATAACTATTGCGATCAAAGCCGTCTGCATGTCTAAAGTCAGGACTATACAGGGCAAGCACTGCGGCTAGATCCTGAGCATTGGCAGCTTGCTCTAACGTATCAATGAGATCTACTAATCCTGGCGGAGCTGTATGGGCAGGTTCAGCAATGGCAGGGCTTGCTAGCCCACCAACCGCTGAGCTAGCCAAAGTCATTACAGAACCCATTGCTAGCCAGTTACGCATCATAAAATCACTGCTTTTTACTTTTAAGTCAACCACCCCCGTCAATCAGGGTAGCTCGAAACACAATTAAAATAGCTCGAAACACGCTTCAGTCACATTCCTCAGTTAGCAGCGCCTCACTGGAGGGCAAAGGAAACCGACTTGAAAACGCAAGGGCAGCAACCTTCTGATTTTTGAGGTTAGCCCATAGACTGCAATGGGAGACATCAAGCGTAATCAAGACATCCGCACCCCGCCGACTTAAGCGGCAAGCAAGCTGATACAGCCTAGCTTTATCAGCCAACTGATGCATTTGCAGGCGATAGTAAAGGTCGGTGCGATGGCGAATTCCATCCTGGAGACCATTGTTAAACCAAAACTTAAAGGGTTGTACCTGATCTTCTCGAATCAGCTGGGGGAGCACGGCAGAAACATCCTCAAAGAGTCGCGGCGTTAAAGGAACTCAAGCATCATATCAACAGGGGTGTGGGGTCAGCCCCCCTAGTGCCTTTATAACCCACGGCTCATCAAGATGGGGTTAGCTGCTTTACATTCAGATGTGTCCGCTCTCACAGATGTGTCCGCTCTCACAGATGTGTCCGCTCTCATGGGTCGTCGACAACTTAAGCCGTCAGAGACATTACGTCTCGCTTGATCAGTGCAGATTGAATCAAGGAGGTTAATACCTCGACGGACAGAGGTTTCACCAAAAAACCATCTAGATCTGGCGTAGCTTCTTGGCGCTCCCATTTAGGGTGGGCTGACTCGGTCAAGGCTAAAATTGTGGACTGATTCGCTTGGGTAGACTGCCGCAGGGTGTGGACTTTAGCTTTGACCCAAGCCTGATCGTCCCCTGCCAAAATCACCAAGCAGGGGGCAACCTGACTGACTTTAACCACGGCTTGCTCAAAAGAGGATGCGACAAATACCGCAAAGCGATCGCCCCCGAAAGCCAAATCCGAGTGGGAGGCGGGCTGCTGCTCATCCAGGATGAGAACGTAGTCTTTGAAAGAAGCCATGGTTCACCAAAACGTCAAACCTTGCCTCTCATTTGCTGACAAGATCTTTGACACAAAAATCAGACACTGGATCCTAAGGACAAGGCTGGGTAATTAGGCTTGCCAGCCCTCAACTCCAGCGATCAGACATCTCGAATATCACCACTTAAAATTAATGAGTATTAAAAATCATTCAATCCTAAACAAACTTTAAGCAAGCAATGATCTATAGACACAGATCTTGGTTGCAACGTAGGAACCATTGTTCTCCAAGCAATCTGAACAAGGCTGATATGAGCCGTTTTTCTTAATCTTTACAAGTCTTAATTCGCAGAAAAAATACTCAACGGAAGACTCTTGACTGTTTACGAAAAACTATTTGGTGTTCTTCTCTGGTCCTGATTTTATACTCTGTGAATACCAGGTGTTATTGGTCTGCTGACAAGAATTTTTATTGAAATTCTAAAAATTTACTTAATTTAAAGTTAGGCTGTTTAATCTTCGCAATCTTTTTTGTAAATCATATTGCAGATTCAGGACAAGGTGGCTGTTAATGATTTATTGCGGTTTTTAAGATCTATTAGCTCGCGCATGAATCCATCAAAGCCTTTCCAGCTAATGAATTGACGAGTTCACTTCATTTATGAGACAGAGAAATAAAATTGCTATTGTCCTGGATATTTTAAGAGATTTTATCGGTAGATAATGAGTCTTTCATGCCTATAAAAACCGTATTTGATATTCACACTACACCTCAAATGGGATGAGTAAATGCCAAAATACTCTTCTATGAAGAGATGCAAGGTGCTTAACCCCTAATCATTCCATCAGAGCAATTTTTTCGTTTAAAGACGCAGCAATTGAGTCTTTACTTGACAAGATTTCGAGGAGGAATATCATCGCCGCGATAAAATTTTTGCTCTAAATCACCTAAGGCGAACCACACACCAGTGGCTGTAAGGGGAATAAGCATCAGCATGATGCTGACCATGAGACTGGTGCCGCCAACTAGAAACAAAATAAAGGGGATTGAAGACCAAACACTCGCACTCACCCCAAGGGCAAGCTTGCGGATCAGCTGAATCCGTTTTAGGGCGTGGCTGCAACTGCGGCAATGTTGCGTATGGGAGTGATAGCGATCCAAGAGTTCAGCTTTAGAACACTCAGGTGGTAACGGTTGATCAGGAAATGGGTCGGCCTGAAAGTGATCGACCCATTTGCGGAACTCTAATACATATTGATCCGCTTGAGTGGGGAGAAAGCAACTCTGGCTATAGGTGCGATCTCCAGCCTTGGCCAACTGCCTTTCTTGCAGGTGCAGAAAGATTTGATCATCTTCTAGAACCCGATTGTTGCCGATATGGCTCAACCAGCGAGGGGTGAGCTTAATGAAAAGGCTGGGGAGCTTGGATGAAAATTTAAACGGAAAGCGGGCAAACAGGCGGCATTCACCTTTGCGGGTCGGCACGGCATAGACTACGGTGAGGGTACGACCAAATTGTTTGGAGGTCAGGTCGTGATACATCAGCCCTGGGGCAACGAAGTGCGTGTGCTGGGTCCCTAACTTGCCTTTGCGAGGGCCTTCAGGCCAAATCCCTTTAAAGCCTTGCTTACCAGACTCTAAAACCTCCAAAATCATCGGGGCAGCGTTTTCGCGCTTGCCTACGGTTTTGTGGTGCGTGTAAGGAATATGGCTGGCATCCAGCACGTTTTCTAGTAAGGTCAAAGCGTCATAGGGCAAATCGCGGAAAGTATTGAGCATCACCCAGCCTTCTGGCTCTTGCTCAACCGTCTCAATCAGGGGCACAGTCACCAGCGGCGCATTATCTGGCTGACCGGGGTAGGCGAACAATAGCCCCTGGTGGAGGGCCGTTGGCAAGGCTTTGACACAGGCCCGCTGACTCCCATTCGCAGCGCTATTCGCAGGCTGTTGGGGAATCGTTTCACAGGCCCCGCTGCCGGAGAAGGCCCAGCCATGGTAAGGGCATTCCAACAGGCCCGCTTCATTCACGCGCCCTTCTGACAAGGGAGCAAGACGGTGGGGACATTTATCTTCAAACACACGCCAGGATGAAGCTTGGGCATCCCACCAAATCACCAGATCTTGCTCAAGCAGCGTGAAGCGAGTGGGGCGCTCTTGATCGAGATCTTCGACATAGGCAATCGGATACCAGGCTTCGGCCCAATCAAAGCGATCTGGATCGGGTCCCCCTGCTGGGAGCGTGACTTTTTGGGGCGTTGGCGCGATCGCACGCTCGGCAGGGGTGACAGTCATGGCGTCCTAGAAAGATTCGTCCTCCTTTTATTGTGTTACAAAAAGTAACGAATTGGGGACTGATCGGGTCTGGAGCCGCCTTGCTGGTGACGGCAGTATTATTCCGCCCAGGCTTTGGCGCGACTGACGGCCTTTTGCCAGGTGGCATAGTTGGCTTGGGCTGCGCTGGACTGGGGTTCAAAGACGCGGTCAATCGGTCGTCCATCCGCCAGGGCGCGATAGTCGTCCCAAAAGCCAGCGGCCAGCCCAGCTCCAAAGGCAGCGCCTTGGGCCGTAACGTCTAAAACGGCAGGACGCTCGACCGGAATGCCCAACACATCGGCCTGAAACTGCATCAAGAAGTCGTTTTTACAGGCCCCGCCATCCACTTTGAGCAGGTTGATTGGGGTATCGCTATCTTCGTTGACCGCATCGACAACCTCCTTCACTTCGTAGGCGATCGCCTCTAACACAGCCCGCACCATATGCTCTCGCTGGACACCACCGGTCAGCCCTAGAAAGGCTCCACGGGCAGACATATCCCAATGGGGTGCCCCTAAACCACTCAGCGCGGGGACAAAATAGACGCCGCCATTATCGTCAACCTTTTGGGCCATGGGTTCGGTATCGGCTGCGTTGCTAATCACCTTGATGCCGTCCCGCAACCACTGAATGCAGGCCCCAGCGGTAAACATGCTCCCCTCTAGGGCATAGCCGACCTGAGGTTTGCCCTCACCGTTGGAGATCGACCAAGCCACTGTTGAGAGTAGTTGATGAGAAGAGCGGGCAATCGTATTGCCGGTGTGGGCCACCAGAAATGCGCCGGTGCCATAGGTACATTTCAGTGCACCGGGGCGATCGCAGCCATGGCCAAAGAGCGCCGACTGCTGATCGCCGAAGATCGCCGTAATCGGAATTTCGGCCCCCACCACCGCTGGATCGGTGTAGCCAAATACCCCCAGGCTGGGTTTGACCGTCGGCATCATATGCGCTGGAATCTCAAACAAATCCAACAGGGTTGGATCCCAGCCATGGTCGTGAATATTCAGCAACATCGTGCGGCTGGCATTGCTGTGATCGGTGGCGTGCACCTTGCGCCCAGTTAGATTCCAAAGCACCCAAGTATCTACGGTTCCGGCTAGAGTCTCGCCCAGATCGACCGGTGGATCATTGTGCTGTTGAACCGTCTCTAATAGCCAGGCCAGCTTAGACGCTGAGAAGTAGGCATCTAGAACTAAGCCGGTGCGCTCATAAATATCCTCCGCTTTGCCCGCAGCTCTGAGCTGGTTACAGAGGGGCGCAGTGCGGCGATCTTGCCAGACAATCGCGTTGTGATGGGGGCGACCGGTTTGACGATCCCACAAAAGACAGGTTTCGCGCTGAACTGTCAGGCCAATAGCCGCCACCTCAGTCGCCGCAACGCCTGCTTTCGTCAGCACCGTCTCTATGGCCCAGCGAATATCAGCCCAAATTTCTCGGGGGTCATGCTCTAACCAACCGGGCTGCGGATAGTACTGAGTCAGTTCCTTGTAGGCTTGCTCAACAACTGCACCTGTTTTGTCAAAGAGAATGGCACGGTTGCCCGTGGTGCCCAAATCCAGGGCCATGATGTAAGCGGCTGCCATAGGGGTTGGAATAATGACGTCAATGAATCTGTAGATTCCAGCTTTCAAGACCACAGGCCAATAATGGTCGGATTTAAACTTCCCGTTAGATTGTCGTCACGGGTCGTTGCATTTAGATCAAACGCGCAACCCAAGCAGCGCAGCAGTCGAGGCGACGGTTATCCGTCCTCAGCAGAGAACCGCGCAAGTCAGTAGAATCAGATTTAGCAGTGTGAACAAGGGGCTCGATGATTCCAACCGTCATTGAACAATCTGGTCGCGGTGAACGCGCCTTCGATATTTACTCCCGCCTCTTGCGGGAACGCATTATCTTTTTGGGTCAGGAAGTGACGGCGGATTCAGCCAATCTGATCGTGGCGCAAATGCTGTTTTTAGAAGCCGAGGATCCTGAAAAGGATATCTATCTCTATATCAACTCCCCAGGGGGGTCGGTTTCGGCAGGGCTGGGCATTTTTGACACGATGAACCATATCCGCCCTGATATCTCGACGATTTGTGTCGGTTTAGCGGCCAGCATGGGGGCCTTTTTGCTGACAGCGGGTAAAAAGGGCAAACGCATGAGCTTGCCCAACTCCCGGATCATGATTCACCAACCCTTAGGCGGGGCTCAGGGCCAAGCCACCGATATTGAAATTCAGGCGAAGGAGATCCTTTATCTCAAGGACACCCTGAACCAGGCCCTGTCGGAAAATACCGGTCAACCCCTAGACAAAATTGCCGATGACACCGAGCGGGACTTCTTTATGTCTCCCCAAGAGGCGGTGGATTACGGCTTGATTGACCAGGTGATTGATCGCCATTCGGTTGGCAGTCGCCCCACCCCCGTCAATTAGGGTGTAACGGGTGTGGGTAAAGACTCTAAATGCAGCAAAAACGCCAAGAGTTCTTCATCGGTGAGGTCATGGCGAGATCGCTTGCTGTAGGTCTGCTCTAAATAGTCGCGGCCATCCTTTACGGACCAAGCCAGTCGTTTGAGTTCGACATCGGTTTGGGCGATCACGTCAGATAAGTCGATCGGAGCGGGCATCGGCACGGTTTCGGTGACGGTCTGAGCCATCTGCATGGGGGCTGATTGCGGGTTTTCAGAACCCACTTTTGGCTGAGCACCAGACGGGACCGATGGCGAAGCTGATGCCCCCGGATCTGGAATCAGCTCTAAGGGCGGTGCCAGATCGGCTTCTTCAGGCGGTGGCTCGGGCTCAGTTTCGGCTATCAAGGGGTGAACGGGTGCAATTTCAGCCTTCGCCTTCGGCGGCTTCGGTTTGGGTGGTTCCGAGGTTTTGGTCGGCTCAGCTGGAGGCAACGTGGCCTGAGGGCTTGACGACAACGGTTGTGCGGCCAGCCCCAGTAAATCGAAGGCGCGCTGCCGCGCCCGATCTTCAGCCACTTCTAACACCTTATCGGCGGCCAGTGCATTTACGCTGACTTGGTCTTCAAGTTGAAGGTGCACCCGAACAACAAACGCCTGCTCTTGCACCATCACTAGCTCACTGGTGAGGCTACCTGCAGGGTAACGAACCCGAAACTGCTGAAAGATCGCAGCTTGGGTCGGGCTGGTTGGCGTCGATCGAGGCTCCACCATAAGAAAGTCGTTTTCGCTAGGCTAACGGTAACGCAGTACCCTAAAGACAATGGCTTAGTGCTCCTCTCACCTTAACCCAGGCCCCTTGACTCACTGCTCACTCATCGTCTCCACGGCTAACGGGAATGCTGGACCAACTGCTTGATATTTCATCCAATTTTGGGGTCGATACCCTGCTGCTGCTACCGGTGCTGATTGCGCTGGAAGCGGTGCTATCGGCAGATAATGCCATCGCCCTAGCGGCGATCGCCCAGGGGCTCGACAGCGACGAGCAACAGCAGCGGGCTTTGAATGTGGGCTTGGTCGCCGCCTTCGCGCTGCGGGTATTGCTGATCTTGACGGCCACTTGGGTGCTGCAGTTTTGGCAATTTGAGGTGTTTGGGGGCCTCTACCTGCTGTGGCTGGTTTTTCAGCACTTCGCCGCTGAAACTGACGATAATGACCAGCACCATGGCCCGAGATTCCAATCAGTTTGGCAGGCGATCCCGATTATTGCCGTCACCGATCTGGCTTTTTCGTTAGATAGCGTCACCACCGCGATCGCCCTATCCAACGATGTTTTGGTCATTCTCTTGGGGGGTGCCATTGGCGTGCTGACCCTGAGATTTATGGCGGGGCTGTTTATTCGCTGGCTAGAAGAGTTCGAGCATCTGGAAGATGCTGGCTTTGTCACCGTCGCCGTCGTGGGGATTCGACTGCTCGTGCGGGTGATTAATCCAGATCTGGTGCCCCCGGAATGGGCCATGGTGGGTATTATCGCGCTGCTATTTACCTGGGGCTTTTCAGAGCGAACGGCTGCGGTATTGGAGTCTGAAGCTGAGATCGCCGAAACGCCCACCGCAGTGAATTTACCAACCTTTGCTGCAACTGAGACGCCTAACGCATCTGAGCCGTCTCAATCTCCAGCGGCACTCGTACCCGACCGAGAAGAGGGCTAATTTATAAGGCCTCTAAAGCCGACAAAGCAGCTTGGGCAGAGGACCAGCGGTGGTCAAGCCCCGGAGCCATGAGCTGGTTAAACCAACCAGCAAAGACCTCTGTCACCTGGCAGTGGTCTTCAATGCGGATGCGCAGCTTCCCCCCTTGGAGCTGATTTAGCGTCTTACCCGTCATGGCTTCTGCCAAGGTGACGCCGAGGCTGTACAGATCCGATGCGGCCAACACCCGTCCTCCCGCCTGTTCGGGGGGCGTATAGCCCCCTGAGCCCAACACCGTAAAAGAGGTGGTGCTGGTGTTGAGGGCTTTGACCGAACCAAAGTCAACCAGGGCGATTGCAAAGTCAGCATCATTAGGCTCCCCCTGCAACAAGATATTGCTGGGGCAAATATCGCGATGAATAATCGGCGGCGACTGCTGGTGAAGCTGCACCAACACGGTCAGCACTTGACGCGCAATTGCCTGAATCTCTGCCTGGGTAAAGACCCTCATATCTTGAAAGTAATGGGCGAGGGATCGACCGGGCACGTGAGATTGCACCAAGGCCAAGGCGGTGCCATCCAGCGGCAAGGTAATTTCAAAAGAATCGAGATGACGGGGAGTGGCGGGATGGTCTAAGAGCTTCAGGGCGTCCATTTCTCGGTTAAACAGCCGCAAATCTGTGGCGCTGAGGCTGTCATCTAAAAAAATCAGTTTGAGAATGACCAGGGCCTGGGTCTCTAAATCGAGGGCTTCTAGGGTCCACCGCCCCGACTTCTTGCCGAGTTGGCGCTTGATTTCGTAGCGATCGCCTAAAACTTGCCCGCCCATATTGCACCTTGAGGTTATTAGGGTTACCGCTAGGGTATCCCAAGGATCGCTCAGAATTCCCAGAAAAATGGCCTGCTCGACTGCTCACTTGAGCATGTTTGGTCAGATTCCCCTAATCAGCCTGAGGCTGGGGTGCCAAACGAGCCATAAAAAAGCCATCCCGGTGATGGCGGTGGGGCCAAACCTTGACCCAGCCTTCAGGAAGGGCATAGGGGGCTACAGGAGAGCTAGCCCCGGGGGGTACCATTCGCCAATCGGGATGGGTTTCTAAAAATCGTCGAATCTGATCTTCATTTTCGAGGGGATTGAGGGTACAGGTGGCATAGACCAAGGTGCCATCGGGTTTAACCCAGGTCGCAGCCTGGTTCAGAAGCTGAGTCTGTAACTCAGCCAGGGTCTGGGCCGTTTCTGGGGTTTGTCGCCAGCGGGCATCCCCATGACGGTGGAGCGTCCCTAAACCAGAACAGGGTGCATCCACCAGCACGCGATCGCCCTGGCCTTTTAAGTGGGTCAAGGTAGTGCTATCGCCTGTACGGGTGCGAATGCTCTTAAGCCCTAGGCGCTTAGTGGTTTGGGTGATTTTTTTGAGGCGAGACGGGGTGCGATCGCAGGCCCAAATCACGCCGCGATCGCCCATTAAATCGGCGAGATGGGCCGTTTTACCCCCAGGGGCCGCGCAAGCATCAATGACCGTTTGCCCCGGTTGGGGATCGACCAGGTAACTGACCAACTGCGCACTAGCATCCTGCACGGTCCACCAGCCTTCCTCATAGCCTGGGAAGTTGCGAATATTGCCGCCATGCTGCGTTAATCGTAAACCCTGGGGCAGATTGGGTATTGGCTCAGTGGCAATGCCTGCCGCCTCAAAGGCAGTCTGCACTTGCGCTACGGTGGCTCGGCTTTGATGCACCCGCAGATCAATCGCAGGGGGCTGATTCAGCCATTGGCAGAGGTCGGCGGTTTCTTCGGCACCGATGGCCTCTACCCAGGTGGCGACAATCCAATCGGGGTAGCTATGGCGCATCCCCAGAGCTGAGATCGGGTCCGACGGCACCGATAGGGGATCCGCCTGGGTTTCCTGCCAGCGTAAATACTGGCGCAACATGCCGTTCACGACCCCAGCCAGCTTTCCTAAGGAGAGGGACTTGGTCAGCTCAACGGCAGTATGAACGGCAGCAGCAGCCGGAATGTGGTCTAGATAGCGCAGTTGATAGAGCCCCAAATGCACAATCGCTCTAAGGTCCACGGGTTGCTGGACCGCTGGCTTCGTACCCAACTGGTCGAGCAACGCATCGAGGGTGCGCTGTTGGCGAACGCTGCCGTACACCAACTCAGTGGCTAAATGGCGATCGCTGGCCTCTAAGGAACTGCGGCTTAAGGCACGATGCAAGGCTACATCTGCGTAGGCCCCTTGATGCACAGCCTTGAGCGCGGTAAACGCTACTTTTCGGGCAGAAGCCGGTGGGGTCGCCTGGGGCCGATCTGTCACGATACTTTCACAATGACGCGATCAACCCGAGGACTGACGACGACGCTTAGGAATAGCGGCGGCTTGCTCTTCACGTTTGCGGCGACGGCGATCGCGCCACTCAATTGCCGTGAGGTAGAGAATGCCAACGGTGACCAACACCATCAGACCAGCCGCAACAGTCGCTAGGATTACAAAGGTTTGCGGTTGCTGAGCTAAATCCATATCCTCTACTTCACCTCCCTTTCAGCAGATATTCCCAACAGCTCAGAAGCCATTACGGCCCCAAACCACCATCGAGATTGAAAAGGTAAAGACAACCAAAAGCGCAACCCAACCCAGCGTCAAAATATCCATGGTGTTTTAAAATCAGCCCTACAATCCAAATCCCATCATACCGGTAAAGATTCACCCTTTTCTAACCCTTGGGCCTATGGTTGCACCCTCTCCATTTACTGCTGCAGAACGGTTGGAATCATTAAAAGCGGCTGCGTTAGGCGGCAGTGCCGCAGCAATCGTGGCCGTGACCCTGACAGTGATCAGACCCCTGGTTCTCAATAATGCGGACTGGGGGCTGGGGCTCCCGATCACCGGGTTGCTCGGAGCAGTCACGTTGATCGGTTGGGCGATCGCCGCGCTGTCAGGGGCGTTATTTGCCCTCACCTATCGGTATGCGGTGCGCAAAGACACCAACCCTCAACTCAAAGGTGGGGTAGTGCTGGCCTTTACGTTGGTCCGGGGCTTGGCCCTCGTGGATGGGGGCTCTGCGATCGCCCAGCATTACTGGCCTTTCGCCGCAGCTAGCTTAGAAAGCCTGCTGCTGTTTGGTGTCACCGGTTTGTTGTTAGAGATTGCTTTTTCCCAAGCTTGGATTGCACCATTCCAGAGCTAAGTCGAAGTTGCGCAGCAATAACGTCCCATCCACTCATTTACCCATCCACCCATCCACGGCCTCGCACAGGTACTTGATTTGTCCGACGATCCCGAATGGATCACGGTCCCGAAAAAATGGCTTCTTCCAAATCTTGACGACTGAGGGAGTATTTAAACACTCGCTGAATGTCTTCTGCATTGGCATCTGCCTTGATGTAGCGCACCACAAGGGCATCGATATCCAGCACTAGCTCTGCTTCCCAATTCGCTTGTTGCACATGCCAGCAGTGCAGATCTTCTGGGTCTTGGCGACAACCTTGATCTCGCAACCACTGCTCAATATCCGGCAGGGGATGGTTGTATAAGGGCGTTTCAGCGGTCGGAAGGGCCATAGGTCAGAATAAATTTCAAAAGCAGTGGATAAGCCAACCCATCATGGGGGCGAGACAACTGGCACAGATAGAGTCGGCGTTCGCAAGGGTTCAGTCACCTCTAGGGTAGGAATCGCCCCGACATCAGGTTTTTTTTCGGGGGTCGATAGCACTGACTCACCGCCGCTACTGGGCACAGAGGGGGCTGTGAGTTCTACAGAGGATAGTGGGGCCGTATCCAAGGAGGCTTCAGTGGCCTCCACAGACGGGGGTGCGGCTTGGACGGCATCCCCTTTGGTTAATCCAATCTCCACCACCATCATTAAGCAGCATACAAAGGTAACGCCCAGAATAAATAGGGCAAACAGCTCCCCAGCCGATAGTGGGCGGTCCGTGGGGTCCAGATAGGCGCTCGATGATTCATAGCGAGATCGCTCTGCTGCCGGGCGGTTGAGGTAGGCTGGTGCTTGCATCACGGCCACTCGGGAATAGCCGATGCTGTAATCGTAGGCAAGACGTTTCTCAGGTGCACTCAGCGTGGCATAGGCTTCATTCAGGGCCTGAAACTGCTCCTTGGCCACGTCGGCTGGGAGCTCGGTCGTATCAGGATGGCAAAACTTACTCAAGTCCCGGTAAGCGCGACGAATTTGCTGCGCAGAGGCCGTGGGCTGAACCCCAAGCAGTTGGTAGTGATTGGACGATGCGTTAGGTTGCTCTGCCATGGGCCAGCGTCAGCATTGGGCCAGATCATAAGGAGGGGTGCCTTCACGGGTGAGGCGAATTTGCGCCAAGGCAAACACGGCGGGAATTACTCGGCCATGGTTAGAGGCGATCGCCCGCCAGCCCAGATCCGCCACAAACCAGGCCCATAGGGCCGGACCCAGTACCGCAAAAACGCCCCGAGCCGCACCATAGCGTGCCGCATTAATGGCCATGCCGCGAGAGGTCATCGCTACCGACACCCGATTGTGAATCTGAGCGACAACCCCGATTCCACCCCGCGCTAGGGTTTGCTGGGCAACCTGATGACGGGCCATTTGGAGGGCAAATTGACGGGCAATCTGGTTCAGCAGCCAGGGCCGCACCACCGCGCTCACCGCCACTGCACTGCCGCCCTTGGCCAGGAGGCTCATCGGATTCGTCTGTAGAGATAGCGGCAAGGCTTGATATTCAGGACTCTTAGCAATCGACTGGCGTACCTGTTGCTGCAGAGCCCGCTTTTGCTTGGCGGGTAGCCGCTTCCAGGCAGTCTCCATAATGTGCAAAAACACTTCAGACTCTAGATCCATCGTGGACAGATCCTCTGAGTAAGGCAACCGCAGATGCTGACACACTTGCACCAAAATTTGTCGGTAGGAGAGGCGATCGCTCTGGCCCTGCAACACCGTAAACCCATCCGCAGCTAAATACCTGAAGCGCTGCTCTAGCCTATCTAGCTGGGCCTGACGATTCAGGCTCTGCACCGCGAGGGGATCGAGCTTACGTAAATGGTCTATGGGATTCAGCTTAGGCCGAAAGAGCAGCTCACTCAAAGCTTGCAGCTCATCATCATTGGCCAGTTCTAGTGCTAACCGAAGTTCGTCCACGGCAGGAATCCTGCTAAAGGCCGTTGCCCTTTATTTTACGCATGGGGCCGTGACCTCGGCAAAAGCGCCCTACCATCGCCAAGCTTGGGTGAGGCGCATCAATTGAGGATGAAACCACCAAAACCCCAGAATAAAGGCTGAGACCCCAGCGTAAGACGGTCGCAGAAACTCTTGCCACTGCAGGGTCTGCTGCCCTTGCAGCACCGCCACAAAAGGAAGTACCGATGTGCGCGCCTTCACCGCCGCAAAGGCCTCGCCATAGCGGGCTCCCCAGCGGCGATCGCCATGCCAGACCGCAAATAGGTGATGGGCAATCAGTCCCAAGGAGGTAACGATCATGAACGTACTCCCCACCCAGAGGGTATGGGCAATACACCAGATCACCTGCCCCACCATTTGCGGGTGCCGTGTAATGCGAATAATGCCGGTTTCGTAGAGGTGGACCTCAGGCTTTTGGATGGCAGCGACCTCTAACAAATTGAATGTGGCGGGATACAGAAAGAAAAACGAGCTCGCCGAGAGCCCCCACACCACAGGAATTACCCCCGGCGTCCCCTGCAGATTCCAAAGGCGAAGGCCATCATAGCGATGGTTAATGAAGTAGGTAATCAAGATCACCGCCAACGGCAAACTCACTAAAGCAAAGATCACCCTATAGGCCCGCGCCCCAATCAACGCTTCACCCTTAGGTCGCAGAGCCGCCAAACCACTATGGGCTAAGGCGAATACCAACAACATCGCCACCATGATGCCGTGGCTGGGGGTCAGCCAAGTCCAATCTGCCATCGCAACTGTAAAGCATGCTTAACAACGTCAACCTTTATCCTACGGCGTCCCGGCAGCAGCCACTACGGTAGGCATCATCCCCGGATCCACAAGGGTTTCAGGGGGAATATAAAACAGCGCCCAATCCAAAAGCGGCGATCGCGCCAATCGCCGTATTGACAATGTTGACCACTTCATTTGTTAACCAGGGCCAGCGGGCTTGGAGGGTAGCCCCAATCACGCTCTCAGCATTGGTGGCAATGAAGGCTGCAACAGCACAAATTGCGATCGCCACCGGCGCAATTAAGCCAATGGCGCTAGCCACCCCAGCAATCACCAGGGATCCGACAATCCCTGCCACGGTCCCTTCTAAGCTGACTGCTCCTTCTGTACCTGCCGGGACAGGCTGCAGGGTCGTAATCAAAAAGGTGCGCTTGCCATAAACCTTACCCACTTCACTCGCTGTCGTATCCGAGAGCTTGGTACTAAAGCTGGCCACGTAGGCCAAGGTAACTAGGGGGACTAGAGCTTCCCCATGGCCCTGCCACTGCAAGCCCCCAATCGTAACTGCACAGATTGCACCCACCAGCGCCGAACCCCAGACGTTTTCAGGCCCCCGCGCCCCTGAGCGCTTTTCGGCAATGCCTGCCGCTTCTTTTTGGGCTTGCCCGATGCGGGTAACGCCAGAACCCACCAAAAAGTAGACCATCACCACGGCATACCCGCGCCAGCCCAGACATCCCCACACCAATACCCCCAGCAACCAAGCATTCAGGTATCCCGCTGGTGTCAGCAGCTTTTTGGGAATAACCGCAGCCAGGCCCAGCAATAGGGTATTGAGGAGCAGGGCGATCGCCCATGGATTCAGAAAATATTCCATAGCATCTATATATCTGACACCAAGGGTTAACCCTAGGGCGCATCATCAATTACGGATGAAAGCCTTGCTGGGTAAGTTGGCCGCGCCCGTTTCTATGATATTGCGAGGGGCTGTAACCGTTGCACCAAAGGGATTTCAATTTTAATCGATGACAGCCCCTCGTTTGATCATGGCAGAGAACCCGTATCGCCATTGAGACTCAAAAATATGATGCAATAAGCTGTGACAGCCATTGAAATCCCACAAGAGTCTTCAGAACCATGGAAACCGTATTGTTTCACCTTGCCTTTCCAGTCACGGATATTGCTCAAACTAAGGCGTTTTATATCAATGGATTGGGCTGTGAAGCAGGGCGCGAAGGGCCAAGTTCGTTGATTTTGAATCTTTATGGCCACCAATTGGTCGCCCACGTGACCCACGATGAAATCCCAGCTCAGCGCGGCATTTACCCGCGCCATTTTGGCCTAGTTTTCCAACAGGAAAACGATTGGGAAGCCTTAATCAAACGGGCTCAGCAAAAGGAGCTGCGTTTTTACCAAAATCCAAAAGTTCGGTTTGTAGGCTCGCCACTCGAACATCGCACCGCTTTCTTGCAAGATCCCTTTTCAAATTTGCTGGAGTTTAAGTTTTATCGCCATGCCTCTGCCATTTTTGGCGAGGCCCAATATGCTCAAGTGGGTGAAGTCTCTTAAGCCTTTCAGGCAGGCGATGCCAGCGAACGTTAAGTAGCCCCCACTAACCACCGTTTGCATAGAACGGATAGGTCACCTTAGCCAGCGGTTGAGAGCTCAGAAAAATACTTACAGATATGGAGACAGTTGCCGTCTGCCCCTGCTGAGAGATACTCCACCGTATCAGCCACTTGTTGCATAATTCGCAAACCCCGTCCGCCCACAGATTCAAGTGTGGTGGTCTTGAGTTTGCGGTTCAGCATCGATCCAAAGTCAAACCCTGGACCTTTATCCCAAATCTTGATGTCTAAATATTCACTGGCAACAACAACTTCAATTGTGATCGGCGTTTCTTGAGGGAGCTGCTTATGGGCATGACGAACAGCATTGGTAAAACCTTCAATCAGCGCTAGCTGACATTGGAGCCAAACCGTCTGGGGAATTAGGCCCTGGAAGTCATCAAACCAAACGAGGACTTTTTTAAGATCGTCCAGGTCCGTCGTGGTTTTACAGACGTCCTGCTTCAAAATAGCCAAGGGTTCTCTATTAGCAGTGCAGACCTTACCTCAACATAGTACCCACTGCATCCTCTTTAGGTCAGAAAACTCGATTTTCCAAGCCTAAAAAATACCCGTTCAATGCAGGCATTGAACGGGTATATACCAATTTGACCGAGACTTAACCTAGCAGCGCCTTGGCACGGGCCACCACATTGTCAGGGGTGAAGCCAAATTTCTCCATGACTAAACCACCGGGGGCAGAAGCTCCGAACCCATCTACGCCAAGGACGTCGCCTTCAGCGCCGACATAGCGGCACCAGCCCATGGTGATACCGGCTTCAACTGCTAAGCGCTTGGTAACGGCCTTAGGCAGTACGGATTCTTGATAGGCAGCATCTTGGGCATCAAATAGTTCCCAAGACGGCATGGAAACCACGCGCACCTTAACGCCATCAGCTTTAAGCGTCTCAGCGGCTGTCACACAAAGGGGCACTTCGCTGCCGGTGCCAATCAAGATCAAATCAGGGGTACCTTCGCTGTCAGAGAGCACATAGGCTCCCTTGGCAACTGCATCGATAGAGGAGCCTTCAAGTTGGGGTAAGCCTTGGCGGGAGAAAGCCATCAGGGTTGGGGTTTTGCGATTGGCAACTGCCACCTTGTAGGCCCCTGAGGTTTCATTGCCGTCGGCAGGGCGAATCACCGTCAGGTTAGGAATCGCCCGCAGTGACGCAACGGTTTCAACCGGTTGGTGGGTCGGGCCATCTTCGCCTAAGCCAATGGAGTCGTGGGTCATCACATAAATGACACCTGCTTCAGATAATGCAGACAAACGAATCGCAGCCCGCATGTAATCGGCAAAGACGAGGAAGGTGGCGCAGTAGGGAATCAGACCTGAGTTATGGAGGGCGATGCCGTTACAAATTGCGCCCATGCCATGCTCACGCACGCCAAAGCGGAGATTCCGATTTTCGTAGGCCCCCTTTTGGAAGCTGCCGGAAATCTTCAGCTCTGTCAGGTTGGAGTGGGTGAGGTCAGCGGAACCACCAATGAGTTCTGGCAACACTGGCGCTAGGGCATTGAGGGTCGCTTCAGAGGTCTTGCGGGTTGCTAGTGCCTTCTCGCCAGGGGCGTAGGTGGGTAGGGCATCGGCCCAGCCTGCAGGCAGCTCACCCGATAACATTTGCTCAAACTGCGCGGCCTCATCAGCATATTTGGTGCGGTAGGTGGCGAGGGTTTCTTCCCACTCAGCCTGGGCACTGGCTCCTCGATCCACCGCCTTACGCATGTGGCTGAGGGCATCCGCTGGGATTTCAAAGTCACTGTAGGACCAATCCAAGGCTTCCTTGGTGAGCTTGATCTCTTCAGCACCCAGCGCTGCACCGTGGACCCCAGCGGTGCCGCCCTTATTGGGGGAACCATAGCCGATGGTGGTGGTGACCTTAATCAAGGTGGGCTTGTCGGTGACGGCTTTGGCGTCGGCGATCGCCTTAGCAATGCCCTCTAAATCACTGTTGCCATCTTCCACATGGATCACATGCCAGCCGTAGGCTTCGAACCGTTTGCCCACATCTTCAGTGAAGGAAATGTCGGTAGAGCCATCAATGGAAATATGGTTGTCATCGTAGAGGGCAATCAGTTTACCTAGACCGAGGTGACCGGCTAAGGAGCAGGCTTCGCCCGAGACCCCTTCCATGTTGCAGCCATCGCCAAGGATGACGTAGGTGTAGTGATCAACCAGGGTGCAGTCGGGCTTGTTAAACCGTGCAGCCATGTGGGCTTCGGCCATGGCCAGACCCACGCCATTACAGATGCCTTGGCCGAGGGGGCCGGTCGTGACTTCTACGCCAGGGGTTTCAAAGTTTTCGGGGTGCCCTGGGGTGGTTGCGCCCCATTGGCGAAACTGCTTGATGTCATCGAGGGTGACGCTGTCGTAGCCGGTCAGGTATAGCAGGGCATACTGCAGCATGCAGCCGTGACCGGCAGACAAAACGAAGCGATCGCGGTTGAACCACTGAGGGTTCTTGGGGTTAAACCGCATGAATTGATCCCACAGGACAAAGGCCATGGGTGCAGCCCCCATTGGTAGCCCTGGGTGACCAGATTTAGCCTTTTCGACGGCATCAATTGCCAGAAATCGGATCGAGTTAACGCACAGTGCTTCCAAGGATTGGGTTGCGACAGCCATAGACTTAAAGTATTGAACGACGGTTAATGGACACCTAAAAGTTGCAGCTTTAGCCTGAGCCACCGCAGATCAGCAGGCCAGCTACGCCCATCATCCCACCGAGGTGCCCTGTGGACAACGGGCTGGTCTAGCGCTGGCAAACCCTAACAACAGTTACCTAGCTCTAGACATCTTGCAAAAAGCAGCAAACCTACTTCCGTAGGTCATTATACTTATTATTCTGTAGCCCTAGTTACGGTATTTCTGAAAAACCAGGGTGACGTTATGCCCCCCGAAGCCAAAAGAGTTGGACAGCGCCACGTTTACGGGCATCTCCCGCGCTTGGTGAGGCACATAGTCTAAATCACAGCCTTCATCAGGATTTTCAAGGTTGATCGTGGGTGGGACGCGATCATGGGCGATCGCCATCGCGGCAGCCACCCCTTCGATGCCACCAGAACCGCCCAAAAGATGGCCAGTCATAGATTTTGTAGAACTGACAGGGATTTTGTAGGCGATCTCTCCCAAAGCGGTCTTAATGGCCTGGGTTTCGGTGGGGTCATTTGCCCCGGTGCTGGTGCCGTGGGCGTTGACGTAGCTCACCTGGTCTGGGGTAATGCCTGCATCTTTCAGGGCAAATTGCATGCAGCGGGCGGCCCCTGCCCCTCCTGGGACCGGAGTGGTCATATGGTAAGCATCGCAGGTCATGCCATAGCCGACGATTTCGCCATAGATGCGGGCACCGCGGCTGAGGGCATGATCTAGAGATTCCAAAATCAAGATGCCGCTGCCTTCCCCCATCACAAAGCCATCGCGATCGCGATCAAACGGACGACTGGCAAGTTGCGGCGCATCGTTACGGGTCGACAGGGCGCGCGCCGAGGCAAATCCAGCCACAGCCAGGGGGGTGATCGCCGCTTCGGTCCCCCCACAAATCATCGCCTGGGCATAGCCCTGCTGAACTAGGCGAAAAGCATCGCCAATTGCATTTGAACCCGCCGCGCAAGCCGTCACTGGGGCAGAGTTCGGTCCTTTTGCACCCGTGTGAATTGCCGTTAGGCCAGCGGCCATGTTGGCAATCATCATCGGCACCATGAAGGGGCTACAGCGGCTCGGACCTCGATTCAGATAAACCGATTGCTGCTCCTCCATTACCCGGAGACCACCGATCCCAGTCCCAATCATGACGCCGACTTGCTCGGCGTTGAGCTCACTAATATCAAGCTGGGCATCGTTGAGCGCTTGCTGACTGGCAACCACGGCAAACTGAGCAAAACGATCCATGCGCTTGGCTTGCTTGCGATCGAGGTATTTGAGTGGATCAAAGCCTTTGACCTCACCGGCAATTTGAGCCGCGTGCTTGGCGGCATCGAACTGAGTGATTGGACCAATACCCGACTGGCCAGCCATGAGTCCTTGCCAGTAGGTCTCTAAGGTATCCCCGAGCGGCGTGATCGCTCCCAGCCCGGTAATTACAACGCGCTTTTTTTCCAACTCTGCCATAGCTCACCTAAACGCCCATGGGCCTCAACACACAAACACCTCCAGCCTTGAGGTGGAGGTGCTCAGAGAATGCGTCAGCTAGGCTGATTTCTCTTTGATAAAGTCAACGGCAGCCTGCACCGTGCCAATACCCTCAGCCGCTTCATCGGGAATCTCAATATCGAATTCCTCTTCTAAGGCCATGACCAACTCCACGGTATCTAAAGAGTCCGCACCGAGGTCATTCGCAAAGCTCGATTCTGGCTTGACGTCAGCCTCTTCTACGCTAAGTTGCTCAGCAACAATCTTTTTGACCTTGTCAAATACCTCTGCACTCATCTCTAAATCAACCCCTAAATTGGAAATATTTCAGACTAATGAACCAACACCCTGCCTAAAGGCTGCGGAAACGAGGCTTCCAAACAGCGGCTGCAATTTGCTTCCACCCAAAATGGATGGCTTTAGGCATTCATTGAGTTTATGGCATAACGAGGGCAGGGACTAGGTGGTCCTGATTGATGAGGGTGATGTCGTCATCAATATCTCGCTATATAAATATAGAGCTGGAGTAGCGCACCACAGGGATGTCGTTTTGACCCATGCATTTACCTGAGGAACCCGAATCATCGGCACAGATCAATATTGTGCCGATGATTGACGTAATTTTTGTGGTACTGATCTTTTTTATCTTGGCGAGTTTATTTTTGCAGCCCTCGTCAGAAGGGTTACCTGTGAATTTGCCGGAGGCCAGCACTACAGAAGGTCCTCTGCCCCACAATTTGACGGTGACGTTGAGGGCTGATGGCACCTTGACCTTAGGCACCCAACCGGTGACGTTATTGGATCTGCCGGAGGCTATCCAGGGGCGACGGGTGGGCAACCAACCCCTCTTAGTAGTGATTCAAGCCGATGAAGCGGTGTCCCATGGGCAAGTGGTGACTCTAATGGATACGTTGCGGCGGGTGGAGGGCATTCAACTGGGCATTGCCACGACTCAGCCGAGTGAGGCGCCTTAAGGGGGTCTAAGGAATTCAGAGCTGTTGATGGGAGCGGCACCAATCCGGTTGCGGTTTTAGTAACTGCGATCGCCCATCCCCGTCAGCACCTCTACAGTTGAAGTAATCCATGCCTTTAACGGAATTCTTCTGTGCGATCGCTCACCACCCTTTCCCTCGTTGCAGTGCTGGCTATGCCCCCTGCCATTGCCTCGGACCCGCCCCATCCTCTGGTCCAGCACGTTGACGCGGAGTTGCCCAGCCAAGTGCGCGATCGCCTACTGCAGTACATTCATCAAACCACCACCATCCCGATTGCGGATTTAGCGATCGTTGATTATCGCGCTGCAGATTGGTCTGATAGCTGTTTAGGGCTAGGAGAACCTACCGAAATCTGCGCCGCAGTAATCACCCCAGGATGGTCCTTCGTAGTGACCGATGGCGATCACACGTGGCAATACCGGGCCAATGGTAACGGCACCCACCTGCGGCAAGAAGCCGCCTATGCCCACGATGCGAACCGTTCTGATCCGCAGCGAGAGCCGTTTTTATCCTATCTGGCGCTGCATATTGAATCTGAATATGGCGTTGCCCCAGAGACCCTAAGCCTCGAAGCCATTGAACTCACCACCTTAGATGGCTGCCATGTAGGCTTTCCGAGCGACACACCTTGTGCTCGCCTAGGGGTGCGCACCGTACTTAGTGCCCCCAACTATGTCTGGGTCTACTACACCGATCTTGAGGTCAACACCTTTTGGCTGGATGCCGCTGCCAGCCAGATTCAACCGTCCACCCTAGCCCCGACCTTTATTCCCCCTGGGGAACTGCCGGTCCTGGCAAACCCTATCCCAGAGACCCTATTCAGCGTGATTATTGACCGGGCTGGGAGTCGCTATCAGCTATCGGTGTATAGCGATCGCTCCGTTGCAGGCTACCAATGGACACGTGATGATCGCTGGGCCGCAGTGGACCTGGGTTCGATTCCCTATCGCGACTTTTTCGAGTTGCGCGATCTCCTCACAGACGAACGATTTTTGAGTTTCCACGGGCTAAGTTACGGCGTATCGCCCGATGGCAACACCACCACCGACACTCTGGTGGGTGGTCCCGAAACCTGGATCGCCCAGTACGACCCCGCCCTTGTAGATCAGCTCCACCCGAAGCTGCAGCAGTTGATTGTCCTTTGGGATTCCTTAGGCCTTGAGCGTCGGTAACCGCTGGCAATCATTGCTGCAGCGGAATAATCACCTGAAATTCCGTCCCTTGCCCGACCTCTGAAAGGCATTTCAATTGGCCAGCATGTTTTTCTGTCACAATTTGGTGGCTAATTGAGAGCCCTAAGCCTGTGCCTTTACCAATGGGCTTGGTTGTAAAAAACGGGTCGAATAATCGAGCTTGAAATTGGGGCGGAATGCCAGGACCATTATCTCGAATACGGATGATCACCTGGTCATTATCCTGTTCAGTCAGGACCGTAATGGTGGGTTTCTCATCTTGTCGAGACCAGCCTTTTTTAGTAATTTCTTGCTCCAGTGCATCGATCGCATTACCGATTAAATTCATAAAGACCTGGTTAAGCTGACTGGGGTAACATTCTACAAACGGCAGCTGGGCATATTGCTTGACAAGCTCAATAGCTGGGCGATCAGGTTTTGCCTTCAAACGGTGCTGCAAGATCAGTAGCGTGCTATCGATGCCCTCATGAACATCGACATCTTTCTTCTCGGCCTCATCTAAACGAGAGAACGTGCGCAGGGACATGACAATTTGCTGGATGCGTCGACTCCCCATCTGGAAAGATTGCAGAATCTTTTCGAGGTCTTCGAGTAGGTAGTCAACCTCGATGTCTTCGGTATATTCGGCGATTTCTACCACCGGATTGGGATAGTGCTGCTGATAAAGATCAAGCAGCGTCGTGAGTTCACCAAAGTAGTTTTTGATATGGGGAATGTTGCCATGGATAAAGTTGACCGGATTATTAATTTCATGGGCAATGCCAGCCACCATTTGCCCTAAACCCGACATTTTCTCGGTTTGTACCAACTGGGCTTGTGTCTGCTTGAGATGGGCCAAGGTCTCTTGCAGTTGTTCCGCCTTTTCTTGGGTGATGGCGGCACTATCCTTGGCCTGGGTATAAAGTTCGGCCTGGTGAATCGCCACACCCACTTGTCCTGCTAGGGCTTGGAGGAGATCAATTTCGCTGTCTTTCCATTGACGGGGTTCAGAACATTGGTGGGCAATCAAGAGTCCCCAGAGATTCTTTTGAACCAAAATGGGTACTACGACACTGGCTTGAACTTGCAGATTATTCAAGTGCTGGCGGTGACTCGGCTCTAGATCAGCAGCGTCAATATTGGTGATGGCTCTAATCTGTCCATGGCCATAAGCTTCGGCATACTCCTGATAGAACTGATTCTGCTGCCCCATTTCCCCGAGGCCGGATTGCCAGGGCTCACCCATTGAGGCGACGGCAACATGCCCCTCCCAGAGATCACCAAAGCGATAGATCAAAACGCGATCGGCGTTGAAAATCTGGCGGACCTCATCCACTGTGGTTTGCTGAATGGTTTCGAGCGTCAGGGACTGGCGAATCTGAGCAGAGATTTGGTTGAGCAGTTCCTCCTGTTTGGCTAGCTTACGAAAGGTGGTTTCCGATTGCTTCAGCAGGTCCTCCGCAACTTTGCGTTCGGTAACGTCCTCAATCGTTCCTAGCAGACCAATCACATTGCCATTGGCATCATGGAGAGGCAGTTTACTGGTTTCGCGCCAACTCATGCGCCCGTCGGCTTGACGCTGGGACTGCTTAATGCGCAGCATCGGCGTATCGGTAGCCATAACACGGCGATCGCACTCGCGATACCAATCTTTTTGCTCTTGGGTCCAGGGCAAATCATCATCCGTTATGCCAACTACCTGGCTGAGATCGGCAATCCCTGCCATTTCAGCCCAGCGGCGATTACAGCCCTGATAGACCAAGTTAAGATCTTTCCAAAAGATGTACTGGGGAATGTTATCGAGCACCAGTTGCAGAAGCTCGGGCGTATGCTCAGCCGGATTGAGCTGAGTGGGCTGCTGTGTCGACTGGGGTATTGCGGCCCCTGCCCACTTGGGTGTCGGTTGCTCAGGCAAAGCAACGGGGATATCAGCCAGAGAAGCGGTCTCTAAATTGGGCATCTCGATACCCCGCAAAGCATCAGGAGCCTGTTCAGGATGTTCTGATCTTGCTGACTGGGCGGTAGATGCTTGAGAGGGAAGGGGGTGGCTAATGCTAATGACCTGGTCAATCTGCCCTTTAGAATCGGCCAAGGGTGTATAAGTTGACTCGTATAGGGCAATGCCGCTTTCGGTAGGAAGGGGATGAATGCGCCGCTCGACCTTACCCTGGGATAAAACCGTTGAAACTGCATCCTCTACCTGACACCAATACTTGCGCCAAGGCAAATCTTGAGCAGCGTCGCTAGCCAGAGCTGCATTGGTCTGCCCGAGTACCGTATCGGCTGTCTGACCCAGTTGGGCTAACAGCGCTGAACTAATCGCCGAATAACAGTGATCAGCTCCATAACAGGCTATCATTTCTGGGGAATATTCGATTAATTGCCGCAGGTGATGGGGCACATTTGGAGTAGAGAAAGAGTAAGCGGCAGTCATTAGATGTTCAATAGAATGCAGAACGGCTGAATCTCAACAACGCGACAGTGAACAGCACCGTAGCAAATCGCGGCAAAATCGCAACTGAGCATATCCGCCTATGTAGTGGCTCAACAGAGCTTACCTAGACACAGATATGCCGGACTTTAGACCTATTTCTGGTAACCATTGTGGCAGCTAGGGTAGACAGCTCTGATAGATGCATCCCCGGCACAGGGGTTTAAGGATGCTATGCGCATTAGTATTGTCCTACGCCCCATCAACGCAAACTTGTCCCGTATTATCGGTATCGATAGGAACAACAGCGAATCTGGTGTTTTTGGAGGGCATTCACCGATACAAAAGGTAGGATCGAAAACGGGAATAATTAATAAGGGTAAACCCCCAGCTCTGCTGGGGGACTCGTCAAGTTTGACAGT
>ERZ1740060.309-NODE-309-length-34358-cov-22.997843_pt1 | contig 34358 bp, 33 predicted proteins | sample MGYA00581743_ERZ1740060 | MGnify/ENA primary metagenome ERZ1740060 (study PRJEB43018, sample SAMN04849235) | marine metagenome | isolation source: floating plastic debris | place: Pacific Ocean | collected 2008-08-27 | study: EMG produced TPA metagenomics...
GCTTGCCGGTGATGTTTAGGCGATCACAGTAAAGAGGGAGCCCCCGGACCTGATCTGGGCCCTCTTTGCGGCGTGTGGCGTGCTGTACTCCTTCGGGGTCCCGGACCTGATCCGGGACGCGACACCCTTCACGCGTCCGTTATCCAAATCACGCAATACCACGTCACGGGTGTGTGATGTGCGCCCGCGCACATAGACCAAGATCACCGTGCGCGTTTTCGGATCCTCCCTCCAATGCCATCTCTCTGTCATCGGAAGCGCAAGCCTCCAAACACACGAAACGCAAACACTGAACACAACACACACATAAAGGACTAAAACCATGAAATTCGCTCTGATCTCCGCCCTCGTCATCGCCGCTGCTCCTGCCTTCGCTGACGTCACCTCCCCCGCCGAGCGGGCTGCACAGCACGACTTCGTCACAACCGTGCAAACCTCCAGCGATCTGGGCAAAACATCTGCCGCCGAGATCAAAGGCCAAGCCGGTTCGGGCAGCGACGTGATCTCGACCCAGAACTACAGCGATCTGGTCAATCTCGGCGTCACATCGCCGGCTGAGCGCGCAGCGCGATAACACCGCTCCACCACCTACCAAAGCGGCCCTCAAGGTTTCTCCCGCCTTGAGGGCCGTTTTGTGTTAATAAAGCTCCCAATCATCTGAATACGCCAGGGAACCAATGGCCATCCATGTGGCCCGGATACGGGCGATACGGGTGTCGGCCCAGGTTCTAAAGACAATCTCGAACCCGGCTTCAGAGATATTTTCAGCTTGAATATCTGCACGCAGATTGGTGTTTCGATCCAGATCCCAAAGCGAAATGGCGATCTGGACGGTCGGCGGATCTGTAAAGCCCGTGTCAAAGATCACAGGTGTGCGACGCTCGCGCGGGCCGGTGCCCGTCCACATCTCGCCCCCGTTCTGATAGTCTGAAAACAACAGTTCCTCGCCCTGCTGTACTCCGACCGAATGTCCGCTTAGCCGCTTCATCTTAAACCCTTTTTGGGGCCAAAAACCTTAAGACTTCTACAAAATTCTGTTTCAGAAATGAAAAGCCCCGCACGGTGGCGGGGCAAATCAATATTTCAAAAGCGATCAGACATCCAGTTCTGTACGCAAGGCTTCCATATCAGCAACCAGCTTATTGGCTGCATCCCGTGTATCATCTGGCGCCGCGGCGGCAGCCTCGGTTGCGTCTGCGATCAGCTGACCGATCACATCGGCGGTCACCTCGTCCACAGGCATGGCGCGTTCGGCGAGGACCGACGTTGCGGCCGGTGTCACCTCGGCAAAGCCGCCTGTGACCGCGTAACGGCTGGTGCCCTCTGCGCCTGTCACGGTCAGAACACCGGGGCGCAGGGTCGTGATGACCGGCGAGTGATCGGGCATTGCCGTCATATCGCCATCTGCACCCGGGATCTGCACCTCGGTCGCGGTGACCGAGGCGAGTTTGCGTTCCGGTGAGACGAGATCGAATTGCATCGTATCTGCCATGATTTAGGCGGCCTCCGCTGCCATTTTCTCGGCTTTGGCTTTCACGTCCTCGATACCGCCGACCATGTAGAAGGCCCCTTCGGGGAGGTGGTCATATTCGCCTGCCACAACGGCTTTGAACGACGCGATGGTTTCTTCAAGCGGGACTTGAACACCGTCAGAGCCGGTGAAGACTTTCGCCACGTCGAAAGGCTGCGACAGGAAGCGCTGGATTTTCCGGGCACGGGCCACAGTCAATTTGTCTTCCTCAGACAGTTCGTCCATGCCGAGAATGGCGATGATGTCCTGAAGCGACTTGTAGCTTTGCAGGATACCCTGAACGTCACGGGCCACGCCGTAATGCTCTTCACCAACGATCTGCGGGTCCATCAGGCGCGATGTGGAATCGAGCGGGTCCACGGCGGGGTAGATGCCCAGCTCCGAGATGGCACGGTTGAGAACCGTGGTCGCGTCGAGGTGCGCAAAGGTTGTTGCCGGTGCGGGGTCGGTCAGGTCGTCCGCAGGGACGTAGACGGCCTGAATGGATGTGATCGAGCCATTCTTGGTCGAGGTGATGCGCTCCTGCATGTCGCCCATGTCAGTGGCCAGCGTCGGCTGATAGCCCACAGCAGAAGGAATACGACCGAGCAGCGCGGACATTTCCGAACCGGCCTGCGTGAAGCGGAAGATGTTGTCGACAAAGAACAGAACGTCGGCACCGGTGGCGTCGCGGAACTGCTCGGCCAGGGTGAGGCCGGTCAGCGCGATACGAGCGCGGGCACCGGGAGGCTCGTTCATCTGGCCGAAGCACAGGGCAATCTTGGAGTCGGTCAGGTTGTCCGGTGTCAGAACGCCGGATTCGATCATCTCGTGATAAAGGTCGTTGCCTTCACGAGTACGCTCCCCCACGCCAGCGAACACCGAGAGACCCGAGTGCACTTTGGCGATGTTGTTGATGAGTTCCTGAATGAGAACCGTCTTGCCCACGCCGGCACCGCCGAAGAGGCCGATCTTACCGCCCTTGGCGTAAGGGGCCAGAAGGTCGATCACCTTGATGCCGGTGACGAGGATTTCAGATTCCGTTGCCTGCTCGGAAAAGTCGGGCGCAGGAGCGTGGATCGGGCGGCGCTCATCGGTCTCGATGGGGCCTTTTTCGTCGATCGGATCGCCGGTCACGTTGATGATCCGGCCCAGCGTCGCGGTGCCGACGGGCACAGTGATCGCAGAGTCGGTGTCGGTGACTTCCTGACCACGGACCAGACCTTCGGTCGCGTCCATGGCAATCGTGCGCACCGTGTTCTCGCCGAGGTGCTGTGCGACCTCAAGAACCAGCGTCTTGCCGTCATTGTCTGTGTTCAGTGCGTTCAGGATCTCTGGCAGGTGATCGTCGAACTGCACGTCGACCACGGCGCCGATAACCTGCGTGATCTTGCCTTTAGCATTCGCCATTTTCGTGTCTCCGGTTCGGTCTTAGAGCGCCTCGGCGCCCGAGATAATTTCAATAAGTTCGCTGGTGATGACGGCCTGACGGGAGCGGTTGAACTCAATCGTCAGCTTGTCGATCATCTCGCCTGCATTGCGGGTTGCGTTGTCCATCGCGGACATCCGGGCACCCTGTTCAGAGGCGCCGTTCTCCAGCAGAGCAGTGAAGATTTGCGTTGCCACGCCGCGCGGCAGCAGGTCGGCCAAAATGGCCTCTTCGCTGGGCTCGTAATCGTAAAGCGTGCTTTCGCTGCCTTCACCGTCTTCGCTTTGCTCAAAGCTGGCGGGGATGATCTGCTTGGCGGTGGGCACTTGGGTGACCACGTTCACGAACTCTGCAAAGAAGATCGTGGCGACGTCGAACTCACCAGCGTCAAAGCGGGTCAGCACGTCTTTCGCGATGCCTTGTGCGTCGGCATAGCCTACGCGCTTGACGTCGCTGAGATCGACATGGCCCACGAAGTTGTCGCCGTAGTCGCGTTTGATCGCGTCGCGGCCTTTCTTGCCGACAGTCAGAATTTTGACTGTCTTGCCTTCGGCCACCAGTTTGGCGGCGTGGGTCTTGGCGAGCTTGGCGATGTTGCCGTTGAAGCCGCCGCACAGACCGCGTTCGGCAGTCATTACGATCAGCAATTGCGTCTGGTCGCTGCCCGTCCCGGCCAGAAGCCGGGGCGCGCTGTCAGAGCCACCAACCGATTGCGCCAGACCCGACATCACAGCGTTGAACCGTTCTGCATAAGGGCGTGCGGCTTCGGCACTTTCCTGGGCCCGCCGCAGTTTTGCGGCGGCCACCATTTGCATGGCCTTGGTGATCTTCCGAGTGCTTTTAACACTCTCGATCCTGTTTTTAAGGTCCTTCAGGCTAGGCATTGTCTGCCTCCCTTACGAAAAATCTGCGGCGAATTCGTCGAGAGCGGCTTTGATCTTGTCTTCCGCATCGCCTTTGATTTTCGGGTCCTCGTTGGTGATGTGATCCAGCAGGTCTTTGTGCTTGGAGCGCAGGTGGTTCAGCAGGCCCTGCTCGAACCGGCCCACTTCCTTGACGTCGATCTTGTCGAGGTAGCCTTTGGTGCCTGCGTAGATGACGCACACGATCTCGGCGTTAGTCAGCGGCGAGTATTGCGGCTGCTTCATCAGCTCGGTCAGGCGCGCGCCACGGTTCAGCAACTGCTGGGTGGCGGCATCCAGATCGGAACCGAACTGCGCAAAGGCAGCCATTTCGCGATACTGGGCCAATTCCAGTTTCACCGGACCCGCGACGGATTTCATCGCGTTGGTCTGAGCCGAAGAGCCCACACGGCTCACCGACAGACCGGTGTTCACGGCGGGGCGGATACCCTGATAGAAGAGTTCCGTTTCAAGGAAGATCTGGCCGTCGGTGATCGAGATCACGTTGGTCGGAATAAAGGCCGAGACGTCGCCACCTTGGGTTTCGATGATCGGCAGCGCTGTCAGAGAGCCAGCACCGCTGTCCTCATTGAGCTTCGCGGACCGCTCGAGCAGGCGGGAGTGGAGGTAGAACACGTCGCCGGGATAGGCTTCACGTCCGGGCGGGCGGCGCAGCAGCAGCGACATCTGACGGTAGGACACAGCCTGCTTGGACAGGTCATCATACACGATCAGCGCGTGGCGACCGTTGTCGCGGAAGTGCTCGGCCATGGCGGTCGCAGCGTAGGGGGCCAAGAACTGCATCGGAGCGGGGTCGGAGGCGGTGGCTGCCACAACGATCGAATATTCAATCGCGCCGGTCTCTTCGAGCTTCTTCACCAGCTGCGCCACGGTGGAGCGCTTCTGGCCGACAGCAACATAGACGCAGTAGAGCTTCTTGCTTTCGTCGTCGCCAGCGGCGTCGTTATAGGACTTCTGGTTCAGGATGGTGTCGAGCGCGATGGCTGTCTTACCGGTCTGACGGTCGCCAATGATAAGTTCGCGCTGGCCACGGCCAACGGGGATCATGGCGTCAACGGATTTGAGGCCTGTCGCCATCGGCTCGTGCACCGATTTACGCGGGATGATGCCCGGCGCTTTGACGTCGGCCACAGCGCGGTTTTTCGTTTTGATCGGGCCCTTGCCATCCAGCGGGTTGCCCAGACCGTCAACAACACGGCCCAGCAGTTCGTCACCGGCGGGCACATCCACGATGGACTGTGTGCGCTTGACGGTGTCGCCTTCTTTGATCTCGCGGTCAGATCCGAAGATCACGACGCCGACATTGTCGCTTTCGAGGTTCAGGGCCATGCCCATGATGCCGCCCGGAAACTCGACCATTTCACCGGCCTGCACGTTGTCCAGACCATAAACGCGGGCGATGCCGTCCCCGACGCTCAGCACACGGCCTACTTCTGCGACTTCTGCTTCCTGACCAAAGTTCTTGATCTGATCCTTGAGGATCGCAGAGATTTCGGCTGCTTGGATACCCATTATCCGACCTCTTTCATTGTGTTCTGGAGTGCTGCAAGTTTCGAGCGGATCGACGTGTCGATCATTTTCGAACCCACTTTTACGATAAGACCGCCAATGAGGCTTTCATCGACGGTCGCATTGATCTTGACGTCTTTACCGACGCTGGACTTGAGAGACTTCGCAAGAGCGGTTTCCTGCGTCTTGGTCAGCGCCTTGGCGGCCACAACGTCGGCCGTTACTTCGCCTTTATCTTCGGCAATCAGCGCGCGCAGGCTGGCGACAAGCTGCGGCAACACGAAGAGGCGACGGTTCTGCGCCATCAGCGCCAGCGTGTTGCCGAGGACGGGCGAGAGCTTCATCTTCTTGGCAATCGCTGTGATCGCGTCTTCCTGCTGCGAACGGCTGTAGACGGGCGAGTGGATCAGATCGCGGAAATCCGCGCTTTCATCCATCGCGGCGGCCAGCGCGTCGACATCGGTTTCAATGGCTTTGAGTTTCTTGCCCTCTTTGGCAAGTTCAAAAACGGCAGTAGCATAGCGCGCGGCAATGCCAGTAGAGATCGAAGCTGGTTCGGACACGTCCACCCTTCCGACTTTATTATGTGACCCCGTATATCAACCCGGATGTGGGCCGATACGGGCTTGCGTGGCAAGTATTGCGCACCCTGATCTTCGTCAGGACTACAAAATCGTGGTGGATGTAGCAGAGCAGTTCTGACCCCGCAACCTCCGACCGAAAAAAGCCCGCATACCCAAAACCCCTTATTTTCAGGGGCTTCGCATCCCTGCGACCCTATGCGCCTGTGATTGCCTAATTTTCTGGCGCTTATGAGAGCGCAAACAGGCGATTCCTTGGAGCCAATTGTCCACCGATCCCGTCAGGGCGCGGCTGCGATCACGCAAATCTCGACCAACAATTCGGGCCGGGCCATGCGCGCCTCAACACAGGCGCGTGCGGGCTTGCCGACATCGGCAACCCAGGCATTCCAGACCTCGTTCATGGCGGCGAAGTCCTTCATGTCTCGGATAAAGACCGTGCAGGACAGCAGATGCCCCTTGTCACTGCCCGCCTCGGCCAGAAGCGCGTCGATCTTGTCGCAGCAGCTTTGGGTCTGGCCCTGAATACCCGCGGAGGTATCGGCGGCGACCTGGCCGGACAGGTAAATCACGCCGTTATGTTGGACGATCTTGCTTGCGCGCTCGGATTGGGTGGTGCGTGTGATTGTCATGTCTCTCTCCCGTGTTGTGTCGCGGGCATACGCGGGCGGTGCGGCCTCGACAAGCACCGTTGCACGCTCTAGCGATTGAGGCATGACCACCCTGCCCGCCCCCCGTTACCTTGATCGGTCGAGCCCACCGCACATCACAACGCTGGTGCTGACCGCGGCTGTCGGATCGGTCGCGATCAACATTTTCCTGCCATCAATGCCGGAAATGGCGTCGTTCTTCGGGCAGCCTTATGCGGTGATCCAGCTGACACTGACCGTCTATCTGGCGTTGACGGGCGTTGCGATCCTTGTGCTGGGGCCGCTTTCGGATCTGTACGGACGCCGCCCTGTCATGATCTGGAGTTTTGCGCTTTTTATAGCCGCCTCGATCGGGGCCGCCTTTGCGCAGTCTTTTGCAGTCTTCATGGGATTTCGCTGCTTGCAGGCGGCAGTCGTGTCGAGCTTTGTGATTGGCCGCGCGATTGTCCGCGATCAAGTGGCGCGGGAAAAGGCTGCGAGCCTTTTGGGCTACGTCACCATGGGCCAGGCGCTGGCCCCGATGATCGCGCCCGCCATTGGCGGTGCTTTGGGCGATGCGTTTGGCTGGCAAGCCAGTTTTCATGCGCTGACCATCTTTGGGATCATCGCGCTTGTCTTGATCTATTTCGACCAAGGCGAGACGTATACCCGCAGAAGCGCTGGGCTGCGCGCGCAGATACGCAACTTTCCCGACTTGTTGGGCTCTCGTCGGTTTTGGGGGTACACGCTGACCTCAACCTTCGCGGCAGGGACCTTTTTTGCTTATCTGGGCGGCGCACCCTATGTCGGGATCAACGTCTATGGACTAAGTGCAGCGACGGTCGGTCTTTACATGGCATTCACGCCGACCGGCTATATCATCGGCAATTTCATCTCGGGCAGGTTTGCGGCAAGGATCGGGATGTTCCGAATGCTGCGTCTGGGCGCGCTGATAACGCTTGGCTTTATGTCGATGACGCTGGTCACATGGGGCTTGGGCATCAGCCATCCACTGGGGTTCTTCTTCTTTACCTTCGCGATCGGATTGGGAAACGGCATCATCCTTCCCTCGGCCAGCGCAGGGCTTTTGGACGTACGGCCTGATCTGGCCGGATCGGCCTCGGGTCTGTCCGGCTCTATCGTGACATTTGGCGGCGCGGCATTGTCGACGCTGTCAGGACTGCTTTTGACGACCTTCTCAGGCGTCCTGCCCTTGATCCTGTGTGTGCTTGGCGCGTCACTGCTATGCCTTGGCAGCGCGACCTATACGATATCAGTCGAAACCAGGATGCGCCCCGGTGCATCGCGGTAAGCGGGCTTTGGCACAGGCTGGATCAGCCCGTCCAACACGTTGAGCGGCTTTTTCACTGCGTCTTTCAAGCCCGGTTTCTGCTGTGGATGGCTTTGCTTGACCACCTCAACCATCAACACACCCCCAGCCATGAAGGGCCCACGTCGACCGACGCTTTCGAACAAACCCGCTGTTTTGCGCCAGAACCGGCGGTGCGACGGCGGCTGGTAAAGCGCAGAGATATGACGCTCAGGGATAAAGCCATGACGTTTAAGCTGTGCTTCGAACTGTCCAAGCGAATAGGGGCGGCCGTACCCAAACGGCGTCCGGTCATTGCGCGCCCAAAGGCCCGCACGGTTGGGAACAACAAAAAGCGCTTTGCCCCCCGGCCCCAACACGCGGGCAGCTTCGTCCAGCAAGGACGACGGGTTCTCGGATGTCTCAAGCCCATGCATCACGACCAGCTTGTCGACAAAGCCTGTGGGCAGCGGCCACCACATTTCTTCGGACAAGACCGACACGTTGGGCTGACCTGCAGGCCAAGGCATGACCCCTTGGGGCGCGGGCATCAAAGCAATCACCCGGCGCGCATCGGCCAGGTAGGGCCGCAGCAGCGGCGCGGCAAAGCCAAAACCAGTCACGGTCTGGCCTTTGGCTTCGGGCCACATCTCGACCAGGCGGTCGCGGATCACCTTTTGTGCCGCGCGCCCCAATGGCGACCGGTAATAGAAGTTGCGCAAATCAAGCACATCAAGATGCATTGCGCGGAGTTCCTTTTCACACCAGTTTTGCAGTCATCCTTGACCCAACCATAACAAGAGCCAGTTCAATTACCATGGCCATTGAAATCGTCACCATTCCCTGTCTGCAAGACAATTTCTGCTTTCTCATCCACAACACGGAGAGCCAGCAAACCGCATTGATCGATGCCAGTGAAGCGGCTCCTATCCAAGCGGTGCTGGACGCAAAGGGCTGGACACTGACGGATGTGCTTTTGACCCATCACCACTGGGATCATATTGACGGACTGCCCGCCTTGCGTGATCGCGATACGCCACGCGTCATTGGCGCGGGTGTTGATGCTCACCGCCTGCCACCGCTGGATCTTGAAGTGGCAGAGGGCGATCATTTTGAAACCTGCGGCATCCCTACGCAGGTCATCGATGTGTCAGGCCACACCATCGGGCATATCGCGTTCTACATGCCGCAAATCAAAGCGGCCTTTACGGCCGACAGCCTGATGGCATTGGGATGTGGACGGTTGACCGAAGGCACACCTGATATGATGTGGCCGAGCCTGATGAAACTGCGCGCTTTGCCAGACGATACCGCAATTTACAGCGCGCATGAATATAGTGCATCGAATGCCGCCTTTGCGATCACTCTTGAACCTAAAAATGCAGCGCTTATTTCACGGATAGACGCCGACGCGGACAGCCGCGCCAAAAATAAACCCACTGTTCCCAACCCCCTGTCGCTGGAAAAAGCGACCAATCCGTTCCTTCGGGCGGATGATCCTGCTTTCCGTGCCGCTGTCGACATGGAAACCCACACGCCGCTAGAGGTTTTTGCCGCAATCCGTGCGCGCAAAGATGTGTTTTAGGTCAATGACGCAGACCTAAACGTCTAGATTTCCGGCTTTTGCTGCTCCTTCACGCAAAATGTGACGGACTAGTGAGAAAAAACGCTTGAAGGTTCGGAATAAAAACCGAACTTTAATACTAAGAGGCCACGGTCACGGCGGGGCTCGACCCCCACCACGACCCCGATCAGAGGAGCACTGCACGTGCCTTCATTCTCGAATACCCTTGAGCAAGCCATTCATTCGGCCCTGGCGCTGGCGAATAGCCGTCGTCATGAGTTGGCAACACTGGAACATCTTCTGCTCGCGCTGATTGATGAACCGGATGCGGCGAAAGTGATGCAAGCCTGTAGCGTCGATCTTGAGACGCTTAAGAAAACCCTCGAAGAGTTTATCGACGACGATCTGGCGACGCTTGTCACCGATGTCGATGGCTCCGAAGCTGTGCCGACAGCAGCATTCCAGCGCGTAATCCAGCGCGCTGCGATCCACGTTCAAAGCTCTGGCCGCACGGAAGTAACCGGTGCCAACGTTCTGGTCGCAATCTTCGCGGAACGCGAAAGCAATGCGGCCTATTTCCTGCAAGAACAGGACATGACGCGCTATGACGCGGTGAATTTCATTGCCCATGGCGTTGCAAAAGATCCCTCCTTTGGCGAAGCCCGCCCCGTTTCCGGCGCCTCTGAGCTTGAGGAAGAGGCCGTATCGGGCGTCACCGAGGGTGAGCAAAAGGAATCGGCGCTTGCGAAATATTGCGTCGATCTGAACGAAAAATCGCGTAAGGGCGATGTCGATCCTTTAATTGGCCGCGACAGCGAGGTTGAACGCTGCGTGCAGGTCTTGTGCCGCCGCCGCAAAAATAACCCGCTGCTGGTAGGTGATCCGGGCGTCGGCAAAACGGCCATTGCCGAAGGCTTGGCACGCAAGATCGTTCAAGGCGAAACGCCTGCCGTTTTGTCATCGGCGACCATCTTTTCGCTGGATATGGGCGCGCTTCTTGCAGGCACACGCTATCGCGGTGACTTCGAAGAACGCTTGAAAGCGGTCGTGACCGAATTGGAAGATCACCCGGATGCGGTGCTTTTCATTGACGAGATCCACACTGTTATCGGAGCCGGTGCCACATCGGGCGGCGCGATGGATGCGTCCAACCTGCTGAAGCCTGCGCTTCAGGGTGGCAAGCTACGCTGCATGGGCTCGACCACGTACAAGGAGTTCCGCCAGCATTTTGAAAAGGACCGCGCGCTGAGCCGCCGGTTCCAGAAAATCGACGTGGCAGAGCCGTCTGTGGACGACACCGTAAAGATCCTGAAAGGCCTGAAGCCCTATTTTGAGGATCACCACGCGATCAAATACACTTCGGATGCGATCAAAACGGCGGTGGAACTGTCCGCGCGCTATATCAATGACCGCAAGCTGCCTGATAAAGCGATTGATGTGATCGACGAGGCGGGCGCGGCCCAGCATCTGGTGGCGGAAAGCAAGCGTCGCAAGACGATTGGCGCAAAAGAGATTGAAGCCGTCGTGGCCAAAATCGCGCGTATTCCGCCCAAAAACGTCTCCAAAGATGATGCCGAGGTGCTGAAAGATCTCGAAACCAGCCTCAAGCGGGTGGTCTTTGGGCAGGATGCGGCGATTGATGCGCTGTCTTCCGCAATCAAGCTGGCCCGTGCGGGTCTGCGCGAGCCTGAAAAGCCCATCGGTAACTACCTGTTCGCAGGTCCGACCGGTGTGGGTAAAACCGAAGTGGCCAAGCAACTGGCCGACACGCTAGGTGTGGAACTGCTGCGGTTTGATATGTCGGAATACATGGAGAAGCATGCGGTTTCCCGTCTGATCGGTGCCCCCCCGGGCTATGTCGGTTTCGATCAGGGCGGCATGTTGACGGATGGTGTGGACCAACATCCACATTGTGTGCTGCTTCTCGACGAGATGGAGAAGGCGCACCCGGATGTCTACAACATTCTGCTGCAGGTCATGGACCACGGCACATTGACAGATCATAATGGGCGCACGGTGGATTTCCGCAATGTGATCCTGATTATGACTTCGAATGCCGGTGCGTCCGAGCAAGCAAAAGCGGCTATTGGATTTGGTCGGGATCGTCGCGAGGGTGAGGATACGGCAGCGATTGAGCGGACCTTCACGCCAGAATTCCGGAACCGTCTGGATGCCGTTATCTCGTTCGGGGCGTTGCCGAAAGATGTGATCCTGCAAGTGGTCGAGAAATTCGTGCTTCAGCTTGAAGCACAACTGATGGACCGCAATGTGACTTTTGAGCTGACGAAAGCTGCCACCGAGTGGCTGGCTGACAAAGGCTATGACGACAAGATGGGCGCGCGCCCGCTGGGTCGCGTTATTCAGGAGTATATCAAGAAGCCGCTGGCGGAAGAGCTGCTGTTCGGCAAGCTGGCCAAGGGCGGTATCGTCAAGGTTGGCGTTAAGGACGGCAAGATTGACCTGCGCCTTGAAGCTCCTGAAAAGGCACGTATTTCGGGTGACAAGCCACCGCTTCTCACGGCGGAATGATAAAACGCGCCATCGCGCTGATATCGCTCGCAGCCCCCGCGGTTGCGAGCGATTTTTCGTTACAGTGGCCCATTGACTGCACGCTGGGCGACACCTGCTATATCCAACAATTCGTGGATCATGACCCGAATGCCTCGGCCTCGGATTTTGCGTGCGGGCCGCTGACCTATGACACCCATAAAGGCACTGATTTTGCGCTCAATGATCTATCGATCATGGAGGCAGGCGTTGATGTGCTTGCTGCAGCGCCAGGGCGGGTGGTGGCCACGCGCGATGGGATGGAAGACGTGATTTATACGCCCGACCGTGCTGCGCAAATCGAGGGGCGCGACTGCGGCAATGGTCTGGTGATTGACCATGGAAGCGGCTGGCGGACGCAGTATTGCCACCTCAAACAAGGCTCTGTGATTGTTAAGAAGGGCCAGCGGGTCGACGCTGGTGCCGTTTTGGGAGAGGTCGGACTTTCGGGGCGCACCCAGTTCCCGCATCTGCATGTCACCCTACGCAAAAACGATCAGGTCGTTGATCCATTTGCCCCGGAAGGCCGGCGTATCTGCGGTCTACAGGAAAAGACACTTTGGGCTGAAGCGCCCGTGTTCCAAAACGGTGGCATCATCCGTGCGGGGTTCGCCGATGCGCCCCCGGCGTATGACGCGATCAAAGCCGGTCAGCAAAGCCTGACGGTTTTCACGCCGCAATCGGACGTCCTCGCAGTTTGGGTTCATTCCTTTGGTGCGCAGGCGGGCGATAGCTACAGGATAGAGATTATTGGGCCGGATGGGGCCGTTCTGCAAAAAGATGCCGAGCAGAGCCGGACCCAAGCGCAGAGCTTTCGGTTTGTCGGCAAACGCAGACCTCCCGATGGATGGGCCAGCGGGGTTTACAGCGCAACACTCAGCCTGATCCGGGATGGGGTGGCAATTGATACCGCGCAGATCACTGCGACGGTTGAGTAGCTATTTTTCCGTCAGCTTCAGTTCAATTCGCCGATTTTGGGCACGTGCCTCGGATGTATCGGCCGTATTGACGGGCTGGTATTGACCAAACCCATTCGCCGCCAACCGGTCGGGCGGAAGCCCAAGAGCATCAATCATATAGCGCACCACAGATAAGGCGCGGGCCTGGCTCAGCTCCCAGTTATCCTCGAACGCGCCAAAGCCGGACAGCGGCACATTATCGGTGTGACCGTCAACACGGATCACCCAATCGAGCGCATCGGGAATATCCTGTGCAACCTCGCTCAGGATCGTGGCAACCTTGGCAATTTCGGTCCGCCCTTCAGCGGAAAGCCTCGCCTGGCCTGTCGCGAACAGGACCTCGGAGGAGAAAACAAAGCGGTCGCCTTCGATGCGGACACCTTCTTGGGTTCCAAGCAAATCACGGAGCGCACCGAAAAACTCAGACCGGTAACGCTCGAGGTTTTGGTTTTCAGCCTCGAGCCGAATGCGTTCGGCTTCCTCCAATTCGCGGCGGCGGCGCTCTTCGGCAGCGACTTGGGCCAGCGCAGTGTTGAGCTGGGTGCCCAGCGTATCAAGCTGAACCTGGGCGGCTTCATCGCGGGCACGCGCATCATCAAGCAAGGTCTGCAGCGATCCAAGCTGTCCACGCAAGGCAGCGACCTGTTCATTGAGCAAAGCCAGTTTGCGTTGATCTTCCAGCGATTGTGCCTCTTTTTCGGACAATTCCGCTTCGGCGACGGCAAGAAGCGCGGCTTGGCGTTCTACCTCGGTCAGTTGGGTTTCAGACGTGATCGTCAATTCGTCACGCGCGGCGCGGGCAGCTGCGAGCAGCGTCAGCGTTTCCTCAGCCTCGCGGCGCTGTTGCTCAAGCGCAAGCGTCATCGCAGTCAGTTCGGTTTGGGCATTTTGCAAGCGTTCACGAAGGGCTTCGGCGGCTGCGGCTTCGGTCAGCCGCGCCGTTTCTTCCGCGCTAAGCGCTTCGGCAGTGGCGGCGTTTTCGAGACGTAGATCGGCGATCATGGCCTCAAGCGCTTCGCGTTGCGCGGCGGCAAGACGGGCCGCCTCGGTCTGGGCGTCAATCTCGGAACGGGTTTGCGCGATGGCAAGGTTGAGCTGCTCTTGTTCGCTCAGCAGTTCTGCCTCTGAGCCTTCAAGCTCGGTTATGCGGCCCAAAGCCTGATCGCGTTCTGCCAAAAGGCCCGCGACCTGTGCTTCGAATCCGGTGATGCGGGTTTCGGCTTCGGCCAACGCAGTGTCACGTTCGGCCAGCGTGCCTTGGAGGGCCGCGATGGTCGCCGCACGTTCGGCGGATTCAGCGCGCGTGTCGGACAGCGTTGCTGAAAGCGCCCCTAGGCGGGTTTGCAGATCGGCCGTGCGGTCGCGTTCCAACCCCAGTTGATCGGCGAGCGATGCCAATTCGACCGACAGCGCGTCCAACTCGCTTTCTTGCCCGGTGATCGTCTCGCGCAATATGAATTGCACCACCATAAAGATTGTCAGCACGAACATCAGTACCAGCAAAAGCGCTGTCATTGCATCAACAAAGCCGGGCCAGATCGACGCCTGAAAGCGTGCGCCCGTTCTACGCGACAGCGCCATCGGTCAGGTCCCGTCTTTCGGCGGGCCAGCGGCCACAGCACGGGTGAGAGAGCTTAGATCAGCGCGCAATTCGCTGATGACATCTTGCCGCCCAGCGGCGAGTTCTTCCGAAATCTTGAGCAGTTGCACATCGATAGAGCGTAGGCGCATCCGGCTTTCGGCATCCAGACCGTCGCCATCCATCCGCTCGATCAGGCGCTCCTGCCCTTCGGCAACGCGGGCAAGCATCGCGTTGGGGCTGTCCTGGCCTGCGAGTTGCTGGGTCAAAAGCGCCATCGCTTCGGTCATCCGGGTGAGCTTGTCGTCAACGGCGGCGCGGCTGGCATCGCTTTGCAAAAAGACCGTGCGCAGGCCATCCATCTGTTCGGACATGTGATCCAGAACACCCGCCATGAAGTTCTGCTCGGACCCGCTTTCACCTTCGGCGGCGGAAAAACCGACGCGGGTGATGGTCGAAAGCCAATCTTCCAGTTCGCGGTAAAAGCGGTTTTGGCCGTGGCCTGCAAACAGCTCAAGCAGGCCAACAATCAGCGATCCCGCAAGGCCCAAAAGCGAAGATGCAAAAGCGACGCCCATACCGGCAAGCTGGGATTCAAGACCCCCCATGAGGCGGCCAAAAATCTCAACCCCGCCATCACCTTCTTCGGGGTTGAGCGAGCGGATCGTGTCGACCATGGCGGGAACAGTTGTTGCAAGCCCGTAAAACGTGCCTAAAAGGCCAAGGAAAATCAGTAGGTTAACGATATAACGCGTGATCTCTCGCGCCTCGTCAATGCGGGTGGCGACGGATTCAAGAATCGACCGGGTCGAGGTCGCATTCAACTGACTGCGCGCACCTTTGGTGCGCAGCATTGCGGCAAGCGTCGCCAAAAGGGCGGGCGGCTGCGGGATATCAGAGCCCAGACGTTGGGAGGCGAACCCTTCGATCCAGCGCACGGACGAGATCAGTTGAACCACTTGCCAAAAACACGCCAACACACCAAGCAGAAAGACCAATACGATGAAGCCGTTCAAATACGGGTTCGCGTAAAAGACCGGACCGATGCGCGGCAAGGCCAGATAAACGCCTGCACCGACCAGCCCGAGGGCGGTCAGCATCAGAACAATCTGTCTGACGGGTTGGGAAAAATACGGCTCGGCCTCGAGGTCGGTTAGGGCCATGTGGTCCGCTCCTGACACCTTGTTTTGTTACAGCAAACCTACGGTACGATCCGCAATTAACCAAGCCTAATCCGTGCGGCTGCTCAGGTGTTTTGACAGCCAATCAATATCCGGGTCGTGGATGCCCAGTTCGGCCAGGTGATCGGCGGTATTGTGCAGGTATTCCGTGTTCGGACCCCGCCCGCCGACGGCGCGCGAGATGACTTCGGCCTGTTTCGAGAGCGGCAAAGGCCCGGTATATTGCTCATGCGCGGGATCAATGACGTAGGAGACGGCCTCGACAGTGCGCCCATCGGCTAAGCGAAGCGGCAGCCATTCTTCGAGATAGGCAGACGAGATGAGCTCGCGCTCGCGCAGGGTTTGCAGGGTTGCATCCTCATGGCCGTCCGCGGCGCGAAAGGCGACACCTTCGCAGGTCGCGGCCTCGGCCTTGTCCAAGGCCAGCACCAGACCGGGATCGGCATGCGTACCGCGGTGATGCACCGACCACATGCAAAAGCTGCGGTGATAGCCATGCAGCGTTGCAAGCTGTTGCTCACCCACTTCAAAACCGGGGTTCCAGATCAACGATCCGTAGCCGAACACCCATAGCGTCATCTTGCTGGTCCTCCTGTTATCTGCCCTATAAACGAGGGCAAGCTGATGTGAAAGGAGCCTCCATGCGCCTCTTGGGGATCATTGTGTTTTTGGCCGTCGCCGGCTGGAGCGGCTATTGGTACGCGGGCAAATCCGCCTATCAGGCAGGGCTCGAGCGGTGGTTTGATGACCGCCGCGCAGAAGGCTGGGTCGCGGAATACGAAACGCTGGCTACAGTTGGCTATCCAAGCCGGTTTGACACCGAAGTGACCGCGTTGGAACTGGTAGATCCGGAAACGGGTGTGGCCTGGCAAGCGCCGCTCTTTCGGGTGGAGGCTGCCAGTGCAAGCCCAACCGAAATTGACGTGATCTGGCCCGCCGAACAAACCCTCGCCTCCCCCGAAGAACGCGTGACACTTCTGTCGGATGTGATGGAGGCCGGCGTGCGGTTCCGGCCCAACACGTCGCTTGCATTAGAAGCGATGGACGCAACATTGGATGGGCTTGTGCTGCGATCGTCAGAAGGCTGGGAAAGCCGGGTCGAAAGTGGTGTCTTCAACACGCGGCTTGATGAGGGATCGCAAACAGCGCATGTGATTACCTTTGCAGCGACGGGGGTGACGCCCGGCTCTCAGGTCGTTGATATCATTGACAGCTCCGATATTCTGCCAGACGCTTTAGAAACTGTGCAGCTGGACATGACAGCAGATTTCGATGCCCCGTGGGACCGCGCCGCAATTGAAGAGCGGCGGCCTCAACCGACGGCGTTGGACTTGCGGTTGGCCAAAGCCCAGTGGGGACCGTTGGAGTTGAGCGCAACCGGGGCGGTGACTGTCGATGCGGAAGGCCGACCCGAGGGCAACATCGACATCAAAGCGACGGAATGGCGCGAGATGTTGAAGATGGCGGTCGCAGGCGGGGTAATCCCCGAAGAGATCGCGCCAACGATCGAACGCGGTTTGGAACTGCTGGCGGGGTTTTCGGGCAGCAGCACATCTCTGAACACAACGCTCAATTTTCGGGGTGGGCTGATGAGCGTGGGACCGATCCCGGTCGGGCCGGCACCTGTGTTGCGCTTGCGTTAGCGGCAGTAAGGGCCGCCCCGGTGGCGCGCGGTGTCGAAATGGAAATGATCGCGGTGAAAGCGGTCTGAGTTGGGGCCAAGTACTGTGCCAAACGGCCCACAAGCCGCGCGGTGCATGTCGCGTAGGGCCCGGCCTTTACGGCCCCCACCCCAGTCACGCAGGACCGAAATCTGGCTGCCGTCTTGCAGATTGACAGCCGAGATATCAATCGCACGCCCCTTGCCATGCTCGCTGATCCGCGCGCCTTTTTGGTTGTTGCGGGTGCGGCAGGCATAATGCGCGGCCACGCGTAGCGATTTAATGCCTCCGCCCTGGTTGCCGACGGCGGGCCGCACGCCTTTATCGACCCATTTACGCAAAGCGATGGCGGTTGGGCAATCGATGGTTGCCGCTTGCGTCAGCGCCACGCCAGACACAGCGCGCACGCGAACAGCCTCAGGCACGCCACAGCCGCGAATACGGCCCGGAATGGGCGCGATCCGCTCGCCTTGGATTGACGGGTCATTGCATATTCCGCCGCCTGCGTTCGGGACACGGCGCGACATGGCTTTGTGAAGATTTGCGGGGCGGTTATCAGGCCGGATCGAGATGATTGGCCCTGCCCCGCCGCGCGCAAGCACAACACCAGCGACTATGCTGTTCATCTGGGCAGCATCGGCTGAAATCGGGCGGGCCTCGGGGCGAATGGACTGCTCAGGCGCCGCTGTCGCAGCAGATGCTGCCAACAGCAGAGCAAAGGCCCAACGCATTAAGTTTTCACCTTGGAACGGCCAAAATCAGGGGCGTCGGTGTCCTGACCAGCCTCGATGATCCCGCGCCGAATGGCACGGGTCCGGGTGAAATAGTCATAAAGGTGATCGCCATCGCCGGTGCGGATGGCGCGTTGCAGGGCGAACAGTTCTTCGGTGAAACGGCCAAGGATTTCGAGCGTGGCATCCTTGTTGTTCAGAAAAACATCGCGCCACATGGTCGGATCACTGGCGGCGATACGGGTGAAGTCGCGGAAACCGGCAGCGGAGTATTTGATGACCTCACTATCGGTCACGCGGCGCAGATCGTCAGCCACCCCGACCATTGTATAGGCAATGAGATGCGGCGCGTGGCTGGTAACGGCAAGCACGAGATCATGATGATCGGGATCCATTTCTTCGACCCGGGCGCCCATCCCTTCCCAAAGCGCGCGCAGGTCTGCGATTGCCTGAGCATCGCTGCCTGAGACGGGAACGAGAAGCGTAAAACGGTTGTCAAAGAGCTCCGCAAAGCCCGAACGGGGCCCGGAATGCTCTGTCCCGGCCAATGGATGACCAGGAATAAAGTGCACGTTTTCAGGTAGATGTGGGCCAACCGCGTCAATAACCTCTCGTTTGACGGAGCCGACATCGGTGATCGTGGCACCCTCTTTCAGCGCGGGCGCAATATCGGCAGCGACCTGACCCATCACCCCGACAGGCACGCAAAGAACGACCAGATCGGCATCTTTTACAGCAGCCGCAGCAGTGTCGTGGATCTCATCACAAAGCCCGATCTCGCGTGCAGTCTCACGCGTTTCCGCTGAGCGCGCATAACCCGTCACCGTACCTGCCAGACCGCCGCGCTTGATCGCCCAGAACATGGATGACGCGATAAGGCCAAGCCCGATCAGGGCCACGCGGTTGTAGATTGGCGTGTTCATGCGGCGTCCTGACGGAAGGCTTTGATCGCTGCAACGACGCGTTGGCAGGACGGGCCGTCGCCGACGGTAATGCGCAAGCACTTGGGCAGCTTGTAACCGGCGACGCGGCGTACAAGGATGCCTTGGGATTTCAGATAATCATCGCAGGCATTGGCGTCTGCTTCGGATGCGAAACGTGCGAGGATGAAGTTTGCCTCGGACTTGTCCGATGGAATGCCGAGCTTGTCCAACTCGGAGGCGAGCCATTCGCGCCACTTGGCGTTTTCTGCCAGGCACATCGCGGCATAATCAGTGTCGCGAACGGCGGCTTCTGCCGTCTCAAGCGCGGTGGTCGACAGATTGAACGGCCCCCGGATGCGGTTGAGCACCTCGATGATGGCTTTGGGTGCATAACCCCAACCGACGCGCAGGCCCCCAAGCCCGTGCATTTTGGAGAAGGTGCGCGTCATGACGACGTTTTCTCGCGCCTCGACCAGAGCGGCCCCACCGTCGTAATCCGGGACGTATTCGGCATAGGCTCCGTCCAAAACCAGCAGCGCTTGCGGTGGCAAACCTTCCGCAAGACGCGTGACTTCTTCCAGCCCAACCATGGTGGCTGTCGGATTGTTCGGGTTAGCGATAAAGACCAGCTTTGTGCGGTCAGTACAGGCCGCCAAAATGGCGTCTACATCGACGCGGCGCGTGTCCTCGGCCACCTCAACAGGCGTGCCGCCGGCAGCAAGCGTAGAGATGCGGTACATCGCGAACCCATGCTCGGTGTGGATCACCTCATCGCCTTGGCCGATATAGGCCTGACAGAGGAAGTGAATGATTTCATCCGATCCGACACCGCAAATAATGCGCTCTTTATCAAGGGCGTAAACCCCGGCAATGGCGCCACGCAGAGCGCTGTGATCGGTGGACGGATAGCGATGCAGCCCCGCAGCGGAGGCCTGACAGGCGGCAATCGCCTTGGGCGACGGGCCGAACGGGTTCTCGTTCGAACTGAGTTTCACCACGTCAACGACGCCGTCCACATGGCTCGCCCCGCCTTGATAAAGCGCGATGTCCATGATGCCGGGTTGCGGTGTGATGCGGGTCATTTCCGTCTCCAGTTTCAGATGTTGTAGCGGGGGGTTCCGCTTGAGGAAAGCAGCAAAAAAGGCCGCGAAGGTTTCCCCTCGCGGCCTTTCGGAAATCTGAGGCTCAGATTAGTTCTGAGCGTAGAATTCGATGACGAGGTTCGGTTCCATCATCACCGGATAGGGCACGTCAGACAGGCCGGGCTTCCGGGTGAAGGTTGCGGTCAGCTTGGAATGATCGACGTCCATATAATCAGGCACATCACGCTCGGGCAGCTGGGTGGCTTCCAGAACAATCGCCAGCTGTTTGGAGCGGTCCCGCACTTCGACCACATCGCCTTCTTTGACGCGGTAAGACGGGATGTTGACCTTCTTGCCGTTCACACGGACATGGCCGTGGTTCACGAACTGACGCGCGGCAAACACGGTCGGCACGAACTTGGCGCGGTAAACAACAGCGTCCAGACGGCTTTCCAGCAGGCCGATCAGGTTTTCACCAGTATCGCCCTTGATACGCTCGGCGTCGGCAAAAATGCGGCGGAATTGCTTTTCGGTCAAATCGCCATAGTAGCCTTTCAGCTTCTGCTTGGCGCGCAGCTGCAGACCGAAGTCGGACAACTTGCCCTTGCGGCGCTGACCGTGCTGGCCGGGGCCATATTCACGACGATTAACCGGGGATTTCGGACGACCCCAGATGTTTTCACCCATCCGGCGGTCGAGTTTGTACTTGGCAGACGTGCGTTTGGTCACGATCTGGATCCTTTCAGGTTATGAAAGGTGCTGTCCTTTGCGTCGCCCCATATGGGCTTGGCCGACAGGCATCCCCTTGCGGGGGCCACCAACACCAAATGAAGCCGCGCTTATACAGGGCGGATTGAGGCTGTCAATGGCCCGCGCAGAGCATTAGGCAACCGCGTTCTGAAGCAGCACTGCGGTTTCCGCTTTCGACAGGTTCCGACGGGCGTAGCTGCCATAAAGATGCGGATCATGCTCAAGGTCTGGAAGCTGTTCGAAAAGCGCGGCGCGCTGGTCGTCCGGCACGAGGCTAAGCGAGGTGTTGGCTGGGTGAAAGCTTTCTGTTTCGATCCCGTTGGCCCAGACAATCTGGTGCTGTTCCAGCAGTAGATGAACGTATGTCACCTCGCGCACGGACCGATCCCGAATGATCGAGTGGCCGTTTACCAATTCCTTTGCTGCGACCAGAACCTCGGGGGTGTTGAAAAGCGCGCGCGCGGCGTCGCCTTTCAAAAGCATCCGATGTTCCGGCGACACCAGCAACTCGCTGTCCGGCACAGACCCATCCAACGAACCACGCCGCAACCGGACCGGACGGAATTCCGGCATCGCAAAAAGGCGCGCACCTGTCATGCGGCGGGACCCTTTCCACAAGATCGGCTGCGCACCGTTATCCTTGGTCAGGATTTTGTCGTCGGGGCGCAAGTCCTCGACCAGACGCGGGCCGTCTTCTGTTGCGATCCGGGTGCCCGGCGTGAAGCAAATCACACCACCCGCCAATTCTGCCGACCGCGAGCGCTGTGTCTCGTCGATGCTGCGATGCACAACCCAAAGATCGCGTCCGCGCGGTGGCACCTGATTGAGGAACATCAAGAGCGGCTTTGCGCCGTCCACCTCGACCACTGTTACTGTAAATGTCTGGCGTCCATCTGTGACGACAAAACCGCTATCCATCAGCGGCTCGTCAATCTCGATCTGATCCAATGACACCCCTGTCATTGCTGCGCCAACCAGACGGCGCACCGATCGTGCGGCCCGCCTGCGAAGGTTTGCCTCGTCCTCGCCCCTATCCAGAAGCATAAGCTCAGCCGGGCCATCGACCCGCACCGGCTCACCAGTCCATTGCCACGTTGCACCCACTGCAAGGGTGTCTATTGGTGCAGCTTTAAGACCGTCTGTTTCTGTTTGCGACCAGGAGATGACAAACGTGCCCCGAAAGCCCGTTTCCATTGCCTGATAACCTGCCTTTTGTTTCTTTTTATGGCGTTAGCTTAACAAAAAGCGAATCGTCTGGGAAGAGAAATCTTGCAGAGTCAGTCGCTTAGAACTTGAAGTTAACGTGGAGTGATCCTGTAAGCTGGCCTTCGTCCTGTTCTTCGAACTCTTCGCCCAGATAGGTCAGCCCGTAAAACACCGATGGGCCAAGGCCTTGAATGCTCATACCGGCGCGCAGACGGTGGCGGCTGTCTTTCAGCTCAACACTGCCATCATCGGGTAGATAGGCGCTGTCTGCGACATAGGCCAAATCGCCACCAAGGGTCAGCGCAATGCCGAACGCATCATCGACTTCGGTCGCGCGGTAGCGCTGGCCGGTGGTCACATCGCGCGCCCATAGATCGTTCTGACCCACAAGACCCCAACGCAGATCGCCGCCGACCCGCACAAGGGTTTCAACACCCGCCTGAGCTTCAACAAAGGGGCGCACTGTCAGGTTTTCCTGCACGCGGATTGTTTGGCCCATCTCGGCCAGACCGGTTAAATACACGTCATTGCCCAATTGATCGTCCAGAATCTCGACGTCAGGCGCATCAACGCGCTCGTGGAAATTCTTCTGGAATTCACCAAGGCCTGTCTGCTCACCAATGAACACAGCGTCTGCACCCAACGAGAATTCAGCTGCGCCGCGCGCAAAATGAGTGTGGATGCCAACCGACGCCACACCCGCATATCGACGGTCATCGGGAACGGTCCGGTTCAACTTGTCAGGGGCGATAATCTCGGTCCGGAAGCGGTATTCGATAAGCTCGCCAAACCCTGCTGGAAGCTGGCCGCCCCACTCTGGCCCACGCATCCATGACACCGCGTAAGAGCCCGTGCGCCAGCGGTCTTCGCCGTCGCCAAAGAAGTCATTGCTGAAAAGACGTCCGAACCCCAGCGTTTCACGGCTGTCGAACAAACCCTCGGATAAAGCCGGGGTTGTGAACATCATAATAGAGGTGAGACCACCCAGGAGTGCGCGACGCATCATAAAACCCATCCATTTGCGCCCCCCGGCGTAATGGTTCTACCCACAGGTGAATCCGGGCGCTAGTGCCAATCGGCCACAGCGTGAGATTTTTAGGACACATTGCGGCGCGCGCAGCGCTAAAGCGCGATCAGATCAGCCAGTTTCAGGCGCTGAATTTTACCCGACGGGCCTTTGGGCAGTTCGTCCATGAAATAAACGGCGTCCGGCGCCTTGAATGCACCCAAACGGTCCTCGCAAATCGCAATCAGCGCCGTTGCGCTCAGATCAGAGCCCTCGCGGATCCGCACAGCAGCCTCGATCCGTTCGCCATAACTGCTGCACGGGCGGGCAAAGGCCGCCGCCTCGATCACGTCCGGGTGGGAATATAGCGCCTCGTCCACCTCGCGCGGGGCGACGTTCTCGCCGCCTTTGATAATAAGCTCTTTCAGGCGGCCCGTGACAAACACATACCCGTCCGCATCCATCTTTGCCAAGTCACCGGTGCGCAGCCAGCCGCTGCGGAAGGTGGCGGCTGTGGCGTCGGGGTTCTTGAGATATTCCAGCAAGATGTTGGGGCCCCGCACCACGATCTCGCCTTCGACGCCTGGCGGCAATATGGCACCTTGGGCATCCTGAATAGTCACTTCGCATCCGTAAGCGATGCCAGGGGAGCCAATTTTTCGGGTCGCGGGTGGTAGCGGGTTCGACAGTATCTGCGCAGCCGTTTCGGTCAGGCCCATGGTTTCGATGACCGGCACAGCAAAGCGCGCTTCAAACGCGGCCTGCGTTTCGACCGCCAAAGCCGAAGAGGCCGAGCGCCCAAAGCGGATCGCTGCTTTGCAGCGCGCAGACGGATCAGCCTCCCCATGCAGCAGATGCGAGATGATCGTCGGCACTGCCGAGAACCAGGTCGCGCGCCCGGTCTCTGCCTGATCCCAGAACCGCGAGGCCGAAAACTTGCCGACCATCGCCAAAGAGCCGCCCGACACAAGGCTGCCCATTACAGAGACACAGAGCCCGTTGATGTGATAAACCGGCAGCACGCAAAACCCGCGATCTGACGAAGAGAGCCCGTGCGCGACCGCTGTTGTCCAACCGCCAGCAAGCAAGCTTGCATGGGTATGAACAACGCCTTTGGGCTGGCCAGTTGTGCCAGACGTATACATCAGCAACGCATGGTCGCCTGCGGTGACATCACAAAGATCGACAGTGACATCCGATTGCAGCGCAACCGCCTCAGTCGTGCCGGGGTTGGCCGTTTCAAACAAAGCAGCACAGCTGTCATGGACAAAAGCCACGCGGGCTTCCGAGTGGGTCAGCGCATAGGCAATCGCGTCGCGCCCGGCCGCGAGGTTAATCATTGTGGCGCGGAAGCCGCCATAGACCGCGCCGTAAAACGCGATGATCCCCTCAGCACTGTTGGGCGCAACAACGGCAACGCTTTCGCCTTTGCCAAGACCCCTCGCGGTGAGTGCCTTGGCAAACCCTCGCGCCGCGGCGCGCAGATCCGCCCAATCAAGTTGCGTGCTGGTTTCAGGAAAGACAATGGCCGTGCCGCCCTCCGTAGCACGCGCATCGAGCCAGTCGCGCACGGTGCCGGTCGGTGGCGCAACCTCGTCAAGCGTCATTGTCCGGCCTCTTGCCAGTATTGTGCAAATATATCGCCTAATTTTGGCTCTCTTGCCGGAATTTCTCGCACAATTTTTGTGTTTTGCAGGAAATGCTTCCAATGTAGATTGTCGTCGATGACGTTCCCGCCCCAAGCTCCGCACCCCATACTAAGCGAGAAGGGCATGCCGTTGGTGAATGCACCACCGGTGGCAAACGTGTGCGCCTGATTGACGATGATCCGGCTGGTGGGGATTGTCTTGGCAAGCTGCATCACGCGCTCTGCTTGGCTGGAATGAATGCCTACCGAATGGCCCGCGCCCTGATGCAGTTGCAAAGCGCAGGTCGTGGCGACAGCAGCATCAAAATCAGACGCTCGATAAAGCGCCAGAACGCGGCTCAGCTTTTCACCGCTCAGTGGAAAATCCGGCCCGATACCGGTCGTCGGCACTGCGATATACTCGGTCCCCTCAGGCACCCGATCGCTCAAGCCCAACGCGGCGATCATCTTGTCTGCGTCCTGTGCAATCACCGCGCGGTTGAGATGACCGTCGGGCCACAGCTTCGCGACAATCTGCGCCTCGTCATCCACCAAAGCGCCGCCCGCGCGAGACATCGCAGCGATGAAGGCGTCGTAGATCGCGTCAACCACCACCACAGCGTTCTCGGACGAACATGAGGTTGCGTTGTCAAAGGTTTTGGAGGCACGAATTTTCTCGGCAGCGGAGGTCAGATCAGCGGTTTCATCAATGATAACAGTGACGTTTCCCGCACCGACTGCAACCGCAGGCGTACCGCAGGTTTGCGCGCGGTGGACGTTGTTCTGGCTGCCAGTGCAGATGACCTTGTCACAGGTCTCCATCAACCGCTGGGTCTTTTCTTTTGATCCCGGCGCGGGGATCATCTGAACCAAATCGGAATCCTCGCCGATCTTGGCAAATTCCGCGTGAATGAACTGCAATAACCGCTCGCACGAGGGCACACCTTTCGGAGACGGGGCAATCACAATCGAGTTGCCGCATTTCAACGCGTTGATGATGTTGTTGGCAGGTGTCGCAGCAGGGTTGGTTGAGGGAACAATCGCACCGACCACGCCCATTGGGCGCGCAATTTCGGTTATACCTGTTGCCGTGTCTTCTTTAATAACTCCAAAGGTTTTTACCCCTTGGATATCACGCAAAAGTCCCAGCGTTTTGCGATGGTTTTTGGTGATCTTGTCGGCCACATTGCCCAACCCGGTGGTCTGCACGGCAAGCTCGGCCAGTTCGCGGTTACGGGCAGGTTCCATGATGGCCCAGCCGACGGCCTGTGCTGCGCGGTCATAACGGGTCTGCGATCCCTCGGCCGCATAGCGCCTTTGCGCCGTACGCGCGCGCGAGACGATATCGTCGAGGTCTGACAGAGGATCGGCGAGGGCATTCATGGCGCAGACTTTCGTTGAATGCGCCGCCCCGCTTGGGTCAGGGCGACGCCTTGGGGTGTCTTACAGATCGGCAAGCAGCTCTTTGAGGGTTTCCTCGCGCGCGGCCCACATTTCAAGCACTTCGTCGCGGGTCATGATGTGCATGGGCGATCCGCCTGCTTTCATCTTGCCTGCAACTCGGCTGTTTTCAAACATTGCCGGCACCGTTGCAGCCAGCTTGTCAATGATGGGCTGAGGCGTGCCTTTGGGCACCATCACACCGCGGAAGTTCACTGAGGCGTTGTCGATGTCAAAGCCTTGCTCGGCCATGGTGGGCACGTCTGGCAGAAATTCGTTCCGCTCCAGATCAAAGACGCCAAGGATTTTCACGTTGCCTGCTTCCTGCGCGCGGAATGCGTCGCTGAGGTTGTTCACCCCGCCCAGCACTTCGCCTGCGATCACAGCTTTCATCGCACCTGCACCGCCTTTGTTGTTGGGGATATAGGCGAGCTTCACGCCTGCGGCTTTTTCAAGCTGGAGCGCGGCGATGTGGTGGCCCACAAAGAGGCCCGCGCCCGAAAAGGTCAGCCCACCGGGGTTTTCCTTGGCGTAGGTGACCACGTCTTCCATCGAATTGAACGCGCTGTCGGCACCAACCACGAAGACCGCGGGGTCTGCGCCCCAGTTTGCAATCGGCTCAAAGCTTTCGGCAGAGTATTCCACACCACCTTCAATCGACTGAGCGATGAAATGCGGGATGTTGTAGGCGCCAAGGGTGTAGCCATCGGCTTCGGCTTGCGTGGCGAACCAGTTCCAGCCGACACGGCCTCCGGCACCGGGCTTGTTGATGATTGCAATGGGCATGCCCAGCGCGTCCTCGTTTCCGGCGGTCATCGTCACGATGCGGGCCTGAAAGTCCGTCGCCCCGCCCGCGCCATAGCTGACCATCATCATGATGGGACGCTCGGGGAAGTTTGCATGACCGTCCGCAAAAGCTGTGCCGGTCATCGTCATCAGCGCCATTGAGGCGGCTGCTAGTAGCTTCTTCATGGGTTTCTCCTCCCTAGGGTTAATCTGCCGCTTTTGCGGTTCAGAAGAATATCTCTCGCGGTGTGAAGACGTTCAAAAGCATCGCGAAGAGACCATACATGACCGCCAGAAACCCAGCGGTTATGAGCACGCGCTTGATCCAGGTTTTCGCCTCGTTGTGCGGAGCCGGATCATAGAGCGATAACAGAATGAAAAAGACGGCAGTCGCGGCAGTGTAAAAGCCTAAGCCCTTAGCCGCCCAGTAGACAAAGACCAATGCCACGATGAGGCCAGGCAGGATATTCATCATCGATTGGCGATCCAGCCCATTGCCGACTTTCGTCTTACCAAGCAGCGCCTTGCCGAAGGTCCAAAGCGCTAGAACCGCAAACACTGTCGAGATCAGACGCGGGAACAGAAAGGCGGCAGCTGGTTCCTGGGTGTAGCTGATATAGGCGACGGTCAGCCCGACCGCGGCGACGATGCCACTGGCAAAGATATGCTGGGTACGGGGCAGGTCGGTCATGACAGCGCCTCTTCCTTTTTGACGGCGTCGTCTTTGGTGGTGTAGCGGCGATTGCGCAGCTCCATCCAGACGGAATAGGCGATGGAGGCGACAACGATCCCGATCAGCGTCAGGTTCAACGCGCCAGTGAAGAAATACTGCCCCACGCTGGAGGTCGCATTGGCGATCATGCTGCCTTGAATGAAGTTTGCCTCGGCAATTGGGCCAAGGATCAGACCCAGCACCAGAGGTGCGGCGGAAAAGCCGAACCGCTCGAGAAAATACATCGCCGTGCCCAGCGCCATCATGACATAGACATCGCCCATCGAGTTCTGCACCGAATAGCTGCCGAACACCGCAAGTCCCAGCACAACAGCGGCCATCACGGCGTTGGGCACTTGGGCAACCCGTGCAGCGAGGCCCGCTACGTAAAGCCCGAAGATGCACATCAGAATTTGGCCGATTAGCATCGAATTGATGAAGGTCCAGGCGACTTGCGGGTGGTTGTCAAACAGGTCACTGCCCGGAAAAATCCCGTGGATCAGCAGACCACCCAACAAAACAGCGGCGGTGGGCGAGCCGGGGATCGAAAGCGTCAGAAGCGGCACCAAAGAGGGGCCGACCATCGCGTTATTGGCGCTCTCAGCCGCGATCACACCTTCACTGTGGCCTGTGCCGAACTTCTCGCGCTCGGGGCTCATCTTCTTGGATTGGTCATAGGCCACTAGCCCGGCGATCTGGCCACCGACACCGGGGATCAGGCCGATGATGGAACCGGTCAGCGTGCCGATGCCAAGCGCACGGGTCCGGCGGAAGACCTCGCGGAACGCGTCACTGATGGGGTGTTTTTGAACAGTTAGCACTTCGGCATCCAAGCGCGTGCGACCCTTGGCAAACATGGTGATGACTTGCGGGATCGCAAAGAGGCCGATCAGCGCTGGGATCACGTTGATACCGCCCGAGACGCTGGGATGAAAGATAAAGCGCTGTGCGCCCATGATGTCATCAAAGCCGATAGTGGCCAGCCAAAGCCCGATGCATCCCGCAAGGAGGCCTTTAACGACCGAACTGGAGTCGAGCGAACCGATCACGGTGACCCCAAGGATCGCGAGCCAGAACAAATGCGACGGCCCAAACGCCAGCGCCCATTGCGCCAACATTGGCGTCAAGAAGATCAGCAGCATCACGCCAAAAACCCCGCCTACAGCCGACGCGAGGAAGGACAGTTGCAGCGCGCGGGCCCCTTCGCCTTTTTGCGCCATAGTGTGACCATCAAGCGTGGTCGCGATATTCGCAGGCGCACCTGGAATTTTCAGCAAGATCGCACTGACCGCGCCGCCCGCGACCGTCGATGTATAGGCCGCGCCGAGCAGGATAAGACCCTGAGCAGGCTCTAGCCGGAAGGTGAAGGGGATCAGCAAAGCGACGGCCATGGTTGGCGATAAGCCCGGTGTCGCCCCAAGGATCAGCCCGCCGATGGTGCCCAGCAAAAGCAGGCCGAAATTGATCGGCGTGAAGACATCGCCAAAATAGGCCAGAAATTCCAAGGCGCTCCTCCCAAAGCAAACCTGTAGCTTGACGCTTCAGCGTAGGGGATGAAAATAGTATTGCAAATGTTTTCATTTTAATGCTCAAAAATGGGAATAACTTCCTATGATGAAAGACAAAAAATCCGATATTGTCGCTGTGGCAAGGGCTGCTAAAGTATCCCCTTCAACGGTGTCGCGCAGCTTTAATCATCCTGAACTGGTCAAAGCATCGACTCGCAAAAAGATCGACCGGGCGGTGCGCAAGCTGGGCTATATTCGCAACCGCGCCGCCCAGACCATTCACGGCATTCGCAGTGGCACAGTTGGGTTGATCGTGCCGACCGTCGACAACGCGATCTTCGCGGAATTGATCCAAAGCTTTACCGACGCGATCGAGCGGATGGGCTTTACCATCTTGCTGGCTTCGCACGGATATGACCTGCAACGCGAATACGCGCTTGCGCGCAAAATGCTAGAGCATCGGGTGGACGGCATGGCCTTGATCGGCACCGAACACGAGGCCGAGACCCTGCATTTGCTTACGCGCCAGGGGATCCCCTCTGTCCTGCTATGGAGCTATGCGCAGGAGACAGTCTTTCCCAGCATTGGCGCTGACAATCTAGAGGTCGGGCATCTGGTCGGCCACCATATCGGGCAATTGGGGCACAGCGAGGTTGCGATGCTGTTTCCACCCCTGACCGGCAATGACCGTGCGGCCCATAGACAGCGGGGCGTAGAAGACGCCTTGGCCCAATTCGACGTCCGCGTGCCAAAACACCGCCAGCTCGAGACACCCTATAGCGTCAGCGACGCCAAAGACGCGGTTGACCGACTTATCGAAGAGGGCAATGCGCCCACCGCTTTGATCTGTGGGAATGATGTGCTGGCTTGGGGTGCGCTTCATGCGCTGTCCCGGCGGGGGTTGCGCGTGCCCGAAGACATCAGCGTGACCGGCATCGGTGATTTCAAAGGCTCACGCGCATTTGAGCCTGCATTGACGACCGTCAGGATCCCCGCCAATCAGATCGGCGCAAAGGCCGCAGGTATGATCGCTGAAAGGATCATAGCCTCGCAAGAGACGTCATCTGGCGAATTGGTCCGACCTGAGTTGATGATCCGCGATACCAGCGCGCCACCAAGGTGAGGGCGCATCAGATCAGTGCGAAAGCATCCATGGTCGATGTGATCGCAGGCTCTTTGATCCATCCGAGTGCTGTAGAGCTTTACTGCGGATTTTTTGGCCACTTGGTTTCAGGCCGTACTCCTTACTGCGTTTCGGACTATGCGCCGACCGCTCATTGATTGCGTGGGCACGCCGGACCGCAGACGACGCCGTCGAAATCTGTGGGACAGTCAAAGCGCGCGGTGCCGATGCGCCACAGGTCGGGCATGTGCAGGGATCGGCAAAACAGCTCACGGATGCAGCGCTTTGAAAGATACCGCAATCGCCGCATTTGTAGTCGTAGAGTGGCATGGATCATCCTTTTACGAAAAAGGGGAGCACGGCCCAGGTCGTGGGCCGTGCACGAAACAATTTACAGGTCAGGTGCGACGGGTACGTTGACAGAGCCATCAAGATACTTGGTCGGTCCATCCGGCCCGGGCATCAGGTCCCCTTCGAAGATGTCCGTTGGCAGCCACAGGGTTGCGCAGGCGTTTGGATAATCCACGATACCCGACACATGCCCCTGGACAGGGGCCGTCCCGAGGATCGCAAGGCCCTGCTCGCGCGAATAGCCAAACTTGGTCATGTATTCGATCGCGTTGAGGCAGGCCTGACGGTAGGCCTCTGTCATATCGACGTAATGCTGGTTTCCATCATTATCGACCGAGATGCCCTCGAAGATGAGGTAATCATCGTAGTTCGGCGTGACAGGTGATGGTTTGAACATTGGGTTTTTGACGCCGTACTTTGCAATACCGTCCTTGATGATGCTGACTTTGACGTGCAACCAGCTGGCCATTTCGATGCCGCCGCAGAAGGTGATCTCGCCGTCACCTTGGCTGAAATGGGTGTCACCCATCGAAAGCCCGCCGCCTTCCACATAGACCGGGAAGTAGCAGACCGAACCGCGGGACAGGTCTTTGATATCGCAGTTGCCGCCATTTTCGCGCGGCGGCAGTGTACGCGCGGCTTCGGCTGCTGCAGCATCACGGGCGTCACCGGTCATCTTGCCCATATGTGCGGCTTGGGTGTTGGGCAGTTCCGCCAATGCAGGGACACGTGTGGGGTTCGTGTCAAAGAGCGTCTTTTCGCGTGCATTCCATGTGTCCAGCATCTCGCGGCTGGGCAAGGTGCCGATCAAGCCGGGATGGATGAGGCCTGCAAAGCGCACGCCGGGGACATGCCGCGAGGTCGTGAACATGCCTTTGAAATCCCAGATGGATTTCTGCGCGGTTGGAAACTGCTCTTGCAGAAAGCCGCCGCCGTTGTTCTTTGAGAACACGCCGTTAAAGCCCCATTGGCTGCGGTCCAGCGGCCCGACATCCAGCAGCTCAACAACAAGAAGGTCGCCTGGCTGGGCACCGCGCACACCGATAGGCCCGGACAGGTAGTGGACCTGTGGAAGCTCTACATCGCGCACGTCGGCGGCGTCATCATTGTTCGCGATCTGTGTGCCGGTCCAATCATAGGCCTCGACGATGAAGTCATCGCCGGGATCGACCCACTCGATAATCGGGATGTCCGGGTGCCACCGGTTGTGGATTTTCTCGTTGGTGTGTGGGCTTTCGTCGAGGTTGACCCTGATTAACGTGTCCGCCGAATAGGACGCGGTCGGCGTCTGAAGAGTGTCTGGCATTGGTAGTATCCTCCTGGTCAGGTTTGATTAAACGGATAGGAATTTCGCGACGCGCTCTTCATCGATGCCGTCACGGGGGGTGTCGTGTACGAAGGTGCCGTTCTCGATCACGATCACGCGGTCAGCGACATCAAGCGCAAAGCTCAGCACCTGTTCGGACACGATGATCGTGAGGCCCTTCTGATCGCGGATCTTGCGCAGCGTCCGGGCCATTTCGCGGATGATCGACGGCTGAATGCCTTCGGTCGGCTCGTCCAGCAGAAGAACCTTTGGCTCGCTGGCCAGCGCTCGGGCGATGGCAAGTTGCTGTTGCTGACCGCCTGAGAGGTTGCCGCCACGGCGCGACTTCATCTCAAGCAGGACAGGAAACAGCTCATAGATATCCTCGGGCACCGTCTTTGATCCGGTTGAGGTCAGACCGGTCTCGATATTCTCGCGCACGGTCATTGCCGAAAAGATCATCCGGCCTTGCGGCACATAGGCGATGCCCGACGACACGCGCTGATGCGGCTTCATGCCGGCAATCGACGTCTCGCCCACTTTGGCGTCGCCGTCCTTTTCCGGCACGATGCCCATGAGCGTCTTCATCAGGGTGGTCTTGCCCATCCCGTTGCGGCCCATGATCGCGACGATCTCGGCGGGTTTCACATCCAGATCAAGGCTGTGCAGCACCTCGGACTCGCCGTAGGCCGCGCATAAATTTTCAACGGACAGCATGGCGGGTCTCCTTCAATGGCCCAGATAGACTTCGACAACTTTGGGATCGTTCTGCACCCGCTCCATCGAGCCTTCGGACAGGGTCTTGCCTTGGTGCAGAACCGTGACGCGGGTGGCGATATCGGCGACGAAACCCATGTCATGCTCGATCACGATGACAGAGCGGTCCGCGATGATCTTGTTCAGCAGTTCGGCGGTTTTCTTGCGTTCGGCCACCGACATGCCTGCGACGGGTTCGTCCAGCATCAGCAGTTCGGGGTCCTGGATCAGCAGCATCCCGATCTCGAGCCACTGTTTTTGACCGTGGCTTAGAAATGCTGCTTTCTCGTCCAGCAGATCGCTTAGGAAAATCGTCTCGGCAATCTCGGCGATGCGGGCCTTGACCTCTTGATCGCGGCGGAAAGCCAGCGCGCCAAAGACACTGTGACCGCGTGGATAAGACAGCTCAAGATTCTCGAAAACGGTGAGGTCTTCGTAGACCGAGGGCGTCTGGAACTTGCGTCCGACCCCGGCCAGAACGATCTGATCCTCGCGCTTATTCAGCAGTTCGGTGCCTTTGAAATTCACCGATCCGGCCGTCGCTTTCGTGCGTCCGCAGATCAGGTCAAGCACGGTAGTTTTGCCCGCGCCATTGGGCCCGATGATAACGCGGCATTCGTTCGGTTCCACGTAAAAGCTTAGGTCATCGACCGCTTTGAACCCGTCGAACGACACGGTGAGCCCTTCGACGGCAAGCACGTAATTTGGGTTGTTACCAAGCATATCCGCCTCCTATTCCGCAGCCGCTTTGGCCGCCGGTTTCGGGCTGGCCTCGGGGACAGATTTCTTGAACAACGCCGCGATGCGCGGGGCGATATGTTCGGAATAGACGCCTGCCAGACCGTTCGGGAACAGCATCACGACCGCGATGAACAGCCCGCCAAGGCCAAGCAACCACAGTTCGGGAAAGCTTTCCGACAGCGAGGTTTTGGCCCAGTTGACTAGCAGAGCGCCGTAGACCGCACCGACGATGGACAGCCGACCGCCGACCGCGCAGAAAATCACCATCTCGATCGACGGCACGATGCCAACCAGCGTGGGCGACATGAAGCCGACCTGAAGCGTGAACATCGCGCCGCCAATGCCTGCGAAAGCAGCCCCCAGACAGAAGATGAAGATCTTGAAACTGGCCACGTCATAGCCCGAAAACCGCACGCGATCTTCCTGATCTCGCATCGCGATTAGCAGGCGCCCCAGCTTGGATTTGCGCACAAATTGCGCAATGGCGAGGCAGGCAAATAGCAGCACGCCATTGACATAATACAGGATTTCTTTCGCTTCATTGGTGCGGATATCCCAGCCGTTCAGCGTCCGCAGATCGGTGATGCCGTTCACGCCGCCGGTGTAGCCTTGCTGGCCGATGATGAGGATCGTCAGGATGGCAGCGAAGGCTTGCGTGATGATGGCGAAATAAACGCCCCCCACCCGTCTGCGGAACATGGCGACGCCGATGATAAAGGCGAAGACAACCGGTACAGCGACGACGGCGAACAGCGCAAAGGCAAGGCTGTTGAACGGCTCCCACCACCACGGCAGCGCGTTCAGCTGGTTCCAGTCCATGAAGTCGGGGATGCCCGGCGTCGACTGGATCGCCGTGTTCTCGGGCGTTGAGGCCTCAAGCTTGAGAAACATCGCCATGCAATAGCCCCCGAGGCCGAAGAAGACGCCTT
>ERZ1740060.310-NODE-310-length-34098-cov-5.796346_pt1 | contig 34098 bp, 33 predicted proteins | sample MGYA00581743_ERZ1740060 | MGnify/ENA primary metagenome ERZ1740060 (study PRJEB43018, sample SAMN04849235) | marine metagenome | isolation source: floating plastic debris | place: Pacific Ocean | collected 2008-08-27 | study: EMG produced TPA metagenomics assembly...
GGCTTCGCGCCGGGCGCGAGTATGGCTGGTAAGTCGGCGAGGGTGTGGAATGCAGGTGTTAGTACCTCGTCACCCGGTCCAACATCATTCAACAGCAACGCAAGGTGAAGTGCAGCATGCCCCGTACTTACAGCAACCGGGTGCCGATCAGGTGAACCAATGACCGCTTGGATTTCATCCTCGAATTGTTTAACGAAACTGCCCATGCCCAACCAACCATTATCAAGCGCAGCTATCGCGGCGTTTTTTTCTTCATCGGCAATCAGAGGCTTGTAAACGGGCACCTCACGAAAAACAGGCATAGATCATTCCAGGCTTCAAACTGAGATCGGCCATACAACACGATCCATTCACTTGGTCTAGGTGGCTCTGTTAGGCGTTGTTTCGGCGGATCATTTCCCTTAGCAAAATGGTCATGGAGGGGCCAACTGCTAATGGTTCTTAGCCGAGTCTGCTCCAGCAACTGGTTTAGGACAAGGCGCGCGTGCGCGCATTCTTTTGTAAAGGGACGAAAGTTTGAAGGCGGTAATCCTAGCCGGCGGCCTTGGCACTCGGATATCCGAGGAGAGTCATTTGCGTCCAAAGCCGATGATCGAAATCGGCGGGCGCCCCATCCTGTGGCACGTGATGAAAATCTACGCTGCAAATGGGATCACCGACTTTATCATTTGCCTTGGCTACCGGGGTTACATGATCAAAGAGTATTTCTCGAACTACGTGCTTCACTCTTCAGACGTTACGATTGATGCGCGCAGCGGGCAAGTGGAGTACCACGAGAGCACCGCCGAGCCATGGAAGGTTACTCTTGTGGACACGGGAGCTGATACCTTGACAGGTGGTCGGGTCAAGGCAGTGGCTCAATATCTTGAAAGCGAAGAACCTTTTTGTATGAGTTATGGCGACGGCGTCGCCGATATCGACATCGCCTCAGAAATCCAGTTCCACATCGAGCATGGGCGGAAAGCCACGGTCGCCGGAGTGATACCACCTGGCCGCTATGGGGTATTGGATTTGGAGGGCGCCCAGGTGCGCCGCTTCACAGAAAAACCAGCTGGTGATCAAGGACGAATCAATGGTGGCTTCTTCGTTCTGAATCCATCAGTTCTCAGCCTGATTTCTGGGCCAACAATGCCATTCGAAGCTAATCCTCTCACCGAACTGGCGGAGTCAGGGGAGCTCATGGCGTGGAAGCATGATGGCTTTTGGCACCCTATGGACACGTTGCGGGACAAAAACCACCTTGAGCATCTCTGGGTCACCGGCAATGCACCATGGAAAGTTTGGTAGAGTTCGATGTCGGCTGATCTTCAGGCATCAAGGCTGCCGTCTCCGGATTATTGGGCAGGCAAGCGTGTCTTGCTGACCGGCCACACCGGCTTCAAGGGATCCTGGTGCGCATTGATGCTTCAGCAATTGGGGGCGAGTGTCTTTGGATATGCATTGGCTCCGGCGGACAACGAAGCGATGTTCGACTTGGCGTCTGTTGCAGATCGGATCGATCATCGCATTGGCGACATACGAGACGCAGAAAAACTCGAGGCGCGGGTGCGGACCGCCGAGCCCGACGTCGTCATTCACATGGCTGCACAGGCACTTGTGCGACCATCATATAGCGACCCGCGGGGCACCTATGAAACCAACGTTCTGGGAACTCTCAATCTGCTTGAGGCACTAAAGCAGATTGACCACCTAATCATCTGCCTGGTTGTCACGTCAGATAAGGTCTATGCGAACGACGAAAGCGGTCGGATTTTTTCGGAAGATGATCCGCTCGGTGGGCACGACCCCTATTCGGCATCCAAGGCAGCCTGTGAGATTCTTACGGCAAGCTGGCGAGACTCGTTTGCTGATGACCAATGGCTTCGTGTCGCAACGGCAAGAGCTGGCAATGTGATCGGTGGAGGAGACTTTGCGCAAAACCGCATAGTGCCGGATGTATGGCGGGCTCATCGCCGTAATGAGGTCCTCATTCTTCGCAATCCAGGCGCGGTTCGCCCATGGCAGCACGTTCTCGACTGCCTGAACGGTTACTTGCTTTTTATTGAACACCTGGCCGATGATTTTGGACCGAAATGTCCTCGGTCGCTCAACTTCGGCCCAGCGATCTCGGAGGCGATGACAGTCGGAAAAATCGCTGAAAAAATGGCAGGCCACCTCAATATGGAAAGGCCATGGGAGTTGGCATTAGAGCCCGGACCCCCAGAGATGCATCAGCTTTCACTTGATTCCTCAGCCGCCCGCAGTCTTCTGCGGTGGAATGAACGATTTGGAACCGATAGCATGATAGATATGACGGCTTCTTGGTACTCAGCACTTTCTGACGGTCGGTCGATGGCAGATGCCAGCGCCGACGACGTTGATCGTTTTCTTCGCACCTAGCGCCCTTTGAAAACCAGATTTCATGACACCACAAAACCCCTGCTGCCGCTTTTGTGGCGCGAGCCTTGATCAGCTTTTCGCTGACCTGGGAACGACGCCACTCTCCAATCAGTTCGTAACCGACGAACAGGCCTCGGCCGGTTTGGACAGGCCCTATCCGCTAACCGTACGCGTGTGTGGCGAGTGCTTTCTAGTTCAAGCCGATGAAGCGGTGGCGCAGAGTGAGATATTCGATGATCAGTACATGTACTTCTCCTCGTATTCAGACAGTTGGGTGGCGCACGCTAAGCGTTATTCCGAAGCTATGCAGGATCGCTTCCATCTCAGTAAGAGCAGCTTGGTCGTCGAAGTCGCCAGCAACGATGGCTATCTGCTTCAACATTTTCAGACGAGCGGCATAGATGTTCTGGGAATCGAACCGACGGCGTCGACGGCGGAGAAAGCTCAAAAACGAGGTATCAAGACGCGGATTGATTTTTTTGGTCAACGGTTGGGTCGTTCATTGGCCGATGAGGGTATCAAGGCAAACCTCATGGCGGCGAACAACGTACTCGCCCATGTTCCAGATATTCGCGATTTCGCAGCCGGCTTCACCGAATTACTCGCGTCGGATGGAGTTGTGACGTTCGAGTTCCCACATCTGTTGAATCTGATACGGTTGGGACAGTTCGACACTATTTATCATGAGCACTATTCCTATCTGAGCCTTCTTTTTGTCGACCGACTAATGACGGCAGTCGGTCTGCGGGTTTTTGATGTTGACGAGCTCCAGACCCATGGCGGGAGCCTGCGGGTTTACGCCTGCCACAGCGGCGCGAAATACGAGCGAACAAACAGTGTCCGTCAACTGTTGGAGAAGGAACGGGGTGCAGGGCTTGGTAAATTGGATACATACGCTGAGTTTTCCAAGCTTGTTGACCGGTCTGTCGAAAGCTTTCGAGCCTTTCTGACGGCAGCGCGCTCAGAGGGAAAAACGGTCTACGCCTACGGAGCAGCGGCGAAAGGAAACACATTCTTCAATGTGTGTGGCGTTGATCAACAAGACGTCGTCTGCATTGCGGATCGTAGTCATGCCAAGCAGGGCAAGCTATTGCCGGGAAGCCACATTCCAATTGTGAGTCCGGAAAAACTACTTTCAGAGTCCCCAGACTACATCATTATCGTTCCTTGGAATTTGGTTGGAGAAATTACAGAGGGCCTAAAGCCAATAACGGAAAAAGGTGCGCAACTTGTGACAACAATTCCAGAAACAAAGGTGCTGTAAGGTGCTGAGCTTTGGACGCACACGTCTGAATGGCGTGATACCGTTTCAGCGCCATCCTGTTGTTGGCCATCGCGGTGGATTTGCTCGCCTTTTTTGTCCGCAATTGATCGAGGAGGCGGGGAGCAAGTTCATTGCCTTTCAGACCAACCTGTCGATGAATCCGGCTAAACACACCTTGCGCGGCATGCACTTTCAGCGCCCGCCTCACAGCGAAGCGAAGGTTGTGCAGGTTTTGTCAGGGGCGGTATTCGATGTTGTGGTCGACATGCGTCCTGAAAGCTCGACCTACCTCTCTTGGCAGGGGTTCGAGCTGTCTCGCGAAAATGGACGCGGCGTGCACATTCCTGAGGGATTCGCCCATGGTTTTCTGACCCTTCAGCGCGATACCGATGTTCACTACACAATGAATCGCGCCTATCAAGCTGGCCACGCGGCTGGTTTCCGTTTTGATGATCCAGCAGTTGGAATAAGATGGCCGGAGTTGCCCAAGGTTATCGCGCGCGCAGACCAAGAGTGGCCTGATATCGAGCATCCATTCTGATTTGGTGATCGCCAGTCTGAGACTTGTCCCCCCCAAGCCAATGGAAAAAGCGCAGTAAGTTAGGATGACGATCGCCGATGAGAATTCTCTACCTTGGCCCCGGCTTCCGTTTTAAGCATCGATTTTTTTATTACTCTTTCTACAAGATGCTGCTGGCCGGAGTTCTGAGTACGCCATATTTCGTCTCGTTTTTTTCAGACCGCGACATCGCAGACAGCTTCTTCGCCGGCTGGCGATATGCGGGTAAGCCGTTTATGCGGCGTCATTTTCTTTCCACCTGCGAAATGCTTAAACCCGACCTGATTGTCTGGTGTCATGCCGACCTGGTTGATGCCAACACCCTGGCGCAGGCTAAGTTCATCTCGGGCGCGACCGTTTGTATGGTGGACTGTGATTACCTGGATGTGGATCGACCAAAATCGTCGGTTCGTCGACTTGACGCATTGAAAACGGTCATCGATGCGGCGTTCTTCACAACGGGCGGCGAGCGCTTGCATAAAGCGCGGGAAGTCTTCCCGGCAAGCTTCTTTGTTCCCAACCCTCTTGATGAGGCCCAGTTCTCGCTTTCGGCGCAACGTGACCGTCCCATAGACGTAGGTTATGTGTCGTCCGGTCGCCGTGGTGCGATGCTGGACTACCTCCGGACCAACGGACTTGATGTTAAGATCAGAGGGGGGAAGGGCAAACAAGCGCTATACGGAATGCCATTTGAGCAATTCCTTTGCTCGGCAAAATGCTCAGTCGTCGACTCGCTCTACAATGCGGATATGTACTCTTCAGATAGAATCGCGCAGATTTTTGGCGCCGGTGCGGTTGCTATCGTACCGCGATCGGTCGGTCTGCAAAAATACATCGCTGACAGCGATGTCGTTTACTTCGACGAACCCAGCGAATTGCCTCAGAAGCTGAAGAGGCTAGTCAAAGGCGATAGCTGGTTTGAACGTGGGCAACGAGGACGCGACGCCTACTTGGATGCATTCGGGTCAGCAAAAGTCGCCAATTACATCGTCGCCAAATCCATGGCTCCGAGTACCTCATTAGGCTCATTTGATGCCGACTAGGGCACTGCGAATGACCTCCGATCCAACGGCCGAAACGCAGGTTTTCGCTGTTGCGTAGGACCGGCGAAGCGCGAGTCTTACTCGGCTCTTATCCTAAACCACCTTCGCCTCAGTCACCGCCTTAATGTCCGCCTCGCTCACGCCTGGCGCACACTCGACGATCTTCAGGCCGCCATCGACAACGTCTAGCACGCCAAGATTGGTGATCACGCGATCGACGACGCCCTTGCCGGTAAGGGGCAGAGTGCACTCTTTGAGAAGCTTTGATTCCCCGCGCTTGTTGGTGTGATCCATCACCACCACCACGCGGCCAACGCCGGCAACAAGATCCATCGCACCGCCCATGCCTTTGATCAGCTTGCCGGGGATCATCCAGTTGGCAAGGTCACCGTTTTCGGCAACTTCCATCGCGCCAAGGATTGCCATGGCGATCTTGCCGCCGCGGATCATGGCAAAGCTCTGGGCCGAATCAAAATAGGCCGTGTGCGGTAGCTCGGTAATCGTCTGCTTGCCGGCATTGATCAGGTCCGCGTCCTCCTCTCCCTCATACGGGAAGGGACCCATGCCCAGCATGCCGTTCTCCGATTGCAGGGTCACCGAAACGCCATCGGGAATGTAATTGGCCACCAGCGTCGGAATGCCGATGCCAAGGTTCACATACATCCCGTCTTCAAGCTCTTGCGCGGCACGCGCTGCCATTTGGTTGCGGTCCCAACCGGACACTTGAACAGCTGCCTCAGCCATTAGGCGGCCTCCCTCTTGCGTGTGGTGCGCTGTTCAATGCGCTTTTCGTGCTCGCCTTGGATCAGTCGGTGCACATAAATGCCGGGCAGATGGATCAAATCGGGGTCGAGCGAACCCGTCGGCACAATTTCTTCCACTTCCAGCACACAGACCTTGCCGCAGGTCGCGGCCGGCTGGTTGAAGTTGCGCGCCGTCTTGCGGAAGATCGCATTGCCGGTCTCGTCCGCCTTCCAGGCCTTCACAATGGAAAGGTCGGCAAAGATGCCGCGCTCCATAATGTAGGTCTCGCCATCAAAGTCCTTATGGTCCTTGCCTTCGGCGATCACCGTGCCAACGCCGGTCTTGGTGTAGAAGCCGGGGATGCCGGCGCCACCCGCGCGCATGCGTTCAGCCAGCGTGCCCTGGGGGTTGAACTCGATCTCAAGCTCGTCGGCCAGATACTGCCGCATGAACTCGTCATTCTCGCCGACATAGGACGACATCATTTTTTTGATCTGATGGGTGTCGAGCAGCTTGCCGAGCCCGAATCCATCAACGCCACAATTGTTGGACGCAATGGAAAGGTCCTTCACGCCGCTTTTGACGATGGAATCAATCAGAAGCTCCGGAATGCCGCAAAGTCCAAACCCGCCAGCGGCGATCAGCATGCCATCGCTCAACAGCCCTTCTAGGGCGGCGTCGGCCGAGTCGTATATCTTGCGCATGCGCGCTCCCCCCATGCGTATCTAAAGGCGTTGGCGCAGTCTCTCCCATGCCGCGCCGCACAATTCAACCCAGCGGTTTTTCCGCAGGATCAGAGCGAAGTGGGAAGGCGGTTGTTCCGCAGGAACAGAGCAAAAGAGAACGCTCGCGGTTGTTCCGCAGGTACAGAGCAAGGGGGAAGTCGTTTGTTCCTTAGGACCAGAGAGAAGGCGAGATCGGCTGGTCCGCGGGAACAGAGCAAGCGAAAATGCGTAACGCTTGATTCACCAAAACCGGGCGCCCCACAGCCACACCGTGGCATCCGTGCAACACATCTTACCAATCCCCTCATCGGAACCCTTGCGATGCCACTTCCCGCTTGCATGGGCGCCGGCGACCTTGCATGCAGGTTTCACGAGAAGGGTCCGCCCGACTCGGCTTGTTTTGGTTGCCTTTGAATTCGGTTCCTCCTTTTCAAGCGGTTGTGCATCAGCACAGAGCGCGAAAAGCAAATGAACGGGCTCCCAGCATCCCAAGCAAGCTACACCGGGTCAAAATGGTCTGACACATTTTGATCTTTTGTTTGATGATTGGAGGTCTTTCATGACTAAGGCAAATAGCCTTCTCCTCGGTTCGGCTGCGGCTCTCGCAACCGTTTCTGGGGCGCAAGCTGCCGATCTCGGTCTGCCAGTGGCAGCCGTGAACTATGTGCAGATTTGCTCGATCGGTTCTTTCACCGGTTTCCTTCTCCCTGGTTCTGATGTCTGCTTCGACATTTCTGGTTACGCTCGTGGTCAGCTGACCTGGAGTGAAGAAATTGATCCGTTCGCTTGGGAAACGGGTGATGCAATCACTCTGTTTAGCGCTCTCGGTGATACCGCTGCCGCTCAACCATGGGGTCCGACAGTTGGTGCGACAGTTACGATTGCGGCTGGTACGCCGCTGCCGAACGCTCCGACCCAGGCTCAGCTCGACACTTACAACCTGCAAATGCGCAACTATGCCGCTCAGATTGCAGGCCTTTCCGTCCGTTCTCTGACATCTGACGACGGCTATGATCTCAATATGTTCGACAACGTATTGCAGGGTCACAATGGCACGACGATTGTTGATGCGTCAGCAGGTAATGGAACGATTATCGGCGACATCGCTGCAGTGACTGGTGCGTTGCAGTTTGACACGGCCGGTGCTGCCGCATCGGGTTTTGCTGCTGACGATGATTACATCACAGGGCTCAGCATTCTTGCGGCTGCCGGCGACAACGACGAAAACGACTTCACTGGCAATGCGCGTCTGAACTTCGACGCACGTACAATGACCGAGTACGGTCTGCTGCGTGGATTTATCCGTCTTGACGGAGAAAACGGAAACGCCGCCAACGTTGACCGTGCTTTCGTTCAGATGAATGTTGGTTCGCTCGGCTTCACTGCTGGTCTTGCTGACTCAGTATTCGATCCGGTCTTCACCGGTTATGGTTCGGGCGCTGCCAATGGTCTGGACATTGCTGACCAGGCGTCAAACCAATTCTCCGTGAACTTTGCGGCCGGCAATGGCTTTACGCTGTCGTTCTCGATCGAAGATGACGACGCACGTACAGGTTCCATTCTAGGTCTGGCAGAATCGCGTGTTGTCCTCGACGCTACTACCGGTAACGGTGGTCTTTGGACCTTGTCCGAGGTTGGCTATGATGGTGGGGCTTCGGCACCTGACTTCATCGCCGCTCTGCGCGTTGACCAGGCGTGGGGTTCTGCCAAGCTAGGTGCAGCTCTGCACGAAGTGAACCCTGCAGGTTCGTCGGTCGACTCCGAGTGGGGCTTTGCGGTTAGTGGCTCGGCTGAGTTGAACATTCCGTTTGGCGTGGGATCAACCTTCGGTATCACCGCGATCTATGCGAACGGTGCACAGCAGTTCCATGGCTTCGATAACACAATTGGCGATACCGTTAACGGTTATGCTGCTGCCAACGTCGTTACCGTTGATACGGACACTGCTGTTGCAACGACCTCGTTGGAGCTGACAGAATCGTACATGATTGCGGCAGGCTTTAACTTTGGCCTCAACGACTATGTCGCTGTAAGCCTGGATGGTTCTTATGCCGACGTTGACCACTTCGGTGGTATGTTTGACGGTAGCGTCTACCACATCCGTGGTGGCATCGCTTACACGCCGGTTACGAACCTGACGATCAACGCCCACGTGACCTACAGCCAGTCTGACTTTGAAATTTCGGACTTCCGCTCCGACGTGGACGACGACGAATGGTCAGCACGTTTCCGTGTGACCCGTTCTTTCTAATCTGATCCCTCAGATTTAGATCGAATACAGGAAGGGCCCGGTTCGCCGGGCCCTTCTTTTTGTTTGGAGTTCGGCTGATCAAGGGACCCCTTGCCACTCACCCCCATCCACGGCAGAGATAACTGAGTGTTCTGTTTGGAGGGGAGGCCGAACTCATGTGCAATTGGCGGGCATGGCTTCTTCCAGGATTTGTGACCGTTGCCGTGATCACGGCGCTGGCAATCATCCTGCGTGGCGGTGTGATCGAAGAGGACATTTCCTCTCGCGCCGCGAGCCTCTTCCAAACCGATGGTGTTCCGTGGGCTGCAACTAGTCTCGACGGCCGCGATATGACCCTTTCTGGGACGGCTCCTACGGAAGCCAGTTTCCACGCAGCTGTCCAAGCCGCCAACCGCGTTTGGGGCGTGCGGACAGTTTCCAGCGATACGCTGACGCTACTTCCGCTCGCCGATCCCTACACGCTGAGCTTTGAACGCGCCGGCGACACGCTGACGGCGTCAGGTGCATTTCCCAATGCTGAGCTTCGTACGGATTTTTTGGATGATCTCCGTGCCGAGCTGCCTGACATCGCAATTGACGACCAAACAGAATTGGCGCGTGGCGCACCATCAGACTGGGTTGATCAGATCACCTTTCTGGCACCGAGCCTGACCACCCTCTCGCCTGTGAGCGTTTGGCTGCAAGGGGGTGATCTCACCGTTGAAGGTGATGCACCAACCTTGGAAGCTTATGACATTGAACTGGCCAGGCTGGCTGATCTTCCGCGTGATTTCAGTAGCGCTTCGATCACAATTAATCCCCCGATCATCGCTCCTTACATTTGGGAGGCGGCGACAGGCGAGGGTGGAGTAACTTTATCCGGCTTTGCACCAGACGATGATGCCCGCGGGTCCCTGGTTGATGCGGCTTCCAGACTTGGTGCAGTCTATGACCAAATGGAGCGTGGCTTCGGCGCACCGGAGGGCTTTGTCGCGGCCGCGACCGCGCTCTTGGGCCAGATGGCAAGCTTGGAAAACGCCTCAGCCACCATTGAAGATCGTGCGCTTTCGCTATCCGGTGAAGCCGTCGACCACACTGCCTATGACAGCACAAACATGTTCCTGGGGTCGCTTCCAGAAGGGTTCGACAGCCTGTCGGGCCGCATCGCGCCTCCGCTGGCTGATCCATTCCAGACGAGTATGGTTTGGGACGGCACCGCCATGTCCTTGAGCGGCGCTTTGCCGGACGAAACCAGTCGGGCGGTTTTTGCCAACGCCCTAGAGACAGCAGGCGTCGAGCTTTCAGACCGCGCGCGCGTTTCGCGCGCAGCGCCCGAAGGCATCGACATGCCGACACTTCTGGAGACACTGGCCGAGACCCTGACCAGCCTGGCGCAAGGTGAGGCCGCGCTCTCTGGTGATACGCTTTCGGTCGAAGGGATCGCAACCAGTTTCGATAGTGCCGCATCCGCAGAACTGGAACTCTCGGCGCTTTCTTCCGATGTATTGGCCGTCACGGCGTCGATCACGCCGGGGCCGGCGTCGCCCTACATCTTCAACGTCGCGGTGGATGATGAGCGCCTGATCCTTTCGGGCTTTGCACCATCCGATGAGGTGCGAACGTCGCTGCTCTCGGACCTTGCCATTCTGTTCCCCGGCGCAGCCATAGGTGGCGATATCGCTATTGCTGACGGTGCACCAGATAGCTTTGTCGCGATGGTCGCCGCCGGTTTGCGCGGCCTAAGCCGCCTTGCCAATGGCGCGCTCATGATCAGCGACAAACAGGCGGAGCTGACTGGCGATGCGCTCTACCGCAGGTCCGTTTCGGTGATCGAAAGCAGCGTCGCAGCGCCAGATGGTTTCAATCTGTCAACGGACATCGGGGCGCTTCCTCTGCCGGCCATTGTCGACGCCGCAACCTGCCAGGCACGACTGGAGGAGACGCTTGGCGCGGCAACCATCCTGTTTGAGACCGGCAGCGCATCCATTGATGGTCTCAGTCTTGGTTTGTTGGACCGCCTTGTCCGCACCTTGCAGAGTTGTCCCGCTGCCGATGTTGAGATCGGCGGACATACCGATTCTCGAGGTGCAGACAACGCCAACCAGACCCTGTCCGAGGCGCGCGCGACGTCTGTTTTGGATTACATGACAGGGGTCGGTGTTAGGGCCAGCCGGATTACCGCAGTTGGCTATGGCGAGAGCCAGCCTATCGCCGACAATGCGACCGAGGAGGGGCGGGCCCAGAACCGCCGCATTACCTTCACCGTTCAACAGTAAGACGCAAAGCTCAAACGGGGTGGCGCAGCCCGTCCCCATGCTAAAGGCAAACCGATGTACTACCTGATTTCCCAGCTTTGGCTGTTTCTGCTGATCGCCTTTCTTATCGGCGTGGCGACGGGCTGGTTCACCAGCCGGTCTGGCACACAGCGCTAAGGGGAGGGCACCATGTTCTATCTGGTTATCCAGACAGGTCTTCTGGTCCTCGCCGCCTTTGTATTGGGCGCGATTGCCGGCTGTCTTTTGAAGCGGTTCTTCACGGGTGGCAGTGTATACCAGGCAGCCAGCGCAGCGCCGGCAGCAGTTTCGTCGGAGCCAGAACCCGCCGAGGCGAGCCCGGCTCCCGTTGCCAAAAAGCGCAAACCGCGCCCCGCAGAATCCGCTGCTGCCGTAGCCGCTGCGACCGTCGCAGCAACCACAGCACATCTTGATACGCCAGAAGAAAAACCAGCCGTTCGCGATCCAGTGAGCCTGCCCGAACCCGCCGAAGAGATGGATGAGGCAGCCGTGGAAGCCGCGTTGGCCGCGCTGCCCACGGATGCGAGCAACGAGGATAAGGCCAATGCCGTCGGCACGCGTCCATCAGCACTTGCTGGGCCCACCGGCGGTACGAAGGACAACCTTCAACGCATCAAGGGCGTTGGCAAGGTCAATGAGGGCAAGCTGAACGATCTGGGCATCTACCATTTCGCGCAGATTGCCGAATGGACGCCCTCGGAGGCGCGCTGGGTCGGCACCTATCTCGCTTTTGCTGGTCGTATTGAGCGCGAGGATTGGGTAGGTCAGGCCAAGGTGCTCGCCGACGGTGGCGAAACAGATTTCGCCAAGCGGGTCGATGCCGGCAAAGTCGAAAGCTCGTCGAGCAAGACCAAGAAGTAGCGCGGGCTAAAGCCCGTTGGCGCTGAGAAAGCTCTCCACGCGCTCCAACACCGGTCCGCGCAGCCAAGGCGCGTGGCCCTCATCTGGAACGGTATGCGTCTCGGCGCCCAACAAAGCTGCCTCATCGACAGTTGCCTCGTCCAACAAGTCTGAATGCTCGCCGCGTATCAAGAGCACAGGCCTACGGATCAGTGCGCGGAAATAGACCGACAGATCAAGCGGTTGTGGGACATCTGGAGTTTCCTTCAAAGCATCTCCGATGGCTGGATCGGCCAAAGGCGCTGGATGGCCATCTTTGTCGGCAAAGGTACGGCGGGCATACTCAGCCCAATCGGCCTCATCGAAGAATGGAAACTGCTCGCTCAGCCCCTTGGCGAGACGTAGAGCGGCGTCATCCCAGGTCGCTGGGAGAGACCGCCCACCCAGTTGGGCTTTGAGCCGCCCAATGCCCTTGGCCGCAATCACTGGACCAATGTCATTGAGAACCGCGCCAGCGATGAGGCCGGCCTTACTGACGGCCAGCGCCATCGCCAGGATCCCGCCGCGCGACGTACCAACAATGACGGTGTCATGCAGGCCCAGTGCAACGGCAACCTGCGTTACGTCTGCAGCCTCACGGGGAACGCTGTATTGGGTAGGATCCTTGTCCCATTCCGATCCCCCGCGCCCGCGCGTATCCATCATTACCACACGGCGTGGCTCGGTGGGATGAAAGGCGAAATGGTCGCGTAGCTCAGTGAAGTCGCGCTTGGTCCGCGTCAGTCCCGCGAGGCATAGAAGCGGTGATCGCCCGGTATGGTGCGGTCCGCAATCCTCGACCGCCAACCGCAATCCATCATCGGCACGCACGGTAAGGTGCCGCACGCGCTCTGAGAGGGCACTAACCATTCGCGGTCAGCTGATTGTAAACAAAGATGTTTTCCAGCACTCGCTGGACATAAGAACGGGTCTCGGAAAACGGAATGAGCTCGATCCAGTCGATTACGTCCACCTGGCCACCGCGCGGATCGCCAAAACGCTCAATCCATTGGGGCACGCGGCCTGGACCGGCATTGTAGGCAATGAAGGTCAGGATGTAGGACCCGTTATGCTCTGCAATCAGCTCATCAAGGTGATAGGCACCCAGCGTCACATTGTGGGCCGGATCCGATGTGAGCCGAGCCGTTGAATGGGAAACGCCGGCGTCCCGGGCGATGCGTTGCGCCGTTGCTGGCATCAACTGCATCAGGCCAAGAGCGCCGGCATGGCTGCGGGCGCGGGCATCGAAGCCGCTTTCCTGGCGGGCAATGGCATAGGCGACTGCCGGCGGCAGGCGATCTGGGATACGAGCGTTCTGTGGGAACGCGCCGGTCGGATACCCAAGCAGCGCAAGAGAGCGATGGCGCAGCGCGCCGATCTTACCAAGTTGGACCACCGAGGTCGCATCGCCATGCCGACCAGCAAGGTTCGCCATGGCCACGATCTGCGCTGGCTGCGCCCCATCACGGGCAAGGGCGTAGAGGAAGATGCGCGCATCGGTGCGCCGACCGAGCGTGTAAAGAATGTCGGCATAGGTAAAGAAGGCGTGGCTGGGCGTTTGCGGTGCGGGCACCTGTTCAAAGCGCACTTGCAGACCGGCCAGGGTTGACGCTGCCTGGCCATAGAAGGTCTCGCCATAGCTCATCGCCTGGGCAAATGCCTGGTTGGCACCAGTTGTGTCGCCGGACGCTGAGAGCGCCCGTCCGAGCCAATAATAGCCTCGAGCACGTGTTATAGGCGTCGTGCCGATCTCCAGTATTTGCCGAAAATGCGGTTCCGCCCGGCCCGGGTCGTTCAAGAAACGCAGGGCGATCCAACCAGCCACAAAGGCAGCGTCGACGCGGTCTCCAGCATCGCTGGCAGGCGCAGACTCGACCAAACGATAGGCAAGCTCTGGCTGACGGGTTTCGATCAGATCGCGCGCGACGATGTGCCGTTCGCGCCACCAATGGTCGGGCCGAATGAGGTCCGACCGGTCGCCGGAAACCGAAAGCAAGAGCTCCGCGGCCTCTTGCGGGCGGTCCGCACGGCGATAGAGGCGGGCAAGATCGTAGGTGAGGTGGATGTTGCTGCGGTCGGCACGATGCGCCGCTGCCACGGCAGACAGTGCGTCCGTGCGCTCGCGAATGGCACGCCCGCGCGCCTCAACGGCAGCGCGCTCCGAGCGCGAAAGGGAGGAGGCCACACGTTCCGCCCCAGTCACCCTGTCACGATAAAGCAGCCAATGGGCCCGGTACCTATGGTCGTCCGCCGTTAAAAGATTGCCCAGCGACGACAAAAGCTGGCCTTCCAGCCCGTCATCAAGCACGTTACCGCGCCACAGGGCTGAAGCAATTTGCCGAGCTTGCTGTGTCTGGCCCGCCTGGGCGAGGGCACGGGCCTGCGCGAGCCGACCGGCGGTCGAGCGCGCGTCGCCGGACCCGAAGACGCTCGCAGGTGGAACCTGCGCGCCATACTGGGCCAGGATTGCTGTTTCTGTCTGCCGAGCGACAATGCCACCGCCCGGCCAGCCGCTAAAAGCGTCTCGCAGAGCCGCACGCATATCGACCGGTAGATCGTCAGCACGCGTCCGCGCAATCAGCCAAAGACCAAGATCGCGGGTGATCGTGTCGCCGATACCCTGGGCGATCGAATAGGCGCGCTGCCCCTGATCGGATTCCAACGCGTCGAGAACGGGCTGCAAAACCTGCGCTGCACGCGAGGCGTCCGGTGTGCTTGCGGTTCCGATGCTGCCAGTATGGATCGGCGCGAAGGATGGGGCCGCGGTCGGAGCTGTCGCAGCACTTGCCGTCGTCAAGACAGGGGAGGCGACTGGATTGGGCGGTGAGAACCGTTGTTGGGCCTTGGCCGGCAAAACCATGGCGCCCGCAACCAAGAGCGTGACGCCCAAACGTGCAAGACCTGCACCAAGACTAGCGCCAAGACTGGCGCTCAGTGACGATGACGGAGAGGCGGCGGGAAGATTGGTCACGAGGGTCGTCCACAAAAGACAGGAGAGTCGGGTGAAACAGTGTTGGCGCGGCCTTATCTCGAACAGCCTCGCCTTCAAAATGGCGAAAGTCTGACCGCTGAAGGCGCAAAGCGTATCGGCACCGTGCATTGGTTTTGGTGAAGGCGGGGTTTATGCCGCAACAGACTTGGACAAAAGGCGCGTTAGGCATACAGAAACCATCCGCCGGCCGATGGTTGCAGACAAAGCTGTCGCTCCCTATTGTCCGCCGCGACCGGCGGCGATAGGACGGGCCTCCCCACCGGTTCCACCATCGCTTGAACAAGGAGAAACCCATGCTGACGTTGCGCGGCTCGATCCCAGCGCTTGTCACGCCTTTTGATGGCGATGCAGTCGATTACGATGCTCTCGATTCCTTGGTGGATTGGCAGATCGCTGAAGGGTCCACCGGTCTGGTGCCGGTCGGGACAACCGGCGAGTCACCGACCCTCAGCCACGATGAGCACAAGCTGGTGGTGGAGCGCGTAGTAAAACGAGCTGCGGGCCGCGTGCCGGTCGTGGCCGGTGCGGGTTCCAACAACACCGCGGAAGCCATTGATTTCGCACGGCATGCTGAAAGTGTCGGCGCCGATGCGATCCTGGTCGTCACGCCCTACTACAACAAGCCCGGTCAAGAGAGCTTGTATGCCCATTACATGGCCATCGACACCGCCGTGAACCTGCCGACCATCATTTACAACATTCCCGGCAGGTCCGTGATTGATATGAGCGTGGCCACCATGGCGCGCCTCAACAAGGACGGCCGTGCGATCAACGGCGTGAAGGATGCCACCGCCAACATGGTGCGCGTGAGCGAACAGCGTGCGGCCATGGGGACGGACTTCATCCAGCTTTCCGGCGAAGACGCCACAGCGCTTGCGTTCAATGCCCATGGCGGGCAGGGCTGCATCTCCGTCACGGCCAATGTTGCGCCGCGCCTTTGCGCCGACATGCAGGCAGCCTGCGCCGCTGGTGACTTTGCCGAAGCGCTGCGCATTCATGATGTCCTGATGCCGCTTCACACGGCGCTGTTCGTGGAAACCAACCCGTCGCCCGTCAAAGCGGCATTGGCCATCCTTGGCAAATGCAAAGAGGATGTGCGCCTGCCCATGATCCCGGTGTCGGAAAGCACCCGCGAGCAGGTGGCTGATGCCATGCGTCATGCCGGGCTATTGAACAGCTAGGTTGAACCCCAACGCCAATGGCACAGTCCAAAGCCAAACAGACGCCGCGCCGCACGGTTGCCGACAACCGCAAGGCGCGGTTCAATTATGAATTCGTGGAGACGTTCGAAGCGGGCCTGCAACTAACAGGCACCGAAGTGAAAAGCCTACGCGAGGGCAAGGCGACCATCGCCGAAAGCTATGCCTCCGACGAAGGTGATGAAATCTATCTCATCAACGCCTACATCCCAGAATATCTGCAGGGCAACCGCTTCAACCATGAGCCGCGCCGGCCGCGCCGACTCCTGCTCCACCGCCGCCAGATCAACAGGCTGATCGGCGCGATCCAGCGCGATGGCATGACGCTGGTGCCCACCAAGATCTACTTTAATAATCGCGGTCGAGCGAAGATCGAAATCGCATTGGCACGCGGTAAGAAGCTGCATGACAAGCGCGCCACCGAACGCGCGCGCGACTGGCAGCGCGACAAAGCGCGACTTCTCCGCGACCGCGGCTAGCCCGTCGCGTGCTCGTCCAGCGTCTCGCAAATGCTGGCGAACACACACTCAAACATCTCCGTCGTGAGCCGGCCCGTGTTCGTGTTGTAGCGCGAGCAGTGATAGCTATCGATCATCGTCAGTCCGCCAGGCATGGCGTGGATCGCGCCATGGCCAAAGGTGTGGGCCGCGCGGCGCACACCCAGCGCCTTGAGCGTTGCATCATGCGAGATGCGACCCAGCGCCATAAGCACGGTGAGGCGCGGCATGCCATCGATCAGCTCGGTCAAAAAGGCGTTGCAGGTGTTGATCTCGGCGCCGACCGGCTTGTTCTGCGGTGGAACACAGCGCACCGCATTGGTGATCGCTACATCATGCAGTTTCACACCATCGTCTGGCCTTGCTTCATAACTGCCTGAGGCAAAACCAAACTTGCCAAGCGTGGCATAGAGAAGGTCGCCTGCCCAATCGCCTGTGAAGGGGCGCCCGGTGCGATTGGCACCGCGCAGACCCGGTGCCAGCCCGACGATCAAGAGCCGTGCGTCAGGATCGCCCCAACTGGGCACCGGGCCATTGTGCCAGTCTGGATGGGCCGGTTTCTGATCTTCGATGAATGCGTGCAGGCGCGGGCAGAGCGTGCAGGGATTACCCGGCTCGCTGGCAGCGGGAAAGCCGCGAACAACAAGATCGAGCGCGGTCACCGTCCGCCCAGCCTAGTCGTCATACTCGTAGTCATCACTGTCGTCATAGTCGCGCCTGGGCGGACGCTCTGATGGGTCGCGGCCCAGACGGTCGGTCAGATCGGCAAGATCGAGAAAATGGTCAGCCTGCCGGCGCAACTCATCGGACACCATCGAAGGATTGCTCTTCAACGACGAGACCACGGTGACCTTGCGGCCCTTCTTCTGCACCGCTTCGACAAGCGGGCGATAGTTCCCGTCGCCGGTAAACAGCACGATGTGATTGACCTCATCGCACAGGGTCAAGACGTCGACGGAAAGGTCCACATCAAGGCCCGGACGTACCCGGCGGCGCTGACCACTATTGTCGGTAAACTCCCGCATCGGTTTCGTGGTGACGTGGAAGCCGTTGTAATCGAGCCAGTCGATCAGCGGGCGCAGCGAGGAGAACTCCTGATCCTCAGCCATCGCTGTATAGTAATGAGCGCACAGCAGGTAAGCCTCGCCAACAAAGCTCGTCAGCATGCGTCGGTAGTCAATATCGACGTTTAGCGCGCGCGCCGTTTGATAAAAGTTCGCACCATCAATGAAGAAGGCGACGCGCTCCCTCATATCGAAGGGAAAGGAAGAAGACATGGCAAAGGGCTCCTTGAATTACGTCAGGCATGAAAAAGCATCAAACATGGATCGACCGATCCCGCTCGGCCATGCTTTCTGGCTACGCAAGAACCGGACCGGGCACAAGACTGCCCATCGACCTGCTTGCGTTTCGCTGTGGGTATGCGTATAGCCAGATTAATCCACCTATTCTTGAGGAGGGCCGTATGGCTCGTGTGACTGTCGAAGATTGCGTCGACAAGGTCGAGAACCGCTTTGACCTGGTGCTTTTGGCCGCCCATCGCGCGCGGCTCATTTCTGCTGGCGCCGAACTGACCATTGATCGCGACCGTGATAAAAACCCGGTCGTGGCACTGCGCGAAATTGCTGATGAAACAGTTTTGCCTGGCGATCTGGAAGAACAGCTCATCCACTCACTGCAAAAGCAGGTTGAGGTTGATGAGCCAGAACCCGATGTGGTCCCGATGATCCCGTCGCCTGATGCGATGGCCGCTGGCCTGGACGCTGGTTCGCCCGACATGCCTGAGGATGGCGCATCTTTCGAGCGTATGACCGAAGAAGAGCTTCTTGCTGGTCTAGAGGGCATCGTACCGCCCGAGCGCAAAGACGATATGTAAGAACGGGCAGGCGGCGTACGTTTCGCCCAAGGCCTTTTCATAAAGCGTTGTTCGCAAACATAGAACGCCGGCTTGACGACAAGCCGGCGTTTGCTTTTTTGCTTTGATGGCACCAGTTTAGGCCTGCCTGCCAAAGAAGCGACAGGCGATCCTGCCGGAACCCGTAAGCAAAGGGCCTCATCGCGCCATGATGCGCCAGTATGAGTTGGTTGAACGCGTTGCGCGCTACAATCCCAATGTGGATGAAGCGCTGCTCAACCGCGCCTATGTTTACGCCATGCGCGCCCATGGATCTCAGACGCGCGCCTCCGGCGACCCCTACTTTTCGCACCCGCTCGAAGTGGCCGGGATCCTGACCGATCTCAAGCTTGATGATGCAACGGTCGCGGTCGCGCTTCTGCACGACACGATTGAGGACACCGATGCAACGCGCGAGGAGATCGACCGTCTGTTCGGCGATGAGATCGGCAAGCTTGTCGATGGCCTTACAAAGCTGAAAAAGCTGGACTTCATCACCTCCGAGGCGAAGCAGGGCGAAAACCTGCGCAAGCTTTTTCTGGCGATTTCCGATGATGTGCGTGTGTTGCTCGTCAAGCTCGCCGACCGCCTGCACAACATGCGCACGCTCGGCGCCATGCGGCTCGACAAGCGCCAGCGCATTGCCCGCGAAACCATGGAGATCTATGCACCGCTAGCCGGCCGCATTGGGATGCAGTCCGTCCGCGATGAATTGGAGGATATAGCGTTCGAGATCCTCGACCCGGAAAACCGCGCCATGGTCATGGAGCGGCTGGCCGAACAGCTCGAACAGTCCGACGAAATCATCCGCACCATCATCGAGACGGTTCAGGCCAAGCTTGCCGAGTATGGGTTGGCCTCCGAAGTCACCGGACGGCAGAAGAGGCCCTATTCGATCTACCAGAAGATGCTGCGCAAGGGGCTCTCGTTCGAGCAACTGTCGGACCTTTATGGCTTCCGGATCCTGGTGGCCAATCCAGCGGCCTGTTACCGTGCTCTGGGCATCGTTCACACGACCTGGCAGTGCGTGCCGGAGCGCTTCAAGGACCACATTTCCGTCCCCAAACAGAACGACTATCAGTCACTCCACACCACGGTGATTGGACCTTTCTCTCGCCGCGTGGAACTGCAAATCCGCACCCAATCCATGCACGCTGTGGCCGAGTACGGCATCGCCGGTCATGGCTTTTACAAGGATGGCGTGTCCGGTGGCTCGCATCTGGAGACGGTGAAGCGCGACAGCCGCGCTTTTGCCTGGATCAGACGCACCGTCGAACTCCTCGATGGCGACGACACAGCCGAAGAGTTCCTGGAAAACACCAAGCTGGAACTCTTTCCAGACCAGGTCTTCTGCTTCACGCCTAAGGGACGGGTTATCTCACTGCCGCGCGGCGCAACGCCGATCGATTTTGCCTATGCGGTCCACACCGACATTGGCGACACCTGCGTTGGCGCCAAGATTGACGGCCAGCTTGCGCCGCTTCTGACCGAGTTGAAGAACGGCAATCAGGTAGAAATCATAACCTCGCGAGCGCAGGTTCCTCCGCCTGCTTGGGAGCAGATCGCTCGGACCGGTAAGGCCCGTGCTGCGATCCGACGTGCGACGAGGCAGGCAGTTCGACGGCAATATCTAGGTCTTGGCCGGCAGGTGGTTCAGCGGGCGTTTGAACGCGCCGATAAAACCTATGAAGACTCAGCGCTTGAAGCCGTTCTCACTCGGCTTGGCCACAAGACAATCGACGATGTCTTCACGGCCGTTGGGCGTGGCGAGCTTGCATCCAAAACCGTGCTTGCTGCCGTTTTCCCCGAAGCCCACCCACTTGAGCCGGGGCCTGCGCCTTCATCGGCGGAAGGATGGTTCGGCCTATCGGAGATGACGTCGCTTCAGTTCCGCATACCTGGAGAAAAGGCCGGCGCCTTTCATCAGGGCGAGACACCGGCTGCTGTCAACGGCGCCGACAAACACGCCCCGGTTCGCGGGCTTGACGCGTCCATGCCGGTGCGCTTCTCACCCGACAACCCGGCCATCCCCGGCGACCGGATTGTCGGCATCGTCACGCCGGGCGAGGGCGTGACGGTCTACCCAATCCACGCGCCGGCGCTGGCGGCCTATGAGAATGAGCCTGAACGCTGGCTCGATGTACGTTGGGACATTGATCCGACAAGCACCCAGCTCTTCGATGCAAAGATCAAGGTCACCGCGCTCAATGAGCCCGGATCGCTTGCCGCTATCTCAACCGTCATCGCCGACCATCGCGGCAACATCGACAATTTGATCATGACGCGCCGTGGCGTCGATTTTCATGACATCCTGATCGAACTTGAGGTCCAGGACGTCAAGCATCTGCATCGCATCCTGTCGCAGCTGAAGTCCAATCCCGTCATCAACCAGGCTGACCGCGCCGAAAGCTGATCGGCACATTTTCGCACCGGACGCGACTGACACCAAAGCGTGAGCAAACCTCCCTTGCCGCCGTGCCAACTGGCAGGTACCAGTGAGTCGTTGGGAGCGCTTGCATGAGGGATATCGCCGGTCATGACGGATGAAGACGTGCTGGAGATATTCCGGTCCGAGAATGCAATTCTGGACGGCCACTTCATCCTCTCATCCGGTCTGCACAGCCCCGTTTTTCTGCAAAAAGCACTGGTCTATCGTTCGCCGGCCAAAACCGAACGTTTGTGCCGTGCCCTTGCCGATAAGGTCCGCGACTCCAGTTTGGGACCGATAGACTGCATCATCGCGCCGGCACTGGGCGCGATTGTTCCAGGCTATGAAACGGCACGGCAGTTGGCTGTGCCGTTTATGTGGGTGGAGCGTGAGGATGGCGCTTTTGCGCTGCGCCGGGGTTTTTCCATTGAACCGGGAACGCGTGTGCTGATTGTGGAAGACATTATCACCACAGGGCTCTCCGTCGGCGAGGCTGCCGAGGCGATTTCTGCTGCTGGTGGAGACGTTGTTGGCTGCGCCTGCTTGATCGACAGGTCCGCTGGTACGTCGGCGGTCGAGATGCCGCTGGTGGCGCTCGCCAACTACAAGGTCCCAGCTTATCCGGCCGACCAGTTGCCGCCTTCCTTGCAAGAGTTGCCGGCGATGAAGCCTGGCTCGCGCGGTCTGGCCTGAGGACTGTCGATCCGTGCTTTTCAAACGCCGTTCTGGACCGACCATTGTTGAACGCACCCGCGTGATGCTGTGGCCGCGCCGTAGCTTCGGGCGCTCCACTCAGTACTATGTGAAACGGGTCAAGCGGGTGAACGCGACGCCTTATGCCATCGCCATGGGCGTGGCCTGCGGCGCCTTCTCCTCCTTTACGCCGCTGATCGGCTTTCACTTTTTGCTGGCTTTCGCGCTTGCATACATACTGCGCGCCAACCTGCTTGCAGCCGCCATTGGGACGGCCGTCGGCAACCCACTGACCTTTCCTCTGATCTGGGCGGTGACCTTCCGCGTCGGCCGAACGATTTTGGGTGAACCTGTGAGGCCCGACGCAGAACCGGTGATTGATGCACCCAGCGCCTACACGGTCGAGGCGTTAAGCGGCTTCTTCGAAAGCACCTGGCCGCTGATGAAGCCGATGCTGGTCGGCGCCGTTCCCTTGGGGCTGACAGCTGCCGTCGCGTGCTACTTCGTCGTTTACGGGACCGTCTACGGATACCAGAGCGCCCGCCAGGCCAAGTTTGCGCGTGACGTCGAGGACGGCACGGCACCCTCGACCGCATCATCCTCGGTCGCCGGCGAATGATTGTTGGCCTGGGCAGCGACCTCTGCGACATTCGTCGTATCGAGGCGACGCTGGACCGGTTCGGCGACCGCTTCATTCAAAAGGTCTTTACCCAAACTGAGCGCGCGCGCGCGGAGCGTCGAAACCAGCGCGCCGCCTCCTACGCCAAGCGCTTCGCCGCAAAAGAAGCATGCGCCAAGGCACTCGGCACCGGGCTGCGGATGGGCGTTTTCTGGCGCGATATGGGTGTCGAAAATAGACGTACCGGCCAGCCAACCATGGTGCTGACCGGCGGAGCCGGGGAGCGCCTGCACGCCATCACGCCCGACGGTCATGATGCAATCGTGCATCTCACCATCGCCGACGATTTTCCCTACGCGCAGGCCTTTGTGGTGATCGAGGCACGCCCGGTCAGCTAAGGGTGCATTTGGCGCCGCCACGTTCCGGGCGCATTTGCCCGCCAAGTGCCGACGCAAGCAGCGCCAAAGCTTGACTTGTGACGCCCAACCATCGACATGGGCGAACCAACAGCCGCGTGCAGAACGCGAACTTCCAAGGATGAAGGCAAACACCGGATGACCCAGGGCGATTCGGCCGACGACGCAACGGATGGCAAACCGTCCAAGAAGGAGGGCGCTAAGAAGAGCGAGCTTTGGGAGACGGTCATTGTTCTCCTGCAAGCCTTTGCCATTGCGCTGGTGATCCGCACCTTCCTGTTCCAGCCTTTCGTCATTCCATCCAGCTCGATGGTCGGCACGTTGCTCATCGGCGACTATCTGTTTGCCAACAAGTTTGCCTATGGCTTCTCGCGCCATTCCTTGCCCTTCAGCCCTGACCTTTTTGATGGCCGCATCTTGGGTTCAGACCCCGAGCGTGGCGATGTGGCGGTGTTCAAGCTGCCGGCCGATGGGTCCACCGATTACATCAAACGGGTGATCGGCCTCCCTGGCGACACGATTGAGCTGCGCGACGGTGTGGTGATCCTGAACGGCGAAGAGATTGAGCGCGAACGGATTGAAGATTTCGTTCATCCCGATACCGGCCAAACCGTGGCGCAGTATCGCGAAACGCTGCCCAACGGTGTGAGCTACCAGGTTCTCGACCTCATCCAGACATCAATGCTCGACAACTCGCCCGAGCCCTTCATTGTGCCGGACGGCCACTACTTCATGATGGGCGATAACCGCGACAATTCCTCCGACAGCCGCACGGCGCTTGTCGGCTACGTGCCGTTGGAGAACTTTGTCGGCCGCGCTGATGTGATCTTCTTCTCCATGGCAGAAGGCGCATCGCCTTGGCAGGTGTGGCGCTGGCCTTCCGATGCGCGGTTCGACCGCATGTTCGATGGCATTTGAGGCTGTTGAAGCGGCGCTAAGTCACCAGTTTGTCGACCCGTCCTTGCTGCGCCGCGCGCTGACCCATGCAAGCTATGGCGGCGGACAGACCGATGTGTCGGTGACTTATCAGCGTCTGGAGTTCCTGGGTGACCGCGTCCTGGCTTTGGTGATCGCAACCGCGCTCACCGCGCGCTTCCCCGACGCTGATGAGGGCGAGCTGGCCCGCCGTCTCAATCACCTGGTTCGCGCGGAAACCTGCGCGCTGGTCGCCCGGCGTCTGGCATTTGAAAAGCACATCCGCACCGATGATCTGGACGTCACCAAGCCGACCCGTGCGGCGCGTGCAGTGCTGGCCGATGTGTGTGAATCGCTCATCGCCGCGCTTTACCTCGATGCTGGATTGGAGAAGGCCCGGACTTTCATTCTCGCCAACTGGCAGGACCTCATGGAGGAGGAGGGGGCCGCCCGCCGCGACCCCAAGACCGCCCTTCAGGAATGGGCTCATGCCCGCAACAAGGCAACGCCGCTCTATCGCGAGATTGGCCGAGAGGGCCCAGACCACGCCCCGGTGTTCGACATCCGCGTGGAGGTAGATGGTGTGGAGCCGGTAACGGCGCGCGGCAAGTCCAAGCGCGATGCACAGCAATCTGCAGCTCAGCAGATGCTGGAGCGCGAAGGCGTTTGGAGCGCAAGCCGATGACCGAAGAGACCATGCCTCAGTCCCAAACCCGCTCCGGTTTCGTCGCACTGATGGGGCCAACCAATGCCGGCAAGTCGACGCTGCTCAACCGGCTGGTCGGGTCCAAGGTCGCCATCGTTTCCCATAAGGTGCAGACAACCCGCTCGCTGATCCGTGGCATCGGCATCTTCGATGAAACACAGGTTGTGTTCGTTGATACGCCTGGCCTGCTCGATCCGCGCCGCAAGCTTGACCGCGCGATGATCGATAGCGCCTGGTCCGGCGCCAAGGATGCCGAACTGGTCTGCTTCGTCATGGACGCCCGCAAGGGCCTTTCGGAGATCGTGGAAGCAGCGCTAGGACAGCTTGCCGGCGTGCGCCATCCCAAATGGCTGATCCTCAACAAAATCGACGAAATGGATCAGTCCGAGCTTTTGCCGCTGATTGCAGCAATCAACGAGAAGCTAAGCTTCGATGAAACTTTCCCGGTTTCCGCGCTGACGGGCGAAGGCTGCGATGTGCTGATCGAAGCGCTGAAGGCGGCCATGCGGCCGGGGCCGTGGCTATACCCGGAGGATCAAATCTCCGACATGCCCATGCGCATGCTTGCCGCCGAGCTGACCCGCGAAAAGCTCTATGAGCGCCTGCACGAAGAACTGCCTTACGTCTCCCATGTTGTCACCGAAGACTGGAAGACCACGCCCAAGGGTCACCGGGTGGAGCAGACCATCTATGTGGAGCGCGATAGCCAGAAGAAGATCGTGCTTGGCAAGGGTGGCCAGACCGTCAAGTGGATCTCCATGAACGCCCGCAAGGCGATCTCTGAGGCTGTCGGCGCGCCGGTGCATCTCTTTCTTTTTGTGAAGGTGCGCCCCAACTGGGCGTCCGACCCGGAACGCTTCAACGAAATGGGTCTGGAGTTCCCAACCTAGCCCCCTTGCGAATTCAGCGCCAAAGCGCGACCTATCACCCATGGAATGGACAGAACGCGCCACCGTCCTCGGACACCGCAAGCACGGAGAATCAAGCCTCATCCTTGAGGTGATGACCCGCGAGCGCGGCCGTCATCTGGGTCTGGTGCGCGGCGGGCGATCGCGCCGCATGGCTGCTGTTCTTCAGGTTGGCAACGCCGTCACTGTCACTTGGCGTGCACGGCTGGATGAGCATCTAGGGCTCTTCCAGGTCGAAGGCGAAACGCTTCGTGGCGCCAGCCTGTTCGAGCGCCCTGAGGCGCTACTCGCCGTCCAGATGTGCGCCGCCCATCTGCGTCTTCTGGCTGAGCGAGACCCCCACGCCCGCCTCCACGACATGCTCGATCTGATCCTTGAGCATCACGACGATCCACAAACCCTTGCGGCGTTGAGCGCACGTTTCGAGGTACTGCTTCTGGAAGAGCTTGGCTTCGGTCTTGATCTGACTGCCTGCGCGGCAACCGGTGTCGAGACTGGCCTCATCTACGTCTCGCCCAAGTCGGGTCGGGCCGTTTCCGCGGATGCCGGCGCGCCCTACAAGGATAAGCTCTTGATGCTGCCTGCCTTTTTGACCAGCAGCCTCGACAAGGCTGACGAGGTTTCCCTTGCCGATGCCTTTCACCTATCGGGCTACTTCCTCGACCGTGATGTCTGGTCACCGCGCGGGGTGATGCCGCCGGAGGCACGCGATGCACTCATCCGCAGAATTGCCGGGCGCAAACCGCAGGCAAATGCAGGCCAGCCTTGAAGCGGTGAGGGCCGTTCGGTACCTCTTTTGCCATGAGCGATATGACGATTCGCCCCGGCGGCGGGGATGAGGATGGCGATGACGGTATCGAGGCGGTAGACCTCGAGGCGGCTCTGCGTGAGCGCTATCTGGCCTATGCCCTCTCCACGATCACCCAGCGCGCCCTGCCGGATGTGCGCGACGGGCTGAAGCCCGTCCATCGCCGCCTCCTTTACGCCATGCGCCAACTGCGGCTGGATCCGGCGCAAGGGTTCAAAAAATCTGCCCGCGTCGTCGGCGACGTCATCGGTAAATACCACCCGCATGGCGATCAGGCTGTCTACGATGCGCTGGTGCGCCTGGCGCAGGATTTCGCCGTTCGCTATCCGCTCGTTGAGGGGCAGGGCAACTTTGGCAACATCGACGGCGATAGCGCCGCTGCCATGCGCTACACCGAAGCGCGGATGACCGACGTTGCCTCCCGGCTTCTTGATGGTATCGATGAAGACGCGGTTGATTTCCGCGAGACCTATGATGGGTCAGAAGAAGAACCGGTGGTTCTGCCGTCTGACTTTCCTAATCTGCTGGCAAACGGCTCTACCGGCATCGCTGTCGGCATGGCGACCTCCATCCCGCCGCACAATGTCGCCGAACTCTGCGATGCCTCGCTGGCGCTGATCGACAACCGCCAGATGGAAACAACCGACCTCGTCAAGCTGGTCCGGGGACCCGATTTCCCGACCGGCGGCGTGATGGTGGAGGACGAGGCCAGCCGCATCCAGGCTTATGAAACGGGCCGTGGCGGCTTCCGCGTGCGCGCACGCTGGCAAAAGGAAGAGCAGGGCCGGGGCACTTGGGTCATTGTCGTGACCGAGATACCTTATCAGGTGGTGAAAAGCCGCTTGGTAGAACGCATCGCCGATCTGCTGCTCGCCAAGAAACTCCCTTTGCTGGGCGATGTGCGCGATGAGTCCGCTGAGGATATGCGCCTTGTTCTGGAGCCGAAGAACCGTAACGTCGATCCTGAATTGATGATGGAGTCGCTGTTCCGGCTCACTGAGCTGGAATCGCGCATTTCCCTCAACATGAACGTGCTTGATGGCGGTCTCACCCCGCGCGTGATGGGTCTACGCGAGGTGCTGGTTGCCTGGCTTGATCACCGCCGCGAGGTGCTGATCCGCCGGTCAAACTACCGTCTTGGAAAGATCGCCGCACGGCTGGAGCTTCTGGAAGGCTTCATCATTGCCTACCTCAACCTTGATGAGGTGATCCGCATCATCCGCTACGAGGATGAGCCCAAGCAGGAACTCATCAAGGCTTTCGACCTCACCGATACCCAGGCCGATGCTATCCTCAACATGCGCCTGCGCGCCCTGCGCAAGCTGGAGGAGATGGAAATCCGCAAGGAGCGCGACGCGCTTCTGGAGGAGCAGGCCGGGCTGGAAGCGTTGGTCGGCTCCAACGCACGGCAATGGACGCGCATTGGCAAAGATATCAAGACGCTGCGCAAGGCCTATGGCCCCGACACCGAGCTTGGTCGCCGCCGTACGACCTTTGGCGCCGCCCCGGACCGTGATCTTGATGAGATTGATGCGGCCATGGTTGAGCGCGAGCCGATCACGGTGGTCCTTTCCCAAAAGGGGTGGGTCCGTGCGCTTAAGGGCCACAATGCCGACCTTTCGCGCCTCGACTTCAAGCAGGGCGACCGTCTGAAACTGACCCTGGAAGCGATGACCACCGATAAGCTGGTGGCCGTTTCCACCGGCGGACGCGTCTTCACGCTCGGTGCCGACAAGCTGCCCGGTGGGCGCGGTCACGGTGAGCCGCTGCGCATTATGGTCGATCTGGAAGCCGGGCACGATATCGTTGCGCTCTTCGTCCACGACCCGGCCCGCAAGCTGATGATGGTCAACACCCAAGGCTATGGCTTCGTTGCGCCCGAGAAAGACATCGTCGCCAACACCCGCAAGGGCAAGCAGGTGATGAACCTTTCCGAGCCCGCCGAACTCCAAATGGCGGTGCCAGTCGCTGGCGACATGGTCGCCGTTATCGGTGCGAACCGGAAGCTTTTGCTCTTTCCGCTCGAACAGGTGGCGGAGATGGCACGCGGCAAGGGCGTGCGCTTACAACGCTACAAGGATGGCGGGGTAAGCGACCTTGTGACCTTTAAGGCCGAAGAGGGCCTCACCTGGTCCGACAGTGCTGGCCGGCAATACACCCGCTCGCTCGACGAGCTTGCCGAATGGCGCGGCGAACGCGCCCAGGCCGGGCGCCTGGCACCGCAGGGCTTCCCACGGACGAACAAGTTCGGCGGGTAGTCAGTCCAGCTTCGCCAGCCTGGCGCCCTTTAACCCGCGATATCGCCTCGAAACGTGACATGAACCTTGTTGCCGTCAGGATCGCGAAGGTAGGCGCCATAGTAGCCCTCGCCATAGCGATCGCGCGGACCAGGCTCGCCCTCGCTGGATCCGCCTGCTGCAAGGCCTGCTTTGTAGGCCGTGTCGACAGCTGCAGGCGAAGGCGCGGTGAAGGCAACCATACTGCCATTGCCGGCGCTTGCGGGCTGCCGGTCAAAGGGGAGGTAGACATAGAAGCGCGGCAATTGCTGCTCGGGAACGATCCAGCAAGCCGCTGCCGGGCCACCATCAGGAATCACGGGGCGCCGGACGAGGCCGATAGGAAGCAAGACTGCATCGTAGAACGCCGCCGCGCGATCCAGATCGCTACATCCGACGGTCACATGGCTGAACATTGGGGGGAGGCCTCTTTATTCGGTTAGTCGCGCCTTTGCGGATCGTTGCAAAGTCCAACTGTTCTGCTCATTACCGCGAAATTTAGCAGTCCATCTTAAGAACAAAACGGGCCGTGAAAGGCGCCTGATGCGTTAGCCAGCCGCTGACTTCCAACCACCTGGTGTCAGATGCTCCTGCGGCTGGAAGCGGGCCTTGTAGGTCATCTTCGGCGATCCTTCGACCCAATAGCCAAGGTAGAGATAGGGCAGGCCGCGTTTGCGGGCGCGTTCGATATGATCAAGGATGATGTAGGTACCAAGCGACCGCTTCACCATCTCCGGACTGGGGTCGAAAAACGAATAGACCATCGACAGGCCGTCTGAGAGCTGGTCGGTCAGGCACAGGCCAACCAGCGGTCCGCCGTCCTGATGGGCCAGGTCGCCAGGCTGCCGCATCCGGTACCCGACCACTTGTGTATCGATATGGCTGTCCTCGATCATCATCGCGTAATCGAGCACGCTCATCTGCGCCATGCCGCCATCTTCATGCCGGGCGTCCAGATAATCCCGGAAGAGCGCATACTGTTCCGAGCTTGCCTGATTGGCTTCCTCGATCGCAGCAAGGTCGCGGTTACGCTCAATCACCCGCTTCATCGATTTGGTCGGCCTGAACTCATCCACCCGCACCCGCACCGAGACGCAGGCCTGACACCCCTCGCAGGCCGGTCGGTAGACGATGTTTTGCGACCGACGAAAGCCGCCCACCGACAGCATGGCGTGCAGGTCGCGGGCGCCCGATCCAACCAGATGGGTAAATATCTTTCGCTCCCGCCGTCCCGGCAAATAGGGGCAAGGCGAGGAAGCCGTTAGGTAGAAAGTCGGCGCATCAATTGGATGGCGGGTCATTGAGCCGAAACACTTTCTTGGGTGATCGTGCTCAGCGCAGCAATCACAAATTGAAGAACCATGGTGCCAGAACCGAGAAGGCCAGCCAATAGAGCAGCACCACGGGCGCGCCGGTTTTCATATAGTCCGCAAAACTGTAATGGCCCGGCCCCATGACCAAAAGATTGGTCTGATAGCCAATTGGGGTCGCAAAGGAACAGTTGGCGGCCAACAACACGGCCATGACGAACGGCTCAGGTGGCAACGATAGATCACCGGCAAGCTGCAAGGCAATCGGCGTAAACAGCACAGCCGTTGCGTTGTTGGATAAAATATTCGTCAGTACTGCCACAACGAGGAAGAACGCCGACAGTATGACGGTCGGCCCGGCATCAGCGGCAAGCACCATCACGCCATCGGCGATGGCCCTGTCGCCGCCAGTCACTTGCATGGCGGCACCCATCGCCAACGCGGTTCCGATCATCATGACAATGCGCGAGTCAATGGCGCGGGTCGCCTGGCGGATGTTGAGGCATCCGGTTGCGACCATTCCGAACGCTGCCGCGACGGTGGCCACCATAAGGTCAGCGAAGCCGAAGATGACGGCCAGCAGCGCTGCCGTGAACAGGCCAATGGCCATAGGGGCTCGCTCCCGATTGCCGATCTCGGTGCGCGTTTCTTCAAGGATCAGCACCTCGCGTTGGCCGCGAAGCTGTTCCAGTCCCTCCTCGGTGCTGGCGAGTAGGAACACGTCGCCTGCTTCCAGGCGCAGCGCGTCAAGTGCAACGCGTGGCATACGCGCCCGGCGCTCAATGCCAATCAACCGATGTTCACCACCCATATAGACCGACAGCGCATCGACGCTTTGCCCGACGAACCGGGCCCCGGGGGCGAGCATGGCCTCGCTGACATTCATGGAAAGGATGCTGCGGCGCTCGCCATCATCGCTGCCGGCCGAAGCCGTAAAGGCTTTGATCAGCTCATCACGCTTGGCGGCGACCACAACAAGGTCTCCGGGCGACAGCTCTAGATCGTCAAACGGCGGCAGGTAGAGGCGAGGACCTCGCCGCACCGACCGGATGGTGATGTCTTTGAGTTGCGCGAACATGCCGGCCTGTGACTGTGCGCCCACCAGCGCGTGGCCTTCGGTCAGCAGCTGTTCGGCGATGAACTGCTTGCCCCTCAGCGCTGTCATGGGTGAGGGGGCATCATCATTGCGCAAGATGCGCGGCAGGATGAACAGAATGTAGGGCAGCATGACCGCGACCAGGAGCAGCGCAAACGGCGTCTGGTCGAACAAGTCGAGCTGGTAGGTGCCAGCCTGCGAGGCCGTCGACGCCACCAACAGATTGGTGGAGGAACCGATAAGCGTCGTCGTCCCGCCCAGAATACTGGCAAAGGAGAGCGGGATGAGGAACGGCCGCGTCCCATCTGGCAGGCGCAACGCCATCGCGCCGATGACGGGCAGCAGCATCACCACCACCGGCGTGTTGTTCAAAAAGGCACTCGAGGCGCCAGCGGCCAGAATGATGATCACAATGGCCAGCGTCTCTCGCTTGCCTCCCACGCGGGTTGCAAGCCGGGCTACGGGCGCCAGCGCGTCGGTCTGGTAGAGCGCCTGACCGATGACCAGCGGCGCAAGAGTCGTAAAAAGAACGGGGCTGGCAAAGACGTTGAGAAGGAGCGAGACGTCAAGGGCGCCGGAAGGCGTTGTCGGCCCGATGGGAACGTTGAACGCGTCGGCGAGCGTTGGTCCAACCACTGGCAGGAGCGTGAATAACAGCAAAAGCGCTGCCAGCACGCCAAGCGAGACAAACTCAATCGACCAGCGATCCGATGCATAGGCGATGATCGCAAACCCGATCACCCCATACACCAGCCACACATCCAGTCCGATCAAATGCCGATCCCCATGCGGCCTCAAGTCTGGCCAGCATGGGGTTTCATGAGGTCACTTGCAAGCTGAAGGTTGAAGGCCTGCCCGCCCTAACGTCACATACGCACAGCGCTTTCGCGCCTAGAACTCTCACGTTCGGAGCATTCGGCGTTAGCCGCGCAGGCTCGCTGCACGGTCCGCGTTGTTGACCGCCACCGTGCCGAGAAGGACATCATGCAGGCAGCGCTTTGTGGACGAGAACAGGCTTGCGCCTAGCACGATCATCCACAAAATGCCGGTGCCAAGCGAGAAGTAGAAGATGAGCGCGTGGACAATGGCCACCAGCCCATCCATGCGCCCGCCATGCCACATGCGCATTTCGATACCCATGGCCTGCATGCCCGGTGTCGCGGACTTCGGCCCGCCCATGGTTAGGCCGATATAGGTAATGGCCACCAGCGGTGCGAGCACGGCGTAAAGCAGCCAGCCCAGGCCGAAGGTCAATATGCCCAGAAACCCGACCACAACGGCGCCAAGGCCGATAAAGATGCCAAGAACGATAACGTCCAGCAGGAACGCCATGATGCGGCGTGTCCTCACACCGTCGAACAGCCACGGCTCGGCCACTGGATCGAAGGCAAAGCGATCATGCTGGCCGCTGTCACGTTCAAGCGGAATGAGTGGCGGTCGCGGCGACGACGAGGCGGTCATGGTCTTAGTCTCCCTGTATGAGCCGTTCTCAAGTGGGCAGCCGGAACGGGGTTTTCAACGGTTGGTGGCTCGCCAGGGCGATGGCGAATGGCCACTGCGAGCAAGTTGATGCGCGGCTCACCGATCTGCCGACGGAAGCATTTTCCTTCCTGTCTAGCCTTCCAACGCCTCTCGCAGATTGGCTTCTAGCCGTTGCTTCAGCGCTTCACGTTCCTGCCCGTCCAATGGGATCTGCGGCATGATACGAAAGCGAAGGACAAGCCCCGCCAATTGCGTTGCAATGAGCGTGGCCCTTGCTTCTTTGTTGGGGCCTTCTAGCCTGTCGATGAGAGGCCGCAAGGCGTGATCTTCCAAACGCCTTATTAGAAGCGGCCCGGCCTCTGGATTGGCGATTGAGCGAACCAGAACGACGAAGGCGTCGAAGCCTTCCTTTGGACCGGTGTCGACATAGAGTTCGGCCAGGCGTTGCGCGACATCTGATGGCGTTCCGCTGAGCAGCGGTTCCAAATCCAAATGCGGCAATACGGCCTTCTCGAAGAGCCCGAGTTTTGAGCCAAAATACCGGTTGATCAGGGTGAGGTTTATCCCGGCGCGGTCTGCGATCTCGCGTGTCGTTGCGCCATCATACCCCTTTTCATGAAAGACTTTCTGAGCAGCCAGAAGAATGCGCTCTGCGGTGGCTTGGGCATTGCGGCTGCCATTGGATGCGTTCTTCAAGGCTAATCTCTAAGTAATCACTTGTTGACTTCTAGTGGGACATCAATTTGTAATCAATTGATTACAGAGCGACTCCCAAGGGGATTTCACCAGGGATATCGCCACGCGACCGGAGCCTGATCAACCATGACCGATGAGAACTCTACGTCCAGCCCAACACGCCGGTCGATCTTAGCCGGTGCCGCAGGCATCGGGATCGCGGCCGCCGCAGTGACTTCGCAGCGCGCTGAAGCGCAAGCAGCAGGCGACTTTGCCGGCAAGACAGCCTTTGTCACCGGAGCGGCGCGCGGCATCGGTTTGGCCTGTGCAGAAGAACTCGCCAAAGGCGGGGCCGACGTCGTGCTTTACGACATTGCCTCACAGCCTGCCGAAGTTCCTTATCCCCTCGCGACAGCTGAGGATTTGGCCGCCGCAAAGTCCAAGATGGAAGGCTATGGCGTGGGATGCCTGGCCATCGCAGGCGATGTGCGCGACGCGCCGGCGCTTACCTCAGCGGTTGAACAAACGATCACCGAGTTTGGATCGCTGGATTTTCTGATTGTGAACGCCGGCATCACCCAGCCCGGCCGGTTGGGTGGCTTTTCGCAAGAGCAGATCAAGACGATCATGGACATCAACCTGGTTGGCTCCGTCCACACCCTGCAGGCGGCCCTCCCACAGATGCAGAGCCAAAACGCCGGCCTCTGCGACAGGCCGGCAGGGCAGCGAGAACTTTCCTCTCTAAGGCGCCACCAAGCGGGCGATGATCGGCCTGACAAAAAGCACGGCCCTCTCCGTTGCTTCCAACAACATCACCGTGAATGCGCTTTGCCCGACGCTCGTGAACACCAAGCTTCTCGACAATGACTATGTTCTGGATGCTCTGGCGCCAGGGCAGGGCGTCACTTTCGAGCAGTTCGATGAGATCGCCAGGACGATCCATCCCATGCCTGTCGGATTCTATGAACCGATTGAGATCGGCCAGGCGGCGGCGTTTTTGTGCAGCGATGCAGCCCGGTATATCTCCGGTGAAGTCATGGATGTGGGCGCTGCAGCCAACGCCCGTT